>Ga0335072_10005785_pt1 | contig 18170 bp, 17 predicted proteins | sample Lox_Sample_21_FD_206725 | JGI IMG/M metagenome (GOLD analysis project Ga0335072, IMG submission 206725) | Soil microbial communities from Loxahatchee National Wildlife Refuge, Florida, United States - Lox_Sample_2.1 | ecosystem: Environmental > Terrestrial > Soil > Wetlands | place: USA... | reverse complement strand
GATCATAAGTGTAGCCAAAGCTCTCTTCTTTAGAATATCAGTCTTGTCTGCGATCCATTGAACCTAAAGTCCATTTTCTCATGTCACTCTACGTAAGTAACCTATGGTTGCGAAGTTGCCACGCCGTTTAACGACACTAGCTTCATCCCTCTATTACCCCCGAAGTGATCGCTGAAGCTGCAGCCGCTGGTATTACTGGAGTCAAGATGTATCCTCAAGGTGAGGTATCAATGACGAGCCTTCTTTCTTCCATGCTGGAGTATTGATATATTTTAGGCGTGACCACGAATTCCGAGTCAGGTGTGTCAGCTGATTTTCTGGATGCCTATTCTCCTGTCTTCGCTGCCATGGAACGGCATGACCTTGTGCTTAACTTGCACGGAGAGTGGCCGGGACGTCCACTGAGCAACGATATTTCTCTCGAAGAAGCGTTCCTGCCAGAGCTTAAGAAGCTTCATGAGAAATTTCCACGTCTTCGATGCGTCCTTGAGGTGAGTATATCCTCATCGTTAAGTGTACAATACTGTAATAACACTTTGCAGCATTGTTCCACCGCCGCGGCTCTAGATGCAATACGGGCTTGCGGCCCATCAGTTGCTGGTTCGTCCGAATCTCTATGGCTTTCCAACTCTGCTTTCCCCTTTGCTACTCTCTTTCTAATCACATGGATACTGCAGGAACGATAACGGCACATCACCTCTACTTGACGGGTGATGATAGCCAGACAGATCCTCTGCTTTTTGTAAACCTATTCCAAAAAGGCCATCAGATCGAGATGCCCTGATCAAAGCTGTATGTAGCGGCGACCCTAAATTCTTCTTGTGAGTTAGTCCGCGTCCTTCTAAGTATGACTTTTTTTTTTTGTTAACCTTGCGTGCCTTTCAGCGGTAGTGATAGCGCACCGCATCCGTTAGTGTCCAAGATTAAGACCCAAAGTGGCCAAGAAGTACCAGCGGGCGTATTCACACAGTCCTTCGCTAGCCAGCTTGTGATTCTAGCACTTGAAGAGGCAATTGAAAGGGGAGTTCTCGAAGAAGACGAAGTCACACAGGACCGGCTCGAGCAGTTCCTGAGTCGATCTGGAAGGCGCTTCTACAAGCTGCCTGATCCTGCCACCGAAGGACAGCCCAAGATCGCGCTTGAGAGAAAAGGCGAGACGATTCCCATGAGCATAAAGAGCGCTGATGGCACTCTTGAGGTTGGGTTATCAAAATCTATGGCTCCTGTCTTCAGTTTAAGCTGGCTTACGTAGGATGGCTTCTAATTTCCACTAGTCTTATGGAAATGCAAGCGACATGAGCGCCAGATATACTTAATCAGGTATTACTATTATGTGCAGGCGGTAAATGTTGAACCTAGAAAATTAATTGTTTCAAAGAATGCACGAAGTGGAACATGAACAGGGGCAAATGCCAGGCATCATTACGATGTAAAACACTGAGATTTTGGCGCGACAGCAATATTAAACTCTACACCGTATGGGATTCTGTCGACAATAATGAAACTAGTCCCAGTCAATCGTCTTCCATCATTTCACCTATACATGAAATTCTTAAGCCGCGGAATTTTGTAAAGACTTTGTTTGCTTAGTATATGCGGCAACTCCTTTAGCCCATCTTCCAGGTCATGACGGGTGGATTAATCTCAATATGTTGAATCAATTCTGTGGCAATCTCTCCTTCAGCCTAGAAAACGTTAATTCTCGGATCTCCCTCTTTTGGTCCTTCTTGCGTGATCGCGCTTCTTTAACTCATCCAACGTGTTGTTATTAATGGCATCCCAGATCTCTTCAGCTTGAGCCACTACATCCTTCTTTGTTCGATGGGAGTCTTTGACCCTGAACTCGTGGGAGTTAATCCATCGTTGCAAGTCTTTTTTAGTCATTTGCCAAAAGTCCTCCAAGGTCTGAGGAATTTTGACACTGCTGCGGGACGATTTTCTGCCCTTCTTCATTTTGTCTATAGTGCCGTTTTCCGCACCATCCCATGTCTTTTGGGCGAGAGCTAGCGCTCTGTCCTTTTTCATATTCCTTCCCGCACATGCCACTCCTTGAGATCTAATCCATTGCACAAGATCTCTAAATCGTATCTGCCCGAGATCCTCCCGAGTCTGGGGGACCTTGAGCGGGTTCTTGTCTGACTGGAGTGTCTTCCTGAAATTATTCAAGTCGTCATTTTGCATGGCATTGAATGTCCGCTCAGCTAGCGCCAGGAGCTTCTCTTTGTTGAGTCGCTCATGCCTTTTGCCCTTTCCAGTAAGTATATCATGGAACTTTAGCCAAGCAAAAAGCTCCTTGTGCTTCATGTTTAGGAAGCGACAGCGACAACACGGAGCACAACTTTCTCAACCAGGAGGCATTGCTGTCGCGGTCGGGATGTACACCACTCCTTCCTTCTCTCTACCAATGGCAGTTGGTGGACTACTGAATTGGTGGTATATGCAATACCATCAGGAGGAAACTACAATAATCGTGATTGCATCAGGATTGATACTAGAAGAAGGTATCCTAAGCATGGTCAGTCTGGGTTTAGCTAGAGCGTGCCGCATCTATAACAAGATTATGATAGTCAGAAAACTTTTCGTGCGAGAATTTGATAGTTGCGTGGGAACTGTCTTGTCCAGGCCTGGATGAGGCTCAAAATTAGATTGGAGCCCCAGTGACAAAAGGCTAGCTTAGCGAAATTGACGACAGAATGTGTTAGGTTATTTTGGTTAACTCAACAGCTTATTGATCTCTAAGTGCTGGTTCTAGGTAGCCTACTGTACTATAGCTGGATGATTCAAATGTGAGCAATTTCCATGCTATTCCGTTGAAAGTAGTGCGATAGTTCATTAGTTCTATCTGGGTGGACGGATTCAGCTTCCTAGCCACTTACGGACGGCGATTCTTGCGTAAAAGTTTCCAGGCGTGAAGCGGTAAATTAGTCGCACTTTGGTTGTCGATCGCACTTTTACAAGCGATCGACAACGTTTCGTTAGCAAATGCCACGTGCGATTCGAGTCATGTGTGTTGAAATGGCGGTATATCGGATACCATGAATCCGCCGTTGAACTGCATGCTTCCGCTGCATGTTGCACGGGATGGTGTGTCGTAACCCTGCGATTACAATTACGTTGACGGGCATCAGCATTGCAACGGCAAGGCAATGGAAGCATGATACGCTGTCAGAGTGATGAGTGAGTGTTATCCAAATCAGCATCATACGAGCAGAAGGGAAAAGCTTCACCATTCCATAGCGTAAGAGGTGCAGCGAGGCCTATCATCGGCCACTAGGGGTAAACAAACGCCCGAGCCTTCCTTCCCGCCAATCATTCGCCGCGTTGTCAGTCGGTTATCAGCAGCTCTGCATTAGCGAGGATTGTAATGCCTGCTAGTCTCGAAATTTCTCGAGCCCCCGCCCAGACATGGCCACTTCCAGCCTGCTAACAAACACTCAACACCATCGTATATTCCCTCCCTATATCTTCCGTCCCACCGTCTTCTCCACCGCCTTTTGTGACCTGTGATCATAGAACTGCCGGCTATATCCTAAGACGCGCTTCTTATCAGAGAAATACATTGAGCTCTAATATCTGCCCAATCTTCACAGATAAGCATTGAGACAAGACTAGACAGCTTTGTTAGATCTCAGTGCTTTGTCTGAAGCCGTAAGAACCAAGCCAGGTCTAAAAGCAATGTCCCTAACAAAACAGAGATCACAGCGAGATCCCGATAAGTTTCCAACTGCTCAATTGTTCTTACTAGGTAAGTCTTATACTCCCTCATTGGCCGAATAAGAAAGGGCCGTCATTCCCTACTCTTTGAGTATGGTGTCAGTATTCGCAATTTCTAACATGACATAGCAATTGTTCGCCTTGCAGAGCCAATTGCTCTTACCTCGATCTTCCCATATGCATGGCCGCTTGTCAAAAAGTTCGAAGTCGGCGACGAGGAAGATGCATCCTTCTACGCAGGTCTCCTCATCTCGGCCTTCGCGCTGGCCGAGTCTCTCACTGGCATGCACTGGGGCGGTCTATCCGACAAGATAGGCCGTAAACCAGTCTTACTTGCGGGATGTGCCGGCACCATGCTCTCAATGATCATGGTTGGCTTTTCCTCAAATATCTGGTTTGCCCTTTTTGGAAGAGCCTTCGGAGGCTTGCTCAATGGAAACATTGGAGTGATACAGACTATGGTCGGAGAGTTAGTCACAAAACCTGAACATGAACGTGGGTTATATTTCCATTTCTCTAAGTGACGAATGGCACCTTGGTGTTAAAATCTGCGTTATGAGTGAGGCTAACTTGAACAGCGAGAGCATATTCAGTAATGCCATTCGTCTGGGCAATTGGAACCATCATCGGCCCTGCGATCGGCGGTACATTTGCTGATCCTACTACCTCATTTCCCAATGTCTTCTCACAGCATGGCCTATTCGGACATTTCCCTTATCTCCTGCCTAATCTCCTGTGCGCTGCCATGCTCCTGGTTAGTATAATTGCTGGCTACTTCCTACTGGAAGAGACCCACCCGGACATGCAGCCCCGAGTATTCCTGCCAGATGATACGTACATATCTGATGAGACCCCTTTAATCGCGACGGCAGATGCTATCAAGACTCCCGCCGTAGATCTTCGGGCTAAAACATATGGCACCTTCCATGGAAGCCTAGTGCACTCTGATGACCAATGGCACGTTCAAGAGCCAAAAATTGGCCCGCCAAACGTGTTCACTAAGCGCGTAGTGGCTTTGATTATAGCAATGGGCATTTTCACCTACCACTCCATGACCTACGATCACCTTCTCCCGATCTTCCTAGAAGACGACCGAGCAAACCCAGAGACTATGCTGTTCAATGCCACCAACCTTCCCACCAGTGCTGGCGGCCTCGGCCTTTCTCTCCCAACCGTAGGCATGATCATGTCCGTAAACGGCGCCATCGCTCTCATCGTCCAAGCAATAATCTTTCCTCTTCTCGCTGAACATTTGGGTGTCTTTCGCCTCTTTATCATCGTCACCGTCCTCCACCCAATAGCCTACTTCATCATGCCATACTTGCTCCTTCTCCCGTCCAGTCTCCTCTTCCCCGGCATCTACTTTTGCCTCACGATCCGTAATCTGCTACAGATAGTAGCCTATCCACTCCTCCTGATCCTCATCAAAGAAGCAACGCCCTGCAAGAGCGTGCTTGGGAAGGTCAATGGGCTAGCCGCCAGTGCGGGCGCGGCGTGTAGGACGGTGGCGCCACCGGTTGCTGGATACCTATACACTATCGGGAGCAGAGTCGGCTCCAGCGGGCTGGCGTGGTATGGCAGCGGCATCATCACCATCATAGGCGCGCTGCAATGCTTCATGATCATACGAGAGAAGAGTTCACGGCGTGACGCTGAATTCGGCGAGGTCAAGAAGCGGGAATCGGGATTTGTGGTCACTGAGGTGGAGGTGGATGGTGATCGGGAGTGAAAGAGAGAGATATAGATGGGGATGTGTAAGGGTAAATATCGAGTTGAATATACAACACATGGAGCGGTTTTTTTTTTGGTTTTTTTTTTTTTGGCAGGGAAGGGAGTGTAGAGGGATGATGGATGGGGTGCATTTCATTCGGTGTTCATTGAGGCATTTTGCGGCGTTTTGATAGCGTTTTGGAGGAGCTAGCGTTGGAGTGGGATTAGGAGTTGGAATCATTGTCAATATACATTTCTAGTACATAGGTAGCTTGGATAGTACATGGAGACGGCCAGTATATACCTTATATATATATATATATATATATCATCATCAAACGAACAGACCAAACTAAAACCTGCATATCCAGATGACATGACATGTTCTCCAGCTCTCAGCTTCTGGAGCCCTAAGGAGATGTGGCACATATTTTTGGTTTTTGAGCGCACGACGGGTTGGAAATTCGGTACTTAAGCGGGTTGCATGTCGGTAGTCGACGGTGGTGCATGGTCTGGGTTTTGCTTCTGGTGTATTCACTTGGGATACGGGAAGGAGATCTAGGGAGGGAGTGCTTAATAGGATGGTATTTCTTATATTCTATTAATTGCAACTGGTGGGTAGCTCTGACTAACGAGGGAGGAGATATTCATCTCGGGGGCTTTTCATCCTTGCCGAATGAACGATGTGTCTAAATCTTGTTGTCAATCGACCAAAAGGTTTGATTAGTGGCTGCCGTCTTCAACAGAACGGGATTTGTGCTGTTGGAGATGGCAATTTGAGAGTTTGGTGCTAATACACAAAAGTAAACTCATTGATTCAGAGGAATGGGCTCAAGTATCATTATAGGTGATTCGATTGTTTACTACTGACGTTATGCAACAGTACTGAGAACTCATCTCCGTTAAATGATCATTCGCCACCAACCAAGTTCGTTCCTTCTCTTAGTCCTTCAACGACCAATTCATGACCTTCAGCTCGGCGATAAATATCCTTGACATCGTCGGTTGTGGTCTCAAAATGGCTTGTTGCATCGTAGCTCTTAGATATAAAGATATTGTCATTGACGCCGCTTTCCAAAGGCTCGTACAGGGGAATCGGGGGACCCTAAATAGAAAGTGAGCACAGAAACATGGCGAATTTCCCGATTTACTGACCATGAATTTCTCCTCTATTCTACCAAGGCGTTCGAACCCAGGAGCAAGTTCAAGATGATGGTTGGCAGATGTCTCAGCGATAGTGGAAACAATAGCAATATAATAGCCTTTCGGACAGACATTGTGCGCAGATGAGACGACTGCGATATAGATATCTGCCATGATCAGTATCGTGGCATCGAAACTTGGCAGAGAGCATACCATTTTTTCGGCCTACTTGAGATTGTGGGATGATTAATTGACAGGAGTCACTGTTGTCTGTCCAAGCAACTGCATGATTCAAGATACAGATAGCCTTCAGCACTTGGCCGACCTTTTGTACCTTTCCCGGGAAATAAGATGGGTCTCCAAGAATCATCTTTGCTTTTGTAGTGAACTTCATGCCTTCTCCCTCTTCTCCTCTCTCATGCATTGTAGCCTTAATGCCAGCGGCTTTGGAACCCTCATAGATGATCTCGTCAATGTTTGTATTCAGCATATAGGTGCCTCCATAAATTGCAGAGAGACGTGCAAAACCCTGGGGGAGCTCTCCAAGACCATATAATGGGTAAATGTAGGGCGATTTTCCATAACGGGCCACGGAATTGCCATAAAGTCGAATTCGCTCGATTGTCTCTGGCGCTCTGCCTTTTTCAGTGATGTAGCTGTCTGTTTGATATAGAGCCATGGCATGACCAATGAAGTCTCGAGTCGTTGCTTCGAGACCGAATTTGTCGTACACATCTTTCATGGTGCAAGTATTCATGTTCAGACCTGTCTAATTTAGTAACGAGCATTATTAATTCTCCAGACTTCATACCTTTATGACTTGCAGGGTCGCCCTCGCTGAATGTACCCACCCACTCAATGAAAGCTTTCATCCGCCGCTTTTCAAAAAGTCCCATCAATGACGATGTCAACGCCTCCCTAGCATCTGAAGGCACCTTTGCTACGGTAGCCCGGGGTCCATTCCCTTGCTGAACATAGCTCCCAGCAACCTGTTTGAACTCCAGGTATCTAGTGACATCTGTTGACACCAAGATATTCGTCAATTCACCACTTGACATAAGCAGCTTTGGGACAAGATCGATATTCCAATCATTGACTCGGCCGTACTTCTTCCAAGGCTCCTGCCCCTGGCTATAGTTGCCGTATTTCTTGAAGAGCTGTAATTTTTAGGACTTTGCTATTTGATTCATTCCGTAGAACACTTACTGCCTCAATGTTGACTGAAGCCGCTTCACTATTATTTGTCAATTCCGAAATGGCATCCAACAACAACTGGTATCATACCCTCCATAATGATCGTTGCGATCAATGTGTAGCACCTTTTTGCCCTTAACACTTAAAACCCTTTGTAAGACACGTCAGTTCGAGTGCTTCCTAGAGCTCTTGGCCAGTGTGCAAGATACCCAGAAAGAATACATTCGGTCAGACCTAGTAAGCTGTCAGCGATTTCCAAATGCTGCTACCCCTCCATATTGGATGACATACCTGTGCCAAGGACCACAGCATCGTACTCTGGTGCAATTTCATCCATCTCTGTACAGTGCTTGTGAACTGCTGGATAGCGGAGGGAATGGGAAGGTCTTCGATTCACTTCCCAAGTTTCGGTGTGAAATGCGAGCTCTTAGACTGCGATCACTTATCTGTGGGGTCCATTGGACTCGCTTGTGCCAATTACGGGACTTTCCATTGAGATTCATGTTATTTTGTTTTGAGCACTATCATTTCCAATGTTTATGTTCTAGATTTACAGTATATTACAGATCCATAGCCTATTTATTTATCAAGATAAGCTCGGCATCATCCGCTATGTCACCATAATTTTGCGCTTACCACCAGCCATCAATTTAAGCCAAGCTAAGGATGCGACGATGGTCTTTGCTCTGTGGATGGTGGTAGATTCTCATATGGTTGACCAGCTGTTGAAGATCCAGCAGTCCCTGATGCTTCCTCAAGCACTTTCTGTTCCCCAGAAACTTCTTCTATATGGTCGTTTCTGTCCTCATACTCCTCCTCCAAACCGCTGCCCGGTGTGTATGCCTGGTTCTCCCCCGAAAGGTCAACCTCTGGATCGTCCCTTGCGAGTTTCCTTGCTTCATCCCATGAATAGTATCGCTCCGTAAGGGCCTGCTTGATAGCTCGTTGCGTTCGCCGGACCTATGAATTTCCGTTAGCTCTGGCCGGAGATTGATGATAGCTACTGGAAATAGCTAATGCAAATACGTACTGTGATGTCTCTTCGCTGTGCCTCGAAGGATCCATAACCTGCCTTCAATCTTTCTCTCTCATAATTCTCCGTAGCGATCCTATTCCGCTCCTTACAGCATACCCACCACAACGCATGCAGATCTTCCCAGCTTTTATGTCTTAGCTCTTCAACAGACCAAGATCGTCCATGCTCATTGTCCTCTTCTGGAGTATTCATTGGCTTTTCTTTCGAGTGGAAAAACTCCCATAGTCCATGGTCAGGATTGACGTTAACTTTACTGCGCATCGCAGGATCGAGTATAGGCTTAGGCAGAGGATTTTTCGATACGCTGAGGGGCTGTCTTGGTCCCGTGCGCCGAACCGTACTTACGCCTCGCTCGCGGTTATAGTCTCGAGGATACGCGTTCGGACTCGAAGAGGAGAAAGATGAAGTTTGACTCTGCAGAAGTAGAGAAGGGATGAGAAAGGTAAAGGAAACATGTTGCGATCTGGAAGGCTTCAGGACATGATGGAGCGCCGGGCGCACCACTGTCGTGGTTGCCATCTAGTTTGCTTGGCGTCAATTGAGTGTCGGCGATTCTTGTCTACTTATTTATGAACATCTTTCTCAACACCTCTCGATTTGGATAGGGCGAAGGAATCGCCTAAATTCTCGCACGTGACCTTCAGCCAACTCCGAAGAAGAACCAATCGTTGCTCAGCCTTGTAGCCTTGTAGCCTTGCGTTGTTTGCATATTGAGTTCGCTTTGGCTTACCACCAAACCTATGGAGCGAATATAGATAACTCTGCTCCTTGAGTAAGGTAGGCTTTATTCCTTGCCTCACTAATACAATTGTGTTCTCCATACTAATTTCACGTCCAATTATCTCGTGTTTATTTGCTGTGTTGCCATGATGACGTCCGCGTAGATTCTAGGCTCATATAAATCCAAACAATGCTGCTGATGGGTGCTTGTGCCTCGCCATGCTGTGGCTCATGCTTCTTCTCTTGTGGAGTAGCCGGGTCGTCCTGGGTGGCCCTTCAGCCGCTACGCCTGCCACGAGAGCTTTCTACCTTCCGGGTCTGTTGGGAATCCTTCAAGTAATTGTCATCACAATTGACATACTGGAATTTACAATTGCGATAGTCCTCGACTAAGCAAGCTAAGTTTTGGTGATTGCTGTCATGACAAGCACTTCCACGGGACATCACCAACTACCGCATATGAAGGTTGCGGATTAACGCAGCTGTGCTGCGTGCATATCCGGAGTGGGGATAGTGGAGACTGCGGGGATGGCCGGCATCGCACAAACCGCTGGAGATACAAATTCTAGACCCATTTTGTATATTGGCTGGGTCTCTAGGGATTAGAAAGAAACGCGGTGATTAGGCGATTCGATATGAAGGCAATCTCTCGAGGTTCGTCTCATGAGACCATCCTAAGTTCTGGGCTTCAATTTAAGAAGATAGCTGTCTGGCATGTGACCATTGTAAGGTTTACGAAATAGTCCTATGTCCATCAAGCTTACGACAATCTATTCCAGAGAGATTCCTTGGGAGAGCACAGTGGCATAAGTCCAATTGAAGCCCCAAAGTAGATGCCAAAATATAATGGAAGTACCCACCCATGCTACTTAAAGGTTCACGGATATCTCCGCCGTATAGCCGTCTGGTGTGAATGATAGGGTTACAAGCCCGAGCTCAATCGACTGTTGGCTGATACCGGGTCTCACATATTGCTTATAGTCATAATCCGCACCATGTCTGTATCATCTGAATGACTGTTCTCGACCTTGGTTGGTCCTCGAGAAATATGTTGAGCACGTATGAATTAGAAAGTGGGGCGTAAATTGAGCTTTGGCGCTAGAACTTCGGAATGTTTCAGAGAAGCGGTCCCTGTCCTTCCATTCGGTAACCCCCGCTGCCCGCTCAGTAGTCCGGTTTGCAAGCCTACACGTTATTCCCCTTCCTGGATAGAGTAGGGCGATCGTGGCATTCGTGGATCCTTCATCACCTGCATAAAATGGCGTTCTCGGGCCGGTCGTATGTCAACGTCGGTTCAAAAGATATGCAGAGATGCATATCTCAGGCGTTATGGTACGCACGCAAAAACATTCAAGAAGATCATATCCATCCCAGTTTTATCCTGCCGCGTCATTTACGCAACGCTTACGCTCTGGATGAGAGCTTGTCATGGTATTTGTCTGGCTCCGCCGGAGAAAGTTACAATAAGGGCAAAGCGGCTTGGATTTTCATGCCGCGATCCGAAAAAGCCTTCCCGGGCATAATGTCGGCTCGCCACACTCTTTTTGACCTACCGCCAGAGAGGCAATATTCTGGCAACCACTCCAGCTTAAGTATTCAAGGAACGATGGCATTTGGCGGTACTTTTCAAGACTTGCCCGAAGCCACCCTGGTTCCGAGGACATCATTGCCTCTTGGAGACATATTAGCGGTCGATAAGATTGCGCTTGCAAGCCAGCGAAATTTTCAGAGCATTCTTCTCACAAGGGCCCAAGTGGACAGTGAAACTCGAACACGTTGGCAATCGGAGGCTCGGTGTTGAATCGGCGGTATGGGTCTCAAGCCTCTGAGCGGTGCCAATCACGTTGCCACGGCTTTTCAGTCGGCATACGACCTGAGGTGCGAGTTCACCCGTCAGCCTACAAAGCAGCGCCCTGTCAGCTTATCCGAAGTCGCGGCCAAAGGGAATGTACTCTGAAGGGCGATGAAAGGCGCCAGCCATGGATTTCTAGAAGTTCCGGAAAAATAGAGTAGCTGACTTTTAGTACGTAGAGTGTCTGTGACAGGTCTTGGCGAGCGCATGGCTTTATCGATAAAGTCAGCACGTCTCTTTCCATCCCAAAAGAATTGCTTATGCTATGGTGCTTGATTATTCTTTGCCCCAACACCGGGCCCTTTCAGTTGAGGAAGGTAACGTGGTATAAGAGCTGTCACACCGGTAGAAGCGAAGCAAATTTGTGAGCGATGACGAAAAAAAAGGTTATAACCGAAGTACGGCCGCTTTAATGTTCTGCTAGACATGTCGAAAAAGAACGAATTGATTTGATTGTCAGTCCTACCACAAGGAACCTGCCCTTGTAAACTATTTCCCAAATACGACTCGTCAAACAGTACCATAGTAATCACGGTTCACAGTTCGCCTTGTGGCAGGCTCGACCGTCGTGCAGGCAATCCTGGTGTTAAGTGGGCTAAAAAGGACCCTTCTCGAATGCGAGTAATTCCCAGATCCACTTCTTTGTGATTGTTTATCACAACCCTCAATTCGAAGCTTCATAACCTGCAGCAGCAACAACAGCACCGAAAATAAGAGCCAGGTTCGAGGAGGCTCACTTCGTGCTTCAACGGAGGTTGGCAGCTGGTCCGTCACCCATCTTCGCCACTACTGACTCGCCACTTGCAAATTCTTTGAAGGCCAGTATCACGACGACCAGACGAAGTTCTCAACATTATACAACCTGGCACAAAGCCCGAGGCCTAACCTCCGAGTCACGCAGAAAGTGGGGTAGAAGGTCGTTCGAATGATTTCGTCACCACAGCGTGTAGACTTTTATCATGGACCAACATGCCGGCAACCTGCCAACGAGCTCTTCATACTCACCTCTTCCGTCGATAGCACCTCAACAGCTGCAATATAATGCGCCGCACCCTTCACACACATTACCGCCGTTGCAAGGCCAGCACAGTGGCCTCTCGATGCATGCTATGTACGGACAGCCTTTGAGTGCACCACATACTCCAACCACAGCCGCACCAAACTCATCAATCTCCGCTGGTAATGGAGGTTATCAACAAATGGGCGGACAATCAGCACTAAGAGGCTATCACCTTCAAGGAGCCCCGTACCAGCAACCACTTCAATCCTACAATACAACTCCGTCAATGATGCCTCCAAGTTCTACCGCGATGTCTCTACCTCAGACTATAGCTCCTTCTTCAGCTACATCGAACAACCGGCTGGTCCCAATACGCCCGATGACTTCAGCGCCTCCCTTACATCCGCAGCATGGTATGCACCCATTGCAGCCCGCAATGTCTTCTGGGTATGGTTTACAAAACTTGATGCCAGATCCAGATACCCCAACACACGTCGTTGGTTCACAAGGTCGAAGGGGTGTACTGCCCAGTGCACCAGGGCGCCCACCCGTCACTGCAACTGGGGCGGGTTCAACAAAGAACGCAACGATACCAGCAAAGGATGCTGACGGGAAGTTTCCTTGCCCACATTGTACAAAGACTTATCTTCATGCTAAGCACTTGAAACGACATCTTTTGAGGCGTAAGTACCCTTTAAGTGTCAATAACTGTATTCTAAGTCAACCTCAGATACTGGAGATCGTCCTTATATGTGCGTTCTGTGTAGAGACACTTTCTCTCGCAGCGACATTCTCAAACGACACTTTCAAAAATGCTCTATACGCCGTGGCAATCCTACGGGAGCGAGTCATCTATCTGCTCAAGCTCATTTGAAAAAATCTACCTCAAGGTCAGCCGTTGAAGATCTGCTAAGAAACATGAATGGAGTGAATAGCCTTCCAGCCGACTCTAACGTCGTCCACCATTTTGGTGTTATCCCTGACATACCGGATCGTCGTGCCCCTGATGGATCTTCGAGTCTAACAGATGAGCAAGTTAAACAGGAGCAGAATTCCCAACCTAACAGTTTGAAGAGATTAAGCACTGGCGGTGGCAGAAATAGGCGGAGCCTGACAGGTCCTAGCGGTTCAAACAGGGCGAGCTTCGATCAAAACCACGCCGGTGACATCCCTACAACTATGCCTTCCAGCATGAATACGCATCTTCCCACATTTAGCATGCCAAACGGACACAACGGAGCTGCTTTCGCCCAGAACTACGATTACGCATCAAGGAGCAATGGAGGCAATCTCCAGCCGCAAGAAGATATGTCTACAATGACAAATGGCCGTGGTGCTATGCCAATGTTTGGAGGTGCGAGTAGTGCACAGCAGTCTGGGGTAGACTGGTCACAAATGTTTCAACCAGGTGCGCAAGATGGCTTCATGGGTCCGTTCAACACAAACTTAGACCATAACCAGATCGTAATTAAGACCGAGCCTCCTATGACATTATCGAATAACGCCCCATTTGCAGGCCTCTATCCTACTGGAGGCGGAGTAGACCACCCTGAAGCTTCTGACGCTACCTTTCCCAGCTGGAATATGCCTTACTCGCATAACGACCCTTTCCAGCAGATAGCTAATGCGATCGTCAACTTCTGCTGTCCGCCAGATACACCACTTTCGTCTCAGATCCACGAGATACGTGACCACTTGTCCGCCAGTAATGTCAAGCACTTCCTCGAGCAGTACACAAATTTTCAAGGTCATTTTCCAATTATTCATATTTCAACCTTCCGTATCACCGAAACATATAATGGTCTCCTTTTGGCGATGATCTGTGTAGGAGCTGTGTACTCTGACAGAATCACCGCCGGGCAAGTACGTGAGTTGATGGAGCAGGCAAAGGTGGCGATCGAGCGAGATTCCCGAGTTTTCTCTGCCATCAGTTGGGATTCAGCTAGTAGTAGCAACTTCGGCGAAGAGATTTTAGGGCGTCACAAAACTGAACTTGAAGAGATCCAGGCTATATTCCTCTTGCACGTCCTGTTTACCTGGCATGGTACCCCTGTTCAGCGTGAGATGGCGAGGCGTAACTTCCATTTACTCATCAAAATCGTTCGGAGCGCTGGACTCGCGCGACCGTCAACTGTCCCCGAATCGTTCAGTGTTTTGCATCAACCAAATGTGGTTGTCGAGCATTTCAACAGTGCAAATTTTAATTGGAATGCATGGGTTGAGCAAGAAAAGCGCTCTAGATTGTTCTATACGGTTTATTTGTGTGATGCCGCTATGGCCTTATATTTCAACATACGTCCGCATTTCAATAGCTATGACATTTGTCTTCCCCTTCCGGCCGATGATGCTGCCTGGGATGCCCGAACCGCCAGTCAATGTGCTGATGCCCTTGGCCTACGTGGGCCCATAGCCGCCAAAGATTTGAATGTCGAAGGGAGTGGCCATGCCAAACAACCAGAATTGCACACTGCGTTACAAGCCTTGATGGACGCCAACGTTAACCTCAAAGCTGGTACGACAAACCTGTACTCGAAATTCATATTGATCCATGCGCTTCATGTCCATATCTGGCTGGCACAAAGGCATCAATCTATGGATGGAGATATAGCGAATACCCATGGACTACCACTGAGCCGGAGTGGCACCACCACGCCAAGTTCGCAGAATGATTGGGGAGTCAGAAGTACCGATGGCTCCATCAATGGGCGCATCACAGGCAATTCGAGTCGACGTGCAACTCCGGTTGACATGGAAGGGCAAGCAAACGGTACACTCCACACTATCAATAAAGCATTGGACAAGTGGAAAATGGCTTGGGATGAAGATATGGCAAAGCAGTACCCGCCATCCTCGACCAGCTACAAGCGCTTTGGCTTTTGTCGAGATGGCCTCCACTTCTATTATCTTGCAAAATACCTCATCATGCACAAGTTGGATTGGCATATGGCACCAGATCAAAGGCTCACATTTGTTATGCATTTGCTGAAGTCGGCCAAAATATACGTTGTTCCGGACAGTGCCAAGAGAGGGGAAGGGCTTGGATCTGTTAACGATATTGACCAGAATTATGGAGTTTCAGATTTGACACTCGACATGGCTCACCTATTTAAACCGATCAATAAAGAGCTTAATTCGCCCATTCCAGGCATTCATACTAACATCGGTACCGGTATGATATGAAGAAGATTCGCTATTTCGATTTGCAACATTTTCCCGGTAAAAAGGCCCCATCAAGCAGAATCATTAGGATATTGTTCGGTTTGCTCGGCCTCAGCACTATCTTTACCACTTGGGTTCGCTGCTATAACGACTTGTTTCCCCACTTTTCTACACGACGACAGAAATTGATAGATTTCACATTCGGGCTTAGGAGTTGCATAAAAGGCGGCACAGATTCGATGCATTTTCAATCGCTCACAAAAATTAGAATGGCTGGTTATGGACTTATAGATGGAAACTAGAGGTTTTGAGTTATGACTATCACGACAATGAGGTTCAGGGGCTATAGACATGTAAATACCGAGCCATGACATTTCTATCCGTAGACTGTCATTGGCTGTGTCAGCTTATAGTTGCAGAACTAGGGAAATCGATCTCGTTACTGCTTCATTTGGACTATTGATCATGAATTGATATGCTCCAACGATTTGCCTTCCTGACTAGAACACTAACTGGCTTGCATGTGACGAGGCTGATGAACACGCGGGACAGCGGTCCGCTTGCCGCTAGCTAGGCTAGCTAGCTAGCGGGCGTGGGCGTGGACGTGGGCGTTTCTTCAGCACAACTTCTGTACCTTACCTTACATGCTTGAGGATATCTTTTCAACATATCGCATCAAGAATCCGGAAGTGGGCTTCCGTAATAGAACGCCCACGCCCTTCTTTAGACGTGGAAAAGCCTCAGCTCGCAACTCACTCACCTACACTGTTATCCGGCATGAGATGAACACCGCGGCCCGCAGGCAGCGTACGCCGGGTATGCTGCTAGCGAGATCATCCACGCCAAGAGAAGTGAAGTGAGAATGTGAATTGCCCAAGCCATCGCAAGGCGGGAAAGACGAGCAAAATGGCCGCGGTTGTTGGGCGATCTGCACCGATCGGTCCGAGGCGTTGCGTGAGAATTACATGTTGTAAGAGCAGCGACGAGGGCGGGCGGATGGAGGAGGAGTGTGGGGGGGTTGAGAGGAATATGTGCTCATTCTAACCGGACGTGTTATACGCCGGCTTGCTCATATGTTTATAGCTGTAAGTGCAGCAGAAACGAGGGACTCGGTCCCGAGGCGAGGAGAATGGCGACATCACAGGCTGCGATGATGACACCAAGCGGTGGCATCCGTGGATGCAACAATGTGGCCTTGTCTTGTCCTATGTAATCTACATTTAAGGAGGCGGTTGACGGTATTGCAATTTTTTTTTTCATTCTTCTATGATATATCGTAACCCCTTATGCAACGCCTATACCTCATGCTCCATACCTAATATGTGCCTTTGTATATATTTCTATAAAGCTCTATTGGAAATCCAAATGCTAATGCTGATGCCAATGCCAAATCGAGTGCTGATGCTAGTGTCCAATGCTACAACAACGCCTTGGTATGCAACCGCAAGTATTTTGCCAATACCCTGATACCTCTTCCGCCCTTTTATTTACAAATATTTACATATTCACATTCCCCCGCTAGAATGCAGCGAAGCACCAATTGCGACAGCACCAGCAGCCGCAGCAGCTCTGCGCGAATGCCGCCTTCGCTTGCATGGCGATCCTGACCTAGCAAACGTAGCTGATGGGGTTGGCGCCGCTGCCACGGTGCTTGCACTTGCACTTGCACTTGCCACTGCGAAATGCACATCACCACTCGTAAAGGGGGCTTGGGTATTGTTGATTAACAAGCCCTGCATCACCTCCAAGGCACTAAGCTGCTGGCCAACCCCGGCGCCGCCGTCCCAGCCCGTAACGTACCATTTTGCGCCACACGTCGTACCGCTTGCGCCTCCTGAGCAGGCTTGTGCTGCAGCTTGGGCGGAAGTGGTAAGGAGCGTGGAGACGGTGGGGTAGGTAAAGGGTGCCATTTGCGTGGTAGCCCACATAAAGCGCGAGAGATATGCTTTGAAAGACCATTGGTCGTAATCGCATGTGCTTATCTCCTCGCACGCTTCTTCGTACATGATGTTGGTAGCATTGCTGTATGGGGAGAAGAAGGTCGAGGTTGCGTTTAAAAGGCCTTGAGTGCGTTCGGCCCAGAGTGCAGAGCCATTGGTGTAGTTGTAGAGAACTGCTGCCCCGTACATATAGATTCCGAGACTGTAAGTCCATTGGATGCCATTGATCTGACTACAGTTTTGCAGGTCATTAGTACCATCATAGACGTTGTAATTGCCGTCAATAAGACCAATGGCTGTACTCCAATCCCACGTTTGGGTGGCCCAGTCGAGGTATGTCGAATTGCCCGTGAAACGAGCAAGGCGAGCGGACAGCTGGAAGAATGCACCATTGGAAACCGAGTTTTTGTAGTCATATCCGTTATTAAAAGTGAATATTTGCCATTTGAGTCCGCCGCCGCAGCTGGTGAGATCCCATCGGGCAGCCTGGGTGTTCCAGAGATTAATGGTCAATTGGAGCCAGCTTGGTACTGGGGAAGGCGGAGCAGTGAAATTACGTTCAGCAGCAGACATAGTGGCAAATCCCCAAAAGCCTTGGTCATCGTTCCCTTCGTCTTTCTGTTGTGCAGGAACCATATAGTCATAATTAGGTCCAACCTGGCTTACGAGCGCCTGATATGTATTGTTGTTGTACGTAGAGTC
>Ga0335072_10005784_pt1 | contig 18170 bp, 18 predicted proteins | sample Lox_Sample_21_FD_206725 | JGI IMG/M metagenome (GOLD analysis project Ga0335072, IMG submission 206725) | Soil microbial communities from Loxahatchee National Wildlife Refuge, Florida, United States - Lox_Sample_2.1 | ecosystem: Environmental > Terrestrial > Soil > Wetlands | place: USA... | reverse complement strand
GATCGCGTCCATGCTGTTCGGGTACAGGAACGTGGTCGGCGTGACCAGGACGCCGGCCAGCGCGCCGAACAGCCCGGCGAGAGCCCAGCCGAGGGTCAGCACCCGCCCGATCCTGACCCCGAGCAGCCGGGCCACGTCCGGGCTGAACGCGGTTGCCCGCAGCCGCAGACCGACCGAGGTGTACCGGAACACCACCGCGAGGGCCAGCGCGGCCGCCAGCACCGCGCCGGCGGTGAACAGGTCGCTCGTGGAGATCCCGAGCGCCACGCTCCCGATCTTCAGCCCTTTCACCGAGAACGCCACGGGGAACGAGCGGTACTGGCCGCCGTAGATGATCCCGGCCAGTCCCTCGAGGAAGATGAGCAGGCCGATCGTCACGATCACCGAGTTCAGCGGCGATTTGCCTTCGGTCGGCCGGACCACCGTGCGCTCCAGGATCCCTCCGAGCACCAGGCCCGAGGCGAGCGCCAGGACGAAGCCGAGCCAGTAGTTGCCCGTGTGGCTGATCACGACCCACGCCACGTAGGTCGTGAACATCGCCATGCCGCCCTGGGAGTAGTTCAGCACCCGGGTGCCGCGCCAGATCAGCACCAGCGACAGCGCGATCGCGGCATAGACCATGCCGATCGCGATGCCGCCGAGTGTGAACTCGAGGAACTCCTGCATCTGCGCGCTGCCCTCCGTCCGGTCGGCCTCAGAAACCCAGGTAGTGGCGCCGCAGCCCGACGTCGGCCGCCAGGGTCGCCGCGTCGTCCTCGGCGACCACCTTGCCGAGGTTGAGCACCAGGCCCTTGTCCGCGATGGCGAGGGCGCTGCGGGCGTTCTGCTCGACGAGCAGCACGGTCAGCCCCGCGTCGTCGCGCAGCTGCCGGATGAGCTCCATGACCTGCGCGACGACCCGCGGCGCGAGGCCGAGCGACGGCTCGTCGAGCAGCAGCACCCGGGGGGCGGCCATCAGCGCCCTGGCGATGACCAGGATCTGCCGCTCGCCGCCGGACAGCGTGCCGGCCGCCCGCCGGCGGCGGTCCGCCAGCACCGGGAACCGCTGGTAGGCGTCGCCGAGCGCGGCCGCCCGCCCGGCCCGGTCGCGCCGGGCCAGCGCGCCGACGCGCAGGTTCTCCTCCACGGTGAGCTCGGTGATGACCCCCTGGCCCTCGGGCACGTGCGCCACGCCGGCCCGTGCGATGTCCTCGGGATGACGGCGGGCCAGGTCCGTGCCGCTGACCAGGACCCTGCCGTGCCGCGGCCGGACGAACCCGCTGATCGCCCGCAGCAGCGTGGTCTTGCCCGCGCCGTTGGCGCCGAGCACCGCGGTGATCGTGCCCGGCCGGGCCGAGACCGAGACACGGTCCAGCACCTGCACCCCGCCGTATCCGGCCACGATCTCCTCGACCGCCAGCGACGCCGCGTCAGTCATCCCCGGCCCCGTTCCCCTCGGCGCCGTTCCCCTCGGCGCCGTTCCCCTCGGCCCCGTTCCCCTCAGCCCCGAGGTACGCCGCCGTCACCGCGGGATCGGCCTGCACCTGGGCGGGCGTGCCGGTCGCGATCAGCTTGCCGAAGTCGAGCACGAAGATCGTGTCGCAGACCGACATCATCAGGTCCATCCGGTGCTCGATGACCACCACGCTGGCCTCGGCGGCGAACTCCTTGATCAGGCCGCCGAGCTCCGGCAGCTCCTTCTCGGACAGGCCGCTGGCCGGCTCGTCGAGCAGCAGCAGCCGCGGGTGCCCGATCAGCGCCCGCGCCAGCGCGACCCGCTTGCGCAGCCCGTACGCCAGCGTGTCCGGCATGCTGTCGGCCAGGTCGGCGGCGCCCACCCGGCTGAGCGCCTGCACCGCCTCCCCCCGGAGGCGCCGTTCGTCGCGGTCCGACCGGGGCAGGCCGAAGAGCCCGGACCAGAACCCGGCGCGCGCCGCGCTGGTCGCGCCGATCATGACGTTCTCCGCCACGGACAGGCCGCGGAACAGGCCGACGCCCTGCAGCGTGCGGGAGATCCCCAGGCCCGCCAGCCGGTGCGGCCGGATCCCGGTGAGCTCGTGGCCGTCGAACGTGATGGATCCTCGGGACGGCTTCACGAAGCCGCACGTGGCGTTCAGCAGCGTGGTCTTCCCGGCACCGTTGGGGCCGATGATCCCGGTGACCTGGCGCGGTGCGGCGCTGATCGACACGTCGTCGAGCGCGGTGAGCCCGCCGAACTGCACCGTCACGCCGCTGATGTCGAGCACGCCCGATCTCGGGGCGCTGACGGAGCTAGCTGAATCAGCATTCATCTTGCTGATCCTCAATTTATTAGGGACGACTGGCGCGGTATGAACACCTATTCAGACCCTTATGCGGACGCTCCGCAAGACCGTGTGAAAGTCGGTGCCGATTCGTTGCCGATCCGAGACCCGACGCCGCGGCCCGCTTCGGGCCGCGGCGTCGGGTCAGGCGAAGTGCGACGGGCCGGTCTAGCAAGGACGTCGGCCGCCTTTGTCCCCGGGGATCCCGGATACCGTGGCATGTGCTGGCGGTCGCCAGATATAGGGAGGAAGCCCCGTGGTCTTTCGGGGGGATGCGGGGGCGGAGCCCCCGCAGGTGCTGGCTCCGCCGTGGGCGCGCGGGGTCAGGGCGCTGGCCGTGCTCACCGGCGCCGGGATCTCAACGGACTCCGGCATCCCGGACTTCCGCGGCCCGCAGGGCCTGTGGACCAAGAACCCGGGTGCCGAGCGGCTCTCGACCTATCAGGTGTACATGACCGATCCCGAGGTCCGGCGCCGGTCATGGCAGTCCCGGCTGGCGCACCCGGCGTGGACCGCGCAGCCGAACCCCGCGCACGAGGCCCTGGCCCGGCTGGCCGGCAGCACCATCGGCACCCAGGTGATCACCCAGAACATCGACGGCCTGCACCAGCGGGCCGGGACGCCCGCGGACCGGGTCATCGAGCTGCACGGGACCATGCTCGACGCCGTGTGCACGGGCTGCGGCGACCGCACGGCGATGGCGGATGCCCTGGACCGGGTGCGGGCTGGCGAGCCCGACCCGCCGTGCCCTCGGTGCGGCGGCATCCTCAAGTCGGCCACGGTCATGTTCGGCCAGCCGCTGTTCCCCGGTGTGTTCGAGCGGGCCGCGATCGCGGCGGCCCGCTGTGACCTGCTCCTGGCGATCGGCAGCACGCTGACCGTTCAGCCGGCCGCGTCGCTGTGCTCGATCGCCGCCGACGCGGGCGCGCACCTGGTCATCGTCAACCGCGACCCCACGCCCTACGACGCCGCCGCCACGGCCGTGATCCGCGACCCGATCGGCCAGGCCATCCCCCAGATCGCCAGCCAGCTTCTGGCAGCCAGCGAGCACGAACGCTAGCGCGCCCCACAATTTGGCGCTGCGGACCGTTGCCACGACGAAAAGCGCGGCGTAATGTTCCAGCCAATATAACGGTTTGTGGGCCAAGGGGGGATCTGGCCATGACCGGTGCATCGCAAGTGAACGTCGGATTGGCAATCAACGATGCCGGTGAGGGCCAGGAGAACGACCTGCCGGCGGCCACGGTAGGCGAGCAATACACCGCCGCTCTGACCGCTTCCGGCGGAAGCGGCACATACCACTGGAGCACTGGTAGCCAGCAAATGCCTGCCGGGCTCACGCTCGATGAGAATACCGGGACAATTTCGGGGACTCCTGGACCCCAGACGAGCGGAGCCGCCTCGATAGCCGTGCAGGTCAGCGACGGCACCGGAACGGCGGAACGCACGTTCTCGTTAAAGATCAACCCGCATCCCTCGGTCCTGACGATCAAGGATGAGAGCCTGCCCGACGGCATGGTCGGCGCACCGTATACGGCGGCACTCCTGGCGAGCGGCGGAAGCGGCGAGTATCAGTGGACCGTCGTCAGCCCCGCAATGCCCTCCGGGCTGACACTGGACGCGAAAACGGGGTCGATCTCGGGAACGCCGGGCAGCCTGGCGGAGGGAACCGCTTCGGTATCCGTCCAGGTTAGCGACGGCAGCACGACCACGAAGCGCACGTTCCCGCTGAAGATCGCCCAAGCCCTGCGGATATCGAACCAGGTAGAGCTTTCCGGCAGTGACGCGTTCAAGCTGAACGCCACTGGCGGAGTCGGTGCACACAGCTGGAAGATGATCGGCGGAACCGCACCGGATTGGCTTTCTCTGGACGGATCAGGACAGATTTATATCTGCCCGGATAATCTGACGCATACCGAAACCAGGCTGTTCACCGTCATGGTGTCGGACCAAGAACAACATACGGACCAGGCTGGCTTCTATGTAAGAGCCCGGCACGCACCCAGGTGGCGTCGCGCGCTTCATCTGGCCGGCCCGGCCAGGATTTCACGCCTGGACATCGGCCTTCGCATCAAATGGCGCTGGCCGTCCCTGAGCCGCCTGGGCCATCTCACTTTCTGGCTGGGCATTCTTGCGCTCTGGGTGCCGCTCTTCGGTGCCGCCTGGATTTTTGTTTACGCGCTGACCACGCCGGGAAGCCACGGGACTTATCTGGGTGTCGGCATGCTGACGGCCATCGCAGCTCTTTTGATCGGTTGCCTCATCGGGTTCCTGTTCGGCATTCCCAGAGTCGTTTCCTCGGGCCAGGTCCGCCTTGGGCAATCCTCGGATTACGCGCCGAGCTCCAACCTGTCCGAGGTAAGCGACTGGCTCACGAAGCTGCTGCTGGGCGCCGGCCTGGTCCAGCTGACCCATCTCGGTGCGCCCCTGGCTGGCTTGATCGACCACGTCGCTACCGCCCTGTATGTCGGTACCGCATACGCCGGAGCCGCGAAGGTCACGGCTGGAACGATCATCTTCGGCTACGTCGCGATCGGCCTGCTCGATGGCTATGTCGTGACCACCATGTGGTACCAGCGGCGGCTCGCCTCCGACAGCAACGCGTAGCAGGCCTGGCCGAGCCCGTACGGGAGTTCGGTGCCGTTGTCCCGGGCAGCAGACCGCCTGGTTCGTGCACGGATATGGTGGCGCGATGGTGGTTGGGGGTTACCGGGATCTGTTTGTGGCGATCGCCGGTTCGGCGGCCACGCTGACGGGTCTGCTGTTCGTGGCGCTGTCGGTGACACCGCGCCGCGGACCGGCGCTCGGGCCCGCGGTCATCCTGCAGGTCCGCACGTCCGCCGCCCTGCTGACGTTCAACAACGCGCTGGCCGTCTCGCTGTTCAGCCTCGTGCCGGGCACCAATGCCGGCATTCCGTCGCTCGTGCTCGGCGTCATCGGGATCACCTTCAGCGCGGCGGCGGCCCGCTCGATCCGGGCCAGCGGCTCCCCGGCGCGCCAGCAGCTGTTCCAGTTCGAGCTGATCGGCTTGCTGCTGCTGATCTTCTTTACGGAGCTGGTCGCCGGCATCATCGTGATCGCCAATCCGCATTCCGGCGATGCCGTGCAGTTCATCGGGTATGCGCTGATCACTTCGCTGATCGTCGGGATCTCCCGGGCGTGGGAGCTCATCGGCGACCGGGACACTGGTCTCGCGGCATCGATCGCGGTACTGCTGGGCCACCGGCCTCGTTCCGAGGCCGCGATCGCGGACATCAGGCCAGGCGGCACCGGCGACGACCAGCCCGCCGGACCCGGCGACAGCAGCTGAGCCGGGACTATTCCTCGCCGGAGAACCGCGCCCACGCCGACTGGCGGGTCATGCCGAGGGCCTCACCGATGCGAGCCCAGGTGGCGCCAAGCTCCCGGGCCCGGCCGACCCATCCGGCCAGGTCCTTCTCGACCTGGCCCGCGGCGCGCGCGACCCGCGGCAGGCTCTCCAGGACGGCCTGCACGTCATCGGTCTGCTGCCACGCCCGGAGCTGCGGCACCGAGGCGGGCTTCGACTCCATGATGAGCTGGCAGAGCGTCACGCATTCGTCGCAGATGTACACGCCAGGCCCGGCCACGAGGGTCGCGACCTCTGTGTTCGGCTTCCCGCAGAACGAGCACGAGGCGATGAGCGTCTTCTGGACTGCCGTGTCAGCCATGCTGGGCCAGCTCCCTGTCAGTTTGCGCCTGACGCTTGTCAGCCGCAAACTTACAGTGTCAGGCGCAGCCTGACAACCCGGTCTGGACGGCCCCGGCCCAGCCTCGGGAGATTACTGGCCGCTCTGCCCGGCGATGAGCATGTCCAGCAGCCCGGTGATGTGCGCCAGCCCGCTCGCAGTCGCGTCGAGCCTCCCGCGCATCTCAGCAAAACCGCTGTCAACCTGCTGCTCCAGCCGATCAAACCGCGCGTCTACCTGGTCGAACCGGGACCGGGTCTGCTCGCCCAAGGCGTTGATCACCGTCCGGTTCGCATCGACCTTCACCGCTAGATCCGCCAGATCCCGGTCCCGGGCCGCCGCGAGGTGCCGCGCTGCGGTGGCGTCGGCGGCCACCTCCTCCAGCCGGAGTTCCAGCCGGGCTACCCGCGCCTCGAGGTCCGGCGGTTGTGTCATGACCAACAGCGTAAACCTCGCCGCCGTCAGCCTGGGGCGGTCCGCTACGGTCGGCAGTGTGACGAGCGGGCAGCCGGATGTCCTGGTGATCGGGGCCGGGGTGTCCGGCCTGACCGCGGCGATCTGCCTGGCCGAGGCCGGCTGCGGCGTGACCGTCGCGGCCGCCCAGCGGGCACCGCAGATCACGTCGGCCGCGGCCGGGGCGATCTGGGGCCCGCACCTGGTCGGCATCGATGAGCGGGTGACCCGGTGGGGCGCCGTCACCCTGGCCCGGCTCACCGAGCTCGCCACCGACCCGGCCAGCGGCGTGCACCTGGCCAGCGGCGTCACGGCGTCCGCCGATCCCCGGGCCGAGGCCTTCGGCTGGGCCGGCGCCCTGGGCACTGCCAGCCCGTGCGGCCCAGGCGATCTGCCGGACGGGTACGCGGCGGGCTGGCGGCTGACCGCTCCGATCGTGTCGATGCCCGCCTACCTCGGGTACCTGATGGCCAGGCTCGACCGGGCCGGCGGCCAGCTTCGCGAGGCCCAGTTCGGCTCGCTGACCCAAGCGGCGGCGCTGACCACGGCGCCAGTGATCGTCAACTGTTCCGGCATCGGCGCGCGGCGACTCGTTCCGGATCTCGACGTGAGGCCGGTGCGCGGCCAGGTCGTGGTGACCGAGAACCCGGGGCTCAGCGACTTCTTTGTGGGCGTCGGGCAGGACGCCGGCGACGTCAGCTACTACTTCCCGCACGGCGACGTCGCGGTGCTGGGCGGCACCGAGGAGCCGGGCAACTGGAGCCTCGAGCCCGATCCCGTGACCGCCGAGCGCATCCTGCGTGCCTGCGCCGCGGTGCAGCCCCGGCTGCGCGGCGCCACGGTCACGGGGCACCGGGTGGGCCTGCGGCCGTGGCGGCCGAGCGTCCGGCTGGAGGCCGAGACCATGGACGGCGGCCGGCTGCTGCTGCACAACTACGGTCACGGCGGCGCCGGCGTGAGCCTGTCCTGGGGCTGCGCGCTCGAGGTGACCGCGCTGGTCCTCGGCTAGAAGCCGGGGAACATCGTGCGCAGCCGGTCCAGGTAGCCGGGGCCGGCCGCCACGCCGGCGGGCGTGTGCGCGGGGTCGAGCCTGCCGTAGGAGAGCCGCAGCAGCGCCTCGGACGGCATGCTGATCTCGGTGTCGGCCCCGCCGCCGTCGGCCGGCCAGTCCGGCATCGTCACCGGATCCGCGGCGATCAGGAGGTAGTCGCGGTCCGGGCCGGTGGTCTGGATCCGGGCCCGGAACGCGACGTCCGGTGCCCGGCCGAGCCGCGGAACGAGGAACCCCGGCACGTTGTCGATCAGCAAGTCCACCGCGTCGGGCGCGACCGTTGCCTCGGGGCCGAAGGTCACGGCCACGTCCCAGGTGTGCAGGGCGTGCTCGCCGAGCCGGAGCCCGACCATCCCGGCCGCGTCCAGGACCATGCCGCCGATGAACGGCATGCTGATCCCGGCCAGCTCGTCGTCGCTGAGCTGCTCGAGCGCCTGGACCTGCTTCTCGTCCCAGGTCAGGCAGTCAGCCGCCTGCTCGTCCGGGCTCTTGGCGTTCCACACGTCCCAGACCGGCTGGAACGCCGTGGCCCGGTCGAGGGGCTCGGCCTGGCCCAGCGCGGCAGGGAGCGACATCAGCGAGATCTCGGCGCCGCTGCCGAGGTGCGACAGCACCTGGGCCACGCTCCAGTCGTCGTCATAGGACTGCGCGCGCAGCTGCTCCGGGCTCAGCGGCTCGACCAGTGCGGCAAGCCGCTCGTGTGAGCTGCGCAACGTGGCGATCCAGACACGCGGGTCTTGCTCCATCACTGGCTCCATTCGGCGATCGGCAGGCTCTAAAGCCTGCCAGGCGCCCGGCCGGGAGCCAGGGCCGGGTCGGGCTACCAGGCACAGGCGGCGGCACTAGCATCGGGTCATGCGCGCCAGGTCGAAGGGAATGTGGTGGGGCACCGCCATCGAGGCGCCGGACCCCGGGGCGCTGGCCGCCTTCTACTCGCAGCTGCTCGGCTGGCCGGTGGCGCACGCCGAGCCGGGCACGGCCATCGTCAAGCCACCTCAGGATTCCGTCTTCCTGGTCTTCCAGCTCGCCGAGGACTATGCACCACCGGTCTGGCCTCCCGCGCCGGGTGAGCAGCGCACGATGATGCACCTCGACTTCCAGGTGGAGGATCTTGACGCCGCCGTTGCCGACGCTGTGTCGCTGGGCGCGCGGGTCGCCGAGTTCCAGCCGCAGGACAACGTCCGGGTTCTGCTGGATCCGGCCGGGCGCCCGTTCTGCTTGTGCCGGGAGGACGAAGACTGACCTGAGCCCGTAACGGGCGGCACCGGTAGCCTTCGACTCATGAAAATCGGTTTCGGTGCTCCCGTCTCTGGTGCCTGGGCGACCCCGGAAAACCTGGCCAGCTTCGCCGCCCGCGCCGAGCAGGCCGGGTACGCGTCGATCTGGAGCTTCCAGCGGCTGCTCGTTCCCGAGGGCTCCGGCATGGACGAGGTGTACCAGAGCGTCCTCGACCCGATGGCCGCGCTGGCCTACGCGGCGGCCGGCACGTCAGCGATCAGGCTCGGCGTGGCGGTGGTGAACCTCCCGTTCGTGTCCCCCGCTTACCTGGCAAAGCAGGCGGCCACGGTGGACATCCTGTCCGCCGGGCGGCTCGATCTCGGTCTCGGCATTGGCTGGATGCCCGAGGAGTTCGCGGCGACGGGCGCGTCGATGGCCCGCCGCGGCGCGCGGGCCGCGGAGTACGTCGCGGTGCTGCACGAGCTCTGGTCAGATGACCCCTGCGAGTTCAGCGGCGAGTTCTACGAGATTCCGCGCGGCAGCGTGCAGCCCAAGCCCGTGCAGCCCGGCGGTCCCCCGGTGCTGCTGGGCGGGCTGGCCAGGCCAGCGCTCGAGCGCGCGGGCCGGATCGCGGACGGCTGGGTCACGTCGAGCCGCACCGACCTGTCGCGGATCGCCGAGGGGGTGGGCGTGATCCGCGCCGCGGCCGCCGAGGCGGGACGCGACCCGGAAGCGCTGCGGATCGTCTGCCGCGGCGTGGTGCGGGCCGGAGCCGAGCGGGCGGGCCCCGGCGGAGACCGGCTGCTGCTGTCCGGGAGCCCCGGCCAGATCAGGGAAGACACGCAGTGGCTGGCCAGCCAGGGCGTCACCGAGATCTTCTACGACCTGAACTGGGATCCGCAGGTGGGCTCGCCGAACGTCGACCCGGGCGCGGCCGCTGCCCGGGCCGCCGAGCTGCTCGACGCGCTCGCCCCGTCGGCCGCGAGCTGATCCGCCGCTGCGGGGCGAGAGCATGGAGCGGCTGCGGATCGGGCTCATCGGCGACATCTACCGGGCCGCCGGGCTGCCGCTCCGGCCCGCGGCGCGGTAACCGCACCGTCCCCGCGGCGCCGGGCCAGCCGAACACGGTTCGGTTATGCTGCCGATGCCGGCTCACGGTGATCCGGCTGCTGCGGCAGCGCTCCGAGCAGCGCGCGAGGGAGTGCCCATGCCTTATCGCGTGGCGGTCATCGGCGCCGGGTTCGGCGGGATCGGCATGGCGATCGCGCTCCGGAAGGCCGGGATCGAGGACTTCATCGTCCTTGACCGGGCCGACGACATCGGCGGCACCTGGCGCGACAACAGCTATCCGGGCTTGTGCTGCGACGTGCCGTCACACCTGTACTCGTTCTCGTTCCGGCCGTGGCGCTGGAGCCGGCGTTTCCCGCGGCGCGAGGAGATCGTCGGCTACCTGCGCGGGCTCGTCGCCGAGAATGGCCTGGGCCCGCGTCTGCGGCTCGGCTGCGGGGTGGTGACGGCCGGGTTCGACGAGCACAGCGCGATCTGGAACCTGACCCTCGACGACGGCAGCACGGTGCAGGCGGTGGCCGTCGTGTCCGCGGTGGGCCAGCTTGGCCGTCCCGCCCTTCCCGACATCCCGGGCCGGGACGCGTTCGCGGGACCGTCGTGGCATTCCGCCCGCTGGAACCACGACGTCAACCTGGCGGGCCGGCGGGTCGCCGTCGTCGGGACCGGGGCCAGCGCCATCCAGTTCGTGCCCGAGATCGCCAGGACCGCCGGCCACGTCGACGTCTACCAGCGCACCCCGCCGTACGTGCTGCCCAAGTCCGACCGTTCCTACCGCGACGTCGAGCAGAGCATGTATGACCGGCTGTCGGTGCTGCGCAAGGCCGACCGGCTGCGCATCTTCCTCTACGGTGAGCTGCTCACCAGCGGCTTCGTCCTGTCACCGAAGCTGCTCGCCGCGCCGATGCAGATGTGGCGCCACCAGCTCCGCACGCAGATCTCCGACCCCGCGCTGCGGGCCAAGTGCGTCCCCGACTACGTGATGGGCTGCAAGCGCGTGGTGTTCTCCAACGACTGGTACCCGGCCCTGACGCGGCCGAATGTCGAGCTCGTCACCGACCGGATCGAGCGGATCGAGCCGGACGGCGTGGTCACCGCGGACGGCGCCACGCGGGCCGCCGATGTGATCATTTACGGGACCGGCTTCAAGTCGCTGGAGCTGCTCGCGCCGATGCAGGTGTCCGGCGTCGGCGGCCGGGACCTGCACGAGGCCTGGCGCGACGGGGCACAGGCCTACCTGGGCATCTCGGTATCCGGGTTCCCGAACTTCTTCGTGATCTACGGGCCCAATACCAACCTCGGCGGCAACTCGATCATCTACATGCTGGAAGGCCAGATCGGCTACGTGCTCGACGCCGTCAAGGCGCTCGAGGCGCAGCACCTGGCGTGGCTTGACGTGCGGCCCGAGGTGCAGGACCGGTTCAACTCCTGGGTGCAGTCGGCCAGCCACACGTCGGTGTGGGAGACCGGCTGCCACAACTGGTACACGACGGCCGCCGGGCGCAACACGAACAACTGGCCCGGCCACACGTTCATGTACCGGTACCGGGTACGGCGCTTTGACCTGGGCGCGTACCGGGTCATGCCGAGACAGCACGCCGGCACCGCCGCATGACCGGGCGCAGCGCCCGCCGCGGGCCGCGCGTGCCGCAAGCGGTCATGCGCCTGGGCGCGCGCCAGATCGGCAGGCGCTGCCTCGACCCGGCGCTGCCCTGGCCGGTGCAGCGCACGCGGCTGGAACAGCTCAGCGGGATTGCCGTGGTGCCCCGCGGCACCACCGTCGCCGACCACTCCGTGGCCGGGGTGCCCGCCAAGCTGGTGTCGGCCGGAGCGCCAGATGCACCGCTGACCGTGATTCACTTTCACGGCGGCGGCTAATGCCTGGGCACGGCACGCACGGCCAAGTCGTGGGCGGCGCACCTGAGCGCCCAGGCGGGCTGCCAGGTCGTGCTGCCCGAGTACCGCCTGGCGCCGGAGAACCCGTATCCGGCGGCGCTGGCTGACGCCCAGGCGATCGCCGCCGCGCTGCTGCGGGAGACCGACCCGGGTTCGGTGGTGGTGTCGGGCGACTCGGCGGGCGGGGGCCTCGCCCTGGCGCTGCTGCTGTCCATGCGCGACGAGGGGAAGGACCTGCCCGCGGGCTGCATCCTGCTGTCGCCGTGGCTCGACCTGGGCCGCGACCGCCGGGTCCCGGCCGAACTCGTGCGCCGGGACGTGCTGCTCAGCCCGGACTGGCTCGACGCCTGCGCCCGCGCGTACGCCGGCCCGTCCGCCTGGGCCGATCACCTGGTCTCGCCGCTGCGCGCCGCGCATGCCGGGCTGCCACCGCTGCTGATCCAGGCCACGACCAGTGAACTGCTCGCCCCGGACGCCGCGCTGCTTGCCGCCAGCGCCTCGGCCGCCGGGGTCGACGTGACCTACTCCCGGTGGCCCGGCTTGTGGCACGACTTCGTGCTGCAGCCCGGCATGCTCGCCGCCGCCGACAGTGCGCTCGCGCAGTCGGCCTGGTTCGTCAGGAACGTGACGCGCCCGGCTTCGTAGAATGGGCTGTGCCCAGTTTCGATACCGGCGTGCCCCATCCCGCCCGGGTGTATGACTACTGGCTTGGCGGCAAGGACAACTTCGCGGCCGACCGGCAGGTGGCGGAGGACATTCTGCGCGTCATGCCGGTCATGGCTCAGATCGCGCGCGGGTGCAGGCTCTTCCTGTCGGCCGTCGTGCACCATCTGGCGGCCGATCTCGGCATCCGCCAGTTCCTCGACATCGGAACCGGCCTGCCGACCGCGGACAACACCCATGAGCTGGCACAGCGCGCGGCGCCCGACGCCCGGATCGTGTATGTCGACAACGACCCGATCGTGCTGGCGCACTCCCGGGCGCTGCTGCGCAGCAACCGCCGCGGCCACTGTGCGTACATCGATGCCGACGCGCGGGACGTGGGCAAGGTTCTCGCCGGGGCTGCACAGACCCTGGATTTTGGCCAGCCGGTTGCCGTCATCATGCTCGGCCTTCTGCACTTCATCCCGGACGCCGGTGATCCGTACTCGCTCCCCGGCGCGTACCTGGACGCGCTCGTTCCCGGCAGCTACCTCGCGCTCTCGCACGCCTCCAGCGACATCGAGGAGGCCGGGCAATCGGAGGCGACCAGGACCTACAACGCGCACACCGCGATCCCGATCTCTCTTCGGTCGCGGGAGGAGTTCGCCCGCTTCTTCCGCGGCCTGGACCTCGTCCCTCCCGGCATCGTGCCGCTCGGCCAGTGGGCACCGGGCGAGACACGAGCCAGCCCGCAGACCCTGCCGACCTACACGGCCCTGGCCCGCAAGCCGTAACGGGTGCGGTGCCGCTGAGCCGGCTCAGCGGACGTCGTGCGGGCGGAACTGGACGCTGATCCTGGGGCCGGCAGCGCGGGTGCTCTTGGGTATCGCGTGCTCCCAGGTGCGCTGGCAGCTGCCGCCCATCACCAGCAGGTCACCATGGCCCAGGTCGTGGCGCAGGGTCGGGCCGCCACCGCGCGGCCGCAGCAGCAGCGAGCGGGGCGTGCCAAGCGAGACGATCGCGACCATGGTGTCCTGCGTGCTCCCCCGGCCGATCGTGTCGCCGTGCCAGGCGACGCTGTCCCGTCCGTCGCGGTACAGGCACAGGCCGGCCGTGCGGAATGGCTCGCCGAGTTCCGCGGCGTAGTGCTCGTCGAGGGCCCGCTTCGCGTCATCGAGCATCGGATCCGGCAGCGGCTCCCCCTCGGCGTAGAAGCTGAGCAGCCGCGGGACGTCGACGACCCGGTCGTACATGTGCCGGCGCTCGGCCCGCCACGGCACGGCCTCGGCCAGCCGCTCGAACAGTTCGTCCGCGCCGGCGATCCAGGCGGGCCGCAGGTCGATCCACGCACCGTGGTCGAGTGCGGTCCGCCGCACGGCCGAGCCCAGCGGCCCCGGGCCTTCCTCGCCGCACAGGTCGAGCAGCGAGCCCTGGAGTTCTCGCTTCATAGTTCGAGCATATAACCAATATCAAAAACATGTTCGAGCCGCTGCTGACCTCAGGAACCCGGCTTCGTGGCCACGACGAGAAAGCGGGGCTGGCGGACGACGACCGGCCAGGCACCGGGGGTGTCGTGCAGCTCGCGCAGCCGTCCCGCGAAGCGCTCGACGGTGAACCCCGGCACGGCCCAGGTAACCAGCCGCAGGTAATGGATGATCGCGGCGACGTCGGCAAGCTGGAGTCCCAGCCGGAGACCGGCGCGGCCTGCGCCTGCGCCACTAACTCCTCGAACGTTGCCATCGGTCACTCCCTCGCCAGCGCCGCGGGCGCGTACTCCACGGTGACCGGCAGGTGGTCGGAGGCCCGCCTGGCCAGGGCGGTGTCCTCGACGTGGTGGGCGCGCAGCGCGCCGAGCACCGGCCTGGTCACCCGGATGCCATCGATGCGCCACCACCCTGCGCGAGCCGCGCCCGGGTCTGCCGGGCTGTGGCCGAAGGTGGGGTGCCACGGCGCGCGCAGGGCGGCCGCCGCGTCGTACAGACCACCGGACCAGAGCACGTCACCGGCTTCCAGGTCGGCCCGGTGGCGCCGCTGCCCGGCCTCGTCGTAGTCCCACTCGCAGTGAAAGATCATGCTGCTGGACCACTCGGCGCCGGCAAAGGGATCGGCAGACTCGTACAGCACCCACTTCCCCGTTGCCTCATCTCTCACGCGGTCCGCGCAGGTCGTGTTCCAGTCGGCGCCGACCAGCGTCGGCAGGACACCGGGCGGGCGGGTCACCAGCCCGACGAGCAGCTCGTTCTGGTCGGCCCGCATCCGCCGGCCGAACGGCGTGGCGTGATGGGCCGCGTGCCGCACCTGGGCCCCGCCGACGTCCAGGGCCACGCTGACCAGCGAGTGCCAGAAGTACCCGGTCCCGTGGCAGCGCAGTGAGCAGGGCAGCGGCTCGATGCCCTCGCGCCACAGCAGCCCGCAGTGGTAGCCGTGCGGGCCCATGGCCAGCGCCGGCTGGTCGTCGCCCTCCGGGCGTGGCACGGTGCAGCGCAGCCCCGCATCGCCGGCGAGCTGGCGCAGCCGCTGCTGCGCGGTCCGCTCGTCCGGCGCGCGGATTTCCTGCACCGCCAGCACGTCCGTGTCCAGGCCCCGGATCGTGTCAACCACGAGCTGGTAGCGATCACGCTCGGGCGGGGTGTCCTCCTGGAACAGGTTCAGCGTGTTGTACGTCGTGAACAGCACGGAATCCGGGGATGTCCGCGGCACCGCCAAGGCGTCCTCAGCTCTTCCGCTCGGGCAGGCCGATCCCCTGCGCGTGCGCGATCGCCGCGGCCTCGGTCCGGCTGGCCGCGCCGAGCTTGGCCAGGATGTTGGAGACGTGGACGCTGGCGGTCTTGGGCGCGATGAACAGCTTGGTGCCGATCTCCCTGTTGCTCTGCCCCGCCGCGAGCAGGCGCAGCACCTCAACCTCGCGGCCGGTGAGCCCGGCCAGCGGGTCCCGGGCCGCCGCCCCGCCGGGCCTGGTGCCGCCCCGCCCAGCGGCCGCGGGTGCCGGCCGGTCGGCCAGCCGGGCCCGCCGCGCCAGGTCGGAGACCGCGGCGCGCAGCGGCGTGGCGCCGATCTGCTCGGCGACCTCGGCCGCGAGCAGCAGTTCCCGCTGCGCCTCGTCCCTGCGGCCCGCCTCGGCCAGCGCCTCGGCAAGCCGCCAGCGCGACCTCGCGGTCTCATACACGAACGCCGGCCCGAACACGGCCACCACGTTCTGCCAGGCGCCCGGGTCGTTGTCGCCCTGGGCACGCCGCCACTCCGCCTCGGCCCGCGTCAGCCAGCCGCGGCCCTCCACCCCGAGCACCGCGTTGGGTCGCAGCGGGTAGGCGCCGCCCTCACGGGCGATGTCCACCAGCCCGCGCGCCGCCTCCACCGCCGCCTGGGCCCGCTCGGCGTCCCCGGCGGCGCGGGCCTGCCGGGCCCGGTCGGCCAGCGCGGCGAGTCCGACCGCCGCCGGCCTGATCACGGGCGGAGCGTAGTGGCCATACAGCTTGTCGTACGCGCGCATCACCGCCTGGCACTCGGCCAGCGCGGTGTCGCCGTCACCGTGCCAGTACGCATGCTCGCTCAGCAGCCCGCGGGCGATGTACTCGGCGAACCCGTCCCTGCCGTAGAACGGCTCGAGCCAGGTCCGGCGGTCGGCCACGGCGGGCCGGTCCCTGGCCACGTCGATGAACAGCGCCATCGCGGAGAGCCTGGCCTCAGACGGGCTGGTCACCCGCGTGTCGAAGCCGTCGGCGAGCTCCTGCGCGTGTTCCCACTCCCCGGCCGCGTAGTGCGCCAGGTAGTGCAGGTACTGCAGGTCGTAGCCGTACGGGGCGAGACCGAGGCCGGCCTCGCCGGCGCGCAGCACGCCCTGGTGCGCGGTAGAGCTCGCCGCGTCCAGGTAGCCCGATTCCAGCTGGACCCGGGCGAGCTGGAACCCGGCCCGCAGCTCGACGCCAAGCACCGCGGCGGTGCGGGCCTGCTGCAGCGCCCGGGTGAACAGGTCGATGGCTTCCTCGACCCGCCCGGCCCGCTCGCTGAGCTGGCCGAGCGTCACCAGGGCGTCTGCCTCGACCCACGGCGCCTTGGCGGCCGTCGCGGCGGCGAGGGCGCGTTCCGCCTGGGACCGCGCCGGACCCTCGTCCTTCATCGTCAGCAGGGCACGCGCGTAGGTGCCGAGCGCGCTGGCCCGCTCCCAGCTCGGCGGCTCCTCGGGCAGCGCCGCAACCGCCGCCTCCGCGGTCGCGATCGCCGCCTCGTCCTCCTCGATGTCCAGCAGGAAATACGCGAGCCGCTCGCTCGCCCGGCAGAGCAGCACCGGATCGGCCGAGCCGTCGCCGAGGAAGTCGATCAGCCGGCGCAGCTGCTGCACCGCGCGGGTGATGTCACCGCTGTCGGCCGCGCTGATCGCCGCGCGGTACGCGAGCTTGCCCCTGCCCATCCCGCTCAGCTTCTCCGGCTCGGGGACCCGCTCCCACAGCGCCAGGGCCTGGTTGTAGTGCCGGTGCGCCTCGGCGGGGGCTGCGAGCCGGTCGGCCTCACGCCCCGCAGCCACCGACGCGGCGAACGCACCGGGGATGTCGTGGCTGGCCAGGCTGTGATGCGCGAGCTCTGCCGCGGTTCCCGGCACGTCGGCCTGCCGCTGCTCGTCGGCGAGCAGCTCGGCCAGGCGCCCGTGCAGCCGGGTCCGCTCCCCCGGCAGCAGGTCGGCGTAGATGGCCTCGCGCAGCAGCGCGTGCCGGAACGCGTAGCCCCGTTCGCCGTCCGGCACGAGGAGCTGGTGCGCGACCGCCTCCCTGACCGCCTCGTCGTACTCGGGCCCGGCCAGCCCCGACGCCTGCCTGGCCAGCTCGTCGTCGATCCGGCGCCCGGTGACCGCGGCGGTCCGCAGCACCTGCTGCGCGGGCGGCGACAGCCGCTCCGCCCTGGCGAGCAGCAGGTCGGCGAGTCCGGCCGGGAGCTCGCTGCCGTCGCAGGAGGCGGCGAGCAGTTCCTCCGCGTAGTAGGCGTTGCCCTCCGCGCGGGTGATCAGGCTGTCCAGCATCGCCGCGTCCAGCGCCTGGCCGGAAAGCGCGGTCAGGTGCTCGGCCATGGCCGACGGGCTGAGCGGGCCGAGTGCCACCGTAGTCACGCTGGGCAGACGGGTCAGCTCGGCGACGACCGGCCGGAGCGGGTGCCTGCGGTACATGTCGTCGGTGCGGTAGGTGACCACGATCGCCAGCCGCTCGCGGTGCAGCGCCCGGCTCAGGAACGTGACCAGGTCCCTGGTGGAGCGGTCGGCCCAGTGCAGGTCCTCGAGGACCAGCAGCACCGGGCTGGCCTCGGCGAGCTCGGCGAGCATGCCGAGAACCGCCCCGAACAGCTGCTGCTGCGCCAGCCCGGGCATGTCCCCGCCGGCTGGCCGGCCGGGACCGACGTCGGGCAGCAGCCAGGACAGCACCGGCCTGGCCGCGAGCGCGTCGAGCAGCGGGTCGCTCGCCGCTGCCCCCGCCGCCGCGTCCCGCAGGGCGTCGGCGAGCGGCAGGTACGGGACCGTGTCAGCGAGCTCGGCGCACCGGCCGGTCAGCACCGCGAAGCCGCGGTCCCGCGCGGCGGCCGACAGCTCGGTGACCAGCCGGGTCTTGCCAACCCCCGCGTCCCCGCTGACCAGCGCGACGACCGGGCGGCCCGCCGCGGCATCGTCGAGCAGCGCGAGCTGCCTGCGCAGCTCGGCCTCCCGGCCGACCATGCGTGGTTGCGTTGCTTCCGGCATCTCCCCATTATCCCAGCCGGCTGTGACAGTCCTGCCCGCCGACGGCGGCCCGGCTCAGGGACTGGGCCCTGGCGTCGGCTGGGCGGGTGAGGCGGCGGGGGTCAGCCGCTGGTTCAGCCACTCCAGCGACTGCGGCA
>Ga0335072_10005783_pt1 | contig 18173 bp, 10 predicted proteins | sample Lox_Sample_21_FD_206725 | JGI IMG/M metagenome (GOLD analysis project Ga0335072, IMG submission 206725) | Soil microbial communities from Loxahatchee National Wildlife Refuge, Florida, United States - Lox_Sample_2.1 | ecosystem: Environmental > Terrestrial > Soil > Wetlands | place: USA... | reverse complement strand
GCGACGGACATCTCGATCTTTTTGTCTCGAACTACATCCGTTTCTCGTTCGAAAACGCGCCGGTGCCCGGCGCAAACTCCACCTGCAACTGGAAAGGAATCCCGGTCAACTGCGGGCCGCGCGGCCTACCCTCCGGCCGGCATTTGCTCTACCGCAACAACGGCGACGGCACATTCACCGATGTGACGAAGGAGGCCGGGATCGCCGGCGCGACCGAGAGCTATGGCATGACGGTGGTGGCGGCCGATTTCGACGAGGACGGCTGGCCGGACATCTTTGTCGCGTGCGACTCTACGCCCAGCCTGTTGTTCATGAACAATCACGATGGCACGTTTCGCGAAGAGGGTGTGATGCGCGGCGTTGCGCTGAGCGACGATGGCATGGAGCAGGCCGGGATGGGCGTGGGTATCGGCGACTACAACCTCGATGGGCACCTGGATCTGTTCAAGACGCACTTCATCGGCGATACCAGTGGCTTCTACCGCAACGACGGCAAGGGGAATTTCGACGAAGTGACACGCGCCGCGAAGCTGGGCGTCGAAACACGCTTCACCAGCTGGGGAGCGGGCATCGTCGATTTCGACAACGACGGCAATCCCGACGTGCTGTTTGTGACCGGCAGCGTGTATCCGGAGGTCGAGCGCAAGCTTCCGCAGTATCCGTATCGAACACCGCGGGTTCTGTTTCGCAACCTGGGCAACGGAACCTTCGAGGAGCTTGAGAGCCAGGGGGGCGAGGGAATCTCTGCGCGCCACAGCAGCCGCGGCTGCGCCTTTGGAGACTTCGATAACGATGGCGACATGGACGTTCTGATTGTGAACATGAATGAACCGCCCTCGCTGCTGCGCAATGATCTGACGGTCCGCCAGAACTGGCTCAAGGTGAAGCTGGAAGGGGTCCGGTCGAACCGCAGTGCGATCGGCGCGCGGGTTTTGGTGCGCTATGGAGGGAAAGTCCAGGCCCAGGCGCTCACCAGTCAGTCGAGCTACTACTCCTGTAACGATTCCCGGCTGCATTTCGGGCTTGGAGAATCGGCGACGGCAGATGTGGAAGTGTTCTGGCCGAGCGGAGTCCGTGAAGAATTTAACAAGGTCTCCGTGAATCGTCTGGTGACGCTGCGCGAGGGGGTCGGCGAGGTTCCGGGCAAGGGATGGGATGGGGCGAAGCCGGAACCGCACGGAAAATCCGCCGGCAGGGATGCGGGAGTAGCGCGGGGCGTCGCTGACCAGGATGGGTCCGCTGGCCGCCAATAGTACACCTGACCCATTGCCCCCCAGGGTTCGCTCGAACTAACGTTGGCCTGCCAAAAGTGGAAGATCGGATCGGAAGGCTGCATTTGGAGGGGGAAGTGTCTTCTCCGAGTGGATCAGCTGCCCGAGCGCTAAGCGGATTCCGGTGCATCCCGGCAGAAGAACTGTAGAAGGCATTTGCGAGATTCGCGTTTGTGAGGACGCGGTGAGAGGGATTGGGATTCCCGGACCAAGGAGTCAGCAGGGGCGGATGCTGCACGGTATTCGTCTGCATAGCGGTTCAGCGTGAGGGAGGGAAGGATCGATGCCTGACCTTACGAAACAGGGAGTGCAATGGGGCGGAGAAACCCCTGAAGGCGGGGAAGGGGTGCTTGGTACAAGGTCCGCGGTAAACGTTTACAGGCCCGCTCAAAGTCTTACTCGTTCAAAAAATCACGGTCGCAACTAACCTTTCGCGGAGGGAGACATGGCACCATCCAGGATGTTTCGCCGTCTCATTACGATTTGCACTTTCCTGCTGCTCGTGAACGCGTGCGCCTTTGCGCAATTCACAGCCAGTATCCAGGGGGTCGTGCAGGACCCGAGCGGAGCTCGAGTCGCTAACGCCAAAATCCACCTGGAAAACACCGCTAACGGCATCGCCGTAACCACTGCAAGCGATTCCGGCGGCAATTACCGATTCGTCGGCCTCGCTCCTGGCGATTACAAAGTCACGGTGGAAGCGACTGGCTTCGCGAAGACGGAAACCGCGGTCACGCTTCTGACCGAACAGAACCTCAGCGTTCCGATCACGCTCAAGGTTGGAGGGGTGACGGAAGCGGTTACGGTCACCACGCAGGCTCCTGTGGTGGACACGGCCGATGACCGCAATCAGCTGACGCTCGAAAATGAGGCGGTCGCTGAGCTGCCCATCCCGGGGCGCAATCTGGTCACGCTGACCACGCTGGCGCCAGGGGTTTCGGGTCTGGGAACGATGGGCGGCGGCGAACCAGGTGCAGCGGGCACACCGGGATCGTCCTCGGATAACTTTTCGACGGAAACGCAGGTCGATGCGAGCGCCAACGGCCAGGGGCAGATGTCGAACATGTACGTGGTGGACGGCCTGGACGTAACCAGCGGCATCCGCCAGGGTGTGCTGAACCTGACGCCGGATCCGGAGTCCATTCAGGAATCGAGTGTTCAGGTCAACACCTATTCGCCGGAGTACAGCCGCGCGACGGGCGTCGAAGAGGTGATGACGACCAAATCAGGTACGGATCGCTTCCACGGGACGGCGGCGGACTGGTTCTATTACCAGAACTGGTGGGCCAGGACCCACTTCTCGGGGGCGAAATATCTTCCCTTCCACAGCAATAACATGTCGTTCTCGGTGGGGGGCCCGATTATTCCGCATCATCAAACCTATGGCTTCTTTTCGATTGAGCCTCTGCGCTCTTCGTTCGCAACCACCGGTTCGATTACATTCCCCGATCCGGCGTTCGTTGCTTATGCGAAGGCGGGCAGCGGACCAGCCGTCACCGCAAATACAACGGGAACCGGGGTGATGAGCACTTATCTTCCGCAGCACTTGTCCGGCGTTTCCGTATCGCAGACCGCACAAACCTACTTCGGCAATGTGGGGACGGTCCCGACGTGCCAGGCCAGTCCGGCACAGGTCGATAACATCCCCTGCAGCATGGCCATGGTGGACACCGGGACTTACGACGCAACCGCCATTCGCAATGGCACGCAGTGGTTTGTGCGCGCCGACAAGGACTGGACGAAGGACAGGATCTACGGGAGCTTTTATCGCACCACGCTGAACTACGGTTCGCCGGGGGCGATTCCGGCCTTCTCCGCTTTAAACAATAACTGGCAACGCGCGTTTCAGTTTAATTACGTGCATACGTTTTCTTTTGCCTGGATGAACGAAGCGATTTTTGGCGCGAACCGCGTGGAAGGCAAGCAGGGCTTCGCGCCGAACTACTCGGTTCCGGATATCGGCGTAACCGGAGTGAGTCTTGGGTACGGAACCGGGTTTGCGCAAGGCGACTTCATCCAGCACAACTACCACTGGCGCGATGTGCTCTCGCATGTGCGCGGCGCTCACACGCTCAAGTTCGGTTATGAGGGATGGTATGGGGACGACGTCGAACCCTTCCAGGGGCCCTGGTCGCAACCCACTTTCAGTTTTAATAACCTGCTTGCGTTAGCGGAGGATCATCCTAACTCCGAAAACCATGTGTACTACAACCCGCAGACCGGCAAGGCGGAGTTGTGGTCATGGGACGCGGCGTCCCGCACGTGGGGTATGTTTGCCGCAGACACATGGAAGGCGAAAAAGAACCTCACGCTAACTCTGGGCCTGCGCTGGGACGACAGCGGCAATCCATGGTCCAAGAGCGCGAGCACGGTATTCGGGAACTTCTATCTTGGATCGGGATCCACTTTCCAGGATCAGGTGGCCAACGGATTTACGAAGGCTACTCCGAAGGCTCTGAAGAGCGCGGTTACAGACTTGTGGAGTCCGCGGTTTGGCTTTGCCTGGGACATCACCGGCAAGGGCGACACCCTGCTGCGCGGTGGATTCGGCATCTTCAACAACTGGCTGACGCAGGCGAACGTCCAGGAGGAGTTCCGCGGCAGCCCTCCGGGATTCGTGCAACCGAGTTTCGGCGCATCCGTCCTGGATCCGTCGAATGGAAGTCGTTCGCCGTACTTTAACCTGGGAAGCGGAGATAAGCCGCCCTTCGGTTTCGACGCCGCCGGCGATTACCCAGCTTTGTGTGCAACACCGCCCTGCCTGGATTCCAAGGGAGGAATTCCCGGGGCGAACGCCGCCATTGGCGGGGTGAATCCTAGCCTGAGCTCACCCAAAGCCAATGTATGGTCGGCGACTTTCCAGCAGAAACTCTGGACGAGATATTCGGCCAGCGTTGGTTATGCGGGGTCGCACGGATACAACATGGTTGGAGGCGGCGATACGGCGGGCATTGTGAGCTACGGCCAGTCGATTAATGCCTTTAATCTCGATCTGTACGATAACAACACTTTGACGCCCAAGCGGCTGAATCAGAGCTTCGGCACGATTACTTACACTACCAACGACCGTTACAGCAATTATGAGAGTGTGTTCTTCGACTTTAACGGACGCTTCTCACGAGGCGGGTTTATCGATGCGTCTTATACCCGTGCGAAATCTCAGGACGACTCCTCGAACTATCCTGCTGAGGTAAGTCCAAAGACGTACTATGGACCGTCTCCCTGGGATGTGCCCAATCGTATTTCGCTTTCGTTGAATTACGACCTGAAGGGACTGAATGGCGGGCACGGGGCGATCGGACACCTGACCGGAGGATGGGGAGCGAGCGGAACCACGATCTTCCAGTCCGGCTATCCACAATTTGTCAGCAACACCGCGCCCTTTGTCGCCCTGTGCGCTGACGGTACGAACTCGAGCCTGAACCCGGCGGGATGCCCGACGGCGGGCAATCCCATGCAAATGGCCTTTGGTCCGGGAAGCGGCGATTACAACGTCGACGGAGAGACCAGTAACACACTGGCCAGCGTTGTGACTGGCGGACTGGATTATCCCGACGTCGCGAACTACCACCAGGGCACCTCGAAGAGCGCTTTTCTCAAAGGGGTCTTCACACCCGGGCAGTTCACCACCCCGGCGTTTGGGACCGAGGGCAATGAAAAAGCCCAGCAGTTCCGTTCGCCGAATTATGAGGACAGCGATCTGAATATCTACAAGACCACAGCCATCCGGGAGGGAATGAGCTTCCAGGTGCGCTTTGAGTTCTTCAACGTCTTTAACCGCGTGAATCTCACCAACTTTGATTCCAATCTGGCCGACGCCAACAGTACATTCGGCCAGGCCAGGTCGCAGCAAAACCCGCGCAACTGGCAGTTGGGCGGGAGGTTCACGTTCTAACTTCACGGGCCAGGGAGAGTCCCGCCGCTGCACGCGGCGGCCTTTTCTTTTGCGGGGCGAATCGCCTGGACTTTGGTCGGCGGGTGCCCGCGTAACATGATTTGTGGGTTCCGGGCAGGCTCTGCGACGCAGAGTGCTGCACTTCGCCGTCCATGCCACTTACTCCAATGCACCTGAGCCGCCGAATCCGCATTGCTGTTCTGGCCATGCTCATCTCCGGCGGTGCCGCTCAAAATACAGACCCGTCCAGCGCGATCCGTTCCGCGCTGAACGACAAGGCATTCGGCAGGGCCCTGGAATTGCTGCGCCCGGCGCTGGAGCACTCGCCGTCGGACCCGCGCTTGTGGGCGATGCAGGGCACGGCCTATGCAGGCAGCGGCGATGCCAAAGATGCACTTACATCGTTTCGCAGGGCGCTGAAGATCTCAGCGGACTACCTGCCCGCGCTGCAGGGCGCCGCTCAAATCGAATACGACCAAGCGAGCGCGGCCGGCATTCCGCTGCTGGAGCATATCCTGCGACTGCACCCGGGCGATGTCACTGCTCACGGCATGCTGGCGGTGCTCGAGTATCAGCAGGACAACTGCCGAGCGGCGGCGGCGCACTTTGAAAGCGCCGCAGCGATGTTCGCCTCACGCGCACCGGCTCTCCACGCCTGGGCTGCCTGCCTCGTGAAGCTCAGGCAGTTTGACAAGGCAGCGAGCGTGCTGCAACAGAGCCTCGCGCTGCATCCGGACGATCGCCGCGAACAGCAGGTTCTCGCGTCGGTCGACATGATGGCCCAGCACCCGCAGGATGCGCTGACCGTGCTGGCCCCAGTGCTCGCGAGCCATCCCGATTCGCTGAGCCTCGAGCTAAGTTCGGACGCGTACGAGCGCTCGCATGACACCGACAAAGCTGTGGATGCGCTGCGTCAGGCGATTCTGCTCGATCCGGAGAATGTCGGTCTCTATGTCGACTTCGCGGCCCTTTCGGCGCAACACGCCGCCTTTCAGGTGGGCATTGGGGTGGTCAACGACGGAATCAGCCTGCAGCCCAAAGCGGCGCCACTCTACTTTGCGCGTGGCATGCTCCAGGTGCAGCTGGGCGAGTACGACAAGGCGCAGGCGGATTTCCAAACCGCCTACGACCTGGACCCATCGCAGTCTCTGACTGTGGCGGCGCAGGGTTTGGCCGCGGTGCAGCAGAACGATTTGGCCGGAGCACTCGCCACCGTTGAACAAAAGCTGGCGCGGAGTCCGAACGATCCTGTGCTGCTGTACGTGCAGGCCGATGTGCTTTCGCGGCAGAGCGCCGATCCCGCAGCACCGCCGTTTCAGACCGCTTTGCACGCGGCAGAAAGGGCGGTGGTGCTGCGTCCTTCGCTGGCCCCGGCCCACAGCGTGCTGGCAAAACTTTATTTGCAGGCGGGGCGTTACAGCGACGCGGCGCGCGAGTGCCGGAAGGCTCTGGAGATTGACCCGGATGATTCGACTGTCGTGTATCGCCTGATCCAGGCCCTGAGGGACAGCGATCAAAAAGCGGAAATTCCGGATCTGCTCAAACGGCTTGCGGAGTTAAGGGCCAAGGCCACACAAAACGAACGAGCGCAGTATCGCTACACGCTGGTTGAGGATAGCGCTCAGCCGCAGTAATTCTCTTCTGCGCCCGCTCATGTGACAACCGGCTTCCGGGTGAAGCCTTCGGTGCCAAAGACCCTGCGGTAGCGGTCGATCTCCGAAGGTGGGCCGAGGGCTTTGGCGAGATTGTCCGACAGCTTCACCGCGGGGTGGCCGTCAGCATCGTTCAGCTTGCAGACCAGGCGAGGCGGATTGAATCCATCGCCGCGTTGCGGATTGCATCCGCGAAAATCGTTGGTGAGCAGCGTGCCCCATCCGGAACTGAAGCGAATGCGGCGTTCCGGGATCCATTTGGCAGAGTCGTGAAAGTCGCTGGCGCGGCGAAAATCGTGGCGGGAGATGCCGTCGCGGATGCGTCCGGCGAACGAGGCCTGGAGTTGAAGAATCTCGTCCACGTCGAGGGAGTCGGAAGCGATGAACAGTTTCTTGCGCGGATCGCGGCCGCGCTCTTCGAGCCAGGCGATGTATTCCTCGCCGGCGACGAAGGGATCCTTGCTGTCGGCGCGCTGGCCGGTCCAGTCGGCGACCCAGTTGGGGGCGTGCTGCAGGAACTGGGTGGTGCCGAAGGTATCGGGCAGGAGGATGAGCAGTTCGCCGCCGTAGGTCTGCTGCCACAATTCCAGTAACCGGTACTGCGACGAGTGCAGCTCTTCGTCGTTGCGGGCCATCGCCGCCAGCGCCATGGGCAGCTCGTGTGCGTTGGTTCCGATGGCTTCCATGTCGTGTTTGTAGGCCAGATAGGTGTTCGATGTGCCGCGGAAGCTCTCGCCCAGAACATCGTGCATGGCGGTGACGACGTATTCCTGCCAGAGGAAGCTGTGGCGGCGGCGGGTGCCGAAGTCGCTGATGTGCAGATCGGGGACGCCGCACAGCCGTTCCATCTTGTCCCACAGTTTGGCTTTGGCGCGGGCGTAGAGGATGTCGAGCTCGAGCTCGCTGAGACGCTTGAGATGAGCGCGGGTGCTGAGCTCGCTCATGATGGCAAGCGCGTAGATCTCCCACAGGGTGACTTCGGGCCACGAGCCGTGGAAGGCCAGGGCATAGCGGCCGTCCTGGACGGTGAGCTGGTAATCGCAGAGGCGGAAGCGGTGCTCCAGCCAGTCGAGGAAATCCGGCTCGAAGATGCCGCGTTTGCCGTAGAAGGTGTTGCCGGCGAGCCAGATGATTTCCGATTTTTGGAAGTGCAGCTGACGGACCTGCTCCAGTTGTGCGCGCAGCTCATACATTTCGATGAGGCTGGCGTTGCGCGGGTCGGGGGAGCGATCGAGAAGGGTAAACGTGACCCGGGTCTGCGCGAAGTGCTTCCAAATGAACTGGAGCATCAAAAGCTTATAAAAATCGGTGTCGAGGAGCGAACGGATGATGGGGTCGAGTTCCCAGTTATGGTCGTGCGCTCGCCGAGCCAGGTTGATGATCACGCTTCCACCATATTAATCAGGGGCGGCGAGGGGAGGCTGGCGGGCCCTGCCGCCTGGCCAATGCACAGCCTGCGGTGGTAGTGTTCAGCGGTGCAAAATCCGGCGCGTCCCGGCGCTGCGAAAGAGCTGCCTCAGCGAGCCTCCTGTTTCCCGAATCTGGTTCGCCCTTCCGCCTCAGCACCTGCCCGCGACCCCCTTGCACACGAGGATTAGCTATGGCAACCATCGCGATTGATCCGCGCATCAGCGGCACGACGGCCGACTTTGTGATGCAGAAGCACCAGATGTATATCAATGGCCGCTTTGTGCCTGCGGCTTCCGGCAAGTCTTTTCCCGTGTTCAACCCCGCCACCGGGGAGGTAGTCACCGAGGTCCCCGAAGCGGAAGAAGAGGACGTGAACCGCGCGGTTCTGGCGGCGCGGCGCGCGTTTGATGAGGGTCCGTGGCCGAAGATGTCGCCGTCGGAGCGCGGACGGATGATCTGGAAGCTGGCCGATCTGCTCGAGCAGCATCTCGAGGAATTTGCCGAGATTGAGTCACTCGACAACGGCAAGCCACGCAGCATCGCGCGCGTAGCCGATGTGCCGCTGGCCGTCGACATGTTTCGCTATATGGCGGGATGGGCCACGAAGATCACGGGGAGCACCCTTCCGCTGTCTGCCGGACAGGACTTCCACTCCTATACGCTGCGCGAGCCGATCGGCGTGGTCGCGCAGATCATCCCGTGGAACTTCCCGCTGCTGATGGCGGTGTGGAAACTGGCGCCGGCGCTGGCATGCGGCTGCACGATTGTGCTCAAGCTGGCCGAGCAGACGCCGCTGTCCGGCATTCGCCTGGCCCAATTGATCGATGAAGCGGGATTCCCGCCGGGAGTGGTCAACGTCCTCACCGGCTACGGCGAAGGCGCGGGGGCGCCGCTGGCCGCGCACGATCTGGTCGACAAGGTGGCATTCACGGGATCGACCGAAGTCGGCAAGCTGATCGTGAAGGCCGCGGCCGGGAACCTGAAGAAGGTCACGCTGGAACTGGGCGGCAAATCGCCGGCCATCGTCTTTCCCGACGCGCCGATCGATCAGGCGGTCTCGGGCACGGCGAGCGCGATTTTTTTCAATCACGGACAGTGCTGCTGCGCCGGTTCGCGGCTTTACATCCACGAGAAGGTCTTCGACCAGGTGGTCGATGGGGTGAGCAAAGTCGCGTCGGACATCAAGCTGGCGCCGGGGCTCGACCCCTCCTGCCAGATGGGCCCGCTGGTCAGCGACGAGCAGTATCGGAAGGTCGTCGGCTATATCGAGTCGGGGATTGAGGACGGCGCGAAAATCGCCGCCGGCGGCCCGGTATCCGGTTTTGATCGCGGGTACTTCGTCCGGCCGACGGTGCTAACGAACACCAATCCGCGGATGAAGGTGGTGCAGGAGGAGATTTTCGGACCGGTGGTGTGCGCGGTGCCGTTCTCGGACAAGGAAGTCGACGCGATCGTGAAGCGCGCGAACGACACAGTCTACGGCCTGGCGGCATCGGTTTGGACGCAGAATCTAAGCCTCGCTCACAAGGTGGCCCGCGGACTGCGCGCCGGCACCGTTTGGGTCAACTGCCACAACGTCTTCGACGCTTCCCTGCCCTTCGGTGGATACAAACAATCCGGGTGGGGCCGCGAGATGGGCGAAGAGGTGCTGCACAATTACACGGAGATCAAAGCCGTCACTGTGGCGCTTTGATCCGGGTTCGTCCCCAGAGGGCGGGCAGGGGCCACAGCTGCTTCTGCCCGCTTCCCCTTCGAATCAGAAATCGTAATCGGGGGGCTTGATTCCCTTGAGCCGCAGGTAGACTTCTGCCTGGCCGCGGTGGTGGGCTGTGTGGGTGAAGTAGGCCCACAGCCATTCACCGCCGGTAAGATTTCTGGCGGGATTGCCGACCACGGTGTTCATGCGGGTGTTGGTCATCTGGGGAATGGCCTGCTCGCAAAAAGCGAAGGTACTGGTCAGGAACTGGACGGCCGTGTCCTTGTCGACGTCGACCTTCTCCGGATCCTTGGCCCATGCCGCAATTTTCTCGGGCAGCGGAGGCGCCACCACGCCGGTGGCCACCGCACAAGCACCACGATCGGCCACGGCGATGTGTGCCATTTGCTCGCCGAAGCTCATCTCGACGGGAACAGGCCGGAAGGTGTATCCGTCGGCGGGCATCGCGTTGGCGACGGCGATCGTGAAGGTGCCCGAGGTTTTCCAGTGCTTGAGCAGGATGTCGTTTTCGGTGGACTGGGCACAGGCGGGAATGGCCATCGCCAGGAGGATGGGGATCATTGAGAATTTCATGTTGTCTCCGGAAACCGCTGGGGTGGCGCCATTCTAAATGGACCGTACCGTCTTTTGCTCAGGAGGCGCAGGTCCGAAGATGGGGCTGGCGGTAGGCGGGCATGGATTCTGCAAATCCGAAACCCTTGTGCCTGGTGTGGCATCCTGTAGAAGCAGATGGCCCCGGATCGCACAGCACGCCTGCGTTCGTTCGAGCGAACGATTGCGAGTGCGCGGCAAACCATCATGCTCAGCGAGATTGCCAAACTGGCGATCGACAGCTTCCGCAGCTCCAAGATTCGTTTTGTGCTGACGGCACTGGGCATGGTGATCGGCACCGCTTCGGTGATTCTGGTGGTGGCCATTTCCAACACCGGACGCCAGTACATCATCAGCGAGATCCAGGGGATCGGCACGAATCTGGTGGAGCTGGAGTACGCGGGCGGGGGCTCGGGCGCCGTCACGAATATTCAGTCCGATTTTCTGGTCTACGACGACGAACACACGATCGACGAACAGGTGCCATCGATTGCAGCCTCGTCGGTGGTTCTGGAGATGCATCAGAACATCAGCCTGGGCGGCGTGGTGCATGAAGTTCTGGTGCTGGGAGTCGAGCCGCAATATCGGCAGGTGCGCAACCTGGTCACCCAGGCGGGGCGATTCTTCGACGACGAAGACGAGAGAACCCACAGCTACGTTGCGGTGGTAACAGAACCCTTCGCGCGCGCGATGTTTGGCACACCTGCGGAAGCCATCGGCGGCACGTTTACGATCAATGGACTCCCTTTCACGATCATTGGCATTTTTAAGGAGCGGGTGGAGACTTTCGGCGAGACCGAGATTGCGAACCAAACCGTCCTGATTCCCTACTCGGTGGGGCGCTACTTTACCGGAACCGACAACGTTAAGGAGATGTACTTCTCGATCCGCGACCAAACTGGCGTGGAAGACGCGGCGAAGCAGATCGTCAACGTGGTCAGGAGCGACGGACGCCATCAGCCGACCTCGGTGTACCAGACGCAGACGATGACCGCGCTCATCACGCTTGCCGGTCAGGTCGTGAATGCTCTGACGGCGATGCTGCTGCTGGTTTCCGGCGTCACGCTGGCGGTCGGCGGCGTGGGAATCATGAACATCATGCTGGCCACAGTGCGGGCGCGTACGCGGGAGATCGGTATCCGCAAGGCTCTGGGCGCGACCCGGCGCGAGATCAAACTGCAATTTCTGATGGAGGCGATGTTTGTCTCGCTGTTCGGCGGGCTCATCGGCGCGGTCATCGGTCTGGGAATTCCCTTCTCGGTGCGGTTCTTCACCGTCTATCGGGTTCCGGTTTCCGGATGGTCGGCGGTGATCGGTTTGATCGCCTCGGTGTCAGTTGGGGTGATTTTCGGGACATTGCCCGCCAATCGCGCCGCAGCGATGGATCCAATTGAGTCGCTGCGGTACGAATAGCGGGCACCCGTCCGGACTGACTTTACTGCAGCCGAACGCCTGGAGGAATGACAGTCAGCGCCAGCTGCATTTGCGTCCCATCGGGGACGTGGACGTTTTTGCCGGTCGAGGTGAAAGTGGCCGACGAAGGATCGTGGATGTCGCTCTTCAGGGTCACGTCGGGCACGCCGTTGCTCTGAGCCTGCTGCGATGATCCTGAGCCAGCCTGCGGGGTATTCATGGGCTCGGGAGCGGGCGGAGGCGGGGCCGATGCCGCTCCACCCATCGAACCGCCACCCCCTCCACCCCCGGACGGACCTGACGGTCCGGAACTGGGCATGGAGGACGGAGCAGCGGACGGCGCGCTTCCGCCTCCGCCCTGCTGCGGCAGCGAGGGGGCGGCGACGGCGAGAATCGTTGCTTTGATCGGCAACTCCTGCCCGTCCTTCAGCTTTGCCTTATCAAAGGTGACGGTCATCATCGAATTGCTCTTGTGGTCGGATGCCTGCACCTGGTCGACATGCCCCTCGAGCACGGTGTTTCTGGGCAGGGCCTGAGCGTCGGGAATCTGTACATTCTCCTGGAGCTTCGCAGTGACGGGATCGCCCTGTTTTGCTTTCTTAGCGTCCAGAGTCTTGTCGAGTTGTGCACGCGCCGGCACCATTTGAATGGTGCGATGAGCGGGTGCAGACTGTGCACCGCTGGCTGCCGGCTGGCCTTGCTGTGCCGGCGGCTGACTTTCCGGCGCTGCCGGCTGCGTTTGCGACCAGGCCGCGGAACCCAGCAGCAGACTCATGGCTATGCCGGTTGCAGTTACCAGGCTCCGGCGAAGAAGTCTATCCATCGACCACCTCCAGCGCGCCCCGTTCCCTCATCTATGGGGACGCGGCTGGCTGCAAGGGGCGTTGCCCGCGGCTGGTAAACTAGAGGGGAAAGATGGCCGCTGCAACTCCACTTCCAATTGCTGTCAGCGAGTATCTGCCTGTCGCGACCATCGACGACGCTCTCGCCGACCGAGAGCAGAAATAGCGGCTCTTTCATTTCGTCTCGCACTTCCAGTACAACGCCGCAGCAACCAAAATCAACAGGAAATCCTTGTGAGCATACGCAATATCGCCATCATCGCCCACGTCGACCACGGCAAGACCACGCTGGTGGACGGCCTTCTCCGTCAGGCGGGGACGTTCCGCGCCAACGAAGCCGTGGCTGACCGCGTCATGGACTCGAACGAACTGGAGCGCGAGCGCGGCATCACCATCCTCGCCAAGAACACGGCGGTTTTCTACCACCACGAGAAGATCAACATCGTCGATACGCCGGGCCACGCCGACTTCGGCGGCGAGGTGGAGCGCGCGCTGAAGATGGTCGACGGCGTGATGCTGCTGGTCGATGCCTCGGAAGGCCCACTGCCGCAGACGCGTTATGTGTTGTCGAAGGCGCTGGAAGCGAAACTGCCGCCGATCCTCGTCATCAACAAGATCGATCGTCCGGACGCACGTCACCAGGAGGTGCTGAACGAGGTTTACGACCTGTTTATCGATCTGGACGCGACAGAGGATCAGCTCGACTTCCCCGTTCTTTACACGAACGCAAAACTGGGGCAAGCGAGCATCGATCCCAACGTTCCGGGCACGGATCTGATGCCGCTTTTCGATGCCATCCTCGCGACGATACCAACCGGCAAGGGCGATCCCGGGGGCGTGCTGCAAATCCAGGTGACCAATCTTGACTATTCGGATTACCTCGGGCGTCTGGCGATTGCGCGCGTCTTCCAGGGAACACTGCACACCGGCGATGAGGTGGCGATCTCGAAGCGCGACGGATCCCTACAAAAAACACGTATCACGAAAATGTTCAGCTTCAGCGGCCTCAAACGCGTGGACATCGAGGCGACAGAGATCGACGACATCGTGGCCATTGCCGGTGTTGAAGGAATCACCATCGGCGAAACGATCACCGACGTCGAAAATCCCGAACCGCTGCCCGCCATCGTCATCGACGAGCCGACGATCGCGATGCAGTTCTCGGTGAACAACTCGCCCATGGCCGGGCGCGAGGGGCAGTACGTGACCTCACGCAATCTGCGCGAGCGCCTGGAAAAGGAGCTGCTGACCAACGTGTCGGTGCGCGTGGAGGAATCGGGGAGTCCGGACAGCTTCAAGGTGCTGGGGCGCGGCGAGCTGCAGCTGGCTATCCTGATCGAGATGATGCGTCGGGAGAGCTACGAGCTGATGGTCGGGCGGCCCGAAATCGTGACGAAGGAAGTCAACGGCAAGCTGATGGAGCCGGTCGAGCACCTGACCATCGATATTCCGGAGAGCTTCATCGGAGTTGTGATCGAGCGGCTGGGTCCGCGCCGCGGCGAGATGACGAAGATGCACAACCATGGCTACGGGCGCGTGCGTCTGGAGTTTCGCGTGCCCTCGCGCGGACTGATCGGCCTGCGCAGCGAGCTGCTGACCGAGACCCGGGGCACCATCGTGATGAACTCGCTGTTCGACGGCTATATGCCCCATCAGGGACAGATTCCGCAGCGTCCGACCGGCGCGCTGGTGGCCGATCGACCCGGCATGACGACCGCCTACGCCCTGGAGGGTCTCGAGGACCGCGGAGTTCTGTTCACTCCTCCAGGCGTCGAAGTCTACGAAGGAATGGTGATCGGGGAACATTCGCGCGACAACGATCTGGACGTGAATGTGGTGCGGGAAAAGAAGCTGACCAATATGCGCGCCTCGACTGCGGACGATGCAATTCGGCTGGCTCCGCCGCGGCTGCTCAACCTGGAACAGGCGATTGAGTTCATCGCGGACGATGAACTGGTGGAGGTGACACCAAAATCGCTGCGCCTGCGCAAGAAGATCCTGCAGTCGAACCGCAGGCCGCGACGGAATGCGACGGTGACGGCATAAGACCCGTCTGTGGTTGGCGCAACGCCTGTCCCGTCGAAGTCCCTACCACAACTCGCCCGCAGAGATTTCCTCTGACGCTGGAAATTTCTTCCGTTCGTAACTTTCGCTCTCTCTGCGGACGGCGCTAGTATCCGACACCATTGCGGGGTGACTCGCGCGCGGCGAGGGCCCACGCAGGATCCGGGTGAAGGCGCTCCTTTTGGAGGCGCTCCGTCCGGAATCCCACGATCCGTCCGGCGATAGTTGTGTTTCCCCAGTCGGGCTCAGGCTTTTCCCCGGGTGTTGTCTCGTCTGTGCCGCGAGGTCCGCTCCTGCAAAGGGCGCGCCTCTCTCGAAGCAAACAGGGAACCGCATTCCACAAGAGGAGTCTCGACAATGGCAAAATCGCAGAAAGTCACGTTGAAGGGGACCGAGCACACCCCAATGCCGGGAGCGCGTGCCATCGGACCCACTTCTCCGCATCAGATCATCGAAATCTCGGTGGTTCTGAAGAACCGCCAGCCGTTGAATCTCAGCCAGCATCGCGGCCAGATTCTGAGCCACAGCGAGTTCGCACGAGCCTACGGCGCCGATCCCAACCACATCGAACAGATCCGGCAGTTTGCGCGGGAAAGCAATCTTGAAGTTCTGACTCGCGGCGACGAGATTCACCGCCGCACGGTAACCCTGGCCGGAACGGCGGCCGATATGGAGAAAGCGTTCAACGTGGATCTGGTCGGGTTCGAGCATCCGGACGGAACATACCGCAGCCACACCGGGCCGATTCAGGTTCCTGAAGCGTACGCGTCGATCATCCAGGGCATTTTTGGACTGGACAACCGCCCCGTCGCCCACCCGCACATTCGGTTGCGCAATCCTAATCGCAGCTTTGGGACGCGGGCTTCAACCACCGCCTACACGCCTCTGCAGGTTGCTTCGCTGTACGACTTTCCTAACGATGCCGACGGCGACGGGCAGACGATCGGCATCCTCGAACTCGGGGGTGGTTATCGGCCCGCCGATTTGCAGCACTACTTTCAGAGCCTGAATCTGCGGGTTCCGGCGGTACGTGCGGTACTCGTCGATCAGGCGAACAATCGGCCTTCTACGCCCAACAGTGCGGATGCCGAGGTCATGCTCGACATTGAAGTGGCGGGTGCGGTGGCGAACGGCGCCTCCGTCGCTGTGTACTTCAGCTCCAATACAGCACGGGGTTTTCAGGATGCGCTGAGCACGGCGGTGCACGATCAACTGCACACGCCGACGGTGCTGTCGATCAGCTGGGGAAGCGCCGAGGCGACGTGGACGCAGCAATCGCTGGAATGCTTCGACCAGGTCGCGCAGGAGGCAGCCTTGCTGGGCGTCACCATCATCGCCGCGTCCGGCGACCACGGCTCGACCGATGGAATGCCAGACAACCGTAGTCACGTTGATTTTCCGGCGTCGTGTCCGCACGTCCTCGGCGTGGGCGGCACGCGGCTCACGGCTGCTGCCAACAACACGATCCAGTCGGAAACCGTGTGGAACGATGGACCCACGGGCGGCGCCACCGGAGGCGGCTACAGCAACGTTTTTCAGCGGCCGGACTGGCAGGCTTCGGTGGTGACCAAACCCAGCCGCGGCGTTCCAGATACGGCGGGCAATGCCGATCCGGAGACCGGCTACAACATTCTTGTGGATGGCGAGTCCATGGTGGTCGGCGGGACCAGCGCGGTTGCGCCGCTGTGGGCGGGCCTGATCGCGCGATGCAATCAGTTGCTGGGAAGCCGGCTGGGATGGATCAATCCGACGTTGTACGCGATCAACCAGAACACCGGATTCCGCGACATCACGCAGGGGAACAATGGCACGTTTTCCGCGACGCCCGGATGGGACGCCTGCACGGGTTTGGGGACGCCGGTGGGCATCCGCCTGGTGCAGGCCCTTGCGACGGCTAGCGGAAAGAGCCTTGCGATAACGACGGGCGAGGTGGCATCGGCTGAAACGGTGTCGAGCCGCACCAGCCGACCGCATTCCGCCACCTGACGCATACCGCCGGGCGAGCAATCCCCGGGCTGCGCGACTCTTCTTTCCTTCCGCGGGAGAGCTGCACAGCCAAACCGGAGGCCGAGAGCTTCGGCCCGGCCTCCGGCATTTTGGGTTACGCGGCCTTTTGCGCGTAGGGATTCACGCGCTCGGCAATCTCTGTGAGCAGATGGTCGGCGTGGCCTTCCTCTTTGATTGTCTTGTCGAGCAGTTCGACGTGGGCTGCCTCGCCGAGGAGCTGGGCCCAGCGGCGAACCGCGCCGTAGACTGCAATTTCGTAATGCTCCACGCGCTGCCCGGCCGAGATGAGCGCGGCATCGCGCACCGCGTCGTCGGCGGCGTCCCTGATCATGTCTTCGGTTTCGGTCACGAGGGCGGCGAGGACTTTGCACTTCACCGGTTTGGCCTCACCGTTGTCCTGACTGAGAATCTGCTCCAGCCGGGTGACGTGCTGCTGTGTCTCCTGCAGGTGCGACTGGAATGCCTGTTTGAGCTGAGTATCGAGGGCCTTGTCGATCATCTTCGGCAAAGCTTCAGTGATCTGCTGCTCGGTCGAGAGCAGCATTTGGAGCTGGTTGATGTAGAGCTTACGGAGATTGTCGAGATTGGCGGAAAAGACCTTCATAACGTTGCTCCTGATTGCAGGGGATTGGCCGCCGCGGGGCGGCTAAATGAAACGCAAACTCTCTCTACTGGTTGAGATGCGTTGAGTCATGTGGAACGAAGCCTTCGCACTGCGATCGCGCGTCCGGCCGACTGAGGCGGAGCGATTTTCCGCACACACGGCACGACAGGGCATCCCAATGGATATGAAGACCGCGTCACCGACGAAGAACTCCGCCGCAGATTTCCTGCCAAAGAATCCCGCCGCGCGACACGATCTGGCCTCACTGCGCCGGGCCGTGGCGCGCTGCAAAGGCTGCCCCCTGTACGAGCGGGCGACGCAGGCCGTCTTCGGCGAAGGGCGCGCGGGCGCAAAGATGATTCTCGCGGGCGAACAGCCGGGGGACCGGGAAGATGTCGAAGGCAGGCCGTTCGTCGGGCCGGCCGGCAAGTTGCTTGATCGCTGTCTGGAGGAAGCCGGCATCGATCGGGACGAGGTTTACGTCACCAACGTGGTAAAGCACTTTAAATGGGAGCCGCGGGGCAAGCGGCGCATTCACAAAAAACCCAGCCTGCGCGAGATTTCCGCCTGCCGGCCGTGCTTCGATGCAGAGGTGGAAGCCGTTGGGCCAGAGCTGATCGTTTGCCTTGGCGCGACGGCGGCACAGGCGCTGCTGGGCTCGCCCTTCCGCGTCACGCAAAGCCGCGGCAAGATCCTTCGTGCGCCCG
>Ga0335072_10005782_pt1 | contig 18173 bp, 17 predicted proteins | sample Lox_Sample_21_FD_206725 | JGI IMG/M metagenome (GOLD analysis project Ga0335072, IMG submission 206725) | Soil microbial communities from Loxahatchee National Wildlife Refuge, Florida, United States - Lox_Sample_2.1 | ecosystem: Environmental > Terrestrial > Soil > Wetlands | place: USA... | reverse complement strand
GGTTTCGCATCTCGCGCGCGGGGGATCGCATCGAGGTCGCGGGCAGTACGCCGAGCGCGCTGCTTTTTGGCGTGAACTGGTACCTCAAATACGTTGCGCACGTGCAGATCTCGCCCAATGGAGATCGCGTGGGCGGCGGGGCATTTCCGTTGCCTCGGGTGGTGATCGAGCGGGGTACGCCGTACGCGTACCGATACGCTTTGAACGAGAACGTCGACGGCTATACCGCGCCTTACTGGAGCTGGTCGAGATGGCAGCGGGAAATCGATGTGCTGGCGCTCTCAGGCATCAACGCCGTGCTGATCGAGCGGGGCACGGATGGCGTTCTCTACCGCACGTTCCGCGACTTCGGCTATGCCGATGGGGAAATCCGCCGCTGGCTTGCAGCGCCCGCGCATCAGAACTGGCAGCTCATGGGCAACCTCTGCTGCTTCGGCGGCCCGCTCAGTTCCGCGCTGTTGCAGCGGCGCCTGGTCTCGGCGCAGAAGATCGTGGCGCGCCTGCGCGAGCTCGGCATCACCCCGGTCCTGCCGGGTTACTACGGCATAGTGCCCGCCGACTTCCAACGGCGATTTCCCGGCTCGCACGTCGTGCCGCAGGGACAGTGGGCCGGCTTCACGCGGCCGGGGTGGCTCGACCCGCGCGATCCGATGTTCGCGCGGCTGGCTGCCGCCTTCTATCGGCATCAGCGCGAGCTCTTCGGCGACAGCGGCATTTATGACATGGAGGTCTTCCAGGAGGGCGGCCAGTCCGGCGACGTGCCGGTGGCGAAGGCCGCGTGGGACGTGCAGGATGCCCTGCTCACCGCGCATCCGGGCGCCCGCTGGATGATGCTTGCCTGGCAGGGCAATCCCAGGCAGGCGCTGTTGGGCGGTGTCGACCGCCGGCACCTGTTGATCATCGACATCGACCACTCGCGGGTGCCGCGCGAACAGCGGCAGAAGGACTTCCGTGACGCGCCGTTTCTCTTCGGCGGTCTATGGGAATTCGGAGGCCGCACGACCCTTGGCGCCGACGTGAGCAATCTGACCGATCGGCTGCAGCGGGTCGGCCGCATGAACCGCAACATGGTCGGTACGGCGGTCTTCACCGAAGGGATGGGCACGAACCCCTTCATGTTCGATCTCTTCACCGAGATGGCATGGCGCGATGAGCCTGTGGATATCCCGGCCTGGACGAGGGCATATGTCTTGCGTCGGTACGGCGCGCCCGATCTGCACGCGTTTGCCGCATGGAATGTGCTGATACATACCGCATATGACATCCGCGTCGATCAGGTCGTCTTCAACAGCGAGCGCGACGCGGCGCAGGAGTCTTTGTTCGACGCACAACCCGATCTGACGGTCAACCGTGCATCCAACTGGTCTCCGGAAGGCATGCGGTACGACGTCGCGGCATTCGAGCGGGCGCTGCCGCAGATGCTGCAAGTGGCGCCTGCGCTGCGCGCGAGCGAAACCTTTCGCTACGACCTCGTGGATATCGCGCGTCAGACACTCGCCAACGAGAGTCGCGTCCTGCTGCCGCGAATCAGGGACGCCTACCAGGATAACGAGCGGCCCCGATTCGAGAAGCTGACGCAGTGCTGGCTCGGTCTGATGGATCTTCAGGACAGGCTGCTCGCCAGCGACCGGTTCTTCCTCCTCGGCAGCTGGCTGGACCAGGTACCGCCGTGGGCTTCCTCGCCCGACGAGCGCGCGCGCCTCGAGTTCGACGCACGCTCCCTTCTCACGGTCTGGGGCGACCGGCAGGCAAGCGAGGCGGGCGGCTTGCACGATTACGGCAACAAGGACTGGGCCGGATTGACCGGCGGCTACTATCGGATGCGGTGGCGGCGCTACTTCGATTCACTAGATGAGGCTCTCCGCAGCGGCGCGAAGCCGCGGCCGATCGATTGGTACGCCCTGGGCGAGGAATGGAGTCACGGCACGGAGCACTATGCCGACCGCCCTGCGGGCGATGCCTATGCGCTGGCGGACCAGGTCGCGAGTGTGGTGGCGCGGGGCGGCTGCCCCTAGCTCAGCGGCGCCGATCTCTCACGTGCACGGCCCTCCGAGGAGGCCTGTGCGCAGTTCCGGGTTGGGAGGCGAGGGGCCGAGCCAGATGCCGAGCAAGGCCGTGCCGAAATCGTCTCCCGGTATGGTCCCCTGGACGACACCATCCAGGGCAAATTGCACGCCGACGCCGGGAATGCGGAGGAACGACACTCTCTGGCCCGAGTCGACAGCCGTCGTGCGGTTCTCGAGCTCGGTGATCCGTGACCGAAGCTGCGGCAATTTGTCGGGCGCGCTCCTCTTGAAGCCTTCCTCCCAGGCGTCGCGGAACTGCCCGGCTGTTGCATGAAAGACGAATGCCAGATCGATCTCGACCGGATCCCGTGAATTGATGATGGCGTTTGCATCGGCTGTCGGATGCGCCACGTAGAGCGCTCCCACGTAAACCTTGATCCTGAGGAACGTGGCCTTGCGCAGACCGAGGCCGTTGAGCGTCAGCGTTTTTCCCCGAACCTGGACCTGTTGCGGGAATGAGACGCCGTCGCACTCCCGGCCGGCGGCCCGGCACACCGAGGCCACGCAGAGGCAGAGCAACAAGGCGGCCGCGGCGGCCAAGGCCGGCAGCGGGATGAAGGGCGCGCGCATGCTCGTGCTCATGAACTCTCCGGGCGCCCCAAACTCTTGGCGCCGGGCAAGCCTAGCACGGCCTCACCGGCTGGGCGGCGGCGCGTCCGGGCCCCGATACTCGCAACCGCTGGTACAGGTCTCGTGGATGACGATGCGGCTCAAGCCCGGCAATTGCGCGGCGAGACGCTCCCAGAGCCACGCCGCCAGCCGCTCGCTGGTCGGATTCTCGAGCCCGGGAATCTCATTGAGGTATCTGTGATCGAGCGCCTCGTGGACCGGCGCGAAGACCGCCGAGAGCTCCGCGAAATCGCACACCCAGCCGAGCCTGGGGTCGAGCGGCCCGGAGACGTGGAGGGCCACCCGAAAGGAATGGCCATGCAGGCGGGCGCACTTGTGGCCCGGGGGAACGTTGGGCAGCCGGTGCGCCGCCTCGATGCGAAATTCCTTGAAGATCTCCATCCCCGGCAATGTACCAAAAAAAGCCCCGCCGTCTTCATTGACGGCGGGGGTGCGTGTTGCAGGTGACGGAACCGTGAACCGTCAGCCGCGTCTCGCGACTGCCTGCGCATCGACGGCTGCGAGCCGTGCGCTGCCAATCTGTCCGATCGCCCGCGCGATCGCGGCGCGCTGGCACTCGTTGCTCCTGTTGACCGCGTCGGGATAGAGCGAGTCGTATCCAGGGCATACTTCCCGGGCGGCGTTCACGATGCGCCGGTAGAGGGCACGGGTTCCCGCCGCGGTCGACAGATCGTGGGCGTTGAAATAAACGTTGGTCTGAAATCCGCTGGCGTCGTCGGCGGATGCGACGGCGGGCGATCCGAGCGCTGCGGCCCCAAGGACGCCCAGGGCGGCGAGGGCGGCGATGAGGGCACGCGGGCGGTGGCTGGTGTTGGGGTTGACGCGGCTCATGGCGATGTCTCCTGTCAAATGTCGGTTCGAGCGGTCTCATTCACTTGGACGTGCATATGAGACTCCCGGTTTAAATGCCGCGTAAGCCGGTCGGCCACGTATTCGTCCCAGCCGGCGACGCACCCGGCACGACGGAGCTGCGTCGCCTGACGGCGACGGCGACGGCGACCGCGCTACCCGCACCGCGTACGTTCGTACACAACTCAACGGACTCGTCCCTGCCACCAACGGATTCGTCCCGAGAGGCGCGGCTTTTGTACGCTTTTCCTGCCCGGCAGTGCCGGCTCGAGTCATCTTCGCGTAATCTATGCGCATGGCCTCGCGCATCCGCCCGCTGTTTCTGATCGTCACGGCCTTCTGGGCGTATGTCGCCGCGTCGAACGTGATTTACGCTCACAGCATGCAGCAGAGCCTCACGGCGCTTCATCACCAGGATTTCTTCGCATGCTGGGAGGCGCGGCTGCTGCAACACCTCTTCCTCTATCCGCTGCTGCTCGGCGCCGTCTGGGCTTCGCTGCGCATCGGCTGGCAGCCGATCGCCCGGCGCCTGCCGATACAGGCCGTGATGGGTGCGGTGTTCGCCGCCGCGGCGTCGCCGGCGCTCTGGCTGGGGGAATGGCTGGTGAGCGATTCCGGGCGCAATCAGGAAACGTGGGCGAGCGCGGCCGGAATCATGGGCCAGATGATGCCGGGATCGAGGCTGCCCATCTGGCTGGCAAGCGCGACGACTTTCCTCCTGACTTACGGCTTCGCCGTCGCCCTGGTGAGCGGCTTCGACTTCTACCGCCGGCTGCGCGACTCGCAGATCCGCGCCGCCGCGCTCGAGCGGGCGCTCACCAGCGCGCATCTGGCGTCGCTGCGCCTGCAGCTCTCGCCGCATTCGCTCTTCAACCTGCTGCACACCATCCGTGGACAGATCGAGTGGGACCCGGCGGCGGCGCGCACCATGATCGTGCAGCTCGGCGACCTGCTGCGGCGCCTGCTCAACGCCGGCGAGCGCGAGTACTCCCGCCTCGGCGACGAGATGCAGTTCGTACGCCTCTACCTGGAGCTGCAGCAGCGGCGTTTCGCTGACCGTCTGACCATCGACATTCCGCCGCCTGCGGCGCTGCCGTCGGCATGGGTGCCCAGCCTCATTCTGCAACCGCTGGTCGAGAACGCGGTTGTGCACGGCCTCGCGGGTCACCAGGGCCCCGTCGTCGTGCGTGTGTCGGCGATGAGCTCACGCGGCGCACTCATCCTCCGAGTAACCAACACGGTGGCCACGGAGCGCGCCAGCGGCAACGGCGGGATAGGAGTCAGGAACGTGCGCGACCGTCTCGCGATTCAGTTTGGTGACCGGGCCTCGTTCAACGCGGCTCGCGACGGCAGGGAATGGATCGCGGAGATCCACATGCCGCTCCTCACCGATGTCCTCGAAACAACGCCACCGGCCGCGGACGCGATCACGCCGGCGGCACCCGCGGAGCAACACTGATGCTCGATGTGGTGATCGTGGATGATGAGCTCGCGGGCCGGCGCACGCTGCGGGATTGTTGCGCGCGCGAGTCCGATCTCAACGTGGTGGGCGAGTATGGCGACAGCCGCGCCGCGCTGGAGGCAATCCGGGCACGGCCACCCGATCTGCTCTTCCTCGACATCCAGATGGACCTGCTCGACGGGGTTTCGCTGGCCCGCGCGCTCGACCCGGAGACCCTGCCGCTCATCGTTTTCGTCACGGCTTACGATCAGTACGCTCTCGAAGCATTCGACGTGAGCGCGGTGGATTATCTGCTGAAGCCCTTCGATGACGAGCGCTTCCATCGCACGCTCGAGCGTGTGCGGCGCCGCCGGGAGGCGGAGAGCGCCACGCAGCGGCAGGAAACCCTCGACGCCCTGCTCGTGCGCATCGAACGCGGCCTGGCGGGTGCGGACATCCGGCCCCGGGTCCTCGCGGAGTCCGGCAGCCGCATGCACATGCTCGATGTGGCGCGGATCGAGATGGCCGAGGCGGACCGGAATTACGTCAAGCTCACCGTCGGGCGCGACAGCTTTCAGGCGCGAAGCACTTTGCAGCAGGCGGAAAAGACACTACAGTCGCAGCCTATGCTGCGCATCAGCCGCTCCTGTCTCGTGAACATGAACCACGTCCGCGAAGTGAGCCGCACGCCGCGGGGGGACTTCATCCTCGTGCTCGCCGGCGGCGCCACCGTCACCAGCAGTGAGGGCTTCCGCGACCCGGTTCGGCTGCATCTCGAGCGGTTGAGAGTTCGCGCCGGCTGAAGGCTCGGATAAGTGTCAGGGGGACTCAGCGGCGGCGATCGCGGCAGACGCACGGGGATGATGGCGCTCGCCATCCTCTCCGGCATCAACCTCCTGAACTACCTCGACCGCTACGTGGTCTCGGCTGTGTTGCCGGACCTCAAGAACGGGCCGCTGCATCTCAGCGGCTTCGAGCTCGGCTCGCTGATGAGCGGATTCCTCATCGTCTACATGCTGACCGCGCCGCTCTTCGGACGCCTGGGCGACAGCAGCTCGCGGCCGAAGCCGATTGCGATCGGCGTTTTCATCTGGAGCCTCGCCACCGGCCTCTCGGGGCTCGCCCGCAACTACCTGCAGCTGCTCGCCGCGCGTGCCGTCGTCGGGATCGGCGAAGCCGCGTATGCCACCATCGCCCCGTCCCTGCTCGCCGATTTCTTCGAGCGGCGGACGCGCGGGCGCGCCTTCGCCATATTCAACATGGCAATCCCCGTGGGCGCGGCGTTGGGATATGTCGTTGGCGGCATCGTCCGTGCGCACTTCAGTTGGCATGCCGCGTTCTATGTTGCCGGCATACCGGGCGTCGTCCTCGCGGTCTGGATTTTGCGCCTGCCCGATCCGCCGCGGGGAGCGAAGGAGGAAGGCCAGGAGGTAGGCCAGGAGGTAGGCCAGGAGGTAGGCCAGGAGGTAGGCCAGGGCGAGGCGCAGTCCGCCGCGGCTGCGCAGTCACCGCCGGAGGGCGGCTCATGGGCTGTGTATCTGCGCCTGCTGCGGCAGGCGCCCTACACGATCACCGTGCTCGGCTACGCGGCCTATACGTTCGCACTCGGCGGCCTGGCCTTCTGGATGCCGTACTTCCTCGAGCAGGTGCGCGGCGTCCCCGCGGTGAAAGCCTCGGCGGGCTTCGGGGAGATCGTCGTCCTGACCGGATTCGCCGGCACGTTCATCGGCGGCTGGCTCGGCGACTACTGGCTGCGATACTCCCGGCAGGCATATCTGTGGATGTCGGGTTGGGTCACCCTGCTCGCGGTACCGGTCACGTGGCTGGCGCTCTCGGCGGCCGCGCCGCACGTGTTTTATCCGGCGCTGATCGCCGCGGAGCTGTTGCTCTTCATGTCCACCGGGCCGATCAACACGGCGATCGTCAACCTGGTGCGGCCGACCGAAAGGGCATCGGCCGTGGCGCTCAGCATCCTCGCCATCCACCTGCTGGGTGACGTCCTGTCGCCGTCACTCATCGGGGAGCTGTCCGATCTGTATTCGCTCGGGACGGCAGTGCTGATAGTGCCCGGCGCCGTGGCGATCGGCGCCGTGCTGTGGCTGGTAGCCGCGCGGGTGGGAGCTCAGCGGCTGACGAACGCCCGCTCGATCACGTAGTCGCCCGGCTCACCGATGCCGGCGGAGATCTCGAAGCCGCGGCCATCGAGCAATGCGCAGGTGTCCGTGAGCATCGCCGGGCTGCCACACACCATGACGCGATCGTTCGCCGCGTCGAGCGGCGGCAGACCGAGATCGTAGGAGAGGCGTCCGGACTCGATCAGGGTCGTCAGGCGGCCGCGGTTGGCGTGCGGCTCGCGGGTGACGGTCGGATAGTAGAGCAGCTTTTCACGCACCCATTCGCCGAGCAGCTCGTGGGTCCGCAGGCTCTCGATGCGATGCCTGACCACGGCCGTTTCGCGCGCCCAGCGTACGCCGTGCACGAACACCACCTGATCGAAGCGCTCGTAGACCTCGGGATCCTTGATGAGCGCCATGAAGGGCGCGGCGCCGGTACCCGTCGAGAGCATGTAGAGGCGCTTGCCAGGCTTGAGGTCGTGCAGCACCAGCGTGCCCGTCGGCTTGCGGCTGACCAGCACCTCGTCACCCTCGCGGATGTGCTGCAGGCGGGAGGTGAGGGGGCCGTCGGGTACCTTGATGCTCAGGAACTCGAGGTGCTCCTCGTGATTGGCGCTGGCGATGCTGTAGGCGCGCAGCAGCGGCCGGCTGTCGACCTTGAGCCCCACCATGACGAACTGGCCGTTCTCGAAACGCAGTCCGGAGTCACGCGTGGTCATGAAAGTGAATTGCGTATCCGTCCAGTGCTCCACCGAGAGAACGCGCTCGCCGCCAATCGCCGCCAAGAGACTCACCCGCCTTTTCGGCCGTTCCAACCGGGGATTCCGGCTTGCGCATGATAACCGAGCCCGGCGCAGACCCGTATGATCCATTGGGCTATGCCGTCATAATGGCGAGTTATCATGAGCCCCGAATCACCAGCAAGGTATAGGGATGTGCCCCGCCGCCGCAGGTGGCGGAGCCTCGGGCAAAAACCGCGCTTTTTGCCTGAGGCGCGCTGGGCCGGGCAGGAGCCCGGATCCAGCGCTTCACAAAGAGCCCGCAGGGCCGAGGGGGAACGATGGCCGATCCGGATGCATTCGCGCAGCTCGAGAGCCGTGTCACACAGCTGGCGCGCCAGGTGGCGCGCCTCGAGGACAGCCACGCGGTCAAATGCCTGCAGTACAAGTACGGGTATTACATCGACAAATGCCTCTATGACGAGGCGGTGACACTCTTTGCCGACACCGGCGAAGTGCGCTTCCTCAACGGCATCTACCGCGGCAGGTCCGGGATCCGGCGGCTCTACTGCAACTGGTTCCGCAAATACTTCACCGGCGGTGTGAACGGGCCGCTGCGCGGGCTGCTGCTCGATCACCTGATGCTGCAAGACATCGTAGACGTGGCCGAAGACGGCGCCAGCGCCAGGGGCAGGTTCCGCTGCGTGCTGCAGGGCGGCTGCCACGAGAGCATGCGCGAGCCCATCCCGAACCTTCCCCGCCAGTTCTGGGAGGCCGGCATCTACGAGAACACGTACGTCAAGGAGGATGGCCTCTGGAAGATCAAATGCCTGCACTACAACATGCTGTGGCGGGCCGATCATCACCAGGGATGGGCGAACAGCGACGTGCATCTGACGCCCATCACCCGCGCCTATCCGGACGATCCGAACGGTCCCGACGAGCTCCTGCCTGAAGCGCCGACGACCTGGCCGGACACGAGAGTGGTGCCGTTCCACTATCCCCACCCGGTGACGGGGAAGAGGTGGGGCGAGCAGTAGATTGCCCGCGCAGCGTGCGTTCCACGCTGCGTTTGCACCGCAAACGGTCGCGGGATCGGACTCGACCCCGGCTTACGCGCGGCCGGCGGCTGGCATGCGCTTTGCTTTGATATCCACGCTAGTTCGCGGCGGCGGTAACCCCCTCACTCGCCGCTGTGTGCAAGTACCGGTGGAGCCGGAACCCCCTCCCGGCTCCACCGGGGTTTTAGGCGATGCGACAGTCCAACGCGATGTCCGCGAGCTCGTAGCCTTTCCTGAAATCGCGGATGTGCTTCGCCATCCAGCTGCGGGCGGCTTCGGCGTCGCGTTTGCCGATGGCTTCCAGGATTCGGCCCTGAGCGGCGGCGATGCGGGTCCGCGCCTGGGGAATCTTGTCGATCATGACGCGCAGCGATGGCTCCAGGAGACCGAGCAGCGGTTCCTGCGCGAGCCCGAGCACCTGATTGTGTGTCGCCCGTCCGACACAACGGAAGAATTCGGCGGCGTGATGCACGGCCGTCTCGGTTTCCGCGTTGTCGTCCGCAAAGCGCTGACATGCGGCGGAAATACAGTCGAGGTCCGATTGAGTCCGGTTGCGGGCCGCGATCTCCGCCATCGGCGGCTCGAGTTGTGTCAGCGCTTCCCACACTTCGAAGAAGGTGACGTCGTGCAACGCGAGAGCCCTGCTGACGTCCTTGGCGACGGCGCGGTGCTGGGGCCGGCTGACAGTCATGAGCTTCGATCCCTGGCGGCGCTCCAGCAGGCCGCCGCTCTCGAGCTCGCGCAGCGCTTCGCGCACGGTCGAGCGGTTCACGCCGAACTGACGGGCGAGCTCCGTTTCCGGCGGCAGCCGCTCGCCCTCGCGCAGCTCGCGGCTCAGGATGCGCTCCGCGATGGCCGCGGCCACCTTGCGGTAGCCGGGTACCAGCAGGATCTGACCGAACTCGACGCTCATGCCGCGGTTTCGTAGAGCTCGCGGCCGATGAGCATGCGGCGGATCTCCTGCGTGCCGGCACCGATCTCGTAGAGCTTGGCGTCGCGCAGCAGCCGTCCCGCGGGGAAATCATTGATGTAGCCGTTGCCCCCGAGCGCCTGGATGGCTTCCAGGGCGACGCGCGTCGCGCTTTCCGCGGCGAAGAGGATGCAGGCGGCGGCGTCGCGCCGTTTGACGCGTCCTGCGTCGCACGCGCTCGCCACGGCGTAAGCATAAGCGCGCGAAGCGCCCAGCGCGGTGTACATGTCGGCTACCTTCGCCTGCATCAACTCGAACGTGCCGATCGGCTGGCCGAATTGCTTGCGCTCGTGCACGTAGGGCAGCACGAGATCCAGCGCAGCCGCCATGATGCCGATCGGTCCGCCGGAGAGCACCACGCGCTCGTAGTCGAGGCCGCTCATCAGCACTCGCGCGCCGCCGTTTTCCGGCCCCAGCCGGTTCTCCTCGGGCACGGAGCAGTCGTCGAACACGAGCTCGCAGGTGCTCGAGCCGCGCATGCCGAGCTTATCGAGCTTCTGCGCGGTGCTGAAGCCGTGCCAGCCGCGCTCCACGATGAACGCCGAGATGCCGCGCGCTCCAGCCGTCGGATCAGTCTTCGCGTAGACAACGAGCACATCTGCGTCGGGTCCATTCGTGATCCACATCTTGCGGCCGTTGAGCACGTAGCTGTTGCCGCGCCGCTCTGCGCGCAGCTGCATCGAGACCACGTCAGAACCGGCCTGCGGCTCCGACATGGCGAGGGCGCCGACGTGCTCGCCGCTGACGAGCTTCGGCAGATACCGGTCGCGCTGCGCGTCGGTGCCGTTCAGGCGCAGCTGATTGACACAGAGGTTGGAATGCGCGCCGTAGGACAGCCCGACGGAGGCCGAGGCGCGCGAGATCTCCTCCATGGCCACCGCATGGGCGAGGTAGCCGAGGCCGGTGCCGCCCCAGCGCTCCGGCACGGTCATGCCGAGGAGGCCGAGCTCACCGAGCGCCGGCCAGAGATCGCGCGGAAACTCGTTGCTGCGGTCGATGTCGGCGGCGCGGGGCGCGATCTGCTCCGTGGCGAAACGCCGGACCTGCAGGCGGATCTCGTCGATGCCCTCGCCGAGGCCGAAATCGCTGTCTACGGGTGAGTTCGCGGACATGATCTTGTCATCCGTCGGGGTATGATCGTATGATTGTCCGACAATCAGGCCATCGTGACAAGCCCATGCCCCGCATCGCCTCACGCCTCGACCCCCGCTCGCAGGAATTCCGCGACAATGAGGAGGCCATGCGCGGGCTCGCCGCCGAGCTCAAGGCCGAAGTCGCCCGTGCCGCCGAGGGCGGATCGCCCCAAACCGTGAGCCGCCACCGCGCCGCCGGCAAGCTGACCGCCCGCGAGCGCATCCAGGTGCTCCTCGACACCGGCAGCCCCTTCCTCGAGCTGTCGCAGCTCGCCGCCCACGGCATGTACGGCGGCGGCATCTCCTGTGGCGGTATCGTCACCGGAATCGGGCGGGTGAGCGGCCGGGAGTGCGTCATCGTCGCCAACGATCCCACGGTCAAGGGCGGCACTTATTATCCGATCACGGTCAAGAAGCACCTGCGGGCCCAGGAGATCGCGCGCGAGAACCGGCTTCCCTGTGTCTACCTGGTCGAGAGCGGCGGCGCGTTCCTGCCCGCGCAGGACGAGGTGTTCCCCGATCGCGAGCACTTCGGGCGGATCTTCTACAACCAGGCGACACTCTCGGCCGCGGGCGTGGCGCAGATCGCCGTCGTTCATGGCTCGTGCACTGCAGGCGGCGCCTATGTGCCCGCGATGTCGGATGAGAACGTCATCGTGCGCGGGCAGGGCAGGGTGTTCCTCGGCGGACCGCCGCTCGTGAAAGCCGCGACCGGCGAAGATATCGACGCGGAGTCGCTGGGCGGCGCCGAGGTCCATTGCCGTGAGTCGGGTGTATGCGATCACTATGCGGAGAACGACACCCATGCGTTGGCTATCGCACGCCGCATCGTTGCGCGCCTGCGCCCAGCCGCGGACAGGTCGCCTCCGCAGGTGGCGCGCGACCCCCACTACGACCCCCGCGAGCTCTACGGCGCCGTGCCTGCAAGCCTGCGTCGGCCATACGATGTGCGCGAAGTCATTGCGCGGCTCGTGGACGGCTCGGAGCTCGACGAGTTCAAACAGCTCTACGGCACGACCCTGGTGTGCGGGTTCGCCCACATCGCGGGCTTCCCCGTCGGCATCCTGGCCAACAATGGCATCCTCTTTTCCGAGAGCGCGCTCAAGGGGACGCATTTCATCGAGCTCTGCGCCCGCGAGCGCATCCCGCTCCTTTTCCTGCAGAACATCACCGGCTTCATGGTGGGCCGTCGCGCGGAGGCCGGCGGCATCGCCAAGGATGGGGCCAAGCTGGTCACCGCGGTGGCCTGCGCGCAGGTGCCGAAGCTGACTGTCATCATCGGCGGCAGCTACGGCGCCGGCAACTACGCCATGTGCGGCCGCGCGTACTCGCCGCGACTCCTCTTCCAATGGCCCAACGCCCGCATTTCGGTCATGGGCGGCGAGCAGGCGGCAAGCGTGCTCGCGACCGTGAAGCGCGGGCAGCTCGAAGGCTCGGGCGGCAGTTGGCCGGCGGAAGAGGAGGAAGCCTTCAAACAGCCGATCCGCGAGCAGTACGAGCGCCAGGGACATCCTTACTACGCCTCGGCGCGGCTCTGGGACGATGGTGTCATCGACCCGCTCGAGACGCGCCGCATCCTGGGTCTGTCGCTCGCCGCCGTGCGCAACGCACCCGAAGAAGACACGCGCTTCGGGCTCTTCCGCATGTGACCGCCACGAGCTACCGACACCCATGGCAAACATGATCCGCAGTCTGCTCGTGGCCAACCGCGGCGAGATCGCCTGCCGCATCTTCCGCACGGCACGCAGGATGGGCATCCGCACGATCGCCGTTTATTCCGACGCCGATGCCACCGCGCGTCACGTGCGTGAGGCCGACGAGGCCGTGCGCATCGGTCCGCCTCCGGCGGCCGAGAGTTATCTCGACATCCAGGCCATTATCCGCGCCGCGCGCGCCACGCATGCCGAGGCCGTTCACCCGGGATACGGCTTCCTGTCGGAGAACGAGGATTTCGCGCAGGCCTGTCTCGATGCGGGACTCGTATTCGTGGGACCGCCGCCGGCCGCCATCGCCGCCATGGGCTCGAAGAGCGTGGCGAAAGCGCGTGTGCGCGCTGCGGGAGTGCCGGTGCTCCCGGGCTATGACGGCGAGCGCCAGGACATCGATCACCTGGAGGCACGGGCACTCGAGGCCGGACTGCCGCTCATCGTCAAGCCCGCCGCCGGCGGCGGCGGCAAAGGCATGCGCGTCGTCCACGAGAAGAAAGAGCTGCGTGACGCCCTGACCGCGGCCCGGCGCCTGGCGGAGAGCGCATTCGGCGACGGGACACTGCTCATCGAACGTTATCTGACCTCGCCGCGGCACATCGAAGTGCAGGTTTTCGCCGATGCGCATGGCAATTGCGTGCATCTCGGCGACCGCGACTGCTCGGTGCAGAGACGGCATCAGAAGCTGATCGAGGAGGCGCCGGCCCCGGGCCTGCCGCAGCCGTTGCGCGAATCGCTGCACGCTGCGGCGGTGCTCGCCGCCCGCAACATTGGCTACCGCAGCGCCGGCACCGTCGAGTTTCTATTCGAGGGGAGTGAGTTCTTCTTCCTGGAAATGAACACGCGGCTGCAGGTGGAGCACACCGTCACGGAGGCGGTCACGGGGTTGGATCTCGTCGAGTGGCAACTGCGCGTTGCCGCGGGCGAGCCGCTGCCGCTCTCGCAAGCGCAGATCCGACTCGGCGGCCACGCCATCGAGGCGCGTGTGTGCGCGGAGGATCCGGAACGCGACTTTCTGCCGAGCGCCGGCACGCTGCAGCTCGCCGAGTGGCCGCAGGGCGAGTCCGTGCGTGTGGACGGCGGTTTCGAGAGCGGTGATGCAGTGCCGCCGGTGTATGACTCCCTGCTCGCCAAGGTCATCGCCTGGGCGCCCGAGCGCGGGCAGGCGGCCGCGCGGCTCGCGGATGCGCTCGATCACACTCATCTTGCGGGCATCCGTACCAACGAGCACTGGCTCGGCCGCATCCTGCGCTCCCGCGTTTTCCTCGACGTGCGACACAGTGTGGCGTTGCTCGACCGGAGCGCGGCGGAATTCTCGCGTCCCGCCGAAGTCGCACCGACGGCGCTGGTATTGGCCGCGCTCGCGGCCCGTCACGAGCCTGCGGCGGCGCGAACCCCCTGGGACGTGAGCGACGGGTTCCAACCCAACCTGCCGGCCCGCATCGACCTGACATTCTCGGCGGGCGGCCAGCCGCGGCGGGTACAACTGACGCTCGCCGGCGGCCGGCCGGTCGAGGCCCTGTTGCCCACACCCGGGGACAAACCGGCGCGCCACGACGCCGGCACGCGCGTGCGCATCGCCGGCGTGTCGGTAACGGCAAGCACGGTCAGCGCGGTGTTGGATGATGAGCGGCACAGTGCGCGCTGGTTTCGCCACGGCCAGCACCTCCACGTGTGGACGGGCGATATGCACGTGGAAGTCCTCAGCGACGACCCGCGCACCCAGGAGTTCAGCGCGGGCGCCGCCACCGGCGGCCTCACGACACCGCTTCCGGGCATCGTGTCGGCGGTGGCCGTGAAGGAAGGTCAGACCGTCACTGCCGGCGAAGTGTTGATGGTGATCGAGGCGATGAAGATGGAGCACACCATCGCCGCGCCCTATGGCGGCGTGGTGCGCGCGATCCACTTCGCGCGCGGCGACCGCGTACCCGAAGGCAGTGAGCTGCTCGAGTTGTCGCGAGCCGGCGACTCAGGGGGCGGCGCGCAATCGGGGTGAGCCCGAGACGTAACGCGAGTCTCTGTCGTAGAACCGCCACGGACGGCGTGCCCACTCGCCGGCATATTCGACCCCGATGCGCTCGCTGCGCGCGATCCGCGGCGGCCGGCGGGTCGCGGGCGGCCGCTCGAGCCAGAGCGCATCGCCGCAGAGATCGGCGCCGTTCAACTTTTTGTCGATGTGCATCGCCCGGCAGAGGAGTCCGGGCCCCCAAGTCTTGTCGTCGATTCCCGCAACCGGCTCCAGTGCGCGCAGCAGCACGGCGTGCGGGACACCTTCCGCGGCTGTGACGATGTTCACGCAGTACCAGAAGCCATATATGAAATATACGTAGGCGTGCCCGGGAGGGCCAAACATGATCTCCGTCCGCCGCGTGCGGCCGCGGGAGGAGTGGGCCGCAAGGTCACGCGGGCCCTGGTAGGCCTCCGTCTCGACGATCCGGCCGACGCGGAGCGTGGCTCCCTCGGCGCGCACCAGGTGCATGCCGATCAGCTCCCGGGCCACGGTGAGGGTGCCCCTGGCGTAGAAATCGCGAGTTATTTTCCGGGTCGGCGGCATGCGCCGCGCATGTTACAATGGCTGGCGGCTCCGTTCGGGCCAAGAGGTATGCGGGAATGGGACTGATGCGATTGATTCGGCCAAGCCACGGCTCCAGCCGGGCGCCTGCCGGCGTATTGCTGGCGGCTGGCGTGGTGGGCTCACTGCTCGCCCTGTCCAGCCGGGCCGCCGTCTTCACTCTGCCGCCGGACGGCAGCTCGCTCATCGGCCAGGATCAGGCGATACAGTCGCAATCCTCCGATACGCTGCTCGACCTCGCGCGCAAGTTCAGCGTGGGCTACTGGGAGATCCAGGAAGCGAACCCGAAGGTCGACATGTGGCTGCCCGGCCAGGGCACCAATCTCACCATCCCCGGCCGCTTCATCGTGCCCCCGGTCGAGCACAAGGGCATCGTGATCAACCTGCCGCAGCATCGGATGTTCTACTTTCCGAAGGGCGGCCGCCACGACCAGCCGATCGTGATCACCTATCCGGTGAGCCCGGGTGAGGGCGATTTCCCCACCCCCGTCGGCGTGACGCACATCGTCCGCAAGGTGCCGCATCCCGTCTGGATCCCGACCGCGCACATTCTCAAGGCTCACGCCGAGGCCGGCGATCCGATCCCGAGGATCTGGAAGGCGGGGCCCGACAACCCGATGGGGGAGTGGGCGCTGGAGACGACGCTCAGCCACGGCGAGATCTACATCCACGGTACCAACAATCCGATGGCGATCGGCATGTCGGTCACCCACGGCTGCGTCCGGCTCTACCCGGAGGACATCGCGGCCCTCTACCCGATCGTGAAGGTGGGCACGCCGGTGAACATCGTCGACGAGCCGGTGTTGGCGAGCCTGGCGGACGGTGATCTCTATCTCGAGGTCCACCCGCCGACCAACAGCGATCATCTCGCCGGGCCGCCGGACTTCGACAAGGTATCGCAGATCATCGATGCGGCGATCGGCAAGAACGTGGTCGCCATCGACTGGGACAAGGTTCGCGAGGTGGCGGCCCAGGCAAACGGCATCCCGCAGCTCATCGGGGTGGAAGCCTATTACGGTCCGCCGGACGGCACGCCCGGGAAGCCTGCCGGCACGCCGACGACGCCGACTCAGGAAGCGACGCTCAGCGCGCCGCACCACTCAACGAGCGGATCTGCCGGAGCAACCTGACGATCGCGTTCGCGCGCGACAGCAGCGCTACACCGGCGCTGATCTTGCCGATCCATCCGAAGACCCGCCGCTCGCGAATCATGATGAGCAGCGTCGCAAGTGACACCAGCCACGCGAAGGGGTGACTCGCCGCGGAGGTCGGCGCCCGCCGGGTCAGCTGCGAGAGCTGCGCCGCGGGGCTGAGCTCCGCGATCCGATAGGCGATCTCGAGCCGCTGCTGCTCGCAGCGGGCGATGAGGTTGCGCCGGCGCGCCTCGAGCTCATGCAATCGTCTCATGACTGCCCTCCCTCGTTGCCGGCGACGCGGCGCTGGTCGTGATCGAACTGGCCCAGCGTTCCGGCAAGCAGCGGCGGCCGCGCCCGGAAGATGCGCGCGCCTATGTAACCGCAGATGATGGCGAGGACGAGGAGCACACCCATGCTGCCCAGGAGACCGACCATGCGGTGTGTCGTCCAGAGGGCGATGATCATCGCGGTCAATGCAAACACGATCGCGAGCAGCGCACAGGCGATCGCGGCAAATCCCCAAAGCAGGAGCTGGGCAACGTAGACGAGGTAGATCTCCGCTTCGACTGCGGCCAGGTCCACGCGAGTCTTGAAGGAGTCGACTATCGCCGCGAGCAGACCTCTGATGAGGCCCGGCCCTCCCGGTCCGCCCGCCTCGGCGCCGGCATCACCGGGCAGGGGTGCGACGCGATCACTCATCAACGACGGCCGCCCAGCAGCAGGCCCGCGAGCAGGGCGATGCCGCCGACCACCGCGACCGCGGCCCAGGGATTGTCGCGGACGTAGCCGTCGAGCACCTCTGCACGGCCCTTGAGATCGCGCTCGATGTCGGCGAGCTGACTGCGCAGCGCATGCAGCGATTGCTGGGCCCGGTCGCGCGCTTCCTCGCTCAGCTCCTCGGCGCCCTCGGCGCTTGCCCGCAACAGCGCTTCGGCATCCCGCACCAGCGTCTTGATGTCTTCCGCGAGTTTTCCGGCATCGAACTGTGGGCTCATGACAACGTCCTCGGCGTAGGGTTTGGGGCCAGTGTAGCCACCGTCAGTGCGGCACGCACCATGAGTAGCTCCTCATCGACCGGTACCACCCACGAGCTCACGCGGCTGTGGGCGCTGCTGATGCGCGATTCGCGGCCCCGGGCTTCCCGGTTGGCGGCCTGATCGACCTCGATACCGGCCCACTCCAGGCCCGAGAGGATCCGCGCCCGCACCTCCGGCACGTGCTCGCCCACGCCACCGCCAAAGGCGATGCCGTCGCAGCCGCCGAGGACGGCGAGATAGGCGCCGAGGTACTTTCGGGCCCGGTAGCAGTAGAGCTCGACCGCGAACTCTGCCTGTGCCGTGCCGGAGGCGAGGAGCGCCTGCGGGTCATCCTGGCTGCCTGCGACCCCCGCCAGACCGGAGCGCTCGTTCAGCATCTCGACGACACGCTCGCCGCTCATGCTCAGTCGCCGCTCGAGGTAGGGCACGACGGCGGCATCGATGTCCCCGGACCGGGTCTCCATGACCAGCCCTTCGAGGGGCGAGAATCCCATGGAGGTGTCCCGTGGCCTGCCCTGATCGAGGGCCGCGACGGAGCAGCCACCTCCGAGCTGGAACGTAATGAGCCTGCCGCCGCCGCGAAGGCGCGGCTCGAGCTCCGTCCAGCGCTCGCACATTGCCTGGTGTGCCAACCCGTGAAATCCATAACGGCGAACACCGAGCTCGACGCCGAGTTCCGCCGGCAGCGCAAATTCTGCCGCCACGCGGGGCAGGGTCGAGAAGAACGCGGTATCGAACG
>Ga0335072_10005781_pt1 | contig 18174 bp, 20 predicted proteins | sample Lox_Sample_21_FD_206725 | JGI IMG/M metagenome (GOLD analysis project Ga0335072, IMG submission 206725) | Soil microbial communities from Loxahatchee National Wildlife Refuge, Florida, United States - Lox_Sample_2.1 | ecosystem: Environmental > Terrestrial > Soil > Wetlands | place: USA... | reverse complement strand
ACATCGGCCTGCTCGATCCCGGCCTCGATCAGGCCGTCGATCTCGAGCGCCGTGCTGACCGTGAAGCGGCCGCCCGCGTCCTCCCAGGTCGTCAGCTGATCCTTGTCGAGCCGCTCGTGCGACAGCGGATCGCTGTCGAGCACGGACACCTCGTGCCCGGCGTCCAGCGAGCGCTTGGCGATCGCGGAGCCAACGCGCCCACAGCCAACGATCACGATCAGCATTCGGTCCCCCACTGTAGAGGTGTTTTCGCCATTGCGCGTCTTATCTTCGCCACGAGCGGCCCGCCCGTGAGCGGGCCGCCACCAGGGCTCAGGTGATGATCGGGATGATCAGCAGCGCGACGATATTGGCGACCTTGATCATCGGGTTGATCGCCGGCCCCGCCGTGTCCTTGTAGGGGTCGCCGACGGTGTCGCCGGTGACCGCCGCGGCGTGGGCTTCGGAGCCCTTTCCGCCGAACGCGCCGTCCTCGATCAGCTTCTTGGCGTTGTCCCACGCGCCACCGCCCGAGGTCATCGAGATCGCCACGAACAGGCCGACGACGATCACCCCGATCAGCAGTCCTCCGAGCGCCTCGATGCTGATCAAGCCGACGATGAACGGGATCAGGATCGGGATCAGGGCGGGCAGGATCATCTCGCGCTGCGCGGCGCGCGTCACGAGGCTGACCGCCGCCCCGTACTCGGGCTGCTCGGTGCCGTCCATGATCCCCGGGTGTTCGCGGAACTGGCGGCGCACCTCCTCGACCACGGCGCCACCGGCGCGGCCGACGGCCTCCATCGCCAGCGAGGCGAACAGGTAGACCATCATCCCTCCGAGCAGCAGCCCGATCAGCACCGCCGGGTTGCCGATCGAGAAGTTCGGATGCTTGCCGGCCTGGATGACCTCGGTCTCGAATGCGTTGAACAGCACGAGCGCGGCGAGCCCGGCCGAGCCGATCGCGTATCCCTTGGTGACGGCCTTGGTCGTGTTGCCGACGGCGTCGAGCGGATCGGTGACGTTGCGGACCTCCTCGGGGAGGTTGGCCATCTCGGCGATCCCGCCGGCGTTGTCGGTGATCGGCCCGAACGCGTCGAGCGCGACGATCAGACCCGTCAAGGACAGCTGGGCCATCACGGCGACGCCGATGCCGTAGATCCCGGTGGTCCCGCCACCGCCCAGCTTCCACGCTCCGAAGATTCCGAGCGCGAGCACGATCGCGGGCGGCGCCGTCGACTGGTACCCCTGGGCGAGCCCCTGGATGATGTTCGTCGCGTGGCCGGTCTGCGAGGCCCGCGCGGTGCTCTTCACCGGCGCGAAGCGGGTCGAGGTGAAGTAGTCGGTGATCACGAACAGGCACGCGGTCACGCCGATCCCGATCAGCGCACACAGGTAGTACTTCCACCAGTGCGGCGCCGCGAGCCCGGTCGCCTTGAACGTGAGGTCCTTCATCATCCAGTAGGTGATCGGGAGGAACGCGAGCGCGGCGAGCGCGCCCGAGGTGACGAGGCCCTGGTACAGCGCGCGCTCGACGTTGCCGGCGCGTGATTTCACCGCGAACGTACCGATGATCGACGCCACGATCGAGACGGCGCCGAGCACCAGCGGGTACAGCGCCACGGCCGACTGCTGGCTGAACAGGAGGACGCCCAGCAGCATCACCGCGACCGCGGTGACGGCGTAGGTCTCGAACAGGTCGGCCGCCATCCCGGCGCAGTCGCCGACGTTGTCGCCGACGTTGTCGGCGATCACCGCCGGGTTGCGGGGGTCGTCCTCGGGGATCCCGGCCTCGATCTTCCCGACGAGGTCGGCGCCGACGTCGGCGGCCTTGGTGAAGATGCCGCCGCCGAGGCGCGCGAACACCGAGATCAGCGAGCCTCCGAAGCCGAGTCCGATCAGCGCGTCCACGGCCTCCTTCTGACTCTCGCCCGCGATCCAGGTGAGCACGCCGTAGTAGCCGGCGACGCCGAGCAGGGCGAGTCCGACGACGAGCATTCCGGTCACCGCGCCGCCGCGGAACGCGACCTCGAGCGCGCGCGAGACGCCGCTGCGCGCCGATTCGGCGACGCGTGCGTTCGCGCGGACCGACACGTTCATCCCGATGTAGCCCGCCGACGCGGACAGCAGGCCCCCGATCGCAAATCCAATCGCGACCCGGATGTTCTGGATCGGGATGAGGACGATGAACAGGATCACGCCGACGCCGGCGATCGTCGTGTACTGGCGGTTCAGGTAGGCGCGAGCCCCTTCCTGCACCGCGGCGGAAATCGTTCGCATCGTTTCGTTGCCGGGCGACAGCGCGAGCAGCGCGCGCGAGGTGAGCACGCCGTACGCCACAGCGGCGCCGGCGCAGATGAGCGCGATCAGCACGCCGTGGTGCGTCAGAAAGCTGGACAAGGAGATCCTCCGGGGAAGGTCTGAGTTAGAGAGAGGGCGCGACCAAGCGCAGCCGATACAACGGGAAAAGGGCCGCCACCCGTGCTGGTCGAGCGGAGGCCCGGAAAGCGGAAATTTTAGCGGGCGGGGAGGCGGAACGTCCCCAGACCGCAACCAACGGTCAGTCCGTGTACCGCTCGTTCAGCCTACTGGCCGGGCACCCAGAGGCGGCCGCTGCGCTGCGCAGGCCCGGCCTCCCCCGGCTTCGGCGGCGGCTCCTGAGCGGGGGGCGTTCCACCACCGCCGTCCTGTGAACCGCTTTCAGGTGTGCTCGAAGTAGTAGCCGGAGGAGCCTGTCCCCCGATGCGGACGTACGCCATCTGCAGCTGGGATACGGCGTCGCGAATCGCCCCGATCTGGTCCGGAGCGGATCGCTCGAGCAGCGGCAGCATCGCGCGGATCGCCTCGATCGCCAGCCGGACCTGCGCCGGGTCCCGCTCGCCCTCGGTCCCGGGGGCCAGGCCGGTCCGCCGCATGCCGAGGTTCGCCAGCGCCACGACGTTGTCGAGCAGGACGTGCTCCACCCGGAGCTGCTTGATCTCGGCCTCGTAGGCCGCTCTCAGCTCCTCCTCGGACGGTTCTCTCGGTTCGGTGGTCATGGGATTTGATCGGCGGCGCCTGACCGCGGCGCCTTAGCGGGTCATCTCCGCTGCGCTCCCAGCATACGTCTCGCGGGTCTCCGCCACGACCGCGGCGTACGCCTCGGACAGGCTCATGCCGCCGGCGGTCATCCGCCGCTGGCGCTGAGCGCCGTTCAGCGACGGCAGCGCCACCTCGATCCCGAGCTCGCCCCGCACAGGAGCCGACCAGCTCAGCAGCCGCTCGACCGCGTCCGCGGCCGGGTAGGGCTCCGCGCGGTCGAGGTCGAGCAAGTCGCCGTCGAGGCCGTGACGGATCGCCCGCCACATGTTCTCCTCGATCAGGCGCCGTGGCAGGTCGGTGAACGGGACGCCTTCGTCGTGATCGCGGGCGGCCTGGGCGACGCAGGCGACGATCAGCGCGGCCAGCGCCTCGGACTCGGTCGCGGTCATCTGGGCATCGCAGATCCGCACCTCGACCGTGCCGAACGAGAAGTGCGGGCGGATCGACCACCAAACCTGGGTGTACTCGACGATCGACCGGGTGCGGACGAGGAAGTCGATGTAGTCGGCGAATGCCGCCCAGCCGCCGAATGAGTCCGGCACGCCGCACCGCGGGAAGCTCTTGGTGAAGATCTGGGTGCGCGCGCTGTGGAGGCCAGAGTCGCGCCCGTCGAGAAACGGCGAGTTGGCCGAGATCGCGAGCAGCAACGGCAGCACCGGACGCAACCGGTCGCACACGAGCACCGCCCGGTCAGCGCCGCGGACCCCGACGTGAACGTGCATCGAGAACGTGTTGTTGCGCCAGGCCACGTACTTGAGGCCGTCCTCGACCCGGTGGTAGTGCTCGGTGTCGATGATGTGCTGGTCGCGGTAGTCCGACCACGGATGGGTGCCGGTGGAGCCGAGCCCGACGCCTCGATCGGCGGCGAGCGCGAACAGGCGCCGGCGCCGATCCCGCTGCAAAGCCACGGCGGCTGAGAAGTCGGCACCGCGGCCCGAGCGGATCTCGATCTCCGAGGAGATCAGCTCCCCCGCGACCGAGTCGGCCAGCACCGGGTCGGCCTGGGCGGCGTCGCGGAGCTCCTCGAACCGCGGCGCCAGGCCGAGCGAGGCCGGGTCGAGCACGGCGAATTCCTCCTCGAGACCGACGGTGAAATCCGACGACTGCTCGAAGGCGGCGCAGGCCGATTCCAGGTCGAGGCTCACGATCTGAGTGAGTATCAGGTGAGGTAGAAGTACAGCGCGTAGAGCAGGTCGACGGCCGGGCTGGAAGTGTGGACCGTCACCTCCGGCGGGACCTGTAGCAGCGCGTCGGAGTAGTTGAAGATGATCTTGACGCCGGCGTCGACCACCTCGTCGGCGAGCTTCTGGGCGGCCGACGACGGCACCGCGAGCACGCCCACGACGATGTCCTCGTCCTCGATCAGCTCGCGCAGATCGGAGTTGTGCCTGACGGCGAGGCTCCCGATCTGCATCCCGACCTTGCCCTGGTCGGTGTCGAAGATCCCGACCACGCGGAACCCGTGGTCGGCGAAGATGTCCGAGGTGGCGATTGCCGTGCCCAGGTGGCCGGCGCCGAACAGCGCGATGTTGTGCTGACCCGAGGTCCGCAGGATCTTGCGGATCTGCGTCACCAGCGACTCGACGTTGTAGCCGACGCCGCGCTTTCCGAACTTGCCGAACCCCGACAGGTCGCGGCGGATCTGCGTCGAGTTCACGTGCGTGTAGTCGGCGAGCTCCTGAGAGGAGATCGTCTCCTTGCCCATCTTGCGGGCCTGGATCAGGACCTGGAGGTAGCGCGACAGCCGAGCAGCGACCCCCAGGGCAAGCTTCTCGCCCGGTTTGTCGATGCCAGGGTCAACGATGTCCGCGTCGGTCCCGACCGTGTAGCTCATCCAGCTTCCACCTTATCGAGACGGAGCCCGAGCTCTGATTCGTCGACGAACAGCTCGAATGCCTCCACGCCGTCGATCGTAACGACCGGGATCCGTTCGAGATAGGCCCGCAGCAGAGTCTCGTCGGAGTCGATGTCCCGCTCCTCGAACGCGAACGGTCGCTCACGGCGGACCCGCTCGAGGATCACGCGAGCGTCATCGCACAGGCAGCATCCCTCCCGCGCGTACAGGACGACGCTCGTCATCGCGCGATCAGCGCTCGCTCGCCGGTCGCGTACACGTCGATGTCGAGGTAGTCCGGGTATGGGAGCGCGCCGACGAAGCGGGCGGCGCTCGCGATCATCGCCGCGTTGTCGGTGCACAGCTCGCGGGGCGGGACGTGGAGTTCGACGCCGAGCGTCGCCATCCGCTCGCGGACGGGGCCGTTCGCGGCCACGCCGCCGCCGACCGAGAGCCGCTCGAGGCCGGTGTCGAGCAACGCCCGCTCGACGCGGATCGCCAGCGACTCGACGATCGCGCGCTGATACGACGCCGCCAGGTCGGCCCGCCTTTGTTGGGCCGCATCGTCCCCGAGATCCCGGACCTTGTAGAGCAGCGCGGTCTTCAGTCCGGCGAACGAGAAGTCGAGACCGCCGAGGCGTTGCCCGGTCGGAAACGCGAACGCGTCCGAGTCGCCGTCCCCGGCGAGTTTTTCGAGAGCGGGACCGCCGGGATAGCCGAGCCCGAGCAGCCGCGCACCCTTGTCGAACGCCTCGCCGGCGGCGTCGTCGAGCGTGTGGCCGATCACCTCGTAGTCCGGGCCGTGGTCGGTCACGCGCGCGAGCAGCGTGTGGCCGCCGCTGGCGACCAGGCTGAGAAACGGGGGCTCGAACGGGGTCGGCGCCGCCAGAAACGCCGCCGCAACGTGTCCGTGGAGATGGTCGACCGGCGCGAGCGGCAGTTCGTGCGCGGCGGCGAGGCTCTTCGCGGTTGCGACCCCGACGAGGAGGGCCCCGACGAGGCCGGGACCGCGCGTGACCGCGACCATGTCGAGCCGGTCCAGGGTCGTACCGGCGCGCGCGAGCGCGTCGTCGACGACGTCGCCGATCAGGTCGAGATGGTGACGCGAGGCGATCTCGGGCACGACGCCGCCGTAGCGGTCGTGGACGCCCTGGGACGAGATCACATTCGCGCGGATCTCGCCGTCATCGGTGACGACCGCCGCGCACGTGTCGTCACAACTCGTCTCGAGCGCGAGGATCACCCGGACGCGCTCGGGGTCGACGCGGTCTCCGCGGTGCGCCACATGATCAGCGCGTCCTCCCCGGTGTCCTGGTAATAGCGCCGGCGCGTGCCGGCCGATCGGAAGCCGAAGCGCTCGTACAGCGCGATCGCGGTGCTGTTCGAGGGGCGCACCTCGAGCGTGAACGACGCGTCCTCGCCGGCGCGCGCGATCATCTCCTCGAGCAGCGCCGTGGCTGTGCCACGAGCCCGCATCGGCGGGTCGACCGCGATGTTCATCAGGTGCCACACGTCCGCGTAGCGCGAGCAGATCAGATAGCCGATGATCCGGCGCTCCTCGATCGCCGCCAGGCATATCCCCGACGGCTTGGACAGCTCGAGCACGAACATCGCCAGCGACCAGGGCGTCGGAAAGGCCCGCCGCTCGATCGAGATGACCTGCGGGAGGTCCGAGTAACCGAGTGACCGGATCGTGACTGACTGGGTGCTCATTGACTGCGGTGGAGGTTTGAGTTATTGCCTGCGGGCCATCTCGGCGTCGGGAGCGCGCAGGTAGTCCGGCCGGACGTCGTCAGGGACACTCGCTTGCAGACCCGGCGCGAGCCTGCAGTGATTCGTGGCCGTGACCCTGTGCAGCTGCGAATCGTCGTCTGGAATGAAGGCTCCCGAGCGCTCGAGAGCCTCTCTGAATGCTACCGCCCCATCTCCGATCGCCAGCGTGGTCGGGCCGAGCGGAGCCACGAGGTCCGCGAGTGCCTCGGGCGCGAGCACGTGCGGCAGCAACAGCGCGGTCTCGAACTGCTCGACCTCGCTGATCCGCCAGCTCGCCGCGAACACCTCGCCGCGGCGCGCGTCGAGGACCGCGAGCACGGTGTCGTAGCCGACGAGGTTGCTCCGCGCGGGCGGTCCGGCGAGCGCGAGCGATTGCAATGTCGAGACGCCCACAAGTGGGATGTCGCGCGCACGCGCCAGCGCCCGCGCGGTCGCGATCCCGATCCTCAGCCCCGTGAACGTTCCCGGCCCGACGCCGACCCCGATCCGATCGACCTCGTCCCAGCCGATCCCGGCGCGATCGAGCACCATCGCGGTCAGGGGCAGCAGCCGCGTGGCGTGGCCGGGCCGCGCGCCGGCCTTGGGGTCATCGCGGGCCGTGTAGATGACGTCGCCGGCACCTGACAGCGCGACCGTGGTCGCGGGCGTCGCGGTGTCGAACGCCAGGACCCTCACGGCGCCTCGATCGTCACGACGCGCCGGTCTCCGCCGGCGTGTTCGATCGTCACACGCGCGGCCAGGCGCGACAGGCCGGCGATCGTCGCGACCGCGATCTGCGGCCACTCGACGAACGCGATCCGGTCGGGGCCGATGTAGTCCGCCAGCAGGTCCGGATCCTCGCTGCGCAGGTCCTCGACGCGGTACAGATCGAGATGGGACACCGGGGTGCTCGCCGGGTAGCGTTGACCGATGGTGAACGTCGGGCTGGTCACGACTCCGTCGACCCCGAGCGCGCGGCAGGCGCCCCGGACGAACGTGGTCTTGCCGGCGCCGAGCTCCCCTTCGACTAGCACGACGTCGCCCGCTGCGAGGCTCGCGGCGAGCTCGGCAGCGAGCGCCTCGGTCTGCGAGGGATCGCTTGTCTCGTGGCGCTGTGACATCGGCCCACATGCCAATGTAGTCCCATTGCTCCGAGTGGTTCGGTACCGTCAGCCCGAGGAATGAGCCACGCAGACCTCGAATCAGCCGCGTGATGTTTGACCGGCTAAGAAAGCGCTACGAGCCGCAGCTCTCACGCCTCGGCGGCTCTGACACCGCGAAGGCGGCCGGGCTGGCCGGCGCGATGGTCGCCAACAACGTGATCGCGCTCGGTTCGGTGATCGTGTTCTCGCGGCTGCTCAACGACTACGGCTCGCTGGCCGCGCTCGTCAGCTACTTCCTGATCCTCGCCGTCGTCGGATACGCGATGCAGCTCGCGACCGCCCGCGAGGCCGTGCTCGGTCACCTCGGGGTCCGGGCGGGCATGGCCGCCACGATCTGGAACTGGATGAAGTGGCTGCTGGTCTTCACCGCGGTCATGACGGTCCTGTCCGTGCTGTTCCGGCATCCGATCGCCGAGGCGGTCGGGGTCAAGGAGCAGTGGGGAGCGGCGCTCGGGATCCCGGCGGGTTGCTTCTACCTGATGCTGTGCATCCTGCGAGGCTTCCTCCAGGGGATCGGGGACTATCGCTCGGTCGGCATCAGCCTCGTCGGCGAGCAGGCCGCCCGGCTCGCGATCGGCGGCGTGCTCGCCGCGGTCGGGCTCGGAGTCACGGGCGCGTACATCGGGACGCCGCTGTCGTTCATCGCGATGATGGCGTACTGCGCGGTCCCGCTCCGCCGCCGGCTCGGGGTGGCCGAGCCCGGACGCCGCCCCGCGGTGCCGCTGTGGGATCACGTCCGGAGCGCCTGGACAGCGATCGCGGCGCTCGGGATCATCGCGGTCCTCCAGAACATCGACATCATCGCCGCCAAGCACAGGTTCTCGACGAGTCTTGCGAGCTCCTACAGCGCCACCGCGGTGGCCGCGAAGGTCCTGATCTGGGTCGCGATGGGCGCCGGCTTCTATCTGGTTCCCGAGGTCTCACGCCGGCGCGCTGCCGGAGAGGACGGCCGCCCGGTGCTGGGCAAGGCGCTCGGGATCGTCGCGGTGGCCGCGATCCCGTGCCTGTTGATCTACGCCTTCGGCTCGACCCCGCTGATCCGCGCGGCCTTCGGGGCAAAGCGCCTGGGGGCGGTCGACGCCCTGTTCATCCTCGGGGTCGCGTTCACTGTGCTCGCCGCCACCTATCTCGCGGTGCAGTACATGCTCGCGCTGAGACGGACATGGTTCCTGCTGCCGCTCGGTCTCGTCGCCGTCGCCGAGCCGATCCTCCTGCTTCAGGCGTCAAAGGAGCCCAAGGGGTTCGCGACGGTCGTGCTCGGGGTCCAGATCGTGGGCGCCGTAATCGCGTTCGGAATGGCGCTCCGGCCCGACAAGGCCCAGCCCGGCCACGCCAGTCCGCCGCCGCCCGGACTCGAAGAGCCCGAACTGGTCGGCGCGTCGGGGCTTTCGTAGGCCGCCGACGTTCCGGCGAGCCCGCCTAGAACAGGCCGAGTTGCGCCGCCGGCTCGCGCGGCCCGACACCGACCGGCGTCTCCTCCGGCTCGTCCGGCGTGTCGTCGACCTCGGGTACGGGCTCGTACGACGCCGGCTGCTCGGGCGGCCCGAGCGCGAGCAGGTCGGGGATCCGGTGGAAGTCGGCCCGCAGCGCCTCGAGAGTGGACGGCGTGTACAGCGCCGCCGCCGGGTGGTAGAGCGGGTACAGGCGGACCGCCCGCGGCCCGATTACGCGCACTTCCTCGTGGCCGTGCAGCCGCGAGATCCCGGTGCTGTCGGCGCGCAGCAGCTTGGTCGAGAAGTTCCCGAGCGTGCAGATCACGGTCGGCTCGATCAGATCGACCTGGCGGGCCAGGTAGTCCTGGCACGCCTCGATCTCGTTCGGGTGCGGGTCGCGGTTGTCCGGAGGTCGGCATTTGAGCACATTCGCCACAAACACCTCTTTCCGGTCCATCGAGATCTCGGCGAGCAATTTGTCGAGCAGCTTGCCCGCCTGACCGACGAACGGGAGCCCCATCCGGTCCTCGTTGGCGCCGGGCGCCTCGCCGACGAACATCAAATCGGCGTCCGCGTTGCCGGCGCCGAACACGACGGTCGTGCGCGCCTGGTGGAGCGGGCAGCGGACGCACTCGCGCGCCTCCTCATAGACGGCCCGCAGCAGCTCGCGTCTCTCGGGGGCACTCCTCACTGACGGCGATGGTAATCCGGCTCGCGGACGCGGCGGGGGGGTTACACCGCAATTTCGCGCGAATTCGAGGGTCGCACCCGCCGCCGGTCCTAGCGTGTGGCGAACCCCACACTCGCGCCCTCCCCCGGGTGGCGAATGCGCGGTCAACCCCTGAAGACCGCGCGCCCGTGACGGTGCTCACACCGGGTTCCGGCGTAACTACCCGCGTGCCGGGGGTATCATCAAAACAGAGGCCGCCACGCGGGCACCGCGGGTGGACCTTCAACCCTGAAGTTGCCTTTAGCCGCCGACCGGTATCTCAAATGCGGGAACTGGAACGGGAACCCTCCTCTGACACCCCTGCGTGTACGCGCCTCGCCATTGTCGGCCGGGGCCGCATGGGTACCGCCATGTTCGCCGCGCTCACGCGCGCCGGCTATGACGTATCCGGACCGCTCGGTCGCGGTGCGGACGGGACCGGTGCCGACGGGACCGGCGCCGACGGCGCCGGCGCCGACGGGGCCGGCGCCGATGCCGTGCTGCTGTGCGTGCCGGACGCCGAGATCGCCGGCGCGGCCGCGCACATCGCGCCGGGTCCGCTCGTAGGCCACTGCTCGGGGGCGACGGGCCTCGACGCGCTCACGCCGCACGAGGCGTTCTCGTTGCACCCGTTGATGACCGTGACCGCCCAGGGGGCCGACTTTGCCGGCGCCGGCGCCGCGATCGCCGGCGGCACCCCGAGCGCGCTGGGTTTCGTGCGCGAGCTCGCGCACGCGCTCGGCATGCGCCCGGTCGAGATCGCCGAGGCGGACCGCGCCGCTTACCACGCCGCGGCCTCGATCGCCTCGAACTTCCTGATCACGCTCGAGGCGGCGGCCGAGCGCGTTGCCGGCGCCGCCGGGCTCAAGCGCGAGCAGCTCGTGCCGCTCGTGCGCGCCACCGTCGAGAACTGGGCGCGGCTCGGGCCCGAGCGGGCTCTGACCGGACCGGTGGCGCGCGGCGACGACGCCACCGTCATGCGCCAGCGCGCCGCGGTTGAGGAGGTTGCGGCAGACCTGCTGCCTCTATTCGACGCGCTCGTCGACGCGACCCGCGCGCTGGCCGCCGGGCACGATCGCGAGGTCCAGCCGGCATGAAGGTCATCCGCACCGTCGCCGAACTCCGCGCGGAGCTGCTCGAGCCCAGGCGCGCCGGGCGCAGGATCGGACTCGTCCCGACGATGGGCTCTTTCCACGCAGGGCACCTGTCGCTGATGCGCCGCGCGCGCCAGGACTGCGACGTGGTCGTGGTGTCGCTGTTCGTGAACCCGACGCAGTTCAACGACGCGGCTGACCTCGACGCGTACCCGCGCGATCCCGAGCGCGACGCCGTCCTCGCCGCGGACATCGGCGTCGACTATCTGTTCGCGCCCGCCGTCGAGGAGGTCTATCCCCCGGGCTTCGCCACGACCGTGTCGGTCGTAGGGCTCACCGAGACGCTCGAGGGCGCGTACCGCGGACGCGCCCATTTCGACGGCGTCGCAACCGTCGTCACCAAGCTGTTCAACATGGTCGGCCCCGATGTCGCCTACTTCGGCCAGAAGGACGCTCAGCAGGCGCTCGTGATCCGGCGCTTCGTCCGCGACCTCGACATCCCGGTCGCGATCGACGTGTGCCCGACCGTCCGCGAGCCTGACGGACTCGCGATGTCGAGCCGCAACGTCCACCTGTCCCCCGCCGACCGTGTCCGCGCGGCCGCGCTACATCGCGCGCTCAGCGCGGCGCGTGAAGCGGTCAGCCGCGGCGAGCGCGACCCGAACGCCGCCCGCGAGCGCGCACTGACTGAGCTCACGAGTGACGGGATCGAGCCCGAATACGTCGAGCTCGTCTCCGCCGACGAACTGGCGCCGATCGAGTGGATCGACGGTGACGTGCTGGCCGTCCTGGCCGCGCCGCTCGGCGGCACGCGACTTATCGACAACGAACCGATCCAGGCACCGAATGGAGACCGGAGGCCCTGACACATGCAACGCACGATGCTGAAATCGAAGATCCACCGCGCGACCGTGACCGACTGCGACCTGCACTACGTCGGGTCGATCACGATCGACCCCGATCTGCTCGACGCCGCGGATATCCGTGAGTTCGAGCAGGTGGCGGTCGTCGACGTCGACAACGGCGCACGCTTCGAGACGTACACGATCGCCGGCGAGCGTGGCTCGGGCGACATGAAGGTCAACGGCGCCGCGGCGCGCCTGGTGCACCATGGCGACACGATCATCGTGATCTCCTACGCCGCGTACGACCCAGACGAGCTGGACAACTACTCGCCGCGCGTCGTCCACGTGGACGCGCGCAACGAGATCCTGAACATCGACCGCGAGGTGGCGACTCTGTTCGGAGCGCCAACCGCCGCGTAAGGAGCGACGGGCCATGTCCGCAACACCCCGGATCCCCATCCCCAACAGCCTCGATTCGCCGCTGCCGATGACGCTTCCCCGGCTGGCCGAGAAGAAGCGCCTCGGCGAGCCGATCGTGATGGTGACGGCGTACGACTATCCCTCCGCCCAGGTCGCCGAGGCGGCCGGCGTCGACGTGGTGCTGGTCGGCGACTCGGGCGCGATGACCGTGCTCGGCTACCCCTCGACGGTGCCGGTGTCGATCGACGAGATGCTGATGCTCGCGAAGGCCGTGCGGCGCGGCCTGCAGACGCCGCTGCTCGTCGGCGACCTGCCGTTCGGGTCCTACGAGGCCTCCGACGAGCTCGCGATCGCGACCGCGCAACGGTTCATCAAGGAGGCGGGCTGCGATGCGGTCAAGCTCGAGCGCGGCGGCACCAGCATCCAGCGCGCCCGCGCGATCGTGGACGCCGGCATCCCGGTGATGGGGCATGTCGGCCTCACGCCCCAGACCGCGACCGCGCTCGGCGGGTATCGGGCGCAGGGCCGAACCGCCGAGCGGGCCCTTGGCGTCGCTCGCGACGCGCTGGCGCTCGAGCAGGCGGGCTGCTTCTCGCTGGTGTTCGAGGCGATCCCGGCCGGGGTGTCCGCCGCGCTCATGCCTCGCCTCCACATCCCGGTGATCGGCATCGGCGCCGGCCCGGCGACCGACGGCCAGGTGCTCGTGTTCCACGACCTGCTCGGCATCTACGACGGCCATGCTCCGCGGTTCGCCAAGCGCTACGGGGAGATGCGAGAGGAGATGATCGCCGGCGTGAGCGCCTACGCGGCCGATGTACGCAGCGGCTCGTTCCCCGCGCCCGAGCACACTTACTCGATCGACGACGATGAGTTGCGGACGTTCGAGGCCGGGCTCGACGAGACCCGATAACGCTTCCTGACATAGCGCCCGGCGACGGCGCACGAATACCATCCCGCGGGATGCCGCGCCTCGGAGACCTGTTCGCTCCGCGCGACCGGGCTTACTTCGAGCTGTTTGAGGAGGCCGGCCAGAACGTCGTGCTCGCGGCGAACCTGCTCGAACGGATGCTGACCAATTTCCCCGACACGCGGGACCTGGCCGGCGAGATCCTCGAGTGTGAGCACGAGGGCGACCGGATCACGCACGACATCATCGATCGCCTCAATCACACGTTCGTGACGCCGATCGACCGCGAGGACATCCTGTCGCTGGCATCCGCGCTTGACGACATCGTCGACTACACCGAGGAGGTCGCCGACTACCTCGGGCTGTACCAGATCGAGGCGCCGATGGACCAGGCGATCAGCCTCGCGCGCGTGCTCAACCTCGCCTGCCACCAGATCGGCGAGGCGATCCCGCTTCTGCGCGGCTTCCGCGATCTCTCGCAGCACACCGTCGAGGTCAATCGCCTCGAGAACGAGGGCGACCGGATCACGCGCGAGGCGGTCGCCTCCCTGTTCGACGCCCCGATCGATCCGATGGTCGTGATCCGCTGGAAGGACCTGTTCGAGCGGCTCGAGGCGGCGATCGACTCCACCGAGCACGTGGCGTACATCCTCGAGGGAATCGTTATTAAGAACTCATAGGCCGATCTGTCTCACTATTGGCACGGGTGCCGTTGCTGTTGTAGCTTGCGCGCGTGGAGTCGAGGGAGCCCACCGGCGCCGGCTTGGCGGTTCGCGATGTCGTCGTCTCATTCGGTGGGATCACCGCGCTCGAGCAGGTCTCGGTCGACGTGTCCCCGGGCGAGGTGCTCGGGGTGATCGGGCCCAACGGCGCCGGCAAGACCACCTTGTTCAACGTCATCTGCGGGTTCGTGCGTCCGAACTCGGGCACGCTCAGCTGGCACGGCCAGCCGATGACCCGGGTGGGGCCGGATCGCCTGGCTTCGCTCGGGATCGCCCGCACTTTGCAGGGCGTCGGGCTGTTCCCCGGCCTGACCGTGCTCGAGAACGTGATGGTCGGCGCGCAGCGGTTCCGCAAGTCGCCGGTCGTGGCCGCGATGCTCGGCCTCCCGTGGTCCGATCGCGACGAGCGCCGGCAGCGGGACCGGGCGACGGCGGCGCTGGCGAGGCTCGGCTGCGACGACGTCGCCGACCGCCTGCCCGGAACGCTGCCGTACGCGGTCCAGAAGCGGGTCGCGCTCGCGCGCGCGCTGGTGTCAGAGCCCGAACTCCTGCTCCTCGACGAGCCCGCCGGCGGCCTCGACGCGCGCGAGATGTCGGACCTCGGCGAACTGATCCGGTCGCTCGGCAGCTCGGTCGCGGTGATGCTGGTCGATCACCACATGGACTTCGTGGTTCCCGTGTGCCATCGCCTCGTCGTGCTCGACTTCGGCCGCGTGATCGCCGACGGCGAGCCGGCGGCGGTCCAGCAGGATCCGCGCGTCCTCGAGGCCTACCTGGGGCGAGAGGCCGAGGACGCGGACGAGCCGGCTTCGGCTTCGGCTCCGGCTCCGCAGGGAGGCGAACGTGCTCACGATTGAGGGACTGACCACCGACTACGGCCCCATTCGCGCCGTCGATCACGTGTCGTTCGAGGTCCCCGAGGGCTCGGTGACCGCGGTGCTCGGTGCCAATGGCGCCGGCAAGACCTCGCTGCTGCGGACGATGACCGGCCTCGTACGACCGAGTTCGGGCAGCGTCAAGCTGGCCGGCGAGGACATCACTCGCCTACCCGTCGAGGAGATCGTCCGCCGCGGCATGGCCCACGTACCCGAGGGCCGCGGCGTGATCGCCGAGCTGACCGTGGCGGAGAATCTGCGGCTCGGCGGTCTGTGGCGGGGGCGTGAGGCCGCGCCGCTCAAAGAGATCTACGACCTGTTCCCGCGGCTGGAAGAGCGCGAGGGCCAACCGGCGTCGAGGCTCTCGGGAGGCGAGCGGCAGATGCTCTCGATCGGCCGGGCGCTGGTGGGGCGGCCGCAGGCGTTGCTGCTCGACGAGCCGTCGCTGGGGCTCGCTCCGGTGCTCGTCGCCCAGATCATGGCGCTCGTCCGCAGGCTCGCCGATTCGCTCGGCCTAGCCGTGCTGCTGGTCGAACAGAACGCCCGCAGCGCGCTGTCGATCGCCAACCGCGGGGTGGTGCTGAACCTCGGCCGGGTCGTCGCCGAGCAGGATCCGGACAAGCTGATCGCCGACGACCAACTCCTCCATGCGTATCTGGGCTTCTAGAGGATTGGCGAGCGCGTGACCAAGTTCATCGACCTCACGCTCAGCGGAATCTCCAGCGGCGCCATCTACGCCGCGGTGGCGCTCGCGCTCGTGCTGATCTGGCGCTCGACCCGAGTTGTGAACTTTGCGCAGGGCTCGATGCTGATGTTCACCACGTTCATAGCTTCGGCGGTAATCAACTCCGGCGCCTCGTACGTGGAGGGATTCGTGGTCGCGCTCCTTGCCGGCTTCGCCCTCGGCGCGATCGTCGAGCGTGTGGTCGTCCGACCTGTCGAGAACGCGTCCCCGCTGAACGCGGTGATCCTGACGCTCGGCCTGTACACGCTGATCGTCGCGATCGCCGGCATGATCTGGGGCAACACACCCCGCTCGTTCCCGGCCGCGTTCTCGCTCCACGGTTACACAGTCGGCGGCACGACACTGCTGTTCACGCCGAACGACACGTTCATCGTGCTGGTGGTGATCGCGGTGGCCGCGGCGCTCGCGTTCCTGTTCCGTCGGACGTCGCTGGGACTGCGAATGCGCGGCGCGGCGTTCGCGCCGGAGGTCGCGCGCCTGCTCGGGGTGCGCGTCGGGCGGATGCTGACGCTCGGGTGGGCGCTCGCCGCGACGGTCGGGTCGCTCGCCGGCGTCCTCGTCGCGCCGTCGGTGTTCCTTGGCCCGAACAGCTTCGATCCGATCCTGATCATCGGGTTCGTCGCCGCCGTGCTCGGCGGCCTCGACAGCCCGCCGGGCGCCGTGGTCGGCGGGATCGTGCTCGGCCTCGCGCTGTCGTACGTGTCGGGCTACGAGGGAGCGTCGCTGGTGCCGCTGGCCGCGCTCGTGATCCTCGTGATCGTGCTGATGTTCCGGCCGACCGGACTGTTCTCGGCGACGAAGGAACGGCGCGTATGAGAGCTCTTGCGGTGTTCCGGGGAAGCACGCTGTTGCGCTCGCTCGCGATCGTCGTGATCGCCGGCGTCGTCCTGATACTGGTCACCGACTCGCTGAGCTCCTACCGCAACCTGCAGCTCGCGTACGGCGGGTACTACTTCTGCGTGCTCGCCGGCCTGACCGTGCTGGCGGGCTCGAGCGGACAGATCTCGCTCGGCCAGGGCGCGTTCATGGCGGTCGGCGCGTACACGTTCTGCAAGCTGAACGCGGCCCCGGTCGCGTGGTCGGTCTTTCCCTCGCTGGTCGGCGCCGTGGTGGCGGCGGTGCTGATCGGGATTCCGGTCGGTGCCGCGGCCAGCCGGTTGCGCGGGCCCTACCTGGCTGGCGCGACGCTCGCGTTCGCGGTCGGGCTGCCGGCGGTGGCCGACAAGTTCCCCGCGTTCCTGGGCGGCGAGAACGGCCTGTCGGTGAATCCGCCGACGTCCCCGCACTGGCTCGGCTCGAACTTCCCGCTCGAGCGATGGGAGGCGTGGATCTCCTGCGCCGGCGCGCTCGTGGTCGTGTTCGTGCTCTACAACCTCACGCACAGCGCGGTCGGCCGATCCTGGCGAGCGGTGCGCGACGACGAGATCGCGGCGTCGCTCGCAGGCCTCCGCGTCGGGCGCCGGCAGACGCTCGCGTTCGTGGTCAGTGCGGCGTGCGCCGGGCTCGGCGGCGGGCTGCTCGCGGCCGTGCTCCAGCTCACCACGCCCAGCGCATTCCCGCTGCAGCTGTCGCTGACGCTGCTCGCCGGCGTCGTGATCGGGGGGCTGGGATCGCTCGTTGGCGCGGTCTGGGGAGCGGCGCTGCTCGTGTTCCTCCCCAACTGGACCACCGACCTCGCGAACTCGTTCTCGCTGTCGGGAAACGTGTCCCACAACCTGCCGATCGCGATCTACGGTCTCGTGCTCATCGTCGCGATGTTGGTGTGGCCGACCGGCATTCAGGGCGGCCTGCGCGCGCTGGGCCATGCGGTGCGGCCGGCGATCGCCGGTCGTGCGCGGCGCGCGGCGGCCGAGCCCGCGTCGCCCGAGGCCGAGGGCGGGTCCAGCAAAGACGAGGAAGTTAAGGCGTCGCAGCCCTAGTGTCAGCGGGCGGAACTGCGTGGACGGCGTGCATTGGGCGAGGTCGCTTGAGTACGACCATGAGCGTTGACGCGCCGCCGCGGCGGTGGCGCGATCCCGAGCAGAGCGGCTTGGACCTCGCGGAGGCGTTCGTAGTCGCCGCGGATCGCGACCGCGGTGTCGTGAAACAGGAACGCATGACGGAGGCGGACCAGCGCGTACGCGAGCGTCGCCGGGTCGACCTGCGCCTCGTAGCGCCCGGCCGAGATCTCCTCCTCGATCAGCGCCTGCACGCACGACACCGCGCGCGGCTCGACCACGCCGGCGCTCGAGGTCAGCATCCGCATGGCGTAGCGCTCGTGCTCGAGCAGTCGCCGCACCGCCTGCGAGCGCGTGAGCGTCTGGTTGACGCGGTCGAGCACCTCGAGCACGCCCGCGGCACCTCGGCGCCTCACCTCGGCCCGCTTACGCGCCACGAGCAGCTCGAGTTGGCGGGCGATGACCTCGCCGATCAGGGCCTCGCGCGAGCCAAACCAGCGATAGATCGTGGCCCGGCCGAGACCGAGTCGTGCCGCGACGACCGTGACGTCGACGCGCTGGCCGTCGAGGTACAGCTCGGTCACGAGCGCGAGAACGTCCTCGGGCGACGCAGTGGCGGGCCGCCCGCGTTTGCCCACCTTGACCGGCCGGTCTACCTCCGGCTCGGTCGCGGGTTTA
>Ga0335072_10005780_pt1 | contig 18175 bp, 15 predicted proteins | sample Lox_Sample_21_FD_206725 | JGI IMG/M metagenome (GOLD analysis project Ga0335072, IMG submission 206725) | Soil microbial communities from Loxahatchee National Wildlife Refuge, Florida, United States - Lox_Sample_2.1 | ecosystem: Environmental > Terrestrial > Soil > Wetlands | place: USA... | reverse complement strand
TAGGCCAGCCACAGAAAGAGGAGACCGGCGATTTCCACCGACAGGCAGACGATCGCCACCCGGAAGCCGCCCCAGCGATCGATGGTGTGGCCGAAGATCAGTCGCGCCAGGATGAACGCCGCGCCGAAGCTGGTCAGGGCAAAGGCGGCGTCGGGCCAATGGCGATGCGCGTAGAAGAGCACCATAAAGGATGCGATGGTGCCAAAGCCGGTCGTGGCCAGAGCCAGGCTCATGCCATGGGGAAAGACCCGCCCCAGAACCTGCCGGAATGCCAGGGGCTCGCCCTCCGGCACCGGAACCTCGCCGATCGGCCACGCCGTCAGCAGTCCGAAGCAGGAGATGCCCACGCTGACCAGCCCCACCCCGCTCAACCCCCAAACGTGCAGGATCCACACTCCCAGCGGCGCACCGATCGCGATGCCGCCGTAGGAGCAGATGCCGCTCCAGGAGATGACGCGCGCGGTGTGCTCCTGCCCAACCCGAGCGATTCCCCACAGGCACGACCCGGTCGCCTGCCAGCTCTCGCCCCAGCCGAGAATCAGCCGGCTGAGGAAGATGACGGCGAGGCAAGTCACCGGAAACGCGCCAAGGAAGCCGGCCGAGAACAGAACCAGACCCGAGAGGCCGCAGGTGACCAGGCCCGACAGGACGGTCCGCCGCGCGCCCACCGAATCGGCCATGCGCCCGGCCTGGGGGCGGCTCAGTACTGTGGCCACGTACTGGGCGCTGATCGCCAACCCCGCCAGCACCGTGTTGAATCTGAGCTGGAGATGGACAACGCTGGGAAGAACGGCCATGGGCAGGCCAATCGCGAGGTAGCAGAGGAAGATCTGCAGCGACGTGGGAAGAATCCGAAGCGTGACAGAGCCCGAGGGTGTGGCAGGGAAAGAAGTTGTGGTGCTTGCAGCCATCTCCTTTATTCATGGTAGCAGCGCAGCGCGTCCCGTTTCGCAGCAACTCCCCCATACGTGGCAGCGATGGGGTATGGAAGTAACAGAGGCGCGGAGTACAATACAGGGATATTCGCGCGCCTGACGCGGCGTCGGGAAGACCATGATTCCAGATTTCCTGATGGTCTTGCTGACTCTTTGAGCGAGGTTGCGGCGTCTAATGGTTTGGTGTATTCGGGCCGGACTTGTCGGGAATTCCGGGGTTCGCGGCCGGCCGGGATACCGAGTGAACAGAGAGAGGTTTCCCCAAGGTGAACTCGACCGTTAAACAGATCCTGTTCTGGGTTCTCATCATTGCCTGCCTGCTGGTGCTCTGGCAGCTCTTCCAGAAGAACGGCGCCATGGGCAGCCATGAGCAGGAAATCACCTTCTCCCAGTTCCTGGGAGACGCGGAACAGGGGCAGGTGAACGACGTCACCATCACCGGCCAGGAAGTTCGCGGGCACCTGCGCTCGGACAAGAGCGCCTTCCACGTGGTGGTTCCGCCGAACTACTCGCACCTGTACGACATCCTGGACCAGAACAAGGTCAGCGTGACGGTGAAGAACGCCGACGGCAACAGCTGGTGGAGCTGGCTGCTGCAGTTCTCCCCGCTGATCCTGATCGCGCTGCTGTGGTTCTTCATGATCCGCCAGATGCAGTCGGGCGGAAACAAGGCGCTGTCGTTCGGCAAGAGCCGGGCGCGCCTGCTCTCGATGCAGCAGAAGAAGGTCACCTTTAAGGATGTGGCCGGCGTCGACGAAGCCAAGGAAGAGCTGAAGGAGATCATCGAGTTCCTGCGCGAGGCGCAGAAGTTCCAGAAGCTGGGCGGACGGATTCCCAAGGGCGTGCTGCTCGTCGGCCCTCCGGGAACCGGCAAGACCCTGCTGGCCCGCGCGGTAGCCGGCGAAGCCAACGTGCCCTTCTTCTCCATCTCCGGTTCGGACTTCGTCGAGATGTTCGTCGGCGTGGGCGCGAGCCGCGTGCGCGACCTCTTCGAGCAGGGCAAGAAGAACGCCCCCTGCATCATCTTCATCGACGAAATCGATGCAGTTGGACGCCACCGTGGCGCCGGCCTGGGCGGCGGTCACGACGAGCGCGAGCAGACCCTGAACCAGTTGCTGGTCGAGATGGACGGCTTTGAATCCAACGATGGCGTGATTCTGGTCGCCGCCACGAACCGGCCCGACGTGCTCGACCCCGCGCTGCTGCGCCCCGGCCGCTTCGACCGCCGCGTGGTGGTCGGACGCCCCGACGTGCGCGGCCGCGAAGAAGTCCTCCGCGTTCATGCCCGCAAGGTGCCCATCGCCGACGACGTCGACCTCCGCGTTCTGGCCCGCGGAACCCCGGGCTTCTCGGGCGCCGACCTGGCCAACATGGTCAACGAAGCAGCGCTGAATGCCGCGCGTGCGAACCGCAAACAGGTCCTGATGCTCGACTTCGAGCAGGCCAAGGACAAAGTGCTGATGGGCGCCGAGCGCAAGTCGATGCTGCTCACCGACGAGGAGAAGCGCGTCACGGCCTATCACGAGGCCGGCCACGCTCTGGTTGCCGCCCTGCGCGACCACGCCGACCCCCTGCACAAGGTCACCATCATCCCCCGCGGCATGGCGCTGGGTGTGACCATGCAGCTGCCCGAAGACGACAAGCACACCGTCACCAAGGACTATCTCGAGACGCAGCTGGCCATCCTGATGGGCGGCCGCATCGCCGAGGAGATCTTCCTCCACCAGATGACCACCGGCGCCGGCAACGACATCGAGCGCGCCACCGATCTCGCCCGGAAGATGGTCTGCGAGTTCGGCATGAGCCGTCTGGGTCCGCTGACCTTCGGCAAGAAGGAAGAGCAGATCTTCCTCGGCCGCGAGATCGCGCAGCACCGTGACTTCTCAGAAGAAACGGCGCGGCAGATTGACGCTGAGGTTCGCAGCTTAGTCGACGACGCCTACAAGGCATCGTGGGAGATCCTCAATAGCCATCAGCCGATCATGCATCGTCTGGCCCTGGCGCTGCTCGAACGCGAGACGCTGGACGCCAACGAGATCCGCATGATCATCGATGGCAAAGAACTGCCGCCGCTGCGGCCTTCGGGCGGCCCGGGTTCGCCGACCACCGATGTGCAGCAGGTGCTCAAGCCGGAACCGGGACGCACCGGCAGCCTGCCGGAAGGCAGCCCCAGCCCGGCGTAAACCGCGGTTCGGATCAGAATGAAGGCCAGCTCGAATGAGCTGGCCTTTCTGTTGCCCTCAGGGAACGTCTCGCCCATCTGCGAGAATATCCCCAGCATGCGTTCGCGTTTCCCCGCCGTCCTCTGCGCGCTGGTCGTTTCCTGCCTCACCGGCTGCGGCTATCACACCCTCAGTTCCGCCGCGCATCTGCCCAGCAACGTTCACACCCTGGCCATCCCTTCCTTCAAAAACAACACGCAGTCCTACCACACGCAGGCGGTCTTCACCGAAGCGGTGATTCGCGAATTCAACAGCCGCAGCTCGCTTCGCATCGTCTCCGGCGAGGATCCCGACGCGGACGCCACTCTGCGCGGCACCATCCTCACCTTCCAGATCAACCCGCTCACCTACGACAACACGACCGGCCAGACCTCGAGCTACCTGGTCACGATCAACACGAAGCTCGAGCTGATTGACAAACAGGGCAAGGTGATCTGGCAGCAGCCTTCCTACCTGTTCCGCCAGCAGTACGAGCAGATCCAGGACCTCGCCAGCTTCATTCAGGAAGACTCGGCCGCCACGCGCCGGCTGGCGAAGGAATTTGCCTCGGCGGCCGTAGCCGACATCCTCGAGTCGTTCTGAAACCAGCGAGCCCTGCCCCGTTCAGCAGCGCGAAGGCTCAGACCGATCCCACGATGCCGTATTTCTCTGCCAGGAATTTCTGCACCGACGCCGGCAGCATCGCTCCAATCTCCTGCCAGGTCACCAGCCCGAGACGAGTCCGCAGCGCCGCATCCCTCACCGCTGCCATCACCTCAAACCACTGTTCGGTCAGATCCTGCCGCCGACGATCGCAGATCACCGCGAAGCCGACCCCGCTCGCGTGCGCCGCGAGCACGCAGCGGATCAGCTGATACGACCGCACCACCCCGTTCACCACCGGCAGGCGTTCCTGATCGAACAGCTCTTCGAGATCGCGATACCGCTCCACCAGCCTGACCGGCGCCCGCTGGAAATCTCCCTCCGTCAGCTTCGCCTCCACCAGCAGCGTGCCGATCCGCATGTCCATCTCGGTGCGGTCGCACTTGCCGTTCCTGAGCGGAATCTCCGGCCGAAATCCAAACTCCGGTTTCGATCCGGGCTCAATCCCCAGCAACGCGCACAACGGCACTTTTCGCAGCACCCCCGGATAACAGAACACATTCATCAGCAGCGCATCGGAGCTGTTCGCGCACTCCAGCTCGTACCGCCTGCGATCGCCGGCGCGCGGGACGAATCGGCTCGCGGTATAGCTCTTCGTCAGCCGCTGCTTCCACCGGGGATTCGCCATGATCCGCGCAAACGACGCCGCGAGGAAATTCCCGTGGCCGCCCTCGGCCTCACGAAAGATCACGCTCTGCGACGCGCCGTACGAAACCTCGAGGTCCGGCATTTCCCCGCTCGCCCGGTTTTCATCGAGGTTTCGTGCGAGATTCCGTGCGCTGATCTCCCGCCGCAGCTGCGTCGAACTCAGCGCTGACGGCGCCGCCCCTGGTGCCCTGCTCATTTCCATAGAATATGCGGCGTCCGCACCCACCCTGTCCCCCCGGACTAAAATTGAGTTTTGGACCTCGTCTGATGGCCACTGCCGCCACTGCCGTTCCCACCGCTCGCCCCCCCGCCGCGCTTCGCCGCTTCGCCTGGGGAGTGGTCGCCTACAACGTGGCGGTCATTGTCTGGGGATCGGCTGTGCGCGCCACCGGTTCCGGCGGCGGATGCGGCGAGCACTGGCCGCTCTGCGACGGCACTCTCATCGTGCATCACCCCGGCATCGCCACGCTGATCGAGCTTTCCCATCGCGTGACCAGCGGCATCGACACGCTGTGCGTCCTCGCTCTCGTTTTCTGGACCTTCTTCGCCACCCCGAAGCGCCATCTCGCGCGCAGCTTCGTGATCGCGGTGCTGATTTTCACCTTTATTGAAGCGCTGCTCGGCGCCATGCTGGTAGAACTCGGTCTGGTCGCCAACAATCCTTCGCCGGTTCGCGCCATCTATCTCGGCCTGCACTTCACCAATACGCTGCTGCTGCTGGCCTCGCTGGCGCTCACCGCGCATTTCCTTTCGCGCCGCAACGCCACGCTGCGCGGAAGCGTCACGCTTCACCGCCCTCGTCTCGCGCTCACGGGTCTCATCGCGACCCTCATCGTCGGCGTCACCGGTTCCCTGGCCGCGCTCGGCGATACGCTGTATCCGGCGCACAATCTGCTCACCGCCATCGCGCAGGACTTCTCCTCCGGCAGTTCGTGGCTCCTGCGGATTCGCTGGCTGCATCCTGCCATCAGCCTCATGGCCGGCGCTTTTATCGTCTGGCTTCTGCTTTCGACGCTCCGGCCGCGCAGTCTCCGCAGCCCTGCCCATCGCCCTCTTGCTCTTGCCGTCCTCGCGCTGCTTGCTCTGCAGTATCTGCTGGGTGTGGCCGATGTCGCCCTGCTCGCGCCCACCTGGATGCAGATGGCGCACCTGCTCGGCGCCGACCTGCTCTGGATCTCCCTCGTCGTGCTCTCGGCGCAGGCCTGCCTTCTGTCGAAGGATTCGGCCATCCTCGCGCCACAGAATTAGCCTCGAACCTGGGTCTTTGCCCTGGGATTGCGCGTCTTTACGGCATCGATGGATTATCCTCCCAGACGCCGGGGATCCTGCGTGGTCTCCGGCGCTCTTTTGCGGCTGTAACCCGTCCTGCGACGGAGATGGCCGGTCCCGACCCTCGCTTCGTTACGGATCGCTGCCTGCTGTTTCCTGTCTCCCCAGCGCGGTCGGCTGATCGGCACCCTGTACCCTGAACGCTGCGCCCTGCCTCACCCACACGCGAGAAATCGCCCGCAGTACCGTCTTCGCCGGAGCCTTCCCATCCTCACCGGCCAACACAATCTCTCCCGCCCGCTTCATGCGCGGCCGGTAATACCAGCGGCTGAACAGGCACAGGAAATCCGCGATTTCTCCCCTGCGGTCTTTTTGGCGTGTGCCTCGCCGGCCTTCCGCCGGTGAGAGCTCCGCCAGCGCGGTGTCCAGCCGCTGCTCCAGCTCATCGCGCTTCGCCAGCGTCACCACCGAAGCCTCCGCCGGCACCGCTTCGCCCCACGACACCGGCTGCGCGTAGAGCGACGACGACCCCGCTGCCTCGTTCGGATGCCGCATCCCGGCTACGGAAAACGGCACCGGCCCGCAGAGCGAACCGCGCTGCAGCAGAAACAACGCCACCTGCTCAGCCTCAGCCGATGCCTGCACGATCACGCCATTCAGCTGCGCCAGCGCCCGCACCGCCTCCGGCGTCTCTGCCGCGACCGCCTCCGCTCTCGCCAGCTTCGCGTGCATCTCTGCCGCTTTCTCGAATTCCATCAGCCCCGACGCCGCGTCGCGCTCGCGCTTCAGCGCCTCCACCAGGCTCTCACACCGCGTCCGCAGGAACGCGCGTACCGCCGCCGACTCCTCCGCATAGCGCTGATCCGTGCACCCCTCGAAACAGGGCGCGAGACACTTCTTCATCTCCGAGTACACGCATCCCGGAAAGGCGGGGTCGGGATGAAGATCGTCGACGCAGCGACGCAGCTTGAAAAGGTCCAGCATGTTCTCGCAAAACCGTTCTGCCGCCACGCGCGAGGGGAATGGCCCATAGAGATCCTCCATCCCCGCTTTTGTAACGCGATGGGTGACATAAACCCGTGGATACGCATTCTCTACGGTCATCCGCAGCAGAGCCGGCGGCCTCAGGTGCAGCCTTTTGCGCGCCCGCTCCCCAAACACCGACCACGACGCCTCATACAAGCGCAGCAGCGCCTCGAAATCCGATCCGGTCAGCGCGTACTCGATCCGCGAAACCCGCCCGGCGAGCTGCAGCCGCTTCGTCTGATCCGGCCTCGCATCGAGCAGGCGCCGCATGCGCCGCCGCAGATTCGGCGTCCGGCTCACGTAGGGCTCGGCGCGGTCGTCTTCTCCAAAAAGGGCAAACACACCTGCCGCAGCCGGAATCCGCTCCCACCCGGGGTCCGCCGCGTTAAACGGGATTTGATTCGGAAACATCGCTACAGCACCGGATCCACCAACCCTCGGCCCCTCTTGATCTCCTGTCTTAACTTAGCGAACGTACTCTCGCCCAAAGCGCTGAGTCGTCGCGCCGCCGCCATCATAGCGGACCCTGCCAACGAGATTCCTGTTTCTGCCGCTTCCGCCTGGGAGATGTCCACGAAGGTCCACCTCAGCACATTGCCTGGCGCTGAAGCCATGGAACGCGACTTTCTCGAAATCATGGACGCTGCCGGCTACCGGCTTCTCCCCATTGACACACGCGCTGCGTTGCGCGCTGGTCGCTTCACGAGCCTGCATCGGGGCCCGTTCGACCGGGTGCTGGCGGCCCAGGCGACGGCGGAGGATATCCCGATCGTCAGCAGGGACGGCCAGCTCGATTCTTTCGGCATCCGCCGAATCTGGTCAATGGTCACCCGCTTCCGGGCCATCACGCCCCTGCAATGGTCATTCCATCGATCCGCAGCGTCGGCGCGGCGATCGCGCCGCGAAAGATCAGGTCGCTTCCGATCGCGGTAATGTTCCGCAGCATCTCTTTCAGATTGCCCGCAATGGTGATCTCGTGGACCGGGTAGACGAACTCCCCGTTCTCGATCCACAATCCTGCCGCGCCGCGGGAATAATCTCCCGTCACCAGATTCACACCCTGACCCAGCATGCGCGTCACGTAAAGGCCGCGCTCCACGCTGCGTACGATCTCTTCCGCGGCCTGCGCTCCTGCTTCCAGAAACAGATTCCCGGCATCCAGATACGGATTTCCCGCCAGGCCTCGTCCGGCGTTGCCCGTGCTCTTCATCCCCAGCTTGCGTCCAGCGTAGGTGTTCAGGATGTAGTTCTTCAGCACGCCGTGCTCGACGATCAGAGTCCGCCGGCTGGGCAGGCCCTCCGCGTCAAAGGGCGAGGTCCCAAAGCCTCCCGGCAGGGTGCCGTCATCGACCACCGTGACCGTCTCCGCTGCAACCGGTTCGCCGAGCTTGCCCGCAAAGATCGACGCCTGGCGGTAGATCGCATCGCCGGCCGCCGCGTCGAACACCGCTCCCGCCAGCCCGCGCGCCACTTCCGGCGCGAAGATCACCGGCGCCTGCTGCGTCGCCACCCGCCGGGCATCGAGCATGCGCAATGTGCGCCGCGCCGCCTCGCGTCCCACGTCCTCTGGCTGTTCCAGACGGTGAAACGACCGCGCCTGCGAGTACCAGTAGTCCCGCTGCATCTCGCCGTTCGCCCCCTGCGCAATCGGGCTGGCCGCAATGGAGCAGTACGACGACGGATATTCGCCCGCGAAACCGCGTGAATTCGCAAACACCCGCCGGCCCGTGGTCGCGTCGAAGCTGGCTCCATCGCTGTTCACGATGCGCGCGTCGGCTCCCATCGCCGCAGCTTCCGCTCTCCGCGCCCACTCAATCCGCTCCTCGATCGGCAGCGAATAGACATCTTCGTGATACAGCCCCAGATCTCCGTTCAGCTTGCCGAACTCACCCGGCTCCGCGAGTCCCGCGAAGGGATCTACCGAGGTGACCTGGGCCAGGCCCACCGCGCCCTGCACCAGATATTCGATTCCATCCGGAGTGAAATCGCTCGATGACGTGCTGGCGACGCGATACCCGTTTTCGGCTTCCACCAGGACCCGCAACCCAACGCCCCGCGACCCCGACTCCTTCAGCGTCTCGACCTCGCCCATCCGCACCGTCGTCGAAAACTCATCTCCCTGCCGGATCGTCACCTCGGCATCGGAGGCTCCGTTCAGCAGCGCCCGCGCCACCACGAACTCCGCCAGCTCCTGGAGATTGGTCCTGGATTCGACAGCTGCGCTCATCGGATCCCCGCCGCATGCTCGGCTTCCATCCTGTTCATCAGGATGTCATGGATCCACGTCAGGTGACCTTCACCGCTGGAATTCGCCTTCAGATCGAGGCGCACCCTTGCCGGAATCCTCGGAAAACACCGCGGCAGCACCATGCTCCGCAGCTGCTCACGCGTGAGCAGAGGCGTATCGCTGCAATCGATGTCGGAGTCGTCGCCGGCCGCGGGACGCGCGACGATACGAACGAGCGCCTCGCGCTCCTGCTCAGTTCCTTTCCTGTCTCTGATATCTTCGGCGCTCATACTTCTGCGTTTCAACGGCCGAGAAGATGCGGATGATCTCTTCGCCATTTGATCCTACGCCGGAACGCTCTCTTCGTGCGGTTCGATCGGATTGGCAGCGAGCCGCTTTACGCCGTCGAAGCAGTTGCCGAGTGAACACCCCGGATTCCGCTTCTTGTGTTCTCCGCGATTCGGCGTCTTGTCCTTTTCGGATCGCCGGAACAGCCCGATGGCGCCCTTGCACTCCGGGCAACGCAGTCGCGGCTCCGCCAGCTTCAGAGCTTCGTCCGCCGTTATCGTCTTCCATGCGTAACGCCGCGAACCATCCGCCGTCGAAATGAATTGCTTGACGTCAACCTCGACCAAGTTCGCACCGCCTTTCCGACTATCGTCCCGTGCCTCCCACCGTCATCCGGTCCAGCTTCACCGTGGGCATGCCCACGCCCACCGGCACGCTCTGGCCATCCTTGCCGCAGGTTCCGATCCCCTCATCGAGCGCGAGATCGTTCCCCACCATCGACACGTGCTTCAGCGCCTCTGGCCCGTTCCCGATCAGCGTCGCATCCCGCACCGGCGCCGTCACCTTCCCGTCCTCGATCAGATAGGCCTCCGACGCCGAAAACACAAACTTCCCGCTCGTGATGTCCACCTGGCCGCCGCCGAAATTCACTGCGTACAACCCGCGCTTCACGCTGCGAAGGATGTCTTCCGGGGCATCCTCTCCCGCCAACATATACGTGTTCGTCATGCGCGGCATGGGAATCTGCTGATAGCTTTCGCGCCGCCCGTTTCCGGTGCTCGGAATCCCCATCAGCCGCGCGCTCAGCTTGTCGCTCAGATAGCCCTTCAGCACGCCGTTCTCGATCAGCACCGTCTCCTGGGTTGCCGATCCCTCATCGTCGACGTTCAGGGAACCGCGTCGCGAGGGCATCCGCCCGTTATCCACCACCGTCACCTTGCTGCTCGCCACCGGCCGCCCCACCAGACCCGCAAATGCCGAGGTCTTCTTCCGGTTGAAGTCCGCCTCGAGGCCATGCCCCACCGCCTCATGCAGCAGAACTCCGGGCCATCCTGGACCCAGCACCACTTCCATCTCCCCTGCCGGCGCCGCAACGGCACCCAGTTGCAGGATCGCCGTCCGCGCCGCCTCCGCCGCAAAATGCTCCGGCCCCCTGGCCCCGGTGAAGTACTCGATCTCCACCCGTCCGCCGCCGCCCGAGCTGCCCTTCGCCGTCCGCTCCCCGTCCTTCGCGATCACGAACACGCTCATCCGCGCCAGCGGCTGTGTGTCGCTGGCGTAGGTTCCATCCGAAGCCGCAATCAGGATCCGCCGCAGCTCATCGGCATAGCTCGCCCGCACCTGCGTGATCCGCGAGTCGTACGCTCGCGCCGCGCGATCGGCTCTCCGCACCAGTTCCAGCTTCACCGCGAGATCGGCATCCAGCTCCGCCGCCGGCGCCGGATACAAACTCGGCGTCTCCGTCTCCGTGAATCCCTGCACCGGCTGCTTTGCCGGGCCACTGGCAATCAGCGCCGCCGTTCTCGCCGCGCGCAGCAGCCGCTCTGCCGACAGGTCATCCGTATACGCATAGCCGGTCCGCTCGCCGCTCACCACCCGCACGCCGCATCCCGCACTCACGCCCTGGCTCGCGGACTTCACGATCTGCTCGTCCAGCCCCAGCGACGTCGCCGCAACCGACTCAAAATACAGGTCCGCGTAGTCGCCACCCGCGGACAACGCCTCGCCCAGACACCGCTCCAGCAGCCGCTCCGTGATTCCTAACTTCTCAAAGAAATACCGTTTATGCTCCACTCTCAACCTCTTGGCTCCCGGCCGGCTCCGCTCTGCGGCCCCTACCTCTAAGGTAACCCTTTCGTTGGATACCTCTCCTGATTCTTCCCCACAATACTAACGACAGTCGATCCACCTTCGTGCCATGCTGACTACCATGAAGAAGCTCCTCCTCCTCGTTTGCCTCGTTGCGTTCTCGGCGCCCGCGTTCGCCTCTTCCAGTCACTACAAGCATCAACACAAGCATCACCATCAGAAGATTCGCAACGGAACGCCCAACCACCGTCGCGCCGGAACCTAGACCGCGCGGCGTTGGCGAGAATCCACCCGACAGGCAGGCGACGTCCTGCCTTCGCGCCGTTCTTTCCCTCCACAACCAGCCGCGCTTGCTGACCCTCCCTCCGCGGTATACCTTGCGGTGTATGAGCACCGCCGCCGCCACCGAAATTGATCCCCGCTATCCCGTTGGCCGCTTCCGCCGCGCCGAAGCCAACATCACCGACCACCCTGCCAACATCGCCGCCCTCGCCGCGCTGCCCGAGAACCTCCGCGCCGCCATCGACCGCCTCAGCGATGCCCAGCTCAACACGCCCTATCGCGACGGCGGCTGGACGGTTCGCCAGCTCGTCCACCACATCGCCGACAGCCACATGAATGCTTATGTCCGCATGCGCCTCGCTCTCACCGAGGACTGGCCCACCATCGTCCCCTACGATGAAGGGCTCTGGGCCCAACTCCCTGACGCGCATACCGCTCCCATCGATCTCTCGCTCCGCCTGATCGACGGACTGCACGCCCGCTGGGTCCTGCTGCTCAGCTCTCTCGCGGGCGATCAGTGGCAGCGTGGCTACGTCCATCCGGAGAACGGCCGCCAGACGCTGGCCGAAGCCGTCGCGCTCTACGCGTGGCATTGCCGCCACCACACCGCCCACATCACCGAATTACGAAAGCGTATGGGCTGGTAGTTTTTCTCTTGAATCGCCGCACACCGGGCGAGGACCATCGAAGCAGATGCCTTCCCCCGCTCTGACCCCCGCGCTGCCTGCCGAAGCTCTCGCCCGCTCCATCGACGCGTTTCTCGCCGATCATCCCCGCGCGGCCATCTTCGCAGACGGCCGCCTGCTCTTCGATCTCCGTCTCGCCCAGTGCTCCGTCTCCGCCGACCACGGCCGCTGTCTCCTGCATCTCTGGTCGGACGAGAAGAACACGGTTCGCACCGTTACCGCCGTCCAGCCGCGCCGCGACAGCCTCCGCCTCGAAACGCGCCGCTTCGGCCAAACCCAACCGCAAACCCTCACCCTCGTTCCCAATCCCGATTTCCGCACCGCCACCGCGCGCGACACCACCCGCCGCCGCTATCTCCGTACCCTCGAGCAGGCTCTCACCGCGTACTTTCCCGGCTGGACCCCCGAGAGCTTCCGCTCCGCAATGGACCTCGAGCACAGCTTCGGTCCCGCGTATGCTCGCGGCGTCCTCAGCAAAGGCCAGAGCTGCTGGGCCGTTCTCGGCGTCGGTCCCGACGAGCTGCCTGCCACCATCGACGGCGCCCTCACGCTCGGCGTCCTCTGGCTCGACTACTGCCGCGCTCACGCGAATGGCCGCCGCGTCTTCCATGGTCTTCGCATCGTTGTCCCTGCCGGATTCGCCGCCACCACGCGCTCCCGCATGGCGTGGCTCAACCCCGCCCTCGCCCAATGGGAGATGTACGAACTCCAGGCTTCGACGGCCGAACTCACCCCCTGCACCCTGGGCGACGACGGCAATCTCGCCATCCAGCTTCCCCACGCGTTCGATCCCCAGGCCGCGCTCGACCGTTCCGCGACGGCGACCGCGCACCTCACCTCTCTTCTGCCGCCCGGCCTGCTCGCCGCTACGGAGATTCGCCCTCGCGGCGCCACGGAAATCGCCTTCTCGCTCCACGGCCTCGAGTACGCCCGCATCCGCCACAGCCTCGTCTCCGGCTCCTTCACCCACCGCGACGAGATCCTGTTCGGCGCCGGCATTCACGAGACTCTCCTCGACGAAACCACCGAAGATCTCTTCCGCGATCTTATGGACGCGCTCTTTCGGGGACGCCATCCAGCGGGGACGGCGGGCGATCCTCTCTACCGGCTTCAGCCGGAGCGCTGGCTCGAGTCCGTTCTGCGCCGCGATCTCTCCCTGCTCTCTCCCGATCTCGGCCAGGCTCCCGTCTATTCGCAAATGTTCGCCGCGGCGTCGGCGATGCGGACGCTGCTCGATCTGGTCACCGTCACTCGCCAGGGCCGCCTCGCCATCCTGGAACTTAAGGCCGACGACGATCTCCACCTGCCGCTCCAGGCCCTCGATTACTGGATCCGCATTCGCATGCTGCATCGCTCCGGAGTGATCGCCCGCCGCGGCTACTTCCCCGGCATGGAGCTGGCATCGCCGGATTCACCCGAGACCGACCCGCTGCTGCTTTGCGTCGCTCCCGCGCTCCACATTCACCCGGCCAACGAAACTGTCTTCCGCGCCCTCGCGCCCGCTGTCCCGTGGGAGCTCATCGCCGTCGACGAGCACTGGCGGACCGACTGCCGCGTGCTTCTGCGCAAACGCCCGGCACCGCTGTGACAGCACGAAGCCCACTCAAGCCATAGCCTTGAATGGGCCTTGTTTGTTGCGACCTGCGATCTGTGCCCCGCGACCTGTCCTTACCGCAGTCCGCCTGCAGCCAGCAGCGTCTCACCGGTCAGCCATCCTGAATCGTCCGACGCCAGGAACACTGCGATCGGTCCAAAATCTTCCGGCTGTCCGATCCGCCCCAGCGGTGTCTGCGCAATCGCCTGATTCAGAAAGTCTGACCCAATGAATCCCGCCGAATGCGTGCCTTCGGTCTCCACCGGTCCCGGATTAATCGAGTTCACGCGAATCTTCTTCGGGCCCAGTTCATTGGCCAGCACTCGCGTCACCGAATCCAGAGCGCCCTTGGTCGCCGAATACACCACGCTCGCCGGCGGCCCCGACGTGCTCGCCACCGATCCCACATTGATGACCGACCCGCCTTCTCCCAGATGCTTCGCCGCCTCGCGTGTCGCGAGAATCGGCCCCAGCACGTTGGTGTCGAAGATCCGATGGAAGTGTTTCTCCGTCACATCCGCGATCGGGACAAATTCGTAGACGCCTGCGTTGTTCACCAGGACATCCACCTTCCCGAAAGCCTTCTTCGTTTCCGCGAACAGCCGCTCCACATCCGCGGCCTTCGCGACGTCGCCCTGCACCGCGACCGCTTTGCCACCCTTCGCCCTGATCTCGGCAACGACCTTGTCGGCGCCCTCTTTGCTGCTCGCGTAATTTACCACCACAGCCGCGCCCTCCGCGGCCAGCCCTTTCGCGATCCCGGCGCCAATACCCTTGGACGCGCCCGTTACCACTGCAACCTTATTGGTCAGCCTGCCCATTTTTTCTTCCTCCATATTTCGATACTTCGACATTTGTCGAACCATAGAGAAGATGACGTACTCCCTCAAAAAGGTTCAGCTGCCCATTAAATCTTCGATAAATGATCCAGATACGCCTGCCAGGCTCCCCGATCCAGTTCCAGCGTCGCGAACTTGCCCTCGCGCGCGATCCGGATCAGCCCCGCCGTCTCCAGTTCCTTCATGTGATGGGACAGCGTCGCCGCCGTCACCGGCTGGCATTCGCGCAGGCTGGTGCAGGCGATCGTTCCCCCCGACTGTCCAATTTGCTGGAGAATCTGCATCCGCCGCGGATCGGCCAGCGCCCGTGCAATCCGCTCGATCTGCCGTTCCGACAGCCGGACCTTCTTCATCCCCACTATCTTCGCCCCTTCCAGACACGCCGGCAGAAATTTAATGCCCGTCCCCGCCGATCCATCCTACAATTCCCGCCATGCCCAACTTCGACAAGCATCCCGCCGGCAACTTCGTCTGGTTCGAGCTTTCCACTTCCGACCCGGCCGCGGCAAAACAGTTTTACTCCTCGCTCTTCGGCTGGCAGGCCGAAGACGCGCCCATGGGCCCGGACATGCTTTACACCATGTTCCGCCTCAACGGCCGCGACACTGCCGGCGCCTACACCATGAAAGCCGAAGACCGGCAGATGGGAATTCCCCCGAACTGGATGATCTACGTCTCCGTCGACAACGCCGACGCTGCCCTCGCCGGCACTCTGGAGCATGGCGGCAATGCAATGTCGCCGGCCATCGATATTCCCAACGTCGGCCGCATGGTGGTTCTGCAGGATCCCGTCGGCGCCGTCTTCTCGGTTTTCCAGCCCGGCAACCACAAGGGCGTCGGCATCTACAGCGAGCCCAATGCCTTCTGCTGGGCCGATCTGCAAACTCCCGATCGTGAGCGCACCATGCCGTTCTATGGAGCCCTCTTCGGCTGGCAGTTCCTGCCCCGCAAAGACAAGGACGCTTCCGGCTACCTCCACATCAAGAATGGCGACGAGTACATTGGCGGCCTTCCCGAAGCTCGAAATATGCCGCCCAGCGTGATGCCGCACTGGCTCCCCTACATCCAATGCACCGACTGCGCCGCCCAGACCGCAAAGGCGCAGCAACTCGGCGCTCGCGTCATCGTGCCGGCGACCACCGTCGAGGGGCAACTGAGCTATTCCGTCGTCGCGGATCCGCAGGGAGCCGTCTTCGCGCTGTTCGCGCCCGCGCACTGAGAATCACCATCAATCGGGGGCCCATGTCACAGGTTGTCGACAACATGGGTTTCCCACCGCTTGTGAGTGGGGTCTGGCAGAGGACTGTTGTGCTGCCCCCTGCTCCCTGCAACCTGCACCCTCGTCCCTGTACCCTGTACTTCTGAATGTTTCCCGTGCGCGCAGTCCTCGCCACCGCCCTTCTCGGCGCCGCCGTTCCAGCACTCACGGCCTTCTTCGGATCCGCTGCCGCTCCCGCCCAGCACATCCACTTTGCGGACGTCACGCAGAAGGCCGGCATCCACTTCACCCACAACAACGGCGCATTCGGGAAAAAATATCTGCCCGAAACCATGGGGCCCGGCGTTGCCTTCATCGACTACGACAACGATGGCTGGCAGGACCTCTTCCTCGTCAATGGAACGGCGTGGCCCGGCCATCCCGGCCGCGTTTCCACGCCCGCCCTCTACCACAACAATCACGACGGCACCTTTACCGACGACACCAGGAAGGCCGGCCTCGCCATCCCCATCTATGGCATGGGTGTTGCTGTCGGCGACTACGATAACGATGGCTGGGACGATCTATTTGTAACCGCGTATGGTCAGAATCATCTTTTTCGTAACAATCACAATGGCACATTCACCGACGTCACCAAAAAAGCCGGCCTGACCACTCCGCCCGAGTTCAGCGCCTCCGCCGCCTGGGTGGATTACGACCGCGACGGCCGCCTCGATCTCCTCGTCGCCAACTACGTCGACTGGTCGCCGGCCAAAGATCGCTACTGCTCGATGGACGGCAAAACCAAGTCCTACTGCACGCCCGAAACCTACCCCGGCGCTTCGGTGCGTCTCTGGCACAACAATGGCAACGGCACCTTCACCGACGTGACGAAGAAGGCGGGCCTCTACGACACGTCCTCCAAGAGCCTCGGCATCGCCATCCTCGACGCCAATCAGGACGGCTGGCCCGATATCGCCATCAGCAACGACACCCAGCCCAATAAGCTCTACATCAACAACCGCAACGGCACTTTTACTGAACAGGGCGTCGCCGCCGGCATCGCCTATTCCGACGATGGCCTGGCCCGCGCCGGCATGGGCATCGATGCCGGAGACTACGACCGCTCCGGCTACCCCAGCCTGCTGGTCACCAACTTCTCCAACCAGATGCTGGCCCTCTACCACAACGAGCGCAACGGCCTCTTCGTCGACACGGCGCCGTCCTCCGAGGTCGGCCGCTCCAGCCTCCTCACCCTCGGCTTTGGCTGCTTCTTCTTCGACTACGATCTCGACGGCTGGCCCGACTTCTACGTCGCCGACGGCCATCTCGACGACTCCATCGAGCGCATCCAGCAGCGCATCCGCTTCTCCGAGCCGCCCCACCTCTACCACAACCTCGCCGGCAAAGGCTTTGAAGACGTCGCCGCCTCTATGGGTCCATCCTTCGACGCTCCCCGCATCGCGCGCGGCGCCGCGCACGGCGACATCAACAACGACGGCGCGCCCGACATTGTCATCACCACGAACAACGGCCCCGCCGCGCTCTTCCTCAACCAGGGCGGCACGAGTCACGCGCTGCGCATCAAGCTCATCGGAACGAAATCCAATCGCGATGGCATCGGCGCCGTCGTCGCAGTGAAATCCGCAACCACGTTCCAGAAGCAGATGCTCCGCAGTGGATCGAGCTATCTGTCGGCGAGCGAGCTGGTCCTGACCTACGGCCTGAGCTCCTCGATCCAAGCCGATTCCATCGAGGTCCGCTGGCCCTCCGGCGCCGTCGATCGCGTCACCAACGTCAATGCCGACCAGATCGTGACGATTCGCGAAGGCTCCGGCGCCATCGCGACTCACCCCCTCGCGAAGCGCCAGTAAATTCAGCTCAAAAGCAAAAGAGCCCGGCGCTTTTCGCCGGGCCCTTTTCGTTCCTGCACCCTGTACCCTGGGCTATCTCCGTCCCCTCAGCTTCGCCATCAGGCGCAGCATCTCCAGATAGAGCCAGATCAGCGTCACCATCAGCCCGAACGCCCCGTACCACTCCATGTACTTTGGCGCACTCGCGGCGACGCCGCGCTCGATGAAGTCGAAATCCAGCACCAGGTTCAGCGCCGCGACGGCCACGATCACCAGGCTGATCCCGATCCCGATCGGCCCCGAGCCGTTGACGGCCGTGAAGTGAATGCCGAAGAACCCCAGAAGGATCTCCGCTACGTAAAAGAGGAAGATCGCGCCGGTTGCCGCCACCACGCCCAGACGGAAGCGCTGCGTCACCTTGATCATTCCCGAGCGGTAGGCCATCAGCAGCACCAGCAGCGTGCCGAACGTCAGGCAGACGGATTCGATCGCGATCCCGGGATAGCGCAACTCGAGCGTTGCCGACAACCCGCCGAGCACCAGGCCTTCCAGCAACGCGTACACCGGAGCCGTCACCGGCGACCAGCTTTTCCTGAAGATCGTCACCATCGCCACGATGAACCCGCCGATCGCGCCGACCAGCAGCAGCAGATAATC
>Ga0335072_10005779_pt1 | contig 18176 bp, 9 predicted proteins | sample Lox_Sample_21_FD_206725 | JGI IMG/M metagenome (GOLD analysis project Ga0335072, IMG submission 206725) | Soil microbial communities from Loxahatchee National Wildlife Refuge, Florida, United States - Lox_Sample_2.1 | ecosystem: Environmental > Terrestrial > Soil > Wetlands | place: USA: Florida... | reverse complement strand
ATGAATGTGGTATTGGTCGATCAACTGCGGACCGTTGGGCCCGATCGAGGTGTTGCTCAGCAAGCCGTAGAGCGAGTTGTTCTGGTAATAGATGCTGGGCTCTTTGATTCCCTTCGCGAAGTTGAACGTCAGCCGCGTGCCGCTGAAGATGCCGCTGCCCGGCCGCTTCAGGTAATACGCCAGCGAAACGTTGGGTACGCCGGCCACCCCGAAGACGGCATTGTCCTCGATGCCGCCGCCGAAGTTGTAAAACAACCGGTTCCACAGGCCTCCCTGCAGTTCCATGGTGTAGGTGAAATTGTTGCGGTCGGTGGATTCGATGCCGGTGTATCCGTTGTAGGTGAAGCCGGTCTCGTTGGTGTAACGAAAGCCGAAGAGCGCGGTGAGCGCGTCGTTGAACTTGTAATCGCTTTGCGCGTAGACGAAATTCGTGTTCGTCAAGTACGAGGAGTATTGCGGATAAGTTCCCGCGTACTGAAATACTGCTTGCCCCGGATAAGCCAGCGTGGGATCGATGGCCGCGATCTGCGCGGGCGAGGCCGAATATCCGTTGGCGCCGCGCTGCGTGATCGGCAATCCGAGGTAGACTCCGTCGTCGAGGAACGGAATGCCGGTTGGCGACCAGTCAGGATCGAACTGGCGCAGGCGCAGGCCGCCGTACTGCACCAGGCTGTGCCAGCGATTGCCCGCGGCGCGATTTTCTAGCGTCGCGCCGAAGGAGGTATCGCCTTCATCGGTCGAAGCGTCATCGGGAATGCCATAAGCCGCGTAGGCATTGGCGTCGTTGTATCCTGCGACGACGCGCCGCACCGTCGCGCGCAGCGTGGTGTTGGGCGTGAGCTGAATGCCGAGGTTGCCGAGAAAAACGTTGCGATGATACTGGCTGTCGGGAATATCGTTCTGCGTGCCGAAGCCCGAGTACCCGGCGAAATAGTCGATGCGGTCCCAATAGCCGCCAACGCTGCCGTCCTGATGATAGGTGCCGAAGGTGCCGCCGTCGGCGGCGTAGCTGAACAGCGGCAGCGGAGTCGAGCCGCGCTCGGTGGTGATGTTGACCACGCTGGCCTCGGCGTCCGATCCGTAGAGCACGCTGTTGGGCGAGCGCTGAAATTCGACGCGCTCAAATCCGTCGGACTGGAGATACGAAAAATCGACCGCGCCGCCGATATCGTTGATCGGAACGCCATCGACGAGAACCTTGTTGGCATCGCTCGGGCCGCCGCGCACGAACAGCGAAGTGATGCCGCCGGTCGGGCCAGTCTGGACGACCTGCGCGCCGAGCTCGTCTTGCAACGACTGATCGAGGTTGATACGCGTATCGAGTTGCGTGCTGTTGATGACGGCGACGGATGTCCCCACCTGCGCTTCCGGCGTGGGAATTGCCGTCGCGGTGACGACGATGTGCTGCGAGACGGCGCTCGGAAACAGCGTGAGGCCGATATCGACGGCGTGTCCGGGCTCGGCGTAGATCGGTTTGCTGTGCCCGGCGGCGAAGGTCTTGGCTTCGGCATTCAGCGAGAAGCGGCCGGCGTGCTCGACGGTAAAGTGGAACTTTCCTTCGGCGTCGCTCTTGGTGGTGGCGACGGTCTGACCGTTTTCCAGCAGAGTGATGGTTGCGCCGGAGACGACCGCGCCGAGTGAATCGGCGACGGTGCCGTTGATGGTGGCATCAGCCGCAAAAACCGGCACGGCGATGAGTAGCGCGAAAAGTATCGTCAGGATGCGCTGCATTACTCCCCCTCGGAAGTGTTCTGCGTGGCTCACCCGACCGGTCTCCTGACTTAGGACTCAACTGTCACCTTCCCGCCCGGCCGGTTTGTGCAAGGCGTGGGCAGTGGTCAACGACAGTCGTCAAAGTAGTGCGGCGTTCGCACCCTCGCGCCGGCTAGCCGGCTCCGCGAGAAAACCAACGCGCAACGCGGGCCTGAAGGCCCGCTCTACCGTCCCTCACAGTTGCGGGGCAGTGGCGGAATTTCACCGCGCTTCCCGAACATCGGGTGAGTGGGTTGAGGTTTGCCGCAATCTTGCGACTGCGAACGCTTAGGGATGCGTCCCTTTCGCGCGCCGGCGCGAATCGGGACGCCCAGATCCCTCGCTACGCAAAAGCAGCTTGCTCGGGATGACAACTACAGCAGCACAGCCACACGCTCACTTCGCTTGCACGGCCTGTATCTGCCGCGCTAGATCCTCCAGTCCATCGAAGCCGACAGGCGCGGGAATCTGAATGCTGTCGTCAACCATGATCACGTGCCCATGCTCGACCGCGGCGAGCGTTCGCCATCCCGCCCGCTGCTGCATGTCCTGCAGATTCACCGGGCCGTTTTTCATCAGCAGGATGTAGTCGGGCTTGCGCTCGAGGATCGCCTCGACATTCAGACGCAGCCAATCCTGCTTCATGTCGTCGGTGACCGAGCGCGCGCCGGCGTCTTCGATCATCTCGGTCATGAATGCGTTCTTACCGGCGGTGATGAAGGGATCGAGCGACAGCACCAGCAGCACGGCAATCTTCGGCCTGCCGGCCGATTGCGCGCGAATTTTGTTCAGACGCTCACGCAACTGCGCGATCAGCGCCGTCGCGGCCGGCTCGCGATCCAGCAGCCGGCCGACAATGTTGATGGTGCGAAAGATGTTTTCGATGTTCCCGGTAGTGAACAGCGCGACGGGAATGCCCAGGCGCCTGAGGCTGCTGATGGTCTCCGGGCCGTTGAAATCCGGCAGCGCGAGCACGAGGTCGGGATGCAAGGTGACGATGGTCTCCACCGACGGATTGATCACGGCGCCGACGCTGCGCTTCTGCCGCCTGGCATCCGGGGGATAGTCGGTGTAATCGGTAATGCCGACGAGAATGTCGGACGCGCCCAAGGCGTACATGGTGTCCGTGAGGCTGGGCGCGAGGGAAACTACCCGCGCGACGCGATCGGGTACGGTGACGGTGCGTCCAGTTTCGTCCTGCACCTGCCGCGAGGCCCACGCGCTGCAATGCAGGGCGAGCAGCAGCAGGACGCAGCAGACTTTGGTCCGCATAGCGAGAACACGACTCCGAGCGCGGCGATTCGACGGGAAAGCTGCTGCGCAAAAAGGGTCCGTTGATCCTCAGCGATTCAATCGTCAAGGCACCGAGCGGCCCTCCCATCGAGGCCACATCGGACTGGGTAAGTGCCTGGCCGGAATCCTGACTTGCGCCTCGTCGATTCGCTGCCCCATCGCGCCAAAAGCGGACGCGACGGGGAGCTCCGGAACCGCCTTCCCAGAGCGTTTGCTCCAGTGGCTTCGTGGTCCCGATCTCCGCGCTCACAGTTGCGGGGCAGTGGCGGATTTTCACCGCGCTTCCCAACTGCCAGACATTTCGCTTATAGCCCGCGCGGACAACAGTGTCAACCCCGGGGGCGGTTTTTTGCTAGTGTGGAGGCAATGTCCGTGAGGTCAGGCACAGAGGGGCTGCCCAAGGTGCAGTGACGCTCCACTTTCGCCAGCGGGTGTAGTCGCGGCTACGGCGATGTGGCGTGCATCCACTCGTCAGCCGAGCGCACCACCATGGCGCGCTTGTTGAAGAATCGAAGAACATAGCCCACATACAGCGGCGGTGTGTCGTCGAGGGAATAGTTGCCCGGTGGAACCTGCTGCTGATAGATAATCCCACCCGGAGGAATCAATAGAAAATTCAGCGGCTCTTCTCCAGCGGCGAAGCCGGAACGGAAGTTGTGGTCGAGGGCATAATAGATTTTGCCATACGTGGCGTATTCGCGGAGCATAGGCCGCGTGTGCCAAACAACGAGGACGCCGGCACAAAGCAGAACCGATGCCAGCCATGCGCTGGTTCGCGGGCGGGACGCTTCCGTCCATCGTCGGCCGACGATTGCAATTGCAAGTCCGGCGAATCCGATAAGGATCCAGCATCGCCGCACGGTTTCGTGCCGCTGGCAGCAGACGGCGTGAAACTTCAACTCGGAGGCGGCAATCGTGAGAACGGAAGAAATCAGCAGAGCGGCGGCTAACGTCGCGGTCTCGCGGGGCACCTTGCTTGACAATCGATCGAGGCGCGACCAGCAGAGCGCAATGCCGAAAGCCAGAAGCACCTCGGACAAGAGCCTGCCGTTGACGGCGATTCGGCCATCGGGACGAACGTTTACCCCGAGCATCTCGGAGGCCATGGCGCGTGCTCCCAGACTGACGAGGGGGAGGCTCGCGACGGCGGGGGCTTGTTCCACTGGGCGTTCCTTCAGGCGCAAGCGGTAGGCCGCGAGTCCAACCAGTACCAGCGTTGCGACTACTGCCGGAGCGAGCCACCACAGAACTGATTGGCGTGGTTCACTGCCGTGCTGTTTCCGCTTGGCAACGACGCGCCCGAGAAGCTGAAATGCGGCGTACACCAGAACAAACCCGGCTCCCATTTCGCTGCTGGAGGCTGCTATCAGCAGGCAAAGGCACGCCAGGCGCCGTCCTACGACCGTCGACAGTCTGCCGTGCGCCGTCAGGAGGAACAGCAGCAGCGCGGCGGCGACTGTAGGAAGGCACTCAACTGCTCCCGCAGGCCAATAGAACACCTCGGTTATCGCCCCACCGGAGACGAACGATGCCATCAGCGCAAGCGAGATTTGAAGGCTGGCAGAAGCGGCCTGCGCATTGCGTTCGCACCGTTGCTGCCAATACGTAAACAGGCCGGCCGCAACAAACATCGCCCAAAGCAGCAACAGAAAGGGCACAATCAGTGGGCGACGCAGTTCGTTGACCGCCCATCCATAGGCAAGAAAAAGCGGCTCCGAGAACGGCCGCGGACTCCATTGCAAGCGGCGCCATACTTCATGCCAACCTTCCCGCGCCAGGCGGCCGAAGTCGTCGTATTCGTCGGCTGCCCAGTTGCCAATGCCGACAAAGCCAAAATACAGCAGCACGACAGCGGCGAGAAACAGATTGGTAAAGCGGGACGCAAGACGGTCGATCGGTGAGGGGCTCGACTCCATCATTTTCAGGGGTTCGAGCGATTTTAGCGCACTGTAGGGCGTCAGCCGTCAGCCATCAGCGAGAGAATCCTGGAAGTGAAGCGATTTCAAGGAGTGCGGATTCTCCAGTTGCGCCGATGAATCGCTCGCTACTGCTTGAACACCACCATCGCCAGCGGCGGCAAATCCAGCAGCAGCGAGTTATCGAAGCCGTGGCACGGGATCGCCTCCGACATGCGTCCGCCGAAGTTGCCTTCGTCCGTTCCGCCGTACACCGAGGCGTTGCTGTTCAGGATTTCTTGCCAATGTCCCGCCTCCGGCACACCCACGCGATAGCCGCGTCGCGGCACAGGCGTGAAGTTGCACGCGACGACCAGCGGCTCGGTGCCGTCTTTGCGCAAGCGCATAAAAGTCAGAACGCTGTCCACCGAATCGTCGGCATCGATCCAGCGCCAGCCCTCGGGAGAAAAATCGCTCTCGTACAGCGACGGCTCCTTGCGATAGAACGCGTTCAGATCGCGCACCCAACGCTGAACGCCCACATGGTCGGGCCAGCCCAGCGAGTGCCAGTCGACGCTGCCGTCGTGGTTCCACTCGCTCCACTGCGCGATCTCGCCGCCCATAAAGATGAGCTTCTTGCCCGGCTGCGTGAACATGTAGCCGAACAGCAGCCGCAGGTTGGCGTACTTCTGCCAGTTATCGCCCGCCATCTTGCCGAAGAGTGATCCTTTGCCGTACACGACCTCGTCATGCGAGAGCGGCAGCACATAATTCTCTGTGAAGGCATAGAGCCCGCGGAAGGTCAGCTTGTTGTGGTGAAACTTGCGATGGATGGGGTCCTTCTGCATGTAGAGCAGCGTGTCGTGCATCCAGCCCATGTCCCACTTCATGCCGAAGCCGAGCCCGCCCAGGTACGGCGGCCGCGTAACCATCGGCCACGCCGTCGATTCTTCCGCGATGGTCTGGATGTCGGGAAAATTCCTGTAAGCCTCTTTGTTCACTGCCTTCAGGAAGGAGACTGCACCGAGGTTCTCGCGCCCGCCGAACTGGTTGGGAATCCACTCGCCCTGCTTGCGCGAGTAATCGAGGTAAAGCATGGAGGCGACCGCATCCATGCGCAGTCCGTCGATGTGATAGCGGTCGAGCCAGAAAATCGCGTTGCTGATGAGAAACGCGCGCACCTCGTTGCGATCGTAGTTGAAGATCGACGACTTCCATTCGGGATGAAATCCCTTGCGCGGATCGGCGTGCTCGTACAGGTGCGTGCCGTCGAAGTAGGCGAGGCCGTGTTCGTCGTTGGGAAAGTGCGACGGCACCCAGTCGAGAATCACGCCGATGTTGTGCTGGTGCAGATAGTCGACCAGGTACATGAAATCCTGCGGCGTGCCGAAGCGCGCGCTGGGGGCGTAATAGCTGGTGATCTGGTAGCCCCACGAGCCGAAGAAGGGATGCTCCATCACCGGCATGAATTCGACATGGGTGAAGCCCATCTGGTTGACGTACTCGGCCAGCTTCACCGCCAGCTCGCGATAGGTAAGCGAGCGATTGTCCTCTTCCGGCACGCGCATCCAGGAACCGAGGTGGACTTCGTAAATCGAGATCGGAGCTTCGAACTTGTTGTGCTCGTGGCGGGTGCGCATCCACTCGGCATCTTTCCACTCGTACCAGGTGTCCCACACGATCGAGGCGGTGCGCGGCGGGATCTCGTTGTAGAAGCCGTAGGGATCGGCTTTATCCACGCGGTACATGTGATAGCGCGAGCGGATGTGGTATTTGTACACCGTGCCGCGGGGGAGATCGGGGATGAATGCCTCCCACACGCCGGAATTTTCGCGCGGGGTCATGGGATGGGAATCGGGGTTCCAGGCGTTGAAGTCGCCGACCACCGAGATGCGCTCAGCATTGGGAGCCCAGACGCAGAAATAAGTGCCCCGCCGGCCGTCGAGTTCGGTGAGGTGCGCCCCGAACTTTTCGTACAGATGCGTGTGCTTGCCCTCGTTGAATAAATGCAGGTCGAAAGCGGTCAGCAGGGTCGTGGGCTTTTCCCGGGTCGCCAAAGGTGCCATTCGTTCGGTCTCCTCAAGCCTTGGATGATGGTTTGCAAGGTCGTGATGGGAGGAGCAGGAAATAGTGTACGGGAGAAGGCATGACCAGCGCGAGAAGCAGATGAAGACGAGTTGCCAATTGCTGTCAGCCGGTATCCCGCCTAACATGGTGTGCGGCTTGTCGTGATGATCGGTCAAACGCTGGGGCGGTACACCATACTCGAGCAAATCGGCGCTGGTGGAATGGGGATTGTCTATCGCGCCCACGACGAGCGGCTCAACCGCGATGTCGCGCTCAAGGTATTACGTTCCGGCCTCCTTGCCGACGAGTCCACGCGAAAACGCTTTCGTGAAGAAGCGCTGAACCTGTCCCGCCTGAACCATCCCAACATTGAGACGGTATATGACTTCGATAGCCAGGACGGCGTGGATTTCCTGGTCATGGAGTTCGTTGCCGGCAGCAGTCTGGCAGAGGAGATTGCCCCAGGCCCGGCGCCAGAGGACAAGGTCATCCGCATCGGCATTCAGATCGCCGAAGGCTTGAGCGCCGCTCACCTGGATGGCATTGTGCATTGCGATCTGAAGCCCGACAATGTGCGCCTGATGCCGGATCGAAGGGTGAAGATCCTGGACTTCGGACTGTCACAGTTTCTGCGCAGTTCGCGGCCCAGCCCGGCAAATGAGCGCGAGACGGTGAGCGAGTTGCAGGTTGGCGGCACGCTGCCATACATGGCGCCAGAGCAACTGCGCGGTCAATGGCCCGATGCGCGAGTAGACGTCTATGCGCTGGGCGCTGTCTTGTACGAGATGAGCACCGGACGCCGGCCATTTCCGGACAAGGATGCTCCGGAGTTGATGATCAGCATCCTGCAGCACGCTCCGGTTCAGCCTCGCCTGCTGAATACGCGGATGTCGGCTGAGCTGGAACGCGTCATTCTGAAGTGCCTGGAGAAAGATCCGGAGCAGCGCTATCAATCCGCCAAAGAGGTCGCCATCGACCTGCAGCGCCTTGGCTCGCACGGGGCGGCTGATCACGGCGTTGTGAGAGTCCAGCGTCCGCGGCGGCGTTGGATGCTCGGTTTGTTGGCGGCAGCCGTTGTGATCGCGCTCCTGTTCCTCGCCTGGCCGTTCAGCGGACTGCGAGATCGGCTGCTCGACCGCTCTAGCCAGAAACACATCGACTCCATCGCTGTCTTACCGCTGGTGAATCTGTCGGGTAATCCGGCGGAAGACTACTTTGCCGACGGCATGACGGAGGCGCTGATCACTCAACTGGCGCAGATCGGTTCGTTTCGCGTGGTTTCGCGAACTTCGGTCATGCGCTACAAAGGATCGGACAAACCCCTGCCAGAGATCGCAAAGGAGTTGCATGTGAACGGAATCGTCGAAGGCTCGGTGCAGCGCGCCGGCGACCGCGTCAAGGTAACCGCGCAATTGATCGATGCCCCCGCCGATCGACATCTCTGGGCCAGCAGTTATGACCGCGACCTGCACAACGTTCTGGAGTTAGAGAGTGAAGTGGCGGCCGCGATCGCCGGCGAAATTAACGCCAAGGTCACGGCGCAAGCGCAAGACCGGCTGGCGCGGGCTCGCCCCATCAACCCCGAAGCGCATGAAGCCTATCTTCGTGGACTGTACAAACTGAACGAAGGACGAAACGCGGCAATGGGTGAGACCGCATTCAAGCAGGCGATCGGATATTTCCAGCAGGCCGTCCAGATCGATCCCAACTATGCGGAAGCGTATGCGGCGCTGGCGCGCGCCTACCATTGGCTGGGATCCCTCGGGCATGATGAGTACTTTCCGCTGTCGAAGGCAGCCGCGACCAAAGCTTTACAGTTGGACGACTCATTGGCCGACGCCCACACGGCGCTGGCTTTCGTAGGGTTCGTCCATGACTGGGACTGGGCGGTCGCGGAACGGGAATTCCGCCGCGCCATTGAATTGAATCCCAACTACTTCGAAGCTCATTCCGGGTACGCGCTCTATCTGCAGGTTCGAGGGCGCCTGGACGAAGCCATACGCGAAAACCAGAAATCCCTGGAACTCGCTCCCTTCGAACTTACAACCCAGACCGACCTCGGCAGCGCTTACCTGTGCGATCGCCAGTATGACCGAGCGCTGGAGACTTTGCGCAGCGTGGTGGAATTGGCTCCTCAGGATCCGTATTCTCGGAGCTTCCTGGCGCAAGCATATGTGCGTAGTAACCAACCGCAACTGGCCCAGGAGCAGGCGAGAAGCTCGCTCCAACTTTCCAACAATGACGACTCCATAGTTGCCAGCGCGGCATGGGTGTTTGCCGCTACGGGCAAAAAGGACGATGCTCGCCGGATGTTGGAGCAACTGAAGAAGTCTCCCAATGCTGATCCCTATCTGATAGCTACGGCCTATGGCGCTTTGGGAGATAAGGATGCAGCCTTTCGCTCGCTCGATGAGGCGTACGCGAAACGAAATGGTTCGCTGGTCGATATCGGATGCGAATCAGCCTTCGAGGATCTTCACTCCGATCCCCGATACCAGGCGCTGCTGCGCCGCATGGGACTTGCACAGTAAAGCCCCAAGCGTCCCCTCCATCGCACACTCCCCGGTGATGGCGGTTACTGCCGGTTCTGCGCGCTGGTGTTCTCCTATAGGCGATGACGTGTGTGCCCTGGAATGCGCCCCGGCGCGCCGGCCGCGCACGGCAACCGTATCGCAAGGAGAACAGCATGGCTGACAAAAAGGCAGATCTCGCCGGACCAGGCATTGGCGACTACACCGAGCTGGAGCACGTGCTCCCGGCGGATTACCGCTCGCCGCTGTCACCCAAAGAAACGCAGAAGGCCATCTTCGCGCTCAAGAACTACATCGAAGACAACCTCTGCAAAGAATTGAACCTGATGATGGTCACCGTCCCGCTGATCGTGGACGAGGAGTCGGGCGTCAACGACTATCTCGATCGTGACGGTTCGCGCACGCCCATCCAGTTCCACATCTCGAACGATCGCGACAAGCACCCCATCAACGCCCAGGTGGTGCAGGCGGCGACCAAGTGGAAGAGAATGGCGTTGAAGCAATTCAACATGCAGCCGGGCGAGGGCCTGTGCACCGACATGCGCGCCGTGCGCAAAGACTACTTCCTCGATCACGATCACAGCGCCTACGTCGATCAGTGGGACTGGGAGCGCGTGATTACGCCCGAGCAGCGCAGCCTGAATTTCCTGAAGGCGATCGTCAGCAAAATCTGGCTGGTGATGACCGGCGCCGAACGCTACGCGCAGGAACTCTTCCCGCAGCTCAAGGATTCGCGCTATCCCAACCTGCCGCAGGAGCTGACCTTCCTGCACGCGGAAGAGCTTCTCGACATGTATCCCGACCTGCCGCGCAAGCAGCGCGAGACCGCGATTCTGCAGAAATATCCGGCGGTATTCATCATCGGCATTGGCTGGACGCTGAAGGACGGCTATCCGCACGAGATGCGCGCGGCCGATTACGACGACTGGGTGACGGAGACGCGCTCCGACGACGGCCACATCCGCCACGGACTGAACGGCGACATTCTGGTGTGGAACCCGGTGACCCGGCGGCGGCACGAGTTAACGTCGATGGGCATCCGGGTGAATCCGGCGTCGCTGCAGAAGCAGCTGGAGCTGACGAAGCAGACGCACTTCCTGAATTTTCCGTATCACAAGGCGATCGTGAATCACGAAATTCCGCTGAGCGTCGGCGGAGGCATCGGGCAATCGCGCACGCTGATGCTGCTGCTGCGCAAAGCGCACCTCGGGGAAGTGAGCGTCACCGTGTGGCCGAAGGTGCTGAAAGAGATGTGCGACAAGAAGAACATCCACGTGCTGAATTAGGCCAGTTGTCGGTGGTCGGTTGTCAGTGATCAGTTGTCAGTTTTGCGGACGGGCGCGGAGCAATCCGCGCCCATCGACGTGAGTTGTGTTATAGGGCGGAGTGCCGCCGCTCCCGCGGCTCCTCCCCGATTGGGTGCAGGCGACCGCGGGCTAACGCCCACGGCTAACACAAATGTCGCCCGTTCCGGGCTCTTGCGCCGCGCCCCTCCTTATCGGCACAGCGGGCTCACGCCCGCGGCTAAAACAAATGTCGCCCGTGCCGGGCTGGTGGTTTGCACATTGATCCTCCGGCATCGACCGTACGCTGAGCTACATCGGTGGTGTCGCAAAGAGTTCGCCATCTGGAAAATCACTTGAATGCACAATCTGCGGTGACGACAGTCACTGGCTCCGGAGCCCGGAACGGGCGACATTTGTTTTAGCCGTGGGCGTAAGCCCGCGGATGACGGAGCCAAGGAGATGCGGAGCCGCGGAGCGGCGGCACATCATGTCGCGATCGTACGTGTTGAATTACGTTCATTGCGTTTTCTCGACCAAAGGCCGGACGCAGCTAATCCGCGATCCTGAGCCGCTCTGGGCCTACATGCGCGGCATTGCGCGAAATCGTGGGTTCGACGTAATCGCCGTCGGCGGGACAGACAATCATGTTCACGCACTGCTTTCCGTTCCCGCAGGCAAGCACGTCGTGGAGATTGTTCGCGATTTGAAGGCGAATTCCTCGCGATTTATAAAGGGGAATGTTCCCGGTTTCGCCTGGCAGGATGGCTACGCCGCAATCAGCGTCAGCCCATCGCAAATCGCAACGGTGAAGCACTACATTGCCCGGCCAGGAGGAGCACCATCGTAAGCGGACGTTCGATGAAGAGTTTCTGGCGCTGCTTGATAAAGCCGGGGTGCGATACGACCCGAAATACGTGTTGGTTGATTAAGGGTGTCGCCGCTCCGCGGCTCGGGTCCACAGAGGCACGCTGACCGCGGGCTCACGCCCGCGGCTAACACAAATGTCGCCCGTTCCGGGCTCTTGCGCTGCGCCCATTCTTATCGGCAGTCGCGAGCCGCGGGCTCACCCCCGCGGTCAAGGATTCATTTCACGCATTTTCTTGAGCCGCGGAGCGGCGATACGCGGTCGGGGACCTCTTGCGACTGTCATCTCCCCTGAACATCTAATGTGGTAGCCTTTTAATGGGGTGGAGTGTCTCTCGCCGGGCGGCTGCTCGCGAGTCTCGATCCGACAAACCTCAAGGAACTTACATTGTTCAACAAAGTTGTCGCCAAGGTTTTTGGCACCAGTAACGAACGCGAAGTCAAGCGCATTATGCCGCTGGTGGAGCAGATCAACGCGCTCGAGCCGGCGATGAAGAAGCTCACCGACGCCGAGCTGCGCGCGAAGACCGACGAGTTCCGCCAGCGTATTCGCGAGCGCGTCGATGCCATCGAAGATGCGGACGAAAAAGATCAGGAGCTGAAGGCGGTCCTCGACGAGCTCCTGCCCGAAGCCTTTGCGGTGACGCGCGAGGCGGGCTGGCGCGTGCTGCACATGCGGCACTTCGACGTGCAGCTGGTCGGCGGCACCGTCCTGCACCACGGCAAGATCGCCGAGATGAAGACCGGCGAAGGTAAAACGCTGGTCGCGACGCTGCCGGTTTACCTGAACGCGCTCGCCGGGCGCGGCGTGCACGTGGTCACGGTCAACGACTACCTGGCCAAGCGCGACTCGGAGTGGATGGGTAAGCTCTACACCTTCCTCGGCCTCACGGTTGGCGTCATCGTGCACGATCTCGACGATGCACAGCGCAAAGAGGCGTACGCCTCCGACGTCACCTACGGCACCAACAACGAGTTCGGCTTCGACTATTTGCGCGACAACATGAAGTTCGACCTGAAGGATTGCGTGCAGCGCGGCCACAACTTCGGCATCGTCGACGAAGTCGACTCGATCCTGATCGACGAAGCCCGCACCCCGCTGATCATCAGCGGCCAGAGCGAGGAATCGACCGACAAATACTACAAGGTGAACCGCATCATTCCGTCGTTGGAGTTGGGCGAGGAGATCGAGCGCGGCCTGGGCGAAGACAAGATCCTCACCGGTGATTACGTGGTCGACGAGAAGCACCGCACCATTACCGTCACCGATCCGGGATGGGAGAAGGTCGAAAAGCTGCTGGGCATCGGCAACATCGCCGATCCGGAAAACTGGGACCTCAAGCATCACGTGGAGACCGCGGTGAAGGCGCACGCGCTTTATCGCCGCGACGTCGAGTACGTGGTGAAGGACGGCGAGGTCATCATCGTCGATGAGTTCACCGGGCGTCTGATGCCGGGGCGCCGTTGGTCCGACGGCCTGCATCAGGCGGTCGAGGCCAAAGAGAACGTCAAGATCGAGTCGGAGAACCAGACGCTGGCGACCGTCACCTTCCAGAATTATTTCCGCATGTACAAGAAGCTCGCCGGGATGACCGGCACGGCGGAGACGGAAGCGCCCGAGTTCGACAACATTTATAAGCTGGAAGTGGTGGTCATCCCGACCAACAAGCCGCTGCTGCGCAAGGAAAACTCCGACGTGGTTTTCCGCACCGAGAAGGAAAAGTACTTCGCGGTGGCCGACGAAATCCAGAAACTGGCGGAGACCGGGCAGCCGGTGCTGGTGGGCACGACCTCGGTCGAAAAATCCGAACGGCTCTCCGACCTGCTGAAGAAGAAGGGCGTGAAGCACGTGGTGCTGAACGCCAAGTATCACGAGAAGGAAGCCGAGATTGTGGCGCAGGCGGGGCGCAAGGGCGCGATCACCATCGCGACCAACATGGCGGGCCGCGGTACCGACATTCTGCTGGGCGGCAATCCCGAGTTCATGGCCAAGCAGGAGTCGCTGAAGAAGGGAATTGCGCAGGCGCTCAAGCCGGTCGCGGGCGAAGTTTTGGTCAAGCCTGACGATCCGAGTATCTCGTACTTCTACTACGGCGGCGTCGAGTACAAGATCGACACCGCGAGATGGAACGAGATTTACGAGAAGCACAAGCAGTCGACCGACGGCGAGCACGATGACGTAATCGACCTCGGCGGGCTGTTTATTCTCGGCACCGAACGTCACGAGTCGCGCCGCATCGATAACCAGCTGCGTGGACGTTCGGGCCGCCAGGGCGATCCCGGCGCATCGCGCTTCTATCTGTCGCTGGAAGACGACCTGATGCGCATCTTCGCCAAGGAGTGGGTGTCAAACCTGCTGCAGCGGTTGGGGATGGAAGAGGGCGTGCCGATCGAGTCGCGCATGATCTCGAAGCGCATCGAGGGCGCGCAGAAGGCGGTCGAGGCGCAGAACTTCGAGTCCCGCAAACACGTCCTGGAATACGACGACGTGATGAACAAGCAGCGCCAGGCGGTCTATGGACTGCGCCGGCAATTGCTGGAGGGTCTCGACCAGAAGGAGCTGATTCTCGAGGATTATGTGCGCGACATCCTCGGCGGCCTGCTCGACAAGTATGCCGGGAAGGATGTGCGGCCGGATGACTGGAATGTTGCCGGACTGAAGAACGAAATCTTCACCCGCTTTGGCGTCGACATTCTCGCCGAAGGAGTCGATCCCGAGCAGCTCAACCGGCAGGAACTGGGCGACACGATCTTCGACAAGCTGAAAGAACGCTACGACGCGAAGGAGCAGCTCATCGGGCCGGAAGCGATGCGCCATCACGAGCGCATCATCATGCTGAGCGTCATTGATCAGCAGTGGAAAGACCACTTGCTCTCGATGGACCACCTGCGCGAGGGCATCGGGCTGCGCGGCTACGGCCAGCACGATCCGCTGGTGGAGTACAAGCGCGAATCGTTCGACATGTTCGAAGCCATGATGGGGCGCTTCGAGGAAGAGACCGTCCGCTATCTGTACCTGATGCAGATTATCGAGGCGCCACAGCGTCGGGAGCCGCAGCGGGTGAACGCAGGCGGCGATTTCAACGGCGAGCCCGTGGGGGCTTACAGCACCGGTTCGGCGCGCGGGCGGGCCACAACCTCGATGGACGACATGGAAGCCGCCTTCCAGCGCCGCAAGCGCCGCGAACTGGAGCAGGCGCGCATGGCCGGCGCGGGCGAACCCGGTACGGTGCAGCAGGTGGTGCGCGGCGACAAGGTCGGCCGCAACGATCCGTGTCCCTGCGGCAGCGGCAAAAAGTACAAGAAGTGCTGCGGAGCGTAAACCCACCCCAAGAATGGCGCATGTCCGGGATCCCGGTCAAAAGGCCGCCGTTCGCCTTTCGCCAGATGAGCTAGTTGCGACGAGCCGCCGCAGGCGGCGCCATTTGTTTTAGGCGTGGGCGTGAGCCCGCGCAAATCGATGGGAAAAAATGTCTGAGCCGCGGAGCGGCGACAGGCTCCACAAGTGCCGCCGCTGCCGCGGCTCAACTCGTCCTTCCGTGGTCTCGCGTTTCGGCACGATTGAAGAGGCTGCTGAAAAACCGGGAAGGCCAACGCTTCTGCCGCCGGCTGAAGCCGGCTCCGGTTTGTAAAGAAACGACTTAGACGCTGGCCTAAAGGCCAGCTCTACCCGAATACGGCACAATCGCGCGTTTTTCAGATTGACCGCGGGCTGACGCCCGCGGCTAAAAACAAATTTCGCCCTGCGGGCTCAGCTCCCGTTTGAGTGATTCCGTTCAATTTGGCGACTCTCAGACCTACGCGGAGCGCGCCCTCTACAGCGTGGTCCAGAAGAACACGATATTGGCCACGATCATGCCCGCGACCGCGCCGCCGAGCCACACGTTCTCCGAGGTGGTGTTCTTTCGTCCCGCAACCCGGGCATTGTTACCCAGCAGCAGGATGCATCCCAGCACGGGCACGACCAGAAATCCCGCGATTACTTGCGACCAGTAAAGGACGGTCACGGGGTTAATCCTGCCGAAATCCACCACTGTCGCCACGATGATGCAAGCGGAAATCAAAATGTAGAATGGCCGCGCCTCCCATGCCGGGACTGTCAATCCCGATTCCCAACTCGCAGCCTCGGCAACGCTGAAGCACATGGAGGCCACCAGGATGGGCAGCGCGATCAGCCCCGAACCAATGATGCCGATCGAGAAGATTACCGGCGCCAGCGAGCCCAGCGGCCTGAGCGCCTGCGCCGCGGTCAGAGTTGACATGTGTTCGGGATCGACGACGTGCAGGGCGGAGGCGGCGACGATCACCGAGAGTGAAATCACCACCGCGACCAGGGTTCCCGCCTTCGACTCGCCGGTGTGGAAGCCTCCGCCGGCAGCTTTGCGGTCGCGCCGCGAGCTGGTCTGCCAAACCAGAACATCGGGCGTCAGCAACGATCCGAAGACCGCGATCACCCCCAGCAGATACGCCGAGGTCAGGGTGAAGTGCGGAAGCAGGATTCCCTTCACCAGTCCCGTCCATGAGGTTACCGCCATGGCCGCCGCCACCAGATATGCGCCCTGGAAGACGGCAAACCAGACAAAGGCGCGGCTGGACTTGCGATAATCGCCCAGCACCAGCACATACCAGACGGCAAAGGCGACGACAGGCAGAAAGAAGAAGCGCTGCTGGCGCAGGATCAGCGAGAACGCATCGCTGACCGCGATCAGGTCGGCGATGATCATCATCATGTTGACGGAGATCATGGCCGCGGCCATGCCCCAGCCGGCCGTCCGGCCATAGCCGCGGCGGATGAGTTCTACCAGTCCGCGATTGCTTTGGTGACCGATGCGCGCGGAGACGTTGAACACCGCCCAGAGCACCGGGATGGCGAGGATGACGACCCAGCCGATGGAATAGCCGAAGGAAGCGCCGGCGACCGTTGCCGTCAGAACTGCGGCGGGATCAAGATCCGCTGCGCCGGCGATAATGCCGGGCGTCAGCTTGCGCATCCGGTTGAACAGGCCGGGTGACGGTCCCTGGTGGTCCACCAGAAATGGTTGCTGGTCTTCGCTGAGCAGGCGAAGCGAGTTCAAAACAGTCCCCAGGGTGGAAAATCATTGGCGTCCGGCTAAAGGCCGCACGTAGGTGAGAGAAGCGAGCTGCTGCCGGGGTTGCCAGAGTAGGTACAGCATTCTGTAGCGTGAGATGATTCCGCCCTGCGAACGCCCCGCTTGTCGTTATTTCAGTTGCTTTTTCGGTGAGAGCGCGATTCGGCTGGCGAGTCTCAACGCCAAGCCGCGGGTTCACTTAGAATATGGGTGTGCGATTCCGTTATCTTTTTCTCGCATTGGTTTGCTGCTGTCTTCTGGGAGTAGCCGCGGCGCAAGAGGCGCCGCCGGTGGAGCAGGTTCCCACCGACAAGTCGGCGCCGCCGCCCGCCAACAATCGCGAAAACCCTCCCCGCTCGGACGGCACTCCCGCCGGTGAAAGTTCGAGCAAGCAGACGCAGATCGACGTCAGTCCGCCCAAGAACGATGCCAAGGATCATCCCGAAGCCAACCTGGGCAACGGCGATGATGAGTTCACGCCCTACAATCCGATGCGGGCGATGAAGGACGTCGAGGTCGGCGATTTCTACTACAACCTCGAGAACTATGCTGCGGCCATCAGCCGTTATCGCGAGGCGCTGGAGTTCAAGCCGCACGACGCGGAAGCGACCTACAAGCTCGCTGAGGCGCTGTACAAGACGGAAGATTACGCCGGGGCAAAAGAGAACTATCAGGAATATCTGAAGATCCTGCCGAACGGACCGCGCGCCAAGAAATCGCGCGAGGCGCTGGCGAAGCTGAAGAACAAGCCCATGGCACAGAACACGGCGAAGAAACAGGCGGCGCCTGCTCCGTAAATACCGCTAACCTGCTTTTTCGACTTCGCCAAACGAGTCGGTGGCGAAGGCGCAGCGCGAGCCTGCAGGCCCGCTCTACCGCGACACCGGGAAACCAATTTTACTTACTCGCCCGGCTCGTCTGCGTTCGCGACTACCCAGGTCTTGTCGGGATTATAGGTCGTGATGTCCTTCGCGATGTCGTCGGTCTTCGGTCCAAGATCTTTCTGGTACACGATGCCGTTCTGATCGACGAGGAAGGTCATCACGCCCGAGTTGCGATACTCTGCCGGATAGGCGAGGAAAGCGAAGCCGCCGGTCATCTTGCCGTCAACGATGTAGCTCTTGGCGCCGCCTGGCACGTTGGCTCCCTGCCCCGTCAGAATGCGGTAGTAGTATCCGTGGAAGGGCTCGTCCTTGGCGCCCGATTTTCCATAGCCTTGACGGGTGGCGCGCGCCACCAGCGGGCCGATCGGACTCTCGGGCTGGCCCTCCGCCACCGGCCAGTACAGGCCGTTCTGCTTTCCCGATTCGCTGATGAATCGCTGCGCGTACTGGTGCACCGTATCAGCGTCGTGCTCCTGGTCGAAATACTCCTGCTGCGCGTTAGCCAAAGTCTCGC
>Ga0335072_10005778_pt1 | contig 18176 bp, 12 predicted proteins | sample Lox_Sample_21_FD_206725 | JGI IMG/M metagenome (GOLD analysis project Ga0335072, IMG submission 206725) | Soil microbial communities from Loxahatchee National Wildlife Refuge, Florida, United States - Lox_Sample_2.1 | ecosystem: Environmental > Terrestrial > Soil > Wetlands | place: USA... | reverse complement strand
AGTGCTGATGCAGTTCCTGGACGACGTCGAACACCTTCACCGGCTGGCCCTCGGGCGGGCGACTGGCGCGCAGGAGGTACCGGCTGGTGTCCGCCATGTACTCATCGTCGACCGGCCACAGCGGCAGGCCTATGGATCCGGCACCTGCGGCCATGAACGAGCGCAGGAACCCCGAAACGTCGCCACCCGCGGTGCTGGCGCCCTGGCCGGCCAGGCACGCGCCGACGATGGTCAGGACGTTACGCGGCAATCGCAGGCGGAGGGCCACGTCATAGGGCGTCAGGCGTTCGCGGCCACCGCCGGGCGAGCGCAGCTGCAAGTACGGGCCGAGTTCGCCGAAGCCTCGGACGTAGTTGCCGTGACCGGCGTAGACGAAGAACTCCGGGCGGCACGCGATCGCAGCGCGCAGGCCGGTCCAGTCGGCATCACCCTCGTGGTGGTATCCGGGTTCGAGGCCGTCCGGGACGTCACCCGCCACGTACACATGATTCATGTCCCAGCCTGTGCCGACGATCTCGGTCGCCTTGATGCCGCCGTCCTGGATGATGACGGCTGCCAGATCGTCGTCCGCAGCTGTGCGCTGGCGTCGCAACAGGTGCCGGCCCCGGGTGAGGAAGGCGGTGAGGCTGACCGCCTGGGAGAACACGGTGCGGGCGGCGAGCGGCAAGGCGCCGGGCGTCTCCGGGTCGTCCGCCGCGATATGGAACGGGACGGCGAACAGGTCATCCGTCGGTACGACGACCAGATGCTCGACGTCGTCCCCGATCTCCGGCCAGACGGGGGCCAGCAGGGTTTCCCAGATCGCTCGGCAGAGGTCGGCAGTAGGGCGTTCGTCCGCCGCGAGCTGGAGGACGAGATCTTTGCCCGCCTTGAGGGGCCCGATCTGGATCGGGTCACTGATCGTCTCCCCGATGACGAAGGCGCCGATCTCCTCGGGCTCGCTGCCGAGCCAGCCACGGGCGAAGTAGCGGACGAAGCGGGTACCGGGGTGATTGGCCGCGAACATGGTGGCCCGCCTGGCGATCTCCTCGTCGTGCGGGGCGGCCTGGAGCGGCCGGGTGAGGAACTGCTGCTCGAACTCGCGCTCGCGCTCCATCAGGACGGCGCGCTCGAACACCTCGTCTTCGGCGGACGCCCAGCGCACCGGGGCCCGGCGCCGCCGCGCCTGCGGCGCTCCGCGCGTGACGGGAGCGTCGCCGGGCCCGGGCGAAGGGACGTCGGCGGGCGGCCCACCGGCCGCCTGAGCAACGACAGCGGCGACGGCAGGAGCGACGGCAGGAGCGACGGCAGGAGCGACGGCCACTGCGGCGGCCACTGCGGCGGCGGATGGCGGCGCGTCCATGGTCGGCAGGTCGACGCTGGAGATGAGGTCGAGCAGTTCCCGGCCGGTCGACTCCTCCACAAGCGACAGGACGTTCTCATAGTCTTGGCCGGTGGCGCCGCTGGCCGCTAGCTCGCCAAGGATGCGGCCTATGCGCTGTGAATACGCGGGGCGGACAGTACTGCCGTAGGCGCGCTTGTAGGCGGGCAGGGCGATGACCCGCCGCACCGAGCGGGCGATGGCCAGCTTCGCCTCGAGGGCGTCGCGTAGAAGCCGCTCGGCTTGCTCGTCGCCAGGGCGGGTTTCAGCGGCCTGGCTAGCCATCCGCTCGAAGGCATCGACCGTAAACCACCGCAGGTCGACATCCAGGCCTGCGGCCCGCCCTCCGCGGCCGGCCTCCTGGTCGATCTGCGTGAGCAGGTCGGCAAGCTCCTGGGCCGCCGCAAGGGGTTCGAGTGCCTGTGCCAGCTGCTGCTGTGCGATGTGCCGGTGCCGCGGCCAGCCCAGGTCCTGAACCCGCTGGAACAATCGGTCGGCTTCGCTTCGCTGGAGGCCGAGCCTGGCGTAGTCGCGTTTTATGACCAGACCCTGGTGGTTCAGGGCCTGGGCCAGGCGGTAGCTGTCGTGCAGCACCGCCGAGATCTCAGCTGCCTGCCGGGACAAAGCCAGCGACCGTGCTGGGTCCTCCCGCATGATGGCGAACGACAGGTTGTGCAGCAAGCTCGAATGGCCGCGCATGTGTTCGCGGTCCCGATAGCCCGGGGCGGCAACCGGTTCCGGACCGAGCCAGATCCCGCGCTCGGATGCTGTCGCCTGGCTCTGCCGGACAGCTTCCTCTAGCTCAGCCACGGCGCGGGCGGCGTCAGACCCCGGGCCGACGGCCCCGGCCTGCCGGGCTTCTTCCAGGCGGCCTCGAAGCCAGTTGCTTTCCAGGTCGGCCCGGCACCACCACAGGTCATGGTGGCGGGCTGTCGCTCTGGCCAGGGCGAAGTTCATCCGGCCCCGGGCGTGGCTGCCGATCCGGTAGAGGACCTTGCCCGACCCGTCGTACCAGCGGGCCAGGCAGTAGGCCGGGAAGGAGCCGCTGATGTCACCGTCGGCCAGGTCAGCGGCGTCCGCCTCGGATTCGTCGAGCAGGGCCAGTGCCTGCCCGAGGTCGAACCGGACATCGGCGTCGATGAGCGCGCACCAGTGCGCGCCGACGCGTACCGCCAGGCCCGCTCGCGCCCGCGCGGGTGCTAATGCGCCGGCGAGCCTGAGCAGCCCGACGGCCGTCCCGGCCTGGCCTGAAGCGTCAAAGTCGGCGTCGAAACGGTGGATGATCTCCACGGGGTCGACGTTCTGGATCTGGGCGAGGATTTCGTCGAGCATTCCCGGCTCCCTGGCTGACCGCACGATCTCAGGCCTTGTCGGACGTGGGCGGGATCATGTTATCCGTAGGCGTTGCGGACCCGCGGACAGGGTTGATGCGTACGGCCCACGGGGTGCCGCCGAGCAGTTCGTGCGCGACGGAAACAGACGTCCCGGCCGCCAGGGTGGAGGGGGCGACGGAAGAACCGGTGCCCGCCAAAAGGACGTCGGCTACGCGTGACGACGAACGTCTCGGGATCTGCTCGAGCAAGGTCCGGGCCGGCCCCGTACGGCCAGCGCCGAGCAGGTTCTGGGCGCGGTCCAGTTCTACGACCAGACGAGGTTCGTCCAGCAGCGCGATGTCGAACAAACCAACCGATACCTGGTCACCGGAGACCACAATCGACGTCACCGCACCCTGCAGGACGGGGACATCCAGCCGGACGTCCTGCACCTCGACCAGGGTGTGGTCTGGAGCGCTCGGTTGGAGGTAGGCGTACACCAGCATGGATCGATTCCCCGGCCGGGACCTCACCGGCGTCAGCGTCACCGACGCGGGAACGGTGGTTCTGTCCTGATACGCATCGACCGCCAGCACCACGATCCCTGATCCATCTGAAGCCGCTGACCAGGCGTCCGGGTCAGCCCCGGCTACCCATGCCGCCGGCGAGGCCCATGCCAGCAGGCCGGGCCTGGAGGGCCATCCTCCCGAGGCGACGCCGCTCATCCTGATCGACGTCCGCTGACCTGCGAACAGGTCCGCAGGGTGATGCTGCTCCGCTCCATCCGGCCCTATCGCGATCGCGGTATAGGAGCCGGGCGCCATCTCCGTCATGAGCATTTCGACTCCCGTGCCCCGGACCCTCCCGGCCCCGTCGCGCATCTGAAGCACGGCGGCCGGATCGTCGGACATGATGGCTATCTCGCCGTTCGGGCTCGCGGCGCGGATCAGATCACCGCCGCGATAGGTCGTCGGCCGCCGCAAGCTCAACTGCACGCTCGTATCCGCGTATACGTCGAACGATCGTTTGGCCGTCAGCTGGCCAGCGCGGATCATGACGCGGTGCCGGCGCGGCGGGATCTGCAAGCTGACGGGCGGTGGCCCCGGCTGGCTGAGCTCTCCGTCCTCGCCATCGCTGGGAACCGGCCAGGCAACCCGGACGCTCAGCCGCGAGAGATCGTCGTCCGTGGCCGGGCCCGGGTCGACTTCGACGCTGAGCAGCACCGGATCGAATGCCCCGTCCGGAAATGAGGCCAGCACCAGGTCGTCCTCGCCGATGTACCTGGGGGTTTGCCCGCTGACGGACTGCGCGATGTAACGGCAGAGCGTTGTCCAGCGGACTTGGTAGGGCCGGCCACTGCTGTCGGTGTCGTCGAAGATCTTGGCCGCGCCGATCCCCTTCAGCCCGTCGGTCAGGGCGCGGCTGACGACACCACGCAACTCACCGTCTCGTTCGTCCCCGGCGGCCGTCTCACCCGGAGCCGTGGCCCGGAGGACATAGACGCGGGAGGCCCCGCCCTGACCTCCGGCTCGGGGCGCCAGGTCGAGTCCGAGGCCGCTAAGGTCGAATGGCTTCCGGAACGGGAGGTTACGGCAGGCGTCCACGATCACGATGACCTCGCGGAACGGCGCCATCGCCAGGCGGCGACCGAGGTCCTCGACGCCGACGCTCGCCGCGCCCGGATCGCCGGGCCTGAAGTCAGTCAGCAGTATCGCATCGCGGCTCTTGAGCGGGTTATCCGGATCAGTCCGGCAGCCGTGCCCGGCGAAGTAGACGTAAAGCCGGCGACCCTCGGGTCCCTCAACCAGCCTTTGGAGTGCATCTGCCATCTCGAAACGGCTGGCGGGCCCGTCAGCATCACCGGCCGGCACCTGGGCTCCCTGGTCACTGCAGCTAACGAGCAGGGTGATGTCCTCGCGGGCCAGTCCGCCGCCCGAATCCCGCAGCAGCCAGTCCCGGACCGACAGGGTGTCCCGGACGGCCGCGCGCAGGTCTCCGTTCCGCAGGCCCGGGTAGGCGTCGCAGCCCACCAGCAACGCACGATCGGGCATGTCAGCTCAGCCTGATCTCGTCGCCGGTGAGGTACTCCACCGAAGACAGCCCGCGTATCTCACCCTTGGACACCGGCTCCTCATCGACCCAGAACCCGCGCTCATCCACCTTCAACCGGGCGACCTTGGCCGCGATGACAAGCGGTACCGAACCACGGAAGGTGAGCTCGCTGGTCTGCGTCGAGGAGCCGCTGACCGAGACGCCTCCTCCCACCAATTGCTCGACCGTCGGGACATCGACCTTAACGTCGATACCCTTCTCATCCTTCATCTTCGAGGTGACTCCGGCGGCCTTGAGCGAAGCCACGACGGTGTAGAGGCGCTCGGCCACCACCAGGTCGGCGACGCGCCCAGCCCCGGGCGCCAGGTCGGCGTCAGACAGCCAGGCATCGAGGAGAGCAACGTTGACGATGTCCGCGGTCACGTCGGTATATCCGTACTCGATAGAGTGCGCTCCCGTGGCCGACAGATCGAGGCCGGCCTTCCCGCCGAGGGCGGTAAGGATGGTGTTGACCAGCCCGAGAGAAAGGCCGGCCTTGACGGACCTGGCGGCCGAACCAGCCGCGTTCGCCGTGACCTGGCCACGCCTTATGGCCTCCGCAGCCAGCGGGTGTCCGGCCGCGAGCACGTCGGACAGAGCACCGAAACGCCGCAGTGCGCCACCGTTGCGCGTCAGGACCCACAAGACATCGAAATCAGTGGTTGGCATCGCCATGGGCAGGTAATCGCGATCCGGCAAGAAGGATTTGCTTCCGCGGCCGAACAGACTCAAGGTCTTCCCCCCATCACTCAGCGTGATCCAACCTGTCAGCGTAGCCCTTGGCCGCCGCGGTGTCAGCCAGTAGACCGGTTATGACGCAAACGCCAAAATGCCGGGCCCGGCGGGAGGTCGGGCCCGGCACATGGTCGGGAGGCAAATAGCAGGAGTGACTAGCTCGCGAAGTCGAGTAGCGGCTGCGCGCGGCTCGGGTGACGCAGCTTGGACAGCGACTGCTTCTCGAGCTGCCTGATCCGCTCGCGGGTCAGGCCGAGCGCGCGGCCGATCTCGTCCAGGGTGTGCGGGTTGCCGTCATACAGACCGAACCGCATGGCCATGATCGTGGCCTCACGCGGCGTCAGCGCGTCCAGCGCCGAGCGCAGCTGCTCGGCCATCAGCTGACGGTCGACCAGCTCGGAGGCCTCGGGCGCGTCGACGTCCTCGATGAGGTCACCGATCGAGGTCTCGCCGTCCTCGCCAATGGTGGAGTCGAGCGAGATGGGCTGCCGCGACGTGCGCAGCAGCTCCTCGATCTGGTCCGGCGTCCGGTCCAGCTCGACGGCGAGCTCCTCCGGGGTCGGCTCGCGGCCCAGGCGCTGGTGCATGTCCCGCTCTACGCGCGACAGCTTGGACAGCATCTCAAGCACGTGCACCGGCAGCCGGATGGTCCGGGCCGAGTCGGCGAAACCGCGCTGGATGGCCTGCCGGATCCACCACATGGCGTAGGTGGAGAACTTGTAGCCCTTGGTGTAGTCAAACTTCTCGACGGCCCGGATCAGGCCGAGGTTGCCTTCCTGCACCACGTCCAGCAGGGACAGGCCCCGGTCGCTGTACTTCTTGGCCACCGACACCACCAGGCGCAGGTTCGCCTCGAGCATGTGCGCCTTCGCGCGCCGCCCGTCCTCGGCGATCAGCTCCAGGTCACGCCGGTAGGCCTCGTCCAGCCCGGTCGCGGTGTCCAGCTTGTGCTCGGCGAACAGGCCGGCCTCGATCCGCTTGGCCAGGTCCACCTCCTGCTCGGCGGTCAGCAGGCTGGTCCGGCCAATCGACTTCAGGTAGGTGTGCACCGAGTCGCCCATGGCGGGCGTCTGGTCGTCCAGGTCGACCTCGGAAAGCCGGTCGGCCTCGGCCTCGAGGTTCACCACGTCGGCGTCCGCTAGGTCAATATCGGCGTCATCGCCGGGCTCGACGTCAATGTCGTCCGCGTCCTTGGCGGCTCGGGCCGGGGCGGCAGCCGGGCGCACCGACCGGGCCTTGCCCGAGTCGCCCAGCTCGTTGGCCAGCCGCACGCCGGACTCAGTCAGCTCGCGCAGGATGGACCGTCCTTCGGCAGGCGTCAGGCCCGCCTCGTCAAAGGCGTTCCTCAGCTCCGCAAGAGACAGGTGACCCTGGCTACGTCCCCGCTGGATCAGGTCATCCACTCGGGTCGTGCTCGCCTCTTCATCCGTTTCAACGACCGATGAGGTCGCCATGGCGATCCGCGGCATGAGACACCTCCCTCCTCCTAAATACGCACGCAATCCACACGTCGTTCACGGGCTTCCACCAAGTACCCCTCGTTTCCCCGCGTAGTCGGCAACGGGGCGCATTGTCCGGGCACTAATAAGTAACGTTTTCCGCCTCAGTTTGTTCCCGCGGCAGCAGTTCTCGCCTGAGCCGGACGAGGTCGTGCTTCCCGTTAGGCAGCGCGGGGACGGCATCGACCATCACGATCCTGCTCGGAGCAGCGTAACGCGGCAGCCGCTCCTTCACATGCAGACGGAGCATTTCGAGGGTCGGCGGGTCGGCCGGGTCGGCTGGCACCACCACCGCGACGACCCGTTCACCCCATTCCGGATCGGGTTGGCCCAGAACCGCCACGTCCCCGACGCCCGGGCAGGTCTGCAGCGCCGCCGCCACCTCGCCGGGGACCACCATGGACCCGCCGGTGTTGATCACGTCATCCGCACGGCCGCGCACCGTCAGCCGCCCGGCGGAATCCAGGCGGCCCAGGTCGCCGCTGCGGAGCCAGCCGTCGCCGGGAGCCGGAGGCCCGCCCAGATAGCCCGAGAACAGCATCGGCCCGGAGAGCCAGATGCGGTCGTCGTCGCCGATCTTGATCCGCGCCCCGTCCAGCGGGATCCCGTCGTAGACGCAGCCGCCGCAGGTCTCGGTCATGCCGTAGGTCGTCACCACCGGCACCCGGGCGGCCCGGGCCGCGTCCAGCAGGCCAGCCGGCGCGGCGGCCCCGCCCAGCAGCACCGATCTGAACCCGGCCAGGGGCGACATGTCGACATCCAGTAGCCGCTTGAGCTGGGTCGGCACCAGGGAGACGTACGCACACCCGGACGCGGCGACCGTACCGGGATCGGCATGGTCGGCCAGCACCGGGTCGGTGCCGCTGACCAGCGAGCGCACCAGCACCTGGATCCCGGCGATGTACGTGCCCGGCAGGCAGCACAGCCACCGTTCACCCGGCCGGGCCCCGATCCGGGCCAGCGAGGCCCGCGCCGAGAACAGCAACGCGGCCGCGCTGAGCTCGACCCCCTTGGGCACTCCGGTGGATCCCGACGTGGGCACGATGACCGCCGTTCCTTCGGTCACTTCTATTTTTTGGCCAGAACGGGGCGTGGTGACACCGTCCGGCCCCTCCACGCTGGCCGGGGCCAGCGCCTCGACCAGCGCGGCCAGCCGGGCGGGCGGGAGGCTGGCATCCAGCGGGGCGATGGCCGGCCCGCTGCCGTCCAGCGCCGCCGCCAGCAGGTCGAGCAGGCGCGGCCCGGTGCGCTCCATCAGGACCGCGTGCAAAGAGCGGTTCGTCACGATCGTTAAGGTTAGGTCCCGGACCTTTTTCTTCGCCCAAGCCCACCCGGGAGGTTACGAGTGGCCGAATGGCAGCCGTCTGGCCCGGAACCAGGGAAGGAGCCCCCCAGCCCCCCGAACACCCCCCACCCGAGTGTGATCCTTCTCACCGCTCCCCTCCGTCTCCTCATCGCGGGTCGTTACCGGTGCCATAGCCCGGGAAATGACCCGCGATCATGGCTGTGAGCCGTGACCCCGGGATGCTCGCGGGGTTGCGGGCGTTTGCGATACCGATGCCGGTGAGGTTCCGGGGGGTGACGGTGCGGGAGGGGGCGCTGGTGGAGGGACCGGGCGGCTGGGGCGAGTTCTCGCCGTTCGCCGAATACGGGCCGCGGGAATGCGCGCGATGGCTGGCCAGCGCGCTGGAATCCGCGGCCGGACCGTGGCCCGTGCCGGTCAGGGACCGGATCCCGGTGAACGTGACCGTGCCCGCGGTCGGGCCAGAGCAGGCCATGCGGATCGTGGCCGGCTCGGGCTGCCGGACGGCCAAGGTCAAGGTGGCCGAGCGCGGGCAGGCCGAAGCGGCGGACATCGAGCGGGTCGAGGCGGTACGCGAGGCGATCGGGCCGTCCGGCCGGATCCGGGTCGACGCCAACGGCGGCTGGCAGACCGGGCAGGCGGTGCGCATGCTGCGGCGACTGGCCGCGTTCGGGCTCGAGTACGCCGAGCAGCCCTGCGCCACCCTGGACGAACTCGCCGAGGTGCGTCGAGGAGTCGACATCCCGATCGCGGCGGACGAGTCCATCCGTCGGGCCGAGGACCCGCTGCGGGTCCGGGCCGCGGGCGCGGCCGACATCGTGGTGCTGAAGGTTCAGCCGCTCGGCGGGGTCCGCGCCGCGCTGCGGGTGGCCGAGGCCTGCGGGCTGCCCGTGGTGGTGTCCAGCGCGGTCGACACCTCGGTCGGCCTGGCCGCCGGGGTGGCCCTGGCCGCCGCGCTGCCCGAACTGCCTTACGCCTGCGGCCTGGGCACCATGTCGCTGCTGGCCGGCGACGTCACGGCTGACCCGCTGGTACCCGAGGGAGGCGAGCTGCCGGTCCGCCGTCCCGCCGTGGACGCGACCCGGCTGGCGGACTTCGAGACCGATCCGGCGCCGTGGCGGGACCGGGCCGCGGCCGCGGCCGCGTTCCTCGATGAGGTGCCGCGCCAGTGAACCCGTCCACCGCGTTCGGCCTGACGTTCGCCGACGAGCTGGCCCGGTGCGGGCTGCGCGAGGTCGTCCTCGCCCCGGGGTCGCGGAGCACCCCGCTGGCCATGGCGTTCAGCGATCTGGAGCGGCAGGGGAGGCTCCGGCTGCACGTCCGGATCGATGAGCGGTCCGCCTCGTTCGCCGCACTCGGCCTGGCCAAGGCGAGCCGGCGCCCGGTGGCGGTCCTGTGCACCTCGGGTACGGCGGCGGCCAACTTCCACCCCGCGGTGATCGAGGCCGACGAGTCCGGCATCCCGCTGCTGGTGCTGACCGCCGACCGGCCGCCCGAGCTCAGGAGCACCGGCGCCAACCAGGCGATCGACCAGATCAAGCTGTACGGCAGCGCGGTGCGCTGGTTCTGCGAGGTCGGCGTGCCCGAGCGGCGCGGCGGCGCGGCGGCCTACTGGCGCTCGGTGGCCTGCCAGGCCTGGGCCTACGCGGCGGGCAGCGCGGGCGGCTTCACCGGGCCGGTCCACCTCAACCTGGCCTTCCGCGACCCGCTCACGCCCGAGCCTCCCGGCGCCGCCGGGGATCAGGACTGGCCCGAGCCCCTGGACGGGCGTGCGGGCGGCCAGCCGTGGACGCGCTTCGAGCCACGGGGCACCGGCTCGGGCCAGCTCAAGCTGCCCTGGACCGAACGCGGCGTGGTGATCTGCGGCGACGGCGACTACGACGCGGCGGCGCTGGCCGGGCTGGCCGGGCGGGCCGGCTGGCCGGTGCTCGCCGAGCCGTCGTCGGGGGCCCGGCGCGGGCCCAACGCGCTGTCGGCCTACGAGTACCTGCTCGCCACGCCGGAGTTCATGGCCGCCCACCGGCCCGACGTGCTGGTGTCGGCCGGACGGCCGGGGCTCTCCCGGCCCCAGTCGGCCCTGCTGGCCGCTCCGGTCGGTCGGCACGTGGTCATCGGGCAGGGGCCGGGACGCTGGGCGGACCCGCAGCGGGCCGCGACCGACGTCGCCGCGGGCCTGCGCCTCAGCGGCTCGCCGGGCCGGGAAACACCGTGGCTGGCAAGCTGGCGCCGGGCTGACGAGGCAGCGCGGCGCGCGGTGGACGCCCTGCTCGACGAGGAGGACCGGCTGACCGAACCGCGCCTGGCCCGGGACCTGGTCTTGGGCCTGCCGGAAGACGCACTTTTGTGGGCGGCAAGCAGTATGCCCGTTCGGGATATTGATTTTCATGCCGTCACCCGCGCGGACGTCCGCGTCCTGGCCAGCCGGGGGACCAGCGGCATCGACGGCACCGTGTCGGCGGCGATCGGGGCCGCGCTGGCCCACGGCGGCCCGGCGTTCGCCCTGATCGGGGACCTGGCCTTCCTGCACGACGCACCCGGCCTGGCCCTCGGGCCAGGCGAGCCGCGGCCTGACCTGTGCCTGATCGTGGTGAACAACGACGGCGGCGGGATCTTCTCCACCCTCGAGCAGGCGGCCTTCACCGGCTCGTTCGAGCGGCTGTTCGGCACCCCGCACGGCGCGGCCGTGGACCACCTGGCCGCCGCGTTCGGCCTGCCCTATCAGCGCCTCGACCAGCCCGAGGACCTGGGCAAGGCGCTGCCGGGCGCGGGCCTGCGGATCGTGGAGGCCCAGACCGACCGCGCGGCCGGCGCCGCGCTGCGCGGACGGCTGCGCAAGGCGGCCGCCGCGGCCATCCGGTCGGCCCTGTAGGCAGGCCCCGGATGGCCGCGTGGGACCGGACGGTTACCTGAAACGGATCATCCAGGATCAGCGCCCGCTGGTGGCGTATTGCTCAGCCGTTAGCCGCATCTCGTGCTCAGGACGTTCCATGCTCACGTCTACATGGTTCCACGCTCACCCGCCTTGAGCTGGAAGCGGTGAGCCGGGGCACGCGCCCGGCTCCGTTCGGCTTAATTGCCTTAGTCGGAGAAGACCAGGCGCTCGGTCTCGGCCATGATCTCACCTGGGCTCGGAGGTGACATCAGCAACTCGGTGATCTTCTCGGCGGCGGGATCGCCGGCATCAGGGCCCGCCTCCAGGGCCGCGGTGATGTCGTAACGCGTCTGCCGCAGCGCCACGTCCGGGCCGAGCAGGGCCCAGTACGCGGTACCCGGCTCGCCGTCGTGGTACGGGAGCCCGACGCTGCCGGGATTGACCGAACGCCGTCCCGCCACCCGTCGGTCGAACTGCAGGTGGGTGTGCCCGGTGACCAGAACCTGCTCACTGACGCCGGCGCAGAGCTGGGCGAAACGTTCGGCCGGGGTGGCCGGCGTCACCACCTCGGTATCACTTCGCGGCGAGCCGTGACAGAACCGCACCGGGCCGAGTCCGGTGATCTCGATCACGACGCTGAAGGGGATGGCGGCGACGAACTCCAGCGAACTCCCCGAGTGCCGGGCGGGCACCCACGCATGCCGCGGGCTCTCGGCCGTCCGCCCGCCCGCCGAGATCTCCAGCACGGCTCGCTCGCCGTTGCCGCGCACGAACAGCGCCCGGGACCCGAGGCCCCGCATCAGGGCGATGGTCTGGTCGGGATGGCTGCCCCAGGTGAGGTCTCCGCAGGAGACGATGAGGTCAGCGCCCGCCGCCGCGATATCGGCGAGGACCGCGGTCAGCGCCGCGACGTTCGCGTGCACATCCGACACCACGGCCACCCGGGCGACCGGGCCGTACCGGCGAGGTGCCGGGCTTTCCCACCTGGCCGGCCCGTACCAGACAGTCGTCATGACACGAAGGATAGGAGCGAGCAAAGCGCTGGCGTCCAACACGCGGCCGGTGCGTGATAATTGGCAGTGCAATGACGCTTACCCAGCTGAACGCTTTCGTCCTGGTGGCCCGGCTCGGCTCGGTGACCGCTGCCGCCAACGCGCTCGGCGTCAGCGAGTCGGCCGTCTCGCAGGCCCTGTCGGCGCTCCGGCTGCACCTGGGCGATCAGCTGGTCACCCGCGGGCCGGTCGGCATGACCCTGACCGCGGGCGGCTCCCGCCTGCTCGCCACCGCCTCGCAGATCGTCGTGCTCGGCGCGGAGGCGCACGCCGCGGTCCGCGCTGCCCAGGGCGCGCCCGAGCAGTTGCGGGTGGTGTCCAACTCCACCATCGCGGAGTTCCTGATCAGCCCGCTGACCGAGGCGTTCACCAAGCGGTTCGCCGGCTCGGTCGAGGTCTCGGCGGGTGTCGCGGCGACTAAGGAGATGAACGTCCTGGTCGCCAACCGGCTGGCGGACGTGGCCATCGGCTCCGACCCGCGGACCCTGCCCGACGACCCGGCCCTGGCCCTGGTGACCGAGCCCGTCTTCCGGTACCGGCTCGTGGTCGTGACGGCCGGCCAGTCCCGGCTGCGCGGCGGCCCCCGCCAGTGGCGGTGGTTCGTGGACTCCTCGGGCACCGATCCGGACAGCGAGACCGGCCAGATGCTGGCCGGCCTGGGCATCGCCGAGGATCAGATCAGGGTCTTCCCCAACCAGACTGCCGCGTGGGCGGCGGCGGCCGACGGGACGGGGGTCGCGCCCGCGGTCGAGCACCTGGTCGCCCAGCAGCTGCGCCGGGGCGAGCTGTCCCGGGTCGAGCAGCCCGGCTGCCGCGTGGACGCCTGCTGGCACGTCACCCTGCTCGGGCGGCAGCACCAGAGCATGGCGGCCAGCTCGTTCCGCCGCTACCTGAGCACGCCGGAAGCCATGCACCTGATGCGATCGCCGACCGGCGGCGTGCCGCCGTCCAGGTTCCGCCCGCCCGTATACGTCACGATCTGGAGCTGACCAGGCAAGACGCCCTGAACAGCGCTCCTTAAGCAACAGCTTATTCGCGTATTGCGGGGCGGTGCGGGCGAGCGGATGATGTTGACGGTCACAACTGGCCGCACGCGGTCAGCATTGTCCAGCGCCGGGAGTATTCAGTATGCGAATCGAATCCGACGGCCACAGCCGCGGCAACCCGCGGCTTTACGAGCTGATCGAGCACGCTCCCAAGACCGGGAAGAGCCCGACCGTCTGGGCCTGGCCCGAACTGATCGACTATCTCAAGGTGGCCGGCCAGCCGGTCGCGGGACCGTGGCCCCCGCATCAGGAGCCGCGGCCGGACCCCGATTACGAGTCGCTCCCGACGGCCGTGCCCGACCCCGAATCCGAGCCGTGAGCGGCCGCGCTCCGGAAAGCACACAGGACCTGGAGGATCTATGTATCCGTCGCGGTTCCGGTACGAGGCGCCGCGTTCCCTCGCCGAGGCCATCGGCCTGCTGCATGACGGCGGGGATGAGGCCAAGGTCCTGGCCGGCGGCCAGAGCCTGGTCCCGCTGATGAAACTGCGCTTTGCCTCGCCGCAGCTGGTCGTCGACATCAACAACGTGCCCGGCCTGGACTATCACCGGGCCGACCCGGACGGGACGCTGCGGATCGGCGCGCTGTGCCGCCACGCCGACCTGGAACGCTCGGAGTTGCTCAAGGCGACGCAGCCGACCATGGCCTCGGCCGCCCCGCTGATCGCCGACCCGATCGTGCGCAACCGCGGCACGCTGGTCGGCTCGCTGTGCCACGCCGACCCGCAGGGCGACTGGGCCTCGGTGGTGCTGGCCCTGGGCGGCTCGGTGATGGCCCGGGGGCCGGGCGGCCTGCGCGCCATCTCGATGGCCGAATTCGTCACCGGGCCGTTCCAGAACGTCCTGGCGCCGGACGAGATCGCGGTCGAGGCCGTGATCCCCGCCGCGCGGGGCACCCGGTCCGGCGGCTACCTCAAGCTCGAGCGCCGCGTCGGCGACTTCGCGACCGTGGGAGTCGCGGTCGCGCTGGAGATGAGCGGCGAGACCGTGACCCGGGCCGGCATCGCGCTGACCGGGGTGGGCGGCGCCACCGTCGGGGCCACCGAGGCGGCCGCGGCGCTGACCGGGCGGCCGCTGACCGCCGAGACCATCGCTCAGGCCGCCGACCTGGCGGCACAGGCCGCGCGGCCCAGGACCGATCACCGCGGCAGCGCCGAGTACAAGCGGCACATGGTTCGCACGTTCGTCGTCCGCCTGCTGAGCCGGACGGACGCGGCGGCGGAAAGGGCAGCGTGACCATGACCATCGTCTACCAGGACACCGGCGACCAGGCCACGGGCGACGTACCAGTGCGCCGGATCAAGTTCACCATCAACGGCGAGAAGATGATCGCCGAGGTCGAGCCGCGGCTGCTGCTGTCCCACCTGATCCGCCGCGGGCTCGGGCTGACCGGCACGCACATGGGCTGCGACACCACCAACTGCGGCGCCTGCACCGTGCTGGTGGACGGTCACCCGGTGAAGTCCTGCACCATGCTGGCCGTCCAGGCCGACGGCCACGAGATCGGCACCGTCGAGGGCCTGGCCACGGCCAGCGAGCTGCACCCGCTGCAGGAGGGCTTCAAGGAGGAGCACGGGCTGCAGTGCGGGTTCTGCACGCCGGGCATGATGATGGCCGCCAAGGCGCTGCTCGACCGCAATCCCGACCCGACCGAGGAGGACGTGCGCTGGGCGCTGTCCGGCAACCTGTGCCGGTGCACTGGCTACCAGAACATCGTCAAGTCGGTGCTGTGGGCGGCCGCGAAGCTCAGGTCCGAGTCCGGGGAGGCATGACGTGTCACAGGCACTGGACGAGATCAAGATCGGCGGGCTCGGCGCGAGCCGCAAGCGGGTCGAAGACAATCGCTTCATCCGCGGCAAGGGCAACTACACCGACGACATCACCCTGCCCGGCATGCTGCACATGGAGATCCTGCGCAGCCCGCTGGCGCACGCGCGGATCGTGTCCATCGACGCGAGCAAGGCGTGGGACATCCCCGGCGTGCACCTGGTCCTGACCGGCGAGATGATGGCAACCCGGAACCTGGCCTGGATGCCGACCCTGTCCTACGACACGCAGGCCGTGCTGGCCACCGACAAGGTGCGGTTCCAGGGCCAGGAAGTGGCCTGCGTCATCGCCGACGACCCGTACATCGCCAAGGACGCGTGCGAGGCCATCGAGGTCGAATACGAGCCGCTGCCGGTCATCGTCAACCCCGAGCAGGCGGTGGCCGAGGGCGCGCCGGTCATCCGGGACGACAAGGAGAACCAGGACAGCAACGTCATCTTCGACTGGGAAGTCGGTGACGCGGCGGGCACCGACCGGGCCTTCGAGCAGGCCGACGTGATCTCGAAGCTGAGGCTGCACTACCCGCGCTCGCATCCCTCGCCGATCGAATGCTGCGGTTCGATCGCGGACTTCAACCGGGCCACCTCCAAGCTCACCGTGTACATGACCACCCAGGCGCCGCACATCATCCGGGCCGCGGTGGCGCTGGTGGCCGAACTGCCCGAGCACATGATCCGGATCATCTCCCCGGACATCGGCGGCGGCTTCGGCAACAAGGTGCCGGTCTACCCCGGGTACGTCTGCTCGATCCTGGCCTCGATCCTGCTCGAGCGGCCGGTGAAGTGGATCGAGGACAAGACCGGCAACCTCATCTCCACCGGCTTCGCCCGCGACATCTACCTGGACGGCGAGATGGCGCTGCGCCGGGACGGCAAGATCCTCGCGGTGCGGATGCACTGCGACTCCGACCACGGCGCGTTCTTCTCCGACGCCCAGCCGAGCAAGTTCAAGATCGGGCTGCTGCACTCCGCGTTCGCCGCTTACGACATCCCGGTCGCGCACCTGTCCGCCCGCGGCACCTACAGCAACAAGGCGCCGGGCGGAGTCGCGTACCGCTGCTCGTTCCGGGTCACCGAGGCGATGTTCTTCCAGGAGCGGATGATGCAGGCCGCAGCGGACGACCTGGGCCTGGACCAGGCCGAGTTCCGGCGGATGAACTTCGTCCGGGACGAGGACTTCCCGCACCGGACCCCGTTCGGCTTCCTGACCGACTCCGGCCAGTACGCCAAGTGCCTGGAGGTCGGGCTGAAGGCCATCGGCTACGAGGACTTCCGCCGCCAGCAGGCCTCAGCGCGGGAGCGGGGCCGGCTGCTGGGCCTGGGGATCTCGACCATGACCGAGCCGCTCGGCGCGGGCAACAGCCGCGAGTACGACATCCTCGGCATCAAGATGTTCGACTCGGCCGAGCTCAAGGTGCACATGACGGGCAAGGCCATCGTCCGCACCGGCGCCCGGACCCAGGGGCAGGGACACGAGACGACCTGGGCCCAGATCGTCAGCCACGAGCTCGGCATCCCGGCCGAGGACGTGGTCGTCGAGGAAGGCGATACCGACACCGCCCCCTTCGGCATGGGCACCTACGCCTCCCGCAGCACCCCGGTCGCCGGGGCCGCGGTGGCCATGGTGTCCCGCAAGATCCGGGCCAAGGCCCGCAAGCTGGCGGCGCACCTGCTCGAGGTGTCCGAGGAAGACGTCGAGTGGGAGCTCGGCCGGTTCTACGTGCGCAGCGCCCCGGATCGGGGCGTGACCATCCAGGAGTGCGCGATGGCCGCGTACAGCAACATGCCCGACGGCATGGAGCCGGGTCTGGAGAACACCGCGTACTACGACCCGCCGAACCTGACCTGGCCGTTCGCGGTGTACATCGTCACCGTCGAGGTGGACCCGGAGACCGGGGTCTGGGACGTGCTGACCACGGTCGCGGTCGATGACTGCGGCGTGCGGATCAACCCGATGATCGTCGAGGGCCAGATCATGGGCGGGCTCACCGAGGCCTACGCGATGGCGAACATGCAGTTCATCACGTTCGATGCCGAGGGCAACTGCGTCGGCTCGAACTACATGGACTACCTGCTGCCCACCGCCTGGGAGACGCCCGGCTTCGAGCTGCACAGCGAGGTCGTGACCCCCTGCCCGCACCACCCGATCGGGGCCAAGGGCATCGGCGAGTGCGCCGCGGTGGGCGGCCCGGCCGCCTTCGTCAACGCGGTCATGGACGCGCTGTCCGGCACCGGGGTCCGCAACATCGACATGCCGCTGCTCCCGGACCGGGTGTGGGAGGCGATCACCTACCGTCGCGACGTCTCCGGCGCCCCGCCGGTACGGTCGGACGACTGAGCCCATGGACATCCTCGAGGAAATGGGCGAGCTGACCCGGCGCGGGGAGGCGTTCGCGCTGGCGACCGTGGTCTGGCGTCAGCCGCCGTCCTCCAGCCAGCCCGGCGCGCGCGCCATCATCACCGGCGACGGCGAGCTGCGCGGCTGGATCGGCGGGGCCTGCGCCGAGCCGGTGGTGATCCGCGAGGCGCAGCGGGTGATCGCCGAGGGCGCCGCCCGGCTGCTGCTGCTCGGCACCCCCGACCAGTTCGGCGGGACGGTCCCGGACGGGATGACCGTCATCCCGATCTCCTGCCAGAGCGAGGGCGCCCTGGAGGTCTACATCGAGCCGGTCCTGCCGGTACCGCACCTGGTCATCGTGGGCGGCTCCCCGATGGCGCGGATGCTGGCCAGCCTGGCCGGGGCGCTCGGCTGGCGGACGGACCTGGTCGGCGGCCCGGACTTCACCGCGGAGCACGCGGACGAACGCGCCATGGTCGTGGTGGCCACCCAGGGCCACGGCGACGAGGAGGTACTCGAGCGCGCGGTCGCGGCCCGGCCCGCCTACCTGGGCCTGGTCGGCTCGCGCCGGCGCGGGGCCACCGTGCTCGGCTACCTCGCCGACCGGGGCGTCCCCAAGGACCAGCTCGACCGGGTGCGGGTGCCGGCCGGGCTGGACCTGGGCCGCACCACCCACGAGGAGATCGCGGTCGCCATCCTGGCCGAACTGGTGCAGCTGCGCGCCTGCGGCGCGGCCGCCCCC
>Ga0335072_10005777_pt1 | contig 18177 bp, 14 predicted proteins | sample Lox_Sample_21_FD_206725 | JGI IMG/M metagenome (GOLD analysis project Ga0335072, IMG submission 206725) | Soil microbial communities from Loxahatchee National Wildlife Refuge, Florida, United States - Lox_Sample_2.1 | ecosystem: Environmental > Terrestrial > Soil > Wetlands | place: USA... | reverse complement strand
AGCCGCAGCCGGCCCCCACGTCCCACAAAAGACCGCGCGGGCCGGGTGCGAGCTTCGCCAACGTGACGGCGCGCACCTCGCGCTTGGTGAGCTGGCCGTCATGGCGGAACGCGTCGTCGGGCAGGCCGGGCACGCGCGCGCGGACGATCGCGCCCGGCTCGGCCACGCATTCGATCGCGACGAGATTGAGGTCGGCCACGTCGTTGGCGCGCCAATCCGCGGCCGTGCCGGCGAGGATGCGCTCGCGCGGACCGCCCAAGCGCTCCAAGGCCCAGAGCCGGCTTCTTCCATAACCGTGCGCGCGCAAGTGTCCGGCGACCGCGGCAGGTGTTGCGCCATTCTCGCTCAACGCGAGAAGGCGCGCGCCGGACTCAAGCCAGGCATTGAGCAAGTCGAGCGGCCGGCCGTGAAGCGAGAGCGTGCCGGTTTCGGCGACGCTCCAGCCGAGGCGCGCGCAAGCGAGGCTGAAGGAGGACGGCGCGGGCACCACGATCGTCTCCTCGACTGGGACGCGCGCGGCGAGCGTGGCACCGATGCCGTAATGCATGGGATCGCCGCTCGCGAGCACCGTCACCCTGCGGCCGCGCGCGCGCAGAAGCGCCTGGATGCCGTCCTCGAGCGGGCTCGGCCAGGCGACGCGCTCGATGCCGTTCGCGGGAATCATCGCGAGCTGCCGCGCGCCACCCACCAGGAGCTCGGCGTCGGCGACGAGGGCACGGCCGGCGCCCGAGACGCCGTCGAGCCCGTCCTCGCCGATGCCGACGATGGCGAGCCAGCGGCCCGCGCGTGGGTTCATGGCCCGTCTGCCAATGGCCCGTCTCCCGACGGCCCGTCTCCCGATGGTCCATCTCCCGATGCGAGCGCGTTGACCGCCGCGGCCGCGAGCGCGCTGCCGCCGCGCCGGCCGAGAAGGGTCAGATACTCGATCCCGCGGCTGTTTGCGACGAGCGCTGCCTTCGCCTCGGCGGCGCCCACGAAGCCCACGGGAAAGGCGAGAATCGCCGCGGGATGCGGTGCCCCCTCGTCGATCATCTCGAGGAGCCGGAAGAGCGCCGTGGGCGCGTTCCCGATCGCAACCACGGCGCCCGCGAGCCGGGGACGCCAGAGCTCGAGTGCCGCCGCCGAACGCGTGGTGCCGCGCTCGGCCGCAAGGGCCGCGACCTCGGGCGCATCGAGGGTCGCGATCACTTGATTGCGCGCCGGCAAACGCGCCTTCGCGATCCCGTCCGCGACCATCCGCGCGTCGCACAGGATCGCAGCGCCTCCCCCAAGCGCCGCGCGCGCAACCCTCGTGACGTCGCGCGAGAAGGCGAGCGCAGCCGCAATCTCGGGCATGCCGCAGGCGTGGATGAGCCGCACCGCAACCGGCTCGAGGTCGCGCGGCAAATGCGCGAGGTCCGCCTCGGCCCGGATGGCGGCGAAGGAGCGCCGATAGATTTCGGCCGGATCGCGCAGATACTCGATCATGCTCACGCGCCGCGTTCGGGTTTCTTTCCGTCGAGGACCAGGGTCTCGAGGCGCGGCGTGCCGGCGGGAAGCCGCTCGAGAGTCTTCGGCCCGAGCGGATGGTCCGCATGGGGATAGGGATGATGGCCGTGTCCATGCCCGTTCCCAGGATCGTGCATATGGGCGTGCGCGTGGGTGTGCGTATGGGTGTGCGCGTGGTCGTGCGCATGGGCATGGGATTGCGCGCCCGTGCCGATACCCTCGACATGATGGTGGTGGCTCGCTTGGGGCAGCGCCACCTCGTCCTCGAAGCCGAGGAGCTGAACCCGGTACTTGCAGAGCTGGCAATTCATGTTGCCGGTGCCGCGCTCGATCTCGGCCAAGCGCTCGAGCGCGGTCTCGATCACGAGCGGATGGTCCTTGAGGTAGGAAGCGGTGACGAACTCGATCTCCGGATGGCGTGCCGCGACGAGCGCCGTGTGCGCGTAGATGCGTTTCACCAGCACGCCGCTGAAAAGGAAATAGGGGAAGACCACGATGCGCCGGTAGCCGAGCTTGGCCGCGTGCTCGAGCGCGGGCTCGACCATGGGGAAAGTGACGCCCGAATAGGCGGTCTCGCCCCAGCCGAAGCCGAGCCCTTCCCAGAGGAGCCGCGTCACCTTGGCGATCCAGGAATTCGCGTCCGGGTCCGACGTGCCGCGGCCGACCACCATGAGCAGCGTCTCGGCGCGTGCGATGCCCGGCTGCGCGCGCGCGCGCGCCGCCTCGACCGAATCCGCCGCCGCGCGCATCATCTTCGCATCCAGGCCGAAATCGCGTCCGAGCCGAATCGAGACCTCGGGATGCTCCGCCTGATAGCGGTTCAAGACCGACGGCACGTCGTTCTTGACGTGGCCGGCCGCGAACAGCATGCAGGGAAGTGCGAGGATTTCGTCGCAGCCGCGCGCGACGAGCGCATCGAGCCCCTCGCGGATGATCGGGCGCGCGAATTCGAGGAAGCCCCATTCGACCTCGTGGTCCGCGAGGCGCGCCCGGAGCGCGCGCGCGAACGCCTCGAATTCCGCGATCGCCTCGCCGTCGCGGCTGCCATGGCCGCACAGCATGATGCCGGTCTTCCTCATCCGATCCTCCAGAGCTTGGGGGCACCTTCGGCCGCCCTTGTGTCGGACACGTCGAACGCGCGCGCGGCCGCGATGAGCCCGTCGATGTCGAGGTGGGTCTCGAGATGGGTCGCGAGCCGGTCGAGGGTCGTCTCGATCCCAGCCTCGTAATCGACGCCGCTCGCAAGGCGGCGCTTCACGCGGTCGAGGAACCGGTGGCGGAACGCGTCGCCCGCGAAAAGTCCGTGGAGATAGCAGCCCATGATTCGGCCACCCTTCGCGACGGCTCCGTCTGGGCGCCCCTCGAGCTCGAGCATCGGCCGCGTGGCGTCGGGGCCCGAGGTTGAGCCCATATGCATCTCGTAGCCGCGTACCGCGGTCCCGCTCGCGATCTCCCGGCCCGCGGCGGCGGCCAAGCGCTTTTCGCGGCCGATCGCCGTCGCGACGTCGATGAGGCCGAGGCCGCGCGCAACGCCGGGTGGGCCTTCGATTCCGTCCGAATCGGCGACCTCGGTCCCGAGCATCTGGTAGCCGCCGCAAAGCCCGAGCACCGCACCGCCGCGCCGCGCATGGGCCAGGAGATCGATCTCCCAACCGCAGGCGCGGAGATACGCGAGATCGGCAACGGTCGCCTTCGAGCCCGGAAGAATCACGAGGTCCGCGTCGCCCGGAATGGGGGCGCCGTCCTTGAGCTGCACGAGCGCGACGTCGGGCTCGGCGCGCAAGGGATCGAGATCGTCGAAGTTCGAAATGCGCGGATAGCACAGGACCGCGATCCTGATCGCGCGCGGGCCGCGCTCGATCGATCGATCGAGATCGGGAGAATGCTCGGTTGCGTGATCGAGGCCGAGGGAATCCTCGGCCGGAAGCCGGCTCGCCTCGGCGAACCAGGGGATCGTGCCGAAGCTCGGCCAGCCCGTGCGACGCGCGATCTCGGCGACCCCGTCCGCGAACAGGCTCGCGTCGCCGCGAAACTTGTTGACGGCGAAACCCAGCACATGCTTGCGCTCGGCCTCGTCCAAAAGTGCTTGGGTGCCGACCAGCTGGGCGATGGCGCCGCCGCGCTCGATGTCGGCGAGGAGCAGCACCGGCACGCGCGCAGCCAATGCGAAGCCCATGTTCGCGATGTCGCCCGCGCGCAGATTGATCTCGGCCGCACTCCCCGCCCCTTCCACCAGCACGAGATCGGCATCGCGCGCAAGCCGCGCGAAGCTCTCCAACACGCGCGGCAAGAGCGTCGCGCGCAGCGCCTGGTACTCGCGCGCGGTCGCGTTCCCGAGCACGCGGCCCTGGACCACGATCTGGGCGCCGCTCTCGCCCTGGGGCTTGAGTAACACCGGGTTCATGTCGACGCTCGGAGCCACGCGCGCGGCGCGCGCCTGGAACGCCTGGGCGCGGCCGATTTCGCCGCCATCCGCGGTCACCGCGGCGTTGTTCGACATGTTCTGGGGTTTGAAGGGAAGGACGCGCAGGCCGCGCCGCGCAAGCGATCGGCAAAGCCCGGCCACGAGCAGCGACTTCCCCACGTCGGAGCCGGTGCCTTGGACCATGAGCGAGAAGGCGCCCATCAGAACTCGATCCCCTTCTGCGCCTTCACCCCCGCCTGGAACGGGTGCTTCACGAGGGTCATCTCGGTGACCAGGTCGGCAATCTCAACGAGCTCGGGCTTGGCGTTGCGTCCGGTGACCACGACATGGAGCCGCTCGGGCCTGCGCGCGAGATATCCGACCACGTCCGCGAGCGGCAGGTGATCGTAGCGCAGCACGATGTTGAGCTCGTCGAGGATCACGAGGTCGTAACGCGGCCGCTCGCCCCGGCAGGCCTCGATCATCTCGCGCGACGCGGCCCAGGCCGCCTCGGCCGCGCGCATGTCGCGCGCGCGGTCCTGGGTGTCCCAGGTGAAGCCCTCGCCCATGGTGCGGATGTCGCATTGCCCGGGAAAGCGCTCGAGCACGCGGCGCTCGCCGGTCTCCCATTTGCCCTTGACGAACTGGACGATGCCGACGCGCATGTCGTTGCCGATGGCGCGCATCGCGAGCCCGAAGGCCGCGGTCGACTTCCCCTTGCCCTTCCCGGTATGGACGATGAGGAGCCCTTTCTCGCGCGTCTTGGTCGCGAGCATGCGCGCGCGCGCTTCCTTGCGCCGCTTCGATTTCTCGTTGGCGCGCGCGTTGATCTCGTCCTCGTTGGGCGCTATGGCGTCGCTCATTCGACGGTCTCCGGCAAGGGTGCTTCGGCGAGCGCGGCGAGCCGCGCATGGGCGGAGTTCGAGCGCGGCCGCCACAGGCCGCGCGCCTGCGCCTCGAGAAGGCGCGCCGACATCTCGCGCGCGGCGGCCGGATTGTTCTCGAGCAGGAACGCGCGCACGCGCTCGTCCTCGAGATAGGCCTCGTAGATCGCGTCGAAATGGGAATCGCTCACGGCGTGCGCGGTCGCGGCGAAGGCGAACAGGTAATCGACGGTCGCCGCCATCTCGAACGCACCCTTGTAGCCGTGGCGCATGACGCCCGCGATCCATTTCGGATTGACGGCGCGGCCCCGCACGATGCGTCCGATCTCCTCCTCGAGGGTGCGGATACGCGGCCGCTCGGGGCGCGCATGGTCGTTGTGGTAGACCGTCGGCGTCTTTCCCGAGAGATGGCGTGCCGCCGCGGCGAGGCCGCCCTCGAACTGGTAATAATCGTCGGAATCGAGGAGGTCGTGCTCGCGATTGTCCTGGTTGTGCACGATGCCGTCGAGACGGCCGAGCTGGCGCTCGAACAGGCGATGCTCGGCACGGCCCTCGGCGCCGGCGCCGTAGGCATAGCCGCCCCAGGCGAGATAGGCGCGGGCGAGATCGCCGTCCTCGGTCCAGCCGCGCTCGTCGATGAGGGCCTGGAGCCCCGCGCCGTAGGCCCCGGGCTCCGAACCGAACACGCGGTGCGACGCGCGCGCGCGCGCAGCCCCGGGCTCGACGCCTGCTTCCTCGAGCATCGCCGCGTCTGCCGCGACGCGCGCGACCAGCGGGTTCATCTCGGGCGGCTCGTCGAGCGCCGCGACCGCGCGCGCGGCGGAATCGACGAGGTCGATCTGCGCCGGGAACGCGTCGCGGAAGAAGCCCGAGATGCGCAAGGTCACGTCGACGCGCGGCCGGTCGAGCAAGGAGAGCGGCAGAATCTCGAAGCCCGCGACGCGGCGCGAGGCTGCGTCCCAACGCGGCCGCACGCCCATGAGCGCGAGCGCCTGGGCGATGTCGTCCCCGCCCGTGCGCATGTTCGCGGTGCCCCAGGCCGAAAGCGCCAAGGCCTTGGGCCAGGTGCCATGCTCCTGCCGATGGCGCTCGAGCAAAAGCGTCGCCGACTGCCAGCCGAGGCGCCAAGCCGTCGGCGTGGGCACGGTGCGCGTATCGACCGAATAAAAATTGCGCCCCGTGGGCAGCACGTCGAGCCGGCCGCGCGTCGGCGCCCCCGACGGTCCCGGCGCGACGAAGCGGCCATCGAGACCCGCGAGCAATCCTTCGAGCTCGCGCGGACCGCAGGCTTCGACCATCGGGCGGACACGATCCGCGACCGTCGCGAGCACGGCGCGCGTGCGGGTCCAAGCGGGCTCGGGCGCAAGCGCGCCCGACACGAGGGCGCGCGCAAGAGCTTCGAGGCGCTCGACCGTGTCGCCCTTGGTGCGCCAGGCGGGGCCCGCTTGCAACGCCCCCGGCCGCGCGCCAATCCACGGGTCGCCGAGCGCGCAATCGAGCGGATCGAAATCGAGCTCGAGGTCGGATGCGAGGGCGCGTAGCAGCGACGCGTCTCCGCCCTCGCCAGCACCACGCGGCAGGCGCACGAGGGCGACCAGGAGATCGTCGAGCAAGCCGCCCTGGGGCGAGCGGCCGAACACGTGGAGCCCGTCGCGGATCTGAAGCTCCTTGAGCTCGCACAGATGATTGTCGAGCTTCGCGAGCGACGCGGCCTCGTCGTCCTCGGCGCGCACGCCGCAATCCTTGTCGAGGCCGAGGCCGCGCGCGCGCGCGACGATCTCGGAGCCGAGCAGCTTCAGGCGCCGCGGATCGACCCCCGCGGCCTCGTAATATTCGTCGACCAGCTGCTCGAGCTCGGCGAGCGGGCCGTAGCTTTCGGCGCGCGTCAAGGGCGGCGTCAGGTGATCGACGATCGCGGCTTGGGCGCGCCGCTTCGCTTGCGCTCCTTCGCCCGGATCGTTGACGATGAAGGGATAGAGATGCGGCAAGGGGCCGAAGGCCAATTCCGGGAAGCATTCCTCGGAGAGTGCGAGCGCCTTTCCGGGCAGCCATTCGAGATTGCCGTGCTTTCCCATATGGACGATGGCGTGGATTTGGGCCTCCTCGCGCAGCCAGGCATAGAAGGCGAGATAATTGTGCGGCGGGACGAGCGCCGGGTCGTGGTAGCTCCGCGCGGGATCGATGTTGTAGCCGCGCGCGGGCTGGATGCCGACGATGATATTGCCGAGCGCCAGCGCACCGAAGCGGAAGGCGCCGTTCTCGACGAAGGGATCGTCCTCGGGCTCGCCCCAGCGTGCGAGGATCTTTTGGCGCGCGGCCTCGGGCACGGAAGCAAGCCATTTCCTGTAGGAAGCGAGCCCATAACGCACCCCACCGACGCGCGCGCGGCGCTCGGCGAGATCGTTGGTCGGGCCCACGAGAAGCCGCTCGATCAGCGCGTTGCCGTCGGCCGGCAGGTCCGCGACCCCATAGCCTGCGCGCGCGAGGGCCTCGAGCACGGTGACGGTCGCGGCGGGCGTGTCGAGGCCGACGCCGTTCCCGATGCGTCCGTCGCGGTTGGGATAATTCGCGAGCACGAGGGCGATGCGCCGCTCGGCGCGCGGCGTCGCCGCGAGACGCACCCAACGCCGGGCGAGCTCGGCGGTGAACGCGATGCGGTCCGCCAATGGCCGGTGTGCCACGATCGGGCATTCGGTCGCGGCATCGAAGTGCCCTTCGCTCTTGAACGAGACCGCGCGCGCGAGGATGCGCCCGTCGACTTCGGGCAAGGCCACGTTCATCGCGAGGTCGCGCGCCGAGAGGCCGCGCGTGCCGCGGCGCCAATCTTCCTCGCTCGAGCCCGCGAGCACGACCTGGAGCACGGGGCAGTCGGCGCCCGCAAACGGGCCGCCCGCGCGCGCGGCGCCCGGGGTCGAGACCGCGAAGCCGGTCGCGTTCAGGACGATCGCGGGCTGCGAGGCAGCGCAGAGCTCGCCGACGAGGGCCGCCGAGACCGGGTCGCGGAGACTCGTGACGTAGATCGGCAGGGCCGCCAAGCCGCGCGCGGCAAGGGCGTCCAAGAGCGCGTCGATCGGCGCCAAATCGCCCGCCTGGACGAAGGCGCGATAGAAGACGAGTGCCGCGACCGGCTGGCCCGGCGCCCATGCCGCCCTGAGATCGGCGAGGCTCGGCCGCGCGAGCCCGGGCCAATAGAGCCCGGCGGCGGGCAGCGGCGCGGGCTCGACCCAATCGGCCGCGCGGCCGACGAGGCTCGCCGCATAGAGAAGGAGCTGGCGCGCGTTCTCGGCCCCGCCCTCGGACGCATAGCGCCACAGACGGTGCGATACTTCGGCCGGCACGGTCGATAGCAAGCTAAGCTCTGGGTCCGGCTGGTCGCTTCCCGGCAGCAACGCGAGCAACGTGCCGTTCGCGCGCGCGGCCTCGACCAGGCGCTCGACCCCATAGGGCCAATAGGCGACGCCGCCCAGGAGCCGCACGATCACGAGCTTCGCATGGCGCGCGACGCGATCGAGGTAGAGATCGACCGAGAGATCGTGGCCGAGCGACTTCAAATCCGCAAGGCGCAAGCTCGGCCGGTCGGCGCCGAGCCGCGCATAGGCCGCGGCGAGCGACGCGAGCTCGGTGTCGGCCGCGGACAGGATCGCGATCTCGCCCGGCGTCTGGCCGAGATCGACCGCGCGCGCGCCATCCTCGATCCGGCCCGGCTCTGCCGCGAGCAGGTGCATGCTAGCCTCCGAGGGCGGCGCGGATTGCCGCCTCGTCGAGGCCGCGCTCGCCGATCACGACGAGCTGGCCGCGGCGCGCCTCGCTCGCGCGCCAATCGCGGTCGTAATAATGCTGGAGACGCGCCCCCACCCCCTGGATCACGAGGCGCATGGGCTTCCCCGCGACCGCGGCGAAACCCTTCACGCGCAAAATGTCGTGGCGCGCGATCGCGGGCTCGAGGCGCGAAAGAAGCTCGGCGGGCGACGCGAGCTCCGCGAGCTCGACGGCGAAGCTCGCGAACTCGTCGTGATCGTGCTCGGTCTCGCCGTCATGATGGGTGCGGCGCGTCTCGATCGTCTCCTCGGCGCCAAGACCGAGGCCGAGGAGCACGCGCGGATCGACCGCGCCGAAGCGCGCTTGGACGGACTTCGCCGCGGGGCCGAGGGTGCGCCCAATCTCGCCCTCGACGCGCGCGAGCGACGCCGCGTCGAGGAGATCGGCCTTGTTGACGACCACCAGGTCCGCCGCCGTGAGCTGATCCTCGAACAGCTCCTCGAGCGGCGTCAAATGATCGAGGCTCGGGTCCGCCGCGCGTTGGGCCGCGACCGACGCCGGGTTTGACGCGAAGCGCCCCGCCGCGACCGCAGCGCCGTCGATCACCGCGACCACGCCGTCGACCGTCACGCGGGTGCGGATCGCAGGCCAATTGAAAGCCTGGACCAGGGGCTTGGGCAAGGCGAGGCCCGAGGTCTCGATGACGATATGGTCGAGCGATTCGCGCCGCGCGAGCAGCTTTTCCATGGTCGGCAAGAACGCGTCCGCGACGGTGCAGCAGATGCAGCCGTTCGCGAGCTCGACGATGTCGTCCTCGGCGCAGGCCGCATCGCCGCAGCCCTTGAGGATCTCGCCGTCGATGCCGACCTCGCCGAACTCGTTGACGATGAGCGCGAGGCGCTTCCCGTTCGCGTGACGCAGCAGATGGCGGATGAGCGTGGTCTTGCCGGCGCCGAGGAAGCCGGTGACGACGGTCGCCGGGAGCTTGCCGTCGGCGCTCATGCGCGTCGCTCCGCGCGCGGGTCGCCCGTAAGCTCGGTCGGCGCAGTCTCGTCGGACACAGGCTCGTCGGACCGAGGCTCGTCGGACCCAGGCGCGTCGGACACAGACGGCGCGAGCGGCAACGCAACTCCCTTGAGCGCGAGGGGGAGCCCGGCCGCGACCAGCACCACCGTGCCCGCGACCGCCGCGACGCGCTGATGCAACAGGCCCGCATGATCGAGGAAACGGCGCGCGGCCTCGTTGTCCGGCACGATGCCGTAGCCCACCTCGTTCGAGACCAGGACGACGGGACCGGCGACGCGCCCGAGACAGGCGACCAGAATCTCGGTCTCGCGCTCGACGTCGCGCGCGGCGCCCATGAGATTGGCGAGCCACAGAGTGAGGCAATCGACCAACACGGCGCGCTCGCGCCGCGCCTCGGCCTCGATCGCGCGCGCGAGCTCGAGGGGTGCTTCGACGGTGCGCCAGCCGGGGCCGCGACGCGCCCGATGGCGCCGGATACGCGCTTCCATCTCGGCGTCGCCCGCCTCGGCGGTCGCGAGATAGACGCGCGCGGCGGATTGGCGCTCGACCAGCGCCTCGGCGTAGCGGCTTTTGCCGGAACGTGCGCCGCCCAGCACCAGTGTCGTGCGTGGTGCCGCGCTCGAGAACGATCCCATCGGTCCACCCCGGGCCGGACGTTGACGAAACTCGGGCCAGCGCGTCCGGATCGGATTGTCGAGGGGCTTCGGAACAGAAGATCGTCCCGCGCCCCGGCACACCCCGTCCGGATCGCTCGCTCGAGACGCGCTGGCAGGTCTCCTGGCTCGCGGCGCTTCGCCTCGTGGCACCTGCCTTCCCGGCTCCCGCTCGGGGATCGCCAGTGGCGCAACACTCGGTGCCGGCTCGCCGCGTACAGTTGCGGGGGCAGCCGCGGCTTCGTGCCCCGAGCGCCGAGCGCCCGAGGCCCTACCGCGTTCCCTATTCTCCCCAAGGTCTGGGGACCAACGCGCGGGTTCGATAGTGACGCGCGCGGCAGCGCGGCGTCAAGGCGCATTGCCCGCGCGGGCCGCACGCCGATGGCACCCTTGCCTTTGCGCGCGAATGGCTCCAGTTTGCCGAGCCGTTCCACCCGCTCCGCCGACCTCGATCCGGGACCCGCCCGTGCTCGCCGACCTCACCGCCACCCAAATCGCGCTCATGACCCTGATCCTGCTGCTCGCGGGCATGACCAAGGGGGTGCTCGGCGTCGGCCTGCCGCTCGTCGCGGTGCCGCTCCTCTCCCAGGTCGTGTCGGTGCCGCTCGCGATCATGACGCTCGCCGTCTCGACCGTGGTGAGCAACGCGTTCCAGGCGATCCAAGGGCGCGATGCGCTCCTGGTGGTGAAGCGCTTCTGGACGCTGCTCCTGCCGTTCGTCGTGACCCTGTTCCTCGCGGCTCATCTCCTGGTCGTGCTCAACGACAACGCGTTGGGCCTGATCATGGGCGTGATCATCATCTTCTTCACGCTGCTCAACTACGTGCCCAAGCTCTCGACCGTGCGGGTCGAGCACGAGCGCTATCTCAACCCGGTGATCGGCTTGCTCGCGGGGCTGCTCGGCGGCGTATCGTCCTTCTTCGGGCCGGTGCTGCTGATGTACGCGGTGGCGCTGCGCCTCCCGCGCGCGCTCTTCATCAGCGCGATGTCGACGTTCCTCTTCTGCGGCGCCTTGCCGCTGGTGATCTCGCTCACCGCCTACGGCATGATGCGTCGCGATCAGTTCGTCATTTCGACCCTGGCCCTGGTCCCGGTCTTCGTGGGGCTCCTGATCGGCCAGAAAATCCAGCGCCGCATGCCGCAAGAGGCGTTTCGCAAGGGCATCACCGCGATCCTGCTGCTCACGGGGGCGAGCCTCATCCTGCGCACGATCTTCGGTGGCGCCTTCGGCTGAAATGCTTTGAAGGGCCGGCGGCCGGGAACGCCGGCGGCCGAGCGCGGCGGACGCAGCGCCTCAGGAGAATTCGGACTCGTCGGGGACGAGGGCCGCCGCGCGGCGCTCGAGCGCGCGGTATTCGCGCAGGCTGAAGGGAATGCTGCCGACATAGGCGAGCGCCAGCGCCGTGATGGTCGACCAGGGCGCGCCCACCAGCAGCCCCGCGAGCAACCCGACGAACAGCAACAGCGGCAGCACGTAGGGCTGGGGCACGCGGATGCTTTTTCCCGAATAGGTCGGGACCCTGCTCACCATGAGCGCCGAGACGCCGACGATGACGAGGCCGTTGACGTACACGCTCGAGAAGAATCCGGGGCCGGTCTCGAAGCTGATCATCATCGGCGTCAGCACCAGGCCCGCGGCGGCGGGTGCGGGCACGCCGGTGAAGAAGCGCGCGGCCCAAGGCGGCGCCTCGCCCGGGCCCGGCTTGGTGTTGAAGCGCGCGAGCCGCAAGGCGCAGCATACGCAGAACAGCAGCACCAGCGCCCAGCCGATGCTGCCCGCGCCGTTCATCGCCCATTGATAGAGCAGCACCGCGGGCGCCACGCCGAAGCCGATCACGTCGGAGAGCGAATCCATCTCGGCGCCGAACTTGGTGCTGCCGCCGAGCATGCGCGCGATGCGCCCGTCGAGCGCGTCGAGCAAGGCGGCGATCACGATCGCGGCCACCGCCTGCTCGAAATGATGCTGGAGGCCGAAGCGGATCGCGGTCAGCCCGGCGCAGAGGGCCAGCACGGTCAGGATGTTCGGGATCAGCTTGTTGAGCGAGAGATCCTTGAGGCGCGGGCGCGGCGTGGGGGCGAGCATCAGCGCACCTCCCCCTCGCGCGCGGGCTCCTGGGCGCGGAAATCGGCGATCACGGTCTCGCCGCCCACGACGCGCTGGCCGGCAACGACGAGCGGCGCGACGCCGGGCGGGAGATAGGTGTCGACGCGGCTCCCGAAGCGGATCATGCCGAAGCGCTCGCCGGTCCTGAGCGCCGCCCCCACCTGCGCCTCGCACAGGATGCGGCGCGCGACGAGGCCCGCGATCTGCACGAGGGCAAGCTCGCGCCCCTCGGGCCCGGCGTCGGGCTCCGCGTCGGGCTCGGCGTCGAGCGCCAGACGAAGCGCCATGCGCTCATTCTCCTCGCTCGCCTTGTCGAAGGACGCGTTGACGAACTTCCCCGGCCGGTAGGCGCGCTTCAGCACGCGCCCGTCATGGGGTACCCGGTTCACATGCACGTCGAACAGGTTCATGAACACGCTCACGCGCGTGCGCGGCTCGGGGCCCATCTCGAGCTCGGCGGGCGGCGGGGCCGCGACGATCGGCAGCACGATTCCGTCGGCCGGGCTCACGATGAGGCCGGGGCGCGTCGGGATGACGCGCGGCGGGTCGCGGAAGAAATAGGCGCACCACGCGGTGAGGACCACGCCGACCCAGCCGAACGGGCCCGCGATCCAGAACAGGAGCGCGGTCGCGAGCGCGAAGAGGGCCACGAAGCGCCATCCCTCGCGATGGAGCGGAACGATGAGGCTCTGTGCCAAGGACCCATCCCGGTTGCCGAATCCGGGCGCATTCTAGAGCATGATCCGACCGAGTGGAATCGGATCATACGCTAGGCTTTTGAATTGACGCATTTTCTGCGCCGAGCCGGTTTCCGTTTGGGCGCAAATGCCGCGGCGCCCCGCCCGGCGGCGTGAGGCGCGGATCGCGCGCTCACTTCTTGCCAGGGGCCCCGCTCTTGGGCGCAGCACCCTGGGACGCCTCGGGCACGGAGAACACCTGGCCGGTATAGATCAGGTTCGGGTCGGCGATCTGGCCCTTGTTCGCCTGATAGATCACCGTGTATTGCGTGCCGACGCCGAGATCGTGGCGCGCGATCTGCCACAGGCTGTTGCCGAGCTGGACCACGACGCCGTTGGACGTGAGATCCGCGGGCTTCGCGCGCTGGAACGGAATGATGAGGCGCGCGACCACCTTGCCCTTCGAGCTCACCTCGTCGAGGCGCATCGTGTAAAGGCCGGGCTCGACCTTGCTCGTGGGCTTGAGCTGCCACTCGCCCTTGGCGCCGACCGGCGCGCGGCCGAGGAACTGGTTGTCGAGATAGACCTGGACCGCGAGCGACTTCTGGCCGCTGCCGCCGAGCACGATCTGGCCCTTGTCGTCGTAATCGACCGTATCGAGCCAAAGCTCGCCGGGTTTCCGCATGCCGAGGCCCTGGAGCACCTTGCTCGCCCCCGGCCCGCGTCGCGGCACCGACACTGCGAGGGTCGGCTGCGGCGCCTTCTCCTCGGGCACCACCACGACCACGACGCGCTCGGACTTGAGCGTGCGCCCGTCGGGCAGCTTCGCCGTGATGCCGAGCTCGTGGTTGCCGGCGGCGAGCGGCTGGTCGAGCGAGAGCACCCAGTCGCCATGGGCGTCGGCGGTGGTCTCGCCGAGCGGCTTCCCGCCGTCGGTCACGGTCACGGTCGAGCCCGGCACCGCGCGGCCCGCGATCACCGCGTGGCCGTTCTCGACGCGCACCACGTCGAAGCTCGGCAGCTCCTCGGGCTTGGGCGCCACCGGCACGGGCTTGGCCATCTCGACCGGCTTGGGCGGCGGCGCCGGCGGTGCCGCCGGATGGCGCACGTACCAGCCGACCCCGGCCGCGGCAGCGACCAGAATGACGGCAATCGCGATGGCAACGATGCTCGATCTATTCACGCGACCCCCCTGGGCGCCCGTGACGATTCGACGCGTGATAGCACGAAACCGGCGTCCAAGAAAGGGATGCGGCGCGGCGCGGCAATCTTTCCACGGCGGGCGGCGCTCGAGAAATGGCGGCAGATCCGAGGATCCGGCTCGGAATTTCGGGCCGTCGCGCGGCGGCCTCAGCCGCCCGCCGCCTTGCGCACCGTGTGACGAATCGGCGGCACCGACTTCAGATAGGCCGCGATCGCGGCGCGGTCCGAAGCCGTGAGTTTGCTGGTGCCGAGATCGACCACGTCCGCCATGCCGTCGCCGACATCGTCGCCGTCGGGCTTCATGCCGGTATCGAGGAGATACTCGATGTCCTTGACGCTCCATTTTCCGATGCCGGTCGCGGGATCGGGCGTGATGTTGGGCACGATGCCGCCCTCGGGCCCGCCCTCGGGCCCACGCGCGGTGCCCGCGAGCCAGTCGTCGAGATCGAGATTGCCGAGCCGGTTGCGCGGCGTGTGGCATTCGGCGCAATGGCCGAGGGCGATCACGAGATAGGCGCCGCGATTGACTTGGGCGGAGGCCCGGGGATCGGGCTCGAACGGCCCGTGCTTCAGGAACAACCGGTTCCAGATCAGCATCAAGGGCCGCAGGTTGAACGGAAACGCGATCTCGTGGGGCCGGTCGGGCTCGGCCACCGGCGGCACCGTGCGCAGATAGGCGTAGAGGTCGCGCATGTCGGCGTCGGTCATGAAGGTGAAGGAGGGATAGGGGAAGACCGGGAAATAATGCGTGCCGTCGGGGCCGATGCCGTCCCTGAGCGCGCGCATGAAGTCGCGCTCGCTCCATTTTCCGATGCCGTCGGTCGGATCGGGCGTGATGTTGGGCGTGTAATAGGTGCCGAACTCGGTCCTGAGCGCGCGGCCGCCGGCGAGGAATGGGCCGCCCTTCCGCGTGTGGCAATCGGTGCAGCCCGCCGCCAAGAAAACGTAATGGCCGCGCTCGACGGCACTCGGGACGGCCGGCGCGCTCGCTGCCGGCGCGCTCGATGCCGCCGTGCCGGATGGAGGCGCACTCGATGTTGGCGCGCTCGATGCTGGTGCTGCGGGCGACGCGGCCAGCGGCGCAGCATCGGGTGCCAGCAGCAAAAGCGCTACCGCGAGAATGGGAAGAACCAATCGCCTCATGTCCAATCCACCGACCGGCGCAGTTGGCCGATTATTCCGGGCCGAGTATTCCGGGCCAATTACTCCGGGCCGATTATTCCTCAAGCGCGCGCGTCCGCGCTACGGCGTCGCGCGGGCCAGGGACTCCAAGCCAGGGATTCGCGGGCCAGTGGATTGTGGCTCAGTGAATCAAGCGCCCTCTATTGGAGCGGCTTCCGGAACGCCTTGTGGCACGCGCCGCAGGCTTCCTTGCCCATGACCGCGACCTGGGCTTGGACCGCCTTCGCGTCGCCGCCCGCTTCCGCGACCTTGATCAGCTTGGCGCTCTCGGTCTCGAGGGCAGCGGCGTATTTCTTGAACTCGTCCATGTGAGTCCAGATCTCGGGCTTGGCGTAGGTCTTGCCGACGTCCGACCCGGCCGGGACCGCGTCGGGAATGATCTTGGCGAGCGCGTTGATCGCGGTCGCGTGGGCCGCGACCTGGGCGTCGCTGAACGGCACCTCGCCCTTGAGCATGAGGCCGATGTCGGCGGCATTGGCGCCGATCGACTTCATGATGTTCTGGCGGTAGTCCACCGCCTTCGACATGTCGGCCGCGGTCGCGGCGGCGCCGAGGCCCGCAAAAAGGGCGAGCGCAAGGCCTGCGAGGAGAGCCGACCGTGTCGCATTGTGGATGAGCTTCATGAGGACCCCCTATCGAGGCTGGCGCCATTCCGGAACTGCCGTCGCGCGCGCGCACCGACGGCGGGCGGAAGTATAGCCGCGCGCCGGGCGCGAGGGGCCCTCACAAGTTCGCCCGCCTCCATCACAAACGCTTGAGCGCGGCGCAAATTCGGCCTTCCGCCGCGGCGTGCGACCGGTCATTATGGGCGGGCGGCGGCGCGCGCGCCCATCGCACAGTCCGGAATGCCTCTAGATCGCATCAGATCGCCTCGAAGAATGCCGAAAATCTCCACCGTTTGCGTCTATTGCGGCTCGTCCTTCGGCCGCGATCCCCGTTACCGCGAGGAAATCGTGAGGCTCGGCCGGCTCCTCGCCGAGCGCAAGCTCGGCCTGGTCTATGGCGGCGGCGGCGTCGGGCTCATGGGGGCGCTCGCGGAAGCGACCATGCTCGCGGGGGGCGAGGTGATCGGCGTCATCCCGCAATTCCTGAAGCGCGCCGAGCGCCAGCTCGTCGGCCTCACGCGCCTCGAGGTGGTCGAGAGCATGCACGAGCGCAAGAACCGCATGTTCGCGCTCGCCGACGCGTTCCTCGTCATGCCCGGCGGCCTCGGCACGCTCGACGAGACGATCGAGATGCTGACCTGGAAGCAGCTCGGCCTCCACGACAAGCCCATCGTGCTGGTCGACGTGGCGGGCTATTGGCGCCCGGTGCTCGCCGCGTTCGAGCACGCGATCGCCGAGAAATTCGCGGCCCCGCGCGTGCTCGAGCATTTTCACGTGGCGCCCACGATCGATGCGGCGCTCGCGTATCTGATGCGCGCCCGGGCCCCGGCCAAGGCCGCGGCGGGGTCGGAAAAGCTTTAGCCGGGAAGGGTTTAACGGACAACGTCGGCGGCCGCGCGGGGGCGCCGTGCCGCACCGCCGCAACCTCTTGCGCACTGCACAAGGGGTGCTATTGTCCGGGCGCGAAGTGGGTCCGCGCGCGGCCGCCGGCTTCGTGCCGTGCCGGGGGATGTTCCCCGGCCGCGACCCAGCCAGGCCCGGCACCCCAGGGACGGACCGATGAGCAAGATCAAAGTAGCGACCCCCGTCGTCGAGCTCGACGGCGACGAAATGACTCGGATCATCTGGAAGCTCATCCGCGAGCGCCTGATCCTGCCCTATCTCGACATCGACCTGAAATACTACGACCTCGGCGTCGAGGCGCGCGACGCGAGCGACGACCAGATCACGGTCGACGCGGCGAACGCGATCCGGCACTACGGCGTGGGCGTGAAGTGCGCGACCATCACGCCCGACGAGGCGCGGGTCAAGGAATTCAAGCTCAAGAAGATGTGGCGCTCGCCCAACGGCACGATCCGCAACATCCTCGACGGCACCATCTTCCGCGAGCCGATCGTGTGCAAGAACGTGCCGCGGCTGGTGCCCAACTGGACCCAGCCGATCGTGATCGGGCGCCACGCCTACGGCGACCAGTACCGCGCGACCGACTTCAAGGTGCCGGGCAAGGGCAAGCTCACCATGACCTTCGCGCCGAGCGACGGCGGCAAGCCCACGGTCTACGACGTGTTCGACTTCCCGGGCGGCGGCGTGGCGCTCGCGATGTACAATCTCGACGATTCGATCCGCGGCTTCGCGCGCGCCTGCTTCAATTACGGCCTCTCGCGCGGCTTCCCGGTCTATCTCTCGACCAAGAACACGATCCTCAAGGCCTATGACGGGCGCTTCAAGGACATTTTCCAGGAGACCTTCGACGCCGAGTTCAAGTCGAAGTTCGAGCAGAAGAAGCTCACCTACGAGCACCGCCTGATCGACGACATGGTGGCGGCGGCGCTCAAGTGGAACGGCAACTTCGTCTGGGCGTGCAAGAACTACGACGGCGACGTGCAGTCCGACACGCTCGCGCAAGGCTACGGCTCGCTCGGCCTCATGACCTCGGTGCTGCTCTCGCCCGACGGCAAGACCGTCGAGGCCGAGGCCGCGCACGGCACGGTCACGCGCCATTACCGCCTCTGGCAGCAGGGGAAGGAGACCTCGACCAACCCGATCGCCTCGATCTTCGCCTGGACGCGCGGCTTGCGCTACCGGGGCGAGTTCGACAAGACGCCGGACGTGGTCAAGTTCGCGGACACGCTCGAGAAAGTGTGCGTCGCGACCGTCGAGGGCGGCCAGATGACCAAGGATCTCGCGATCCT
>Ga0335072_10005775_pt1 | contig 18183 bp, 14 predicted proteins | sample Lox_Sample_21_FD_206725 | JGI IMG/M metagenome (GOLD analysis project Ga0335072, IMG submission 206725) | Soil microbial communities from Loxahatchee National Wildlife Refuge, Florida, United States - Lox_Sample_2.1 | ecosystem: Environmental > Terrestrial > Soil > Wetlands | place: USA... | reverse complement strand
TCTGCCCGATGTCTGGGACCTGGTCCTCGGCACCTGGGAACTGGACTCGGCCACCTCGCGCTTCGCGGCCGAGGCCGAGCGTGAGCCGCTGATCGCCGGCCTCAAGCAACTGTCGGCCAAGCCGGTGGTGGGCGTTGGCCGTTTCACCTCGCCGGACACCATGGTGCACCAGGTACGGGCCGGCATCCTGGACATGATCGGCGCGGCCCGGCCATCGATTGCCGATCCGTTCCTGCCGGCCAAGATCGAGGCGGGACGCCTCGACGACATCCGCGAGTGCATCGGCTGCAACATCTGTATCTCCGGCGACATGACCATGTCTCCCATCCGCTGTACGCAGAACCCGGCCATGGGCGAGGAATGGCGCCGGGGATGGCATCCGGAGCGGATCAGGCCGAGGGAATCCGAGGCCCGCGTCCTGATCGTCGGGGCCGGGCCGGCCGGCCTGGAGGCCGCCCGCGCTCTGGGTCAGCGCGGCTACCCCGTGATGCTGGCTGAGGCCCGTCGTGAGCTCGGCGGACGAGTGCCCCGCGAGGCAAGCCTCCCCGGGCTGGCCGCCTGGCGCCGCGTGGCCGAGTACCGGACCGGGCAGCTGGCCCGGCATTACCGCGACGTGGTGGAAATCGCCTTGGACAGCGAGATCACCCCGGACGACGCCCTCGGCTCCGGTTTCACTGACATCCTGGTCGCCACCGGCGCGCGGTGGCGGAACGACGGCGTCGGGCGCTGGCACACCGCCGCGATCCCGGTCGCCGGGCAGGCCAGCGTCCTGACGCCTGACGACCTGCTGACCGGCGCCCACCCGCTCGTCCGCCCCGGGCCCGCACCGCGGAAGGTGCTGGTGTTCGACGACGACCACTACTACCTGGGCGGCGTCCTGGCCGAGTTGCTCGCCCGGCTCGGGCATGAGGTGCGGCTGGTCACCCCCGCCCCGCTGGTGTCCTCGTGGACGACGCACACGCTGGAGGTCGGTGACATCCAGCGGCGGGTCCTCGAGGCGGGCATCATCGTTGACACGAGCCGGGTCCTCACCGCCATCGGGCCGGGCGAAGCGCGGACCGCATGCGCCTTCACCGGTGCGGAAACCACGGTGCCCGCCGATGCCGTGCTGCTGGTCACCGCCCGGATTCCCCGCGACGACCTGTTCCTGGCCATCGAAAAGCGGCAGGCCGAGTGGCCGGAGCAGGGCGTCCGGTCGGTGACGTGCGTCGGGGACGCCTGGGCGCCGACCACCATCGCCGGCGCCGTCTGGGCCGGCCGCCGCTACGCCGAAGAGCTGGACCGCCCGGGCCCACCGTCACGTGACCGGGCCTACCGGCGCGAATACACGGCCCTGGCGGCTCAGTGATAGCCGTCCACGACGTCGCACTGGGCATCCTGGAGGACGATCCGTATCCCACCTACGCCTGGATGCGTCGCCATGTCCCGATCGCCTACGTCCCGGAAACCGGGCGGGTCTGGATCACCACCTGGGAGCTATGCGACCAGGCCGGCCGCAACGATGAGGTCTTCGGCCCGACCAAAGACGTATTCCACGCCGTCTACGGCAATCCGAACGTGATGAGCCTCAGCGGAACCGAGCACCTGGCCCATCGCGCCGCGCTGAACTCCTGTTTCCGTCCCCGTGCGGTCAACGGATACCGCGGGCAGCTGCGCGCCACCGCCGCCCGGTACATCGACGCCATCCGCGACCGCGGCGCGGCCGACGCGAGCGCCGAGATCCTGGAGCGGATAAGCATGCGCGCCGTCGGCGACGTGCTCGGATGCCATGACGTCGACGATGACGTCCTGATCCGCTGGTTCCACGGCTTCGCCGCCTACCTGGTCGATTTCGGCCGGAGCAGCGAAGTCGCCGAGCACGGCCGGGCCATCAAGGCAGAACTCGCCGCCTACCTGCGGGCGCGCCTTGACCTGCTCGCCGCGCATCCGGACGGCTCCACCCTGTCCCACCTGCTCCATGACGGTATGCCGGAAGGAACCGTCCGCGGCTTGGACGAGATCATCGGCGATGTCGGCGTCATGATCGTGGGCGGATTCCAGGAACCCGCCCACGGTGCCGCTAACTCCCTGCACGGGCTGTTCACCCGCCCCGATCAGGCCGCCCGGCTCCGCGCCGGCCCGCAGGCCTGGTCTGCGGCGGCCGTGGAGGAGGGCCTTAGGTGGCTGGCCCCCTTCGGCATGACCGAAAAGCTCACCACCACCGACGTCTCCCTGGGGGGCGTCCGCCTATCCGCCGGAACCGAGGTGGCCCTGGTGCTCGGGTCGGCCAACCGCGACGAGGCCCGGTACGCCGACCCGGACGTGTTCGACCTGGACCGTCCGAGGCAGGCCCACGCGTCCTTCGGGTACGGATTGCATTTCTGCCTCGGGCACTACGTCGCCCGCGAGCTGGAACGGGTCATGCTCGAGGAGATGTTCGCCCGGCTGCCGAACCTGCGCCCGGATCCCGACCGGGAGGTGACCATCCACGGCTGGGCCGTGCGGGCGGCCAAGCGGCTGCCCGTCATCTGGGACGCCTGACCCCTCAGGCCGACGTCTGCGGCTCCTCTGCCGATCCGGCCTCCTCCGACCCGCCCTCCTCTGGCGAGCCCTCCGTCTGCACCGCCGCGGCAGAGGTCTGCCGGCGGGTGGGCGCTCCCAGAGCGTAGAACAGCAGGCCGATGAGAATCATCGCGGCAAGCGGTACCACCTGGGACAGCGTGTACTGGAGGCGCTCCCCGGCAAACCCGCTCGGCAGCGAGGCGTCAGGATCCGACGTGCCGATGCCCGGGTAAATGATCGCCACGGTGGTGAACGCCGCCCAGGCCGTGGTCAGGATCCCGCATATCCACAGCCCGGCCGTTCCTCCCGGTATCCGGTACGGGCGCGGAATCTCGGGGCGGCTGTGCCTGAGCCTGATCACCGACGGGAAGATCAGTATGTAGGTGAAGGTCACCATGGAGATGACCAGCCCCAGTGTGGCGCTGAAGTACTTCGCCGCGTTTCCGCTGGTCAGCTGCAGGGCCAGGATCAGCACGATGGTCGCCACCACGCCGGAGAGCAGGTTTACCACGATCGGCGTGCCGAGGCGCCTCGAGAAGTACCCCAGTGGCCTCGGCGCGGCCCCGTCGAACCCGGCGACCGCCTGAGCACGGTCGGACCCGATCAGCCAGACCACGCCCGAGGAGAGCAGGCCGAGGATCACCCCGACCGCCGCGATGTCGGCCAGAACCTTCCCGGCACCGGTGAGCACCGCGCCGGAGCTGGTCAGGTGGCCGCCGTAGACCACGAAGACCTGCTGCAGCGCGTCGAGGAATCCGGACACGTTGGACAGCCTGGCGGGCGGAAGCACGAGCAGGATGGCCAGGATGGGCACGCCGTAGAACAGCACGGTGCCGATCCCCGAGCGCAGGATGGCGAAGGGAACGTCCCGGCGCGGGTTGACCAGTTCCTCGGACGCGGCGCTGGGCAGCTCGAAGCCCTCGAGGTTGAAGATCAGGATGGGCGTCGCGGCCAGGAAGATCAGCCACGTCGGCTTGAACGCGCCGCCCCCGAAGCCGTGCAGGCCGTGCTCGCCGGCGTAGATGAAGACGGTGAGGGTGAAGAACGCTATCAGCGCCACGCGGATGATCGCGCCGATGTTCGCCACCCACTTGCCGAACTTCAGCGCCATGATCACCGATGCGATGCCGGCCCAGACGAACAGCAGGCCGAAGATGTACTCCCAGGTCAGCGACAGGTTGACGAAGAACGTGCTGAAGGCGGCCATCGCCGTGATGGCCAGCGTCCCGGCCAGCCAGATGGGGTTGTCCACCCAGTACATGACGGCCACCACTGCCGCCGCGGGCCGGCCGAAGGCGTGCTTGACCCAGACGTAGGGACCGCCTTCCTCGGGGAAGGCGGTGCCCAGTTCGGCGGTGACCAGGCCGTAGGGGACCAGGAAGAAGACCACCATGACGATCAGCCAGGTGAACGCTTGGGCCCCGTAGCTCGACACCGCGCCGAGGGTGTCCAGCACGATGATCGCGGCGAGCATCAGGAACGCCGTGTCGTAGCGTCCTACGCTGCGCCGGAGTTTCGTCCGCTCCTCGGTCGCCATCGCGGTGTCCACCACGTGGAATGTGGCTTGGCCGGCCGTTTCCTGTTCCAACGGATCCTCCGCCTAGCTAGTGCGCATTGCGGCATCGTCGATGCTCTGCGGCTCTTGGGCGTACTGTGCGACTGTAGCGTTCTGGCCGCCTGAGCACCATTCATCCATGGCAAAGTCTCGTCACGAACCGCTGATGTGCGCGCCCTGACGGGCCGGCGGGGAGTCATTCCCGCCGGTGATATCCGGCCAGGCGCGGCCCGGGCAAAAACGGACATTTGAGGCACGGCCCAGCGTGACAAGTTAAGCTTGGTACGTCGCAAGCTTTGACGGCCAGCGTCATACCATACGGAACTTTCCCTCCATATCAGGCATACGCTGCCCGGTTAGCAGTTAGAGTGGCGTCGACTATACCGTCGGTGCGCAGAATTGGCCGCTAGGGAGGGTGCCGTGCTGAATGCACCGCCGGGTCGGTTCCCGCCGCTCCGCAGGGCCGGGCGCCTCGATCCGCACCGAACCTCGGCGTACCCGTATCAGACCACGGACGGCACCAGGCGCATGCCTCCGGCCATGAACAAGGTGTGAGCGGCATGCTGGGCGAAATCCTTTTGGTGCTCTTGGTGCTGGTGGTGGCCATCCTCATGGTGGTGGATCTGGCCAGGACACCGGGCGAGAGCCCCCACGGGCACGCCGAGAGGCCGGCCTACGCTCCCGAGCGAGCGACGGCGGCTCCCTTCCTCCCCGAGCGAGCGACGGCCGCTCCCTTCCTCGGCTCGGGAGCCAGAACGTTTTCCCCGGAGCCGCCCAGGGCCATGCCTGCTGCGCCCGCTCCCGCGGCGGGCCCGCCTGCGCGGGAGGCGCGGGAGGCCGAGGCGACGCGCGGCTTCGATCAGATGCACCGGGAAATGTCGCGATCGGCAGCCAGTGAGGCCGAGTACCGCGACAAGTTCAACACCATCTTCGTGAACCTGTCTCACCGCAGCCAGTCCTTGGTGGAACGCCAGCTCCGCCTGATCGAGGATCTCGAGCACGGGGAGCAGGATGCGCAGCGCCTGACCAGTCTGGCCAAGCTGAATCGCATCGCCATGCGCATGCACCGCATCTCGCAGAACCTGCTGGTCATAGCCGGCCAGCAGGTATCCCCTGGCTGGAACCAACCGGTGACCCTCGCTCACCTGATCGAGGCCGCGCTGGCCGAGGTCGAGGACTACCAGCGCATCTCGTTCGAGGTACAGCCCGACATCGCGGTGCGCGGGCCTGCCGTCAACGACCTGGTGCACCTGCTGGTCGAGTTGATGGAGAACGCGACGTCGTTCTCGGCGGCAGAAATGCCGGTCCATATCAAAGGCCGCATTCTGACCAGCGGTGGCGCTCTGGTCGACATCACCGATCGAGGCATCGGAATGTCCGCGGAAGAGATGGCCCATGCGAACCAGCAGCTGGATAATCCGCCCGCGGTGGATACCGATGTCCCTAAGTGGATGGGCCTGCTGGTGGTCGCCCGGCTGGCCGCCCGGCACGGGGTCAGGGTCCGGCTGAACCAGGCGGAGCTTGGCGGTCTCACGGCCCTGGTCTGGTTCCCCGATGAAATCCTCACCCACCACAGCGCCGCTGCCGACCCGGGCCAGGCCTCTGCCGGGCCGCGGGGAACCGCGGCCGGCCGGGCCGCGTTCGCGCCGGCGCGGATCGTCACGCCGGACATGCTCGCCGCCCCCCGGCCCGAGCCGGCCTGGTCGGCCCGCAGCCCGCAGGCCACGGTCCCGGCCGAGCCGCCCGTGGCCGCCCGGCTCTCCGGCGTCGGGCTGACCGACGGTCCCGGCGGGGACGCCGACGTGGTCGTGCCCCATTCCGAGACTCAGGCCAGGATGCAGGGGCCGCCCATCTTCGACGAGGTCGAGTCGCGCTGGTCCAGGGGCGGCCGCGAGGCGCCAGTCTCGTCCGGCCGTGAACCGTCAGTCCCGCCCGGCCGCGAGGTGCCAGCCCCGTCCGGCCGCGAGCCGTCAGTCCCGTCCGGCCGTGAACCGTCAGTCCCGCCCGGCCGCGAGGTGCCAGCCCCGCCCGGCCGTGAGCCGTCAGTCCCGCCCGGCCGCGAGGTGCCAGCCCCGCCTGGCCTGGCCACGGCCGCGAGCCCGGCGGCCGGTGCCGCGCTGCCGGGCGGACTGCCCAGGCGCCCGCCGGCTGGGTCCGCGGGTCCTCGTGGCGGTCCGGGCCCGGCTTCCGGCCTGCCGACCAGGCCCGGCGCCGCGGGCCGTCAAGGCTGGGCCGCGCCCGTCGAGGAGGCGGCTCCCGGCGGGCAAGACGAGTCCTGACCGTCGGCTGCCGCTCGTCGTCATCGGCCGGGCGGACCCCGAGCCGTGACGCGCCGCGCCCCGTTCGGCTTCACCAAGGCCGTCTTCCTCAGTCACGTCGTCGATCAGAGCACGCCGGTGTTCCCGGGCGACCCGCCGGTCGGCATCCGCCCGGCTGCCAGCATCGAGCGGGACGGCTACTACCTCCAGTCGCTGACGTTCGGCGAGCAGTCCGGGACGCACTGGGCCGCGCCCGCGCATTTCCACGTCGGCCAGCCGGCCGCGGACGAACTGGACCCCGGTGACTTCTTCCACCCCGCGGTCGTGCTCGACGTGCGGGCCGCCGCGGGCCGCGATGCCGACTTCACGCTCGGCGTCGCGGAGATCCAGCGGTGGGAATCGGCCTTCGGGCCGATTCCGCCCGGCAGCGCCGTCATCATGTGGACCGGCTTCGAAGACCGGTGGGAGGACCCGATCGCCTACCTGAACGCGGACTCCGCCGGCCGGCTGCATTATCCGGGCTTCGGCGCGCAGGCCACGCGCTGGCTGATCGAGCACCGCTCGGTCCGCGTCCTCGGCATCGACACGATGGGGATTGACCCGGGTGCCGACCCTACCTTCGCCGCCGACCAGTCGCTGCTCTGGGACCATCGCCTGCATCTGGAAAACCTGTGCGGCCTGGGCCAGATGCCGCCGTCCGGCGGCTGGATCGTCATCGGCGGATTCCGGGTCCGGGCCGGGTCGGGCTCCCCGGCGACCGTGTTCGGCCTGATCCCCTAGCGTCAGGTGGGTCTACCAGACCGGGCCGGACGGCACCGAGATCGAGCTGACCTTCGCCGCGTACCGTGAGGGCTGGGCCCGCATCCTGCGGTGCCTCACCATTGCTACCGGAGGGCCGTGATGAAAGCCGTGGTGTTCTACGAGTCAGCCCCGGACGTGGCGGCCAAGGCGCCCACGCACCTGGCTGAGCACCGGGCCCGGTGGGCGGAGTTCGGCCGCCGCGGTGAACTGCTCATGATCGGGCCCTTCGCCAACGCGCAAGAAGAGGGCTCGATGGGCATCTTCACCACCCGCGAGGCAGCCGAGGAATTCGTCCGCGGCGACCCGTTCGTCCTGCACGGAGTAATCCGGAACTGGTATATCCGCGACTGGATCGAGGCTCTCGTTCCCGAGCCGCCCGCGGGATGATCCGCTTAACCGAGGTCGGGCCACTGATCGAGGGTGTACGCCATGTCCCAGAACAGCCCCTCGAGCCGTGAGCTCATCATGAAGGTCTCGGCCAGCTGCTGGCGCTTCTCGTCGCTGATCGCGCCGTCCCTGGTCATGTCGTCGAACGTCTCGCGCATGTTCCTCACGAGATCGGCTTCCTCCTGCTGGAGGTAGAACGCCACCCAGTCCGAGTACACGGGATGATCGGCGATCTCGTCCTGCAGGCCCGCGGCGATCTCGATGTAGCTCCAGGAGCACGGGAGGATGGCCGCGGTGATCTCCAGCGGCCCGCCTGCCGCCGCGGTGGCCAGCAGGAAGCTGGTGTAGGCCACGTTGGCCGGAGCCATGGCCCGCGAGCCGCCCCGGTCCTCGGCGCCCAGGCCGATCACCTGGTCCAGCAGGCGCCGGTTGCTCGGAATCTCCAGCCGGATGATCCCGTCCAGCTGCCGGGTGAAGAACTCCAGGCCTGCGTCGCTGGCCGACTTCGCCGCGCCCAGGGCCATGCAGCGGGCGAAGGCGGGCAGGAACATCAGGTCCTGCTCGATGAAGAAGCGGAACCGGTCGAGCGGCAGGGTACCCCGGGCCAGCTGGCCCAGGAACGGGTGCGCGTGCAAGCCGGCCCAGATGCGATCGCACCGGGTGCGGAAGGCCTGTGTGGTCTCCATGACCGCACCCTAGCCTGGGAGCAGCCCATAGGAGCCGTGAAATGTGGGCCGTCCGACCGAGACCTGCGCCGGCTCCCGCGCCCGGCTCACCACCCCGGCCAGGTCGGCGCGGACGTTGTCCAGGTCACCACGTTCTTGAGCCGGGCTGCGAACGCCTCGACCGCGCGTTCTCGTCGTACCGGACCCGGTTGTGAACCTGATTACGTTGCCTGGCCGCTGCCAGGCGATCACCAGCGCCCGGGTCGGCTAGACCAGCTGGACGCGCAGCACTTCGGTCATGGCGATGGCCGCGTCGCGCTGCCCGGCCAGGGCGGCGCGACGATCGTCGTTCATGTAGCCGTCCAGGGCGCCTTCCGAGGCGAATCGCAGGAGTTGCACCTCGGTGGGCTCGCTGTCATCGCCCTTGCCGTCCACGGTCTTAGCTCGCTGGATCACACGCCCGTCGTGCTCGGCGAGCAGGCCCAGCACCTGGTCTTCATGGGCGCTGAGATCGGCCTCGCGTCCTTCGTGCGCCCATAGCAGGACACACAGGTTCACTTCCATGAACCGGCACCGTATCGCATCTTGCCTGGATGCTCACGCCGAACGCCGAGGTCGCTTACGCTGGTCGGTCACCGGGTACCCGCGGCGCCGGCTTGGTCCCTGGTGCCCCCTGCGCCTCCCCCGCCCCGTTTGCGTGATCCGGGCTTGGCGGTTGATTGCGGGTACGGGGTGAACCTGCCGGATTAACCTGAGTTTCCGGCGTGCCGCGGACGCCGCCGCGGCCAGTTGGGTGGCCTGTCGTCATGCACCGGCGGCCTCGCCGCGGCCCGGCGCACGCGCCTGGTTTCCATGATCACCAGCGTAAGAGAGTGTTTGTCAAGGCGTCTGAGGCGTGGGTTTCCTGGGGGGTTGTTGCTACGTTCGGTCGTCTTTGTGCTGGTGGGGGACGGGTGGCTGGTGCGGGGTGATGTGCGGGCATGCTGCGCGCGCCCGCGGCCGGGGTGCCGGGGCGTGCTGGCGGGCCGGAAGCACGCGTCGCCGGCCCGGGGCGCCTGCGCTCGACGTAGCTCAAGCGGGCTTGGGGTCCCTACAGCGTTCAACCGGGCTGGTGAGGAGCCCCGGGCAAGTGGGCCGGGGGGAGCTGCCCTGGGTGATCAGCGGGGTGACCCCCGACGAAGAGGGCGGGCTCGCTCCCCCCGCGGGGGGAAATGGCCTGGGGGTTCGCGTACCGCGGGCGTCGTTACGGGCGCTGCCTGCTGCTATGCGGTGATGGCGTGGTCATGGCCGTGCTCGCCGGCCGCGATCCGCGGGTCCCAGCTGGTGCCGTGCGTGATCAGCGCGTAGATCCAGCGCAGCAGCGAGGCGGCGCACGCGACGCGGGCCTGGGCGTCGGCGAGCCTGTCTTCATCGCGGCTGGTCAGCGCGGCGTGCTCGGCGGCGAGGACATCGCAGTGCCGCAGCACCGCCCAGGTCGCGCGCCAGGCGGCCAGCCGCAGCGCGGGCCGGCCGCGGCGCGACATCTTGGTCTTGCCGTGGAAGTCAGCGGACTGGTTACGGGCCGGGGACATCCCGGCGTGCTTGACCACGGAGGAGGACGACTCGTACTGATGCAGGTCACCGGTCTCGGCCAGGATCGCGGCCAGCCCGGCCGGGGTCAGCCCGGGGATCTGGCAGACCCGCTCGCAGTCGATGCCCAGCTCGGCGAGCATGGTGATCATCTCGGCCTCGGTGCGGGCCCGGCGGGTCCTGGCGTACTTCAGGTCCTCCAGCGCGCCGGCGATCCGGCGCCTGACCGCGCGCAGCATCCTGGGCACCGGCACGGGACCGGCCAGCGCGGCGAATGCCTTCGCGGCGGACGGGCCGAGCCGCCTGCCGTCCCACCCGGCCAGCCTGGCCGCGGCCGCGGCGGCGAAGCCCTGCCAGCCCGCCGCGGTCACCGCGGCCAGCTCACCGCCGTGCTGCGGGTCCATGATGGTCTCCAGGCCTGCCAGCCAGGTCGCGGACTCCAGCGGGTCGCTGTGCGCCTCCAGCAGCCCGGGGACGGTCAGGGCCAGCAGGTCGCGGATCAGCTGCTTAGCCGCGGTGGCCCGGGTGATCTGCACCGCCCGGTCCCGGCCCGCGGCGCGCAGCTCCGCCCACGCAGGGTCCAGCTGCTCAGGGACGTAGCAGTGCAGTTCCCACGTCAGCCGGCTGACCAGCCCGCAGTCTCCCTCATCGGTCTTATCCCCGGTCAGGTCCTGCTGCTCCCGGGCGACGTGGCTGACCAGCGGCTGCACGCACACGAACGGCATCTGCCGCTGCGCCGCCAGCTCCTGCACCACCATCCACCGTGCCCCGGTCGGCTCGCACGCTACCGTGATCCCCGCCAGCCCTGCCCGCGCTGCCCGGTCCGCCGCCGCATCCAGGCACTGGCCCAGCTCATGCACCCGGACCTGCGGTGACCGCCGCCACAGCACCCGCTCGTCCCGGTCCGCCAGCACCATCGCCTGCCTCTTACCGCCCAGGTCGATACCCAGCACCGCATCCGAGACCGGGACCATCTCCCGCAGCCGCGCCTTCCGCGCGTTCCGCCGCACATCACCCCGGGTCAGGCCATTAACCTTGCTCATAGGACGTCCTCCTGTGTTGCGCCTGGGACACCAAGCCCGCACAATCGCACCAGGAGGACGCCCCCATCTCAACCGCATCCAGCGGAAACAGGCGCCTCCCGGCTTCGTCCTATTACTACGAAGACTCTGCTACTCCCCGGAGTAGTAAATCCTTCACGATCACGGGGAATCCCGCCCGGGGAACACGACACGCCGGGACCCGGGGCATCACACCACATCCCAGACCCCGGGCACGCCGCGAACGCACCTTACTTCGGAACGCTCACGGAGTCCCCCGGATCGACCACGGAACCCGGATCCACGATGCTGTGACGCAAGTAGCGGCCTGTGGCGGCTGCGACGGGCAAGACGGGGAGGCCGGGCGCTCACCCGCCGGGCGCTCACTCGCCGGGCGCTCACCCGCCGGGCGCTCACGCGCCGGCCGCGGCCCCGATGACCAGCCGACGGCCAGGCCGGATGGTTCCACAGCCGGCGTAACCCCGTCTGCTATGAGCGGGGTGCCGCTGACAGGATGCGGCACCCCGCTCGGGACGGCAGGCGTCGCGGGGCCAGCGCCGCACCGCGCGCCCGCCCCTAAGGCGTTACGCTGCGACTCTGCCCTAACCCTGACTTAACCCCCCAAACCGGTCAACTCATTTTCCCGCCGCGGCCGCGGCAGGGTGAACGCCGCTACGGTGGCGGCGGACAGCACGATGACGGCGATCAGCAGGCTGGCCCGCATGCCGGGCAGGAACGACGCCCGGTGCGCGATCATCGCGCCGAACACCGCGACGGCCAGCGTGCCGCCGACCTGGCGGCTTGAGTTGAGCAGCCCCGCGGCCATCCCCGCCTGATCGGCCGGGATGGCCTCCAGCAACACCACGATCACCGACGGCACCGCGAAGCCCAGGCCGGTCCCGGCCAGGACCAGCGCCGCGCTCAGCAGCACGCGGTCCGGCCCGGTGCTCACCGCCAGCAAGGCCACCAGCCCCGCCACGCTGACCAGCAGCCCGGCCTTGATCGGTGCGTCCGGGCCGACCCGGGCCCCGAGCCGGGCCGAGGTCAGGTTGGCCACGGGCAGCAGGACCGTCATCGGCAGGAACTCCAGGCCCGCGGTCACCGCCGACTGCCCGAGGACCCGCTGGAAGTACAGGCTGAGCACGAAGATCACGCCGTAGAAGGCAATGTTGACCGCAAACCCGATCGCCACGCAGACCGTCACCGCCCGGGACCGGAACAGGCCGAGCGGCACCATCGGGTGCACGGCCCGCCGCTCCGTGATCGCGAACCCGGCCGTCGCCGCGGCGGCCAGTAGCAGGCAGCCCAGCGCTGTCGGCCGGGCGAAGCCGGCCTCACCGCCGTCGATGACTCCGAAGGTCAGGGCCGCGAGCGCCACCACCGCGGTGACCTGCCCGGCCGGATCGAGCGGGGCGGCGCGCAGTGGTGACCGCGGGGCGCGGGCCAGCAGGGTCATGGCCATCAGCCCGGCCGGCAAGTTGAGGAAGAAGATTGCCCGCCAGCTCAGCTCTGAGGTCAGCGCGCCGCCCGCCACCGGGCCGCCTGCCATGGCCACGGTGCCGCCGACCGCCCACACCGCGATGGCCTTCGCCCGCCGGACCGGGTCACGGTAGGCCTGCCGGACCAGCGCGAGGGAAGCTGGCAGCATCACCGCCGCGGCGCTGCCCTGCACCGCTCGGCTGCCGATCAGGAACCCCAGCGTCGGGGCCAGGCCGCACGCCGCCGACGAGGCCAGGAACGCGGCCAGGCCGACGGCGTACAGCCGCTTCGCGCCGACCCGGTCCGAGACCGCGCCCGCCGAGATGAGCAGGGCCGCGAACATCAGCGTGTACGCGTCGATCACCCACTGCAGGCCCGCGGTAGATCCGCCCAGGTCGCGCTCGATACCGGGCAGGGCCACGTTCACGGCCGTGGAGTCCAGGCTCAGCATGAAGAATCCGAGCAGCGCGGCCAGCAGCACGATCACGCTCGCCCGGGCGGGCCGAGGCCCTGCGCTTCCCTTATCAACCCGGGTCCCGGCCCCGGCCGCGACATTCCTCGTCGTGGTCGTGGCCGTCACCCGCCCTGCCCCGTCGATGCTCATCGGATCCCTTTCGATCACCGGTGCGTTATGCCCCCTGACGGGATCAGCCTGCTGTGCCGGCGCCCCCCGTGGCAGGCCGGGATCTTCCGGGGTGTGCCGTACGGGGGTGTGACAGGGCCCCTCACATTGTCTCTTGCCGCGGCGCGGACCAGGGAAACTGGGACCATGACGACCGAGCAGACCGAGCTGGGCCGGTTCCTGCGCACCCGGCGGGCCGGCGTGCGGCCCGCCGACGTGGGCCTGCCCGCCGGCACCGGGACGCGGCGCACGCCCGGACTGCGGCGCGAGGAACTTGCCACCCTGGCCGGCGTGTCCATCGACTATTACACCCGCCTGGAACGCGGCAAGGAGACCCGGCCCAGCCCGGCTGTGGTCGACGCCCTGGCCCGCGCGCTGTGCCTGGACGAAGAGGAACACGAGTTCCTCCGCGCTCTGGCGGCCCAGGCCGCGCGACGGGCACCGGTCCGGCCCCCGCCGCCGTCGCGGCTGGTCCGCCCCACCGTCAGGCAGCTTCTCGAGGCCCTGCGCCCCAACCCCGCCTACGTGCTGAGCCGGACCAATGACCTGCTGGCCGCGAACCCGGCCGGCGTTCAGCTCCTTCCCGGCCTGGCCGAATGGCCTGCCCGGCAGCGCAACACGATCCGCTACACGTTCCTGCATCCGGCCGCGCGGGCCCTGTGGCCCGACTGGGAGCAGAAGGCCCGCGGCTGCGTCGCGCACCTGCACGCCGTGGCCGGCGCTGACCCCGACGCCCCCGACCTGGCCGCGATCATCGGCGAGCTGATCGTGAAGAGCCCCGACTTCAGCCGCCTGTGGGACCGGTACGAGGTCCGCCGGATGGGTGATGGCGAGAAGGTGTTCCGTCACCCGGTGGTGGGCAGCATGACCCTGGCTCACGAGTCGCTCGAGCTGGCCCGCACCGACGGCCGGCGCATGGTCGTCTACATGGCGGCCCCCGGCACCCCGGACTACGACGCCATGATCTTGCTCGACATGGCCGGTTCCGCTGCCGCCAGCCCCGAGGACAGTTCCTACGACCCGGGACTCTCCCCGCGGTAGTCCCGAGCCAGGGCCCTCCAGTCGAGCGGTAACGTTCCCCGGACGATCCGGGCGTAGCGTGAGGCGCTGTGAGCACGACTACCGGCTCCGGTACGGGAACTGCCGCTGGACTGGCTGGCATTGCCGGCTCAGGGGGGCCGGCGGCTAAGACGGTGCCTCGGCGGAAGGGTGCCCCGCAGGCCGAGGTACCCGGTCGGCTCGCTGCCTGGCGCTGTCATCGAACAGGGCGGCGCGCAGCACGGCGTCCGCCGCGGCAAGCTGGGCCGGGCTGACCCGCCTGGCGACCTCGCGGTTGAGCTCGCTGATGACGATGGCGATGGCGCGGGCGTAGTCACGGCCGGCCTGGGTGAGGGTGATGTTCAGCAGCCTGGTGTCACGCGAGTCCCGTTCGGTCGTGGCGTAGCCCCGCTGCTCCAGTCCGTCGGCGATCTTCCTGGCCGCCTGCCGGGTCACCCCCATGGCCGCGCCGAGGTGGCCGACCGGCAGCGGACCCAGCCACAGCATCCGCACCGCGCCCGCGTCGCTGCGCCGGTAGTCGGCATAACCGAGCTGTTCCAGGCGGCTGGTCAGCTGGCCGAGCCAGCTCTGCCTGGTCAGCGCGAGCAGGTCGCCGAAGCGATACACGGCAGTTGACTCCTCGGCCATAACTCCAGCATTATATAGGTATGCAACCAGGTTGCGTTTTCTCCTGGCGCCCGTCCAGGCCGTGGACGCGCGGTCACTACCTCGCTCTGCCCTTCCGGGGCTCCCGATGACTGCCGCCGTCTCGCCGCCACGGCAGCGCTCCACCCCGTCCCGCACCAAGCCACTGGCCTGGCTCGCGCTCGCCGGGGTCGGCCTCTACGTGGCCATCGACGTCCTGCTGGCCTTCCTGCGGCCCGGGTACAGCCTGCTCTACAACGCGGAAAGCGACTACGGCCGCGGCTCGTGGTACTGGGTCATGGACCTGAACTTCCTGCTGCGCTGCGCCCTGTCCCTGGCCATCGCCGGCGCCCTGTACCGGGTCGTCCGCCTCGACGGCCGTACCCGGGCCGGCCTGGCTCTCCTCGTCACCTGGGCTATCTGCTCCGGCCTGCTCGCGTTCTTCGCCGACGATCCGGAAGGCACCCCGCAGCACGGCAGCGGCATCGTCCACCTGATCCTGGCCTTCATCGCGTTCACCTGCGTCGCGGTCGGCACCATCCTGATATCGGCCAGCCTCATGTCCGACCCGTCCTGGCGCCCCGCCGCGCCCGTCCTGCTCGGCATCTCGGTCGCCGGCGCCCTCGCCTACCTGCTGCTCGGCGCCCCCCACAAGCACTACCACGCCCCCAGCGGCCTCTACGAGCGCATCTTCCTCGGCCTGGAACTCCTGTGGATCGCCGCCGCCGCCATCGCCATCGCCCGGCGGACCCCCGATCACGCGCAGGAGGGGACGCGTGACCGTGGCCAAGAACAAGGGATCAGGCGGCTAGCTCGCTGATCAGCGTGCGAACCCGCGCGCTGATCCCAGCCCACCATCTCCCACCACCTCAGGGACCTGGTCGACGCCGGGGTCTTCACCCGCGACAAACGCGGCGTCTGGGCCTACTACGCGCTGCGTCCCGTATCCCTGCGCGCCCTGGCTGAAATCCTCCAGCCGCCGCCTGCCGTATCTCCTTGATCACCCCTGCTGCCTATAGGGACCCTGCAGGGACTAGGCATCCATGCGCGCGCACCCCGCCGCAGACGCGGGCGTTTGGGGCTTGTGGCACACGTGCCCCGATAGACGGGGCCTGTGGCACACGCGCCCGATACGGGCATCGCAGGCGAGTGACTACCGGTGCGCCCGAGGTAGATGAGGCGATTGCCGACACCGGCCCACCGCCTCAGCTCCAGCGCGCTCCGCCCTCCGCCTCCGCCCCGGCCTCCGCCTCCGCCTCCGCCCCCGCCCCCGGATTATCCGACGGCGTCGCGGACAGCCCGGTGCACCCCGGCCCGGAACGCCCCGATCTGATCCAGTCGCCGGACCGGGTGGACCGCGTTGCTCAGCAGCACGACCGCGACGTCGAGCGCCGGCGCGATCAGCAGCGAAGTGCCCGTGAAGCCGGTATGCCAGATGGTCCCGTCCGGCCAGTCGCCCCAGGCCTCCGGTCGGAGCCGCCAGCCGAGCACGCGCGCCTCGGCGCCCGGGCCCGCCTGCCGGGCGGTCATGAGCGCCAGCGTCTCGGCGCTGAGCACCGGGTGCCGGCCGGGCGTGAGCAACGCGCTCGCGAACCGGCCGAGGTCCGCGGCCGTCCCGAACAGCCCGGCGTGCCCGCTGACCCCGCCGAGCGCGAAGGCGTTACCGTCATGCACGGAGCCCCAGACCACGCCCGAGCCGGTCCGCTGGTCGCCATCGGCCTCGGTCGCGGCGATGCGCCGCTGCGGGACGCGGGGCCGGTAGCCGGTCGAGGTCATGCCGAGCGGCCCGAGTACCTCGCGGTCGGCCAGTTCCTGCAGCGGTTCGCCGGTGCATTCCTCCACGGCCCACCCCAGCAGCATGAACCCCAGATCGCTGTAGCGGACCTGACCCGGCACCGCGTCGGCTAGCTCCGCGGTCACCGCTCGCCTGATCTCGGCCGGGTCGGCGCAGGTGGCGTGGTAGGGCCGGTGCGGCACCAGCCCGGCCACGTGCAAGAGGCACTGGCTGATAGTGACCGGTGACGACGGTGCCCCGGGCAGCCAGCGGGCTACCGGATCGTCGATGCTCCACTGGCCTCGCTGATGCAACAGCAGCACCAGCGGGAGCGTCGCCACCACCTTGGTCAGCGAAGCCAGGTCGAACAGCGTCTCGGCGTCAGCCGGAACGGACTCGGGGAATCCGGCATCGGCGAGCCTGGCCCAGCCGCCGGCCGCCGCGTAGCCAAAGCCCTCCGACGTGCCCGCCTGCATCGCCACGGCGGGCGGGAAGCCGCCGGCCAGCTGGTCCAGCAGCAGCCGCGACACCGCCGGAAACCCTGCCGCGGGGGCCTCATAGCTCACGGTCAGCCGCGGCGCAGGAGGAGTCACGTCAGGGCCAGCCGCATCTCGGTCGCCTCGTATTCCGGCTCGACCCCGGGTGCTGCCGTCCGGCGCGTACCCGGCCTTCGCGTACAGCCGCCGGGCGCGCTCGTTGGCCTCCAAGACGTGCAGCGAGACCGTGTCCGAGCCTGGTCCAGAGACGTTGAATATTCACATCAGGAGTGGCGCATCCGGCGATTCTCGGCACCATCCAGCCGGGCGCGACCCCGCTCAGACTGCCCGAGCCCGCCTATGCCCCGCTGCCTCCGCCTGCGCTAACCCGACCGGGCCCAGCTCGGTGTCCAGGTGCCGCCGTGGCCGGGCGGGACCGAGCCGAGGTAGGCGCGCAGCGTGCCGAGGGCGGGATGCGGGTTGCCGGTTCGCCAGATCAGCGAGTGCGGGTAGACCAGCTCCGGGTCGCGGATGGCGATGCGCCGCAGGCCGTAGTCGGCGGGCCACAGCAGCCTGGTCTGCTCGCCGACCAGGCTGGCCAGTTCCGCGGAGTCGGCGATCACGTCCAGGAGAGACTCGGTGCCGAAGTTCGGGCCGACCGCGTCGATGGTGAGGCCGAACGCCGCGGCCAGCTCGTCGTAGTAGGCGGCCCATTCGGTCCCGGCGGCGATGCCGGGAATCCAGATCCGGTGCCCGGCAAGTTGGGCGGGCGTGACCATGCGGGCCGAAGCGAGCGCGTGGGCCGGTCCGGTGAGCAGCTGGTGGGGCTCATCGAGGACCCTGGTGGCCTTGATGTCGTCGGGAAGCTGACCCGCGGGCCCGGTGACGGCCCGGAAGGTGGCGTCGATGGTGCCCGACCGGACGGCGGCGATCGCCGTCTCGGCGTCGAAGAGGGTCACGACGTCGAGTTCGGTCTCGGGGTGGGCGCGGTGGAAGCCGCGCAGCAGGGCGGTCGGAGCGATCCGGCGGCTGATCACGTCGACCCGCAGCGCACGGCGCCCCGGCCGCACCGAAGCCGCGGCGCGCTCCTCGGCCCGGAGCAGGTCGCGGGCGTGCGGCAGGAACGCCTGCCCGTCGACGGTGAGCTGGGCGCCGCGCGCCGTGCGGGTGAACAGCCACACGCCGAGGTCCTTCTCCAGCGCGGCGACGCGCTTGGAGACGGCCTGCTGAGTGATCGACAGGTCAGCCGCGGCCTCGGAGAACTGCCCGGCGTCCGCGACCGCCACGAAGGTGCGCACGGCATTGAGATCCACGCCCCGACCCTAGCAGCACA
>Ga0335072_10005773_pt1 | contig 18185 bp, 11 predicted proteins | sample Lox_Sample_21_FD_206725 | JGI IMG/M metagenome (GOLD analysis project Ga0335072, IMG submission 206725) | Soil microbial communities from Loxahatchee National Wildlife Refuge, Florida, United States - Lox_Sample_2.1 | ecosystem: Environmental > Terrestrial > Soil > Wetlands | place: USA... | reverse complement strand
AGAACACGCGCCATGATATCGACATCATTCTTGGGACCATCCAGCCCTTTGTAAGGACTGCCGACTAGTAACGCTCGCTTTTGGGGTGTCATTGTTGCCGTGATCTTGAGTCGCGTGTTTTAACTCCACTGACAGGGACATTGCTCACGCCAAGACTCGTTTTCAAAGTGGCTGTCGTTGTACGGTGACTGGTCGGATTGTTCGCCTTGCCGAAGGCTTCAATTCCTCGAAGCTACTCATGCGCGTCAGCAATATCTCCCGTCCAAAGGCCCAGTGTTCACATTCATTTCTGGATTATTGTTCGACCTGGTAGCGTTGAGACTTCTGAAAATGCCGAACCCAAATTCTGCAGGTGGCACGGCTCCACAGCCTGACCCTCAGAGAGCCGTTGGGCTCTCTAAGGCTGCCCTGTTGCAGTTTCACTCATTCTTGAACGATAATTCTGAGGATTTCCTGAATCGTGCTATCGATACCTCGCGCCAGAGCCTAGCCTTAACGCCTAAGGATGACCCAGCGTTGGCCGCGAGATTTCTCGATCTAGCAGAAATGATTCGCCACCGCTACGAGCGAAGCGCTAAGCCAGAAGATCTCATCGAAGGCATTGACAGCGCTGAGAAGGCATATAGCCTGATGCCACGCAATCACAAGTACTTTCCAGATTGCGCATGGACCTGGGCACTCCTTCGTGATCATCAATATCAGGCAAGTGAGACCGTCTCATTCATTAACGACGCGACTGAGAAGATACAAGAAGCCCTCGAATGCATGCCGAACTCTCCTGTCTTTCTCCAAGCTTATGGAACCATACTTGCCCACCGATACGAGAGCTTGAAAGACCTAAAGGACCTCCAAAATGCCATTGATGCAAACCAAAAAGTCATCTTCTCAAACGAGGCATCACAAGAAGCTAAGCTCTTCGGCCTGTCAAATCTCGCAATCCTGTACGCCTATCTGTACGAAAGAGAACTCCGAGGGGAACATCTCGATGTGGCTGTTCAAATGGCCAAGCAGGTAGAGAGGGAGACGCGATCTGGACATCCTGAACGACCAAATTTTCTCGGCATCCTGGCGAACGTTCTTCGCGACCGCTTCGACCACAAGGGACAGCATGATGACTTAAAAGAGGCTATAAAATTTGGCGAAGATGCCACTCAATCGATGCCTGGCAGTCACCCACATCGGGCGAAGTGGTTGAACAATCTCGGTCTCGCATATGAAAGTCAATTCGAGTGTACCGGTGATATGGGCGACCTCGAGCTGGCTATCAATGCAACGGAGGAAGCAATCGTTCAAACTCCACAAGGTCATCCCGGTCTGTTGCGCAGGACAAATAATCTTGCGAACCAATTGGGACTCAGGTACGAATGGACAAGAGAGACCGAATACATGAAACAAGCCATCGAGAAGCTTCAAGACGTGGCGGACCGCCAGGAACTAGGTGCCTCAGACCAGTGCACGTGTTTGAATAATCTGGCTTACATGCTGATTCGGCAATTTGAACGCGAAGGAAATGCGAAAGATCTGGATGAAGCCATCGAGCGGAGCAGGGAGTCGTTGTTCGTGATGCCACAGAATCATCCAAATCGCCCGATGCACCTCAATATTCTTGGACTCGCACTGCGTCTTCGGTATGAACAGCTAGATCATGACAAAGATATCGACAAAGCCATTCAACTTGGGGAAGACGCGACGAAGTTAGCCTCAGGTAGTCCATACCGAGCGACCTGGTTGTCAAACTTGGGGATTTCCTTCATCCGACGGTACGGGCGAACCAACAGGGAAGAGGATCTCGAGAGGGCTATCAAGGTCACTGAGGAGAGTGTGCAGTCGACTCCAGAAGACCTTCCCGACCGCGCAATCCGGCTAAGCAACTTGGCGAACATGTTACAAGTTCGATCTGTTCTGTTGAATAAGCAGGATGACGTGGAAGCGGCCCTACGGTGCTCCACGATGGCAGCCGAGAGTTCCACCGCAGTTCCGTTGATCCGTGTCAAAGCAGCTCGGAATGCCATCAGGATCCTACAAAAGAGAAGCTCGTGGGAACAGATGAGGTCTTTGGCACAGAGAGCCATCCAAATTCTACCTCTAGTATGTGGTCGCTATCTGAGTCGACAAGACCAACAACACGCCATTATCGAGACTTCAGGCCTTGCAGCCGATGTTTGTTCAATTTTGCTCAACACCGAGGACACAGAGGAGGCGCTTCGATGTCTGGAATTCGGCAGGGGACTTGTAATTGGTTATGTTATTGACAATCGCGACAACCTCTCCGCGCTGAAGGCAGATCATTCGGACCTTGCCCAACGATACGAGATGCTGAGAAGCAAGATATCCCAACCAATTGATATACAAGCCTCCAATATACTCGAGACGAGAATGAGGGAGCGAAGAGCCGCAATTTACGACATTGAAAAGTGTTTGCAACAGATCCGCCAGTTAAATGGCCACGAAAAGTTTCTCCGGGCACTTGGCGTGGATGAGCTGAAAGCCTGTGCTGATGAAGGCCCAATCGTGGTTGTGAATTTCACAGACATCAGCAGCGATGCCATACTCGTTTCCGCCTCTGAAGTCAGGAGACTTCAGTTGCCGGGAATGTTGATGACTGCGCCGGAGTTCGTTTGTCGAGATATGCGGCGATTCGGTTCCTTTAAGCGAGACCTCGGGCTTGCTCGAGACATGGAAAGTGAGGTTGAGAACCACACTTATGCCAAAGAAAGCTTTCTAACCTGGCTTTGGCGTACCTGTGTCAAGGTGGTACTGCAGGAGCTCGAAGAGACCGGAATGGTGAATTTCGGCGATGAAATTCCACGTATTTGGTGGATTGGGACTGGTATCGCGGCCTCATACCCCTTTCACGCCGCCCAGTCCTCTTCCGACGGTTCTGAGGAGAATGCTCTCAGCCGAATGATTCCTTCGTATACTCCATCAATCAAAGCTCTAGCGTACTCAAGAGAGAAGTCTCAAAAGTACACGGAAGCCCACCCCAAGGGACAAAAGGTGGTCATAGTTACAATGCCAACAACTCCGGGACAGAAACCGCTTAAGGGCGTTGAAGAGGAATGTGCCGCCATTCAAAAAGCATGCAATGGAATCTATACCTGTAGCGTCTTGCGGCAACCAACTGCGGAGGCCGTGTTGGAGAGCATTGGACAGTCGAGCATTGTCCACTTTGCGTGCCATGGGCTCTCTCATAAGACGGATCCTTCTAATAGTCATCTGTTGCTGCAAAAGGACGGTGAGTCTGGTCCCGTTGTTGACGAATTGACTGTGTCGAAGATCTTTGGTGTGGATAAGTCTGGTTCGGCTTGGATCTCTTATTTGTCGGCATGCTCAACTGCAGAAGTCAAGGACTCGAAGCTTGCCGACGAAGGAATACATATCTCAAGTGTACTGCAGATTGCAGGCTTTGCACATGTCATCGGATCGCTATGGAGTGTTGAGGACAAGGTGTGCGTACACATTGCCAAAAATTTCTATGAGGCTCTGATACAGTCAGATGGAAACAAGTCGCGGAACCGGGCAGTGGCACAAGCTCTGAGGAGTGCTGTCTTGCAGGCTAAGAGATCCTTGAATCTTGATCTACACAGCTGGGGAGCATATATACATTCCGGCGCTTGAAGTGGTTCTCTAATATCAGATCTTTGAGAAGGTCTAGCAAGTCTTGTAACTCCCAAGCTTTGAAATGACAGAGGACACATCTCTCGCGGACGTGCATCTTGTAGACCTTTCCAGTTAAAGCTCCAGGCTTGATTTAGCGTGCCAATTTTACCAGGGGCCGAAATCAGGGGTGACTTATGTAGGCAATTTGTCTCACCCCCCACAGGATACGCCCCAACATCCCGAACCAGATACCTATTGAGATGTCTGTAGGCACCTGTAGGCACCTGTAGCCCACTGCGAACAGCAACCGAAACGTTGCCTATTCACAACACTTTCTACATGTTGAAAAGCAAGGGAATTGTCTCCATCAAATCCAAAGGCATGGACAAATCAGGTACTTCCAGCCTGCTCAAACGTGTATGTTATCTTGACATTAGCCCAACCTTAGGAGGTCAGGGTCATGAAATCTGTTCAGCGAAGTTGGTCGCTTCTTAGTTTCAGGGTTTGTCACAGATCGGAATGACAATTAAGGCAACGAATGCTGATGATTTCAATCATGGTTGCCTAACCATCCATCCCACTTCATCCCAGTTCCTGGCTCATCAGATACCCACTCTCTCTAGATTATCATGTCCCACGAGTCCTGATTTCTATCTCTGCTAGATTCTACGGTTGCCCCGGAACTCGTCAAAGGTGTCGCTCGTAAGGCATTAGCGCATTTCTGTGCGCCGCATACCGCTTACATCAGGAACCCTGGTTAGCATGTCGAACATAAATTCCGCCTCAAACCGATTTGCAGTTCTGATTGGAATCGATTTCTACAAAGACAAGCCGCTGCACGGCTGCGTTCGAGATACCGACTTGATCCAACAGTATCTGGAAAGCAACGCCACACCGATTCAGGTCAGAAAGCTCACGGCGAGCATCCCTGTTGACCCGAACTCTCTCCAGCCGAATGGAGAACCTGAGTCGTGGCCCACGTTTGAAAATGTGCTTTCTTGTTTCGAACAGGTAACTTTGTTGTCAAAGGCCGGGGATTACGTCCACATCCACTATTCTGGTCACGGCACACGGAAGAAGGTATCATCTTCGTACAGCAATAGTTCTACTGGTGACCTTGCACTTGTTTTGCTGGATGGCACAAATGTACCCGAAGCCCGTTATCTTCCAGGGCTGGAGCTGGCAAAAATCATCCACAAGATGGTGGAGAAAGGAGTGAAGGTCACCCTTGTCCTTGATTGTTGCTTCTCCGGGAGTGTGGTTCGTCGTGACGATCGGATCGGTGTTCGCTACCTTGACTACAATCCCGCCATCGACACAACATGTTCAACGAGTATCGCTGAAAGCCAAACCACCACCCTTGGCTCGTCCAGCTCCCGAGACGCATCCATGCTCCCAAACTGGCTGATCAATCCCGATGGTTATACCATCCTGACAGCATGCGGCCCACATGAAGTAGCCGAGGAAGTCACAATTGACGGTAAAGAGCGCCAAGGCGCCCTGTCATATTTCCTCCTTCATACACTTGGCAAACTGAGCAATCTGAGCATCAGTCATCAGTTCCTCTATCATCATTTGTGTGCCAGATTCCAGGCTTCATGGCCGCGACAGAATCCGATGTTCTTCGGGAACAGAGACTTGTCCTTCTTTGGGCATCCCGGAGCAAGCTCCCATGTTGCCTTCGTACCGGTGTTTCATACAAATGATGGCACTCTGCGCTTAAGAGCCGGGCAAGCTCATGGCGTATCTGAAGACGATGAGTATGCGTTGTGTCCCTTAAATGCTCAAGAAGATACATCTGCCATCAACCAGGGAGGTTATGTCAAAGCCCGGGTTTCCAGAGCTCTTGCCGTCACTTCAGAGTTGGAGCTGGACGAGACCACAGTCAATCCCCAACGAGTTGGCACTGGGTGGAAAGCGAGGCGGCTTAGCCCTTTGTCTCTCCCAAAGATTCCCATCATGCTCACAGACACTGTTGATAATCCCAACCATTGGCTTCAAGCTACGAATCCGAGTCACTCATTCCAGCTTTTCCCAAGCGGTGGGGATACGCTACCGTTCTTGTTCAAACTCGACGTCAATGAACGCCGGGAGTACGAGATTCTGAATGAGTATAACGGGAAGATCTGCGGTTTGCCAACCGTGCCCCTTGATGAATCGGGCCAGGCGATGAATCAAGTCATGACGATTCTCGACCATTTAGCCAGATTCAAACAGATCGAAGCTATCAAAAATACCCTGTCAGACGGATCTTGCGACAAATTAGTCGAGATCCAGCTAAGCACTTCTTCCGGGGAAACCTATGACAAGAAAGACTTTCTCGAAGTAAAGCATGGAGAAGAGCTTCTCTTGGTGGTGCAGAACAAGGGCGATAGACCGCTCTACCTCCACATATATGATCTCAAACCTTCCTGGCAGATACAGAATATCCTCAAAGGAGAATACGTAACGCTGCTTCCCAAAAATCCGAGAGGATCGTTTTCCGGCGTTGACAAAAAGAGACTCAAAATGACGGTGCCCGAATTCTTGACCAACCGGGGGCATCTTTGGAGTGAAGATGTCATCAAGATTTTCGTTACCCTTACACCGACCTCGTTCGCTGGGATGGTCTTGGATGAACTGTCTACACCGTTGAGGAAAGAAGAATCACGCCAGGGTGGAAAACCAAGAACTCCTCCAGCTCAAGCGAAGATACTTATTGGAGAAGGCGGAAATGAAGGGCCAAATGATTGGACAACGCGAAATTTCCGAATCCGCACTGTCAAGGAAGAACTCAGCGCTGCGAGTAACGCTGTCTGATTGTTTATTGTGGTACCCGAAAGTTAAGCTGAGGTAGTTACGATTATCAAAGTAAAGATCCAATCAACATTCTTCGAAGTCGACGCTGATGGTTGCTCCGAATAGTCAGTCAATTCTGCGAAGAATGAACCAGATGCAGGGGGACAGTCTCGAATAGAAGGTAGCACAATTATGGATGTTCAGGTATCTCTCCTGTGCATTCTTGGTCCTGTTCCTCTTTCTAGCTTGTCGAGCTTTCTGCTCCCTCTGCTCAGTCGAATGGCGGATAGCACAGAAGATTAAGATGACTCAACCGCCCCTTGAACTCCGTTCCTGTTTCCAGCTTTTCAAATCCGAGCGTGAATGTGCGCCTCTGCAGTACGTCTTTTGTTGTTGCAACGACAGCAGAAATACCAACCTCGTGTATGTGGCGAAATTCCAACCAGACATAGACATCTGTAGAAGTGAGACACAGAATGACAAGGACTCGGTTACATAGAAGCCCCAGAATGTGAGTGAGTGCTTTGGCTGTAGGATATGGCCACACTTAAACGCACAAGACTGTAATAAAGCGGAAAACGTACTACACTCGAAGGACTCGACATCGCATAAAGCTAGCTTCACCCTCCTTGACAAACCGCTTCCGGGTCGCCGATCAACTCCCTTTACCCCCCCCCACCGTCCTCTCTGCCCAACTCACTGGCACATAGAGCCGGCGACCTCACAACGTCATCTGCAGCTGCCACACCTGGCAGGAAGAAACACCCTTGGATCAATGTCCCTCCGTGGTCCCTATAGCACCGCAAACTTCAGCAACGTTCCGACAAGCCTCTCAATAACCCGAGCGTTGATGCACTGCACATCGGCACGGACAGCTCTAGATCCCCCTTGACTGAGCCCGAGCCTGTGCCGAAGGACTCTAGATGCAAAACCTTGCAACCGAGCCTTACACTCAGCCTTGGACCCAAATACTTCCCTATGACTGGATAGCCTAAGAAGTCAGTTATCAACCCAGCTACAGCGCGATCGAAAGTGCTACGCTAATGCTGAGGCACGGAATAGTGAATCGTGTGGTTAAGAGTACGGGGAACATCTATCTCTGCAGTGAGGAAGAAGAACAACAGGATTGAGGAATTAGCATGCACTTTATAGAATGCGTGGCCTATCTTTTTGTGGGGCATAGGGGCAAGAATAGGTAAGCCACTCGGCCCGCAGGGGTGCTGTGTGGCATGCCGTATGGTGATGTAGTGGCCCTGAATGGTCCCGAAAGGCCCTTGCTGTCATTCTACCCCACATTATCTAGTGGCCTGCAATTGTTGATTCCAGAAGACAAGATCGATATGGACCGTCAGCTGTACTTCTATGTCTCCAAGCTGATGAATAGGGTGAGTAGAACTATCATTCCTTGTTCTTCTTGCTGTGTAGGGCAATTCTATACTAAGTAAACTGCCAATCCCTATCCGCATTTCTCTCATCTTACGCTGATCGAAGCGGCGCTTGGGTCGGTCGAGCCACAGCTTGCTACGTTATTATTGACTTCTGGCTAGCGAAAAGAGCTGGTCCCATAGACCAAATGTCTTCAGGACCATTGCCATCAGTGAATGACGTCGCAGTGTCCGTGCAGTTATTTGAGCAAGTCTGAATGGGTCCGCCGCGGCTCGGTGTCGCGACGCACTTCCGAGATTTGCTCTGCTCAGAGAAGCTGTCGACATTAATTCAAGTGCGAGAGCTAGATTCTATTCAGCTCTACTGTTACCTAACTCTCCTCTGACTTCACCACGGAAGCGTGGTATTTTCCGCCTCCAACAAGACTTTCATATCGTACAAAACCAATCTCCAGCCGAAATCTGTTTACGAGAACACCGCAAATGGATGTTGACCTTACCGCGAACTCTGCAAGTAGTTCAATCTCACAACCAGATATGAATGACCCCGGCAAAGCACATTATGCTCAGGCCATCCGACAATATCAACAATATCAAACTGATTGGAATGCGCACGACTTGGACAGTGCAATACATACTGGCCAGCTTGCAATTCAAGCAACTCCTGAGGACCTTCCAGACCGAGCTGCTCGATGTTCCGACTTGGGGGCAATGTTTGCTCAACGGTATGAGCTGATGGAAGATTTGGAAGACCTAGATGAGGCGATAAGACTTGCAACGAGCGCCGTTTCATCCCTCCCAGCCAGCGACCCTCACCGACCAGCCTTCTCAAACAACCTAGGTAGCTACTTCAGAATGCGATACGATGGCACGGGCGAGTTAAGCGATCTCAATGAGGCTCTCAGCATCACGCAGCGGGCCATAGATTCTGCTCCAGATACCGACCCACACCTGCCTACCTACCTGGACAACCTGGCAGCGCAGCTTGGTCTAAGGTCAGAACTCGAACATAGTGAAGCGAGCAAAGAAGACGCTCAGAGAGCAGTTCAACTGGGGCAGCTCGTATTGCAGTTGGTCGTAGACGACAATGATAACCTGCCGATCTACTTGGGCAACTTGGGAAACAACTTCCACAATCTATATGAGCAAGACGACGAAGTGGAATACCTTAACGAATCCATCAAATGGACCCGACTAGCAATCACATTAATCCCCGAAGGCCATCCGATGTGGCTGCCGAGCAAGAACAATCTGGGCATCGGGCTTGAGCGTCGATACGACCTTAAAGGACGAAGAGAAGATCTTGATGAGGCCATTCAAATCGCCCGTGAGGTGGTAGACTCGACTGAGGAAAAGAATCCGAAGCTATCACTGTTCCTAAATACCTTGGGCGTCAAGATGGCAAGTCTATACGATCATAACGGGCACATTCAAGATTTGGAAGAGGCCGTCCGACTCACTCGAGGTGCCTTGGACGCGGCTTCAGAAGACCATCGAGACAGAGCAGATTGGTTGAACAGCCTCGGAACCCAGCTTGAAAGCCTTTTCCGAAGGACTGGAGAGCTACAATATATCGAGGAGTCCGTTCAAGCGGCGCAACAGGCCGTTGAGCTGACTCCAACGAATAGCCCCGATCGCGCGGCATATCTTATCAATCTGTCGAATAGCCTCGAAGCGCGCTTCGAAGGGACTGGCGATGTGCATGATCTAGACAAGGCTATCAATTCCGCAGAGCTGTCTGTCAACGCAACTGGAGAAAGCGACTCTAGGCTCAGTGCCTACGTGACAGGTCTAGGAACGAAATTCAGACACCGATACGAGATCACTGGAGACATGACTGACCTCGAAGAGGCAGTCCGATTTGCACGACGAGCTGTAAAAATGACACCAGAGGATCATCGCATCTATCCCAGTTATCTCAACAGCTTGGGAAATGCCCTACAAAGTCAGTATCAACGGACAGGTGCCATCGAACATCTTAGTGAAGCCATCGAGTTGTCGCAGAAAGCTGTTAGTCTGACGGAACCGAGCCATCACGATTACCCTGCGTGGCAGATAAACCTCGCAAACAATCTTAGCCTTCGGTTCGATCACAAAGGTGATATGAATGACCTCGAGGAATCCGTTCGGCTTGCACGACAGACGGTGGAGTTGACGAAGGGGGATCATCTCGACCGAGACCCAAGCATGGACAATCTGGCAGGTATTCTTTGCAAGAGGTATAATCACAACAAGAATGTGAAAGACCTGGAGGAATCCATTCAACTTACGCAACGAGCACTTGGTTCGACTAGTGAAGGAAATCCGAATTGGTCAAGCTATATGCGCAATCTGGGCATCAGGCTCGCATATCGATACGAGCGCAACAGTGACACCAGTGACCGTGATTCAGCTTTGCAGTATTTTGTTCGCTTAAGTCAGGCTTTACAAGAAACTCCCTTAAGTCGTGTTGAAGCCAGTCGCGCGGCTATTCGAATCCTGAAACTCAAAGACGATTGGGAACAAGCTAGCAACTTGGCAGTCGAAGCACTGAAGCTTCTTCCCCTTGTCTGTAGCCGCTACTTGGGGCTTCGAGATCAGCAGTATGCCCTGACGCAAACATCTGGTCTTGCCGCCGATGCATGCTCGCTCGCTCTGAAGACCAAGGATGTGGAAGCGGCCATCCAACAACTGGAATTCGGGCGCGGAATGATAGTTGGCTACATGATCGATTCTCGGAGCGATCTGTCGGAGCTCAAAAAGGATTACCGGGAGTTGGCCGAGCAATATGAGACATTGCGTTATAAAGCTTCTCGGAAGATTGATTCACAAGAAGCCTCTGTGCGAGATGGGTTGCTCAAAGATAGGAGAGAAGCAGTCCAGCAAATCGAAGGCTGCGTCCAAAGGATCCGCAAGGAAACTAGACACAAAGGCTTCCTACTTGGACCTACGATTGAGGAGCTGAAGAGAGCTGCTACCGCCGGGCCAATTGCTGTGGTCAATGTCACGGATATCAGCGCCGATTCTTTGATTGTGTCGCCCAAAGAGATCAAAGCTATTCAACTTCCAGGACTCTTGAACGAAAGAGCCCCGCCACTGGTACAACAAGAGCTCAGGTGGTATAAGAACTCCTCTCGAGGGGATTGCAATCGAGATATGGAGAGTGAGGCTGAGTCTCAACTTGGATCTGATCATTTGTCATGGCTATGGACGAACTGTGTAAAGTTGATTCTTGAGGAGCTGGATAAATGCAGCACGCCTATGCCCAATGCCCTTCCCCATGTGTGGTGGATTGGAACAGGTATTGCTAGCTCGTTCCCATTTCATGCAGCAGGAGCAGCCTTCGAGGACTCCACCGACAACACCCTAAGCCACATTGTTCCCTCATATGCACCCTCCATAAAGGCGCTTATACATTCCAAGTCCCAGTCTCTCCGGCAGTCCGAGAAGGGGGAAAAGATCCGCTCTGTGCTAGTTGTGACGATGTCGAAAACGCCAGGTCAAAGGCCTCTACCCGGTGTTGATGATGAAGAGAAGGTCATTGAAAACGTGTGCAAGAACGCTTACTCCGTCGAGCCATTGCCACACCCGACGGCGGAAGATGTGTTGAGAAAGCTTCCAGTCTCCGAAGTCGTTCACTTCGCATGCCATGCATCTTCCAATCCGACTGACCCTTCAAACAGCCACATACTACTCCAGAAGCCTGGAGAGACGGGATTAACAGTTGACAGATTGAGCCTATCGCAAATCGCGAACGTTGTTACGCAGGGCCAAGCACAGATCGCATTCCTATCCGCTTGCTCAACTGCGGAGGTAAAGGCTAGCAAGCTTGCTGATGAAGGGCTCCATCTTGCCAGTGCGTTTCAGGTTGCTGGGTTTGCCCATGTTATCGGCGCGTTATGGTCGGCTAATGATGATGTCTGTGTCCGCGTTGCAGAGATCTTTTATACTAATCTTGTCAAGGCAGATCAAGCCACGTACTCTGACGGTTTCGTGGCCTCGGCGTTGCGGGAGGCGGTCCTTCAAGTTCGGTCGGAATACCCTGGTAGCCCAAAATTGTGGGCTCCATTCATTCATTTGGGAGCATAAGCAGTCCGTTTCTGTGTGAAAATCTGTCATTAGTCCGGTCGTCAGCGAAAGCTGCCATTATGCGAGGCTTTGTAACTGTACCGTAGTATTCAAGTCAATTCCATCCTCTGCGCTTGACACGTTCAAACCAACGCGCAGAGCGGAGACTATAGTAATGCGCTGCAGGCAGTTTCACGTAGGGGCCATGACTAGATCGTCCAGCGACTTCTCGAGAAGGGGGCTGATATCCATGCGCAGGGTGAAGGCTATGTCAATGCACTATACGCGGCTTCAGTCAAAGGCCACGATCAGATCGTCCAGCGTTTCCGAGAGTGCGCACCAATTGCGGAAGGGATAAAGGCATGCTAAATGGCTAGTCGTTCAATTGGGAAAGCATGGCAACGAGGGAATGGGAAAAGCCTAGAGACGCGTTGTGTAGAAGGCTTGCTTGTCTCTCTATGTTCTATGTGTGTCCTTGCTATCTTTGATGGATGCCAAAAGACAGTTCTTGTGTCCGTAAGGGCCTACACCAAACTCTCCACCTTTTCCGCACCCATTACCATGGCTCTTACCAAAAAGCGCAAAGCTACCGCTTTGGAAGAAGATGCCACACCGGTGAAAAGTGGATACAGTGGGCAAGCTCTCATCGCGACGCGAAGAAGGGAAAAGCGAAGAAGATACCTGATGAAATCTATGACCCAGCAGACACTTCCTTCAGAATCTAGTGCTCCAGCTCATTCAAACAAGCGCAAAAGCAAAGCGGTAGTTGATGATTTCGGTCCGAAGTATGAAGACGCACACTTGGCCGTATCGGCGTCTACAACGTTGTACTTACCTGCCTGCCGTATAGGATGCCTGGCCTGATATCTGCCGCCGCAGTTGCTTTGCAGATGCACTCCAGCTTCAAATGCTTGAGGTTCGGCTTGATGATCGGGACTGGAGGTGGAGTATCCAGTCGTGAGATGAGATCGGCGCATTGAGAGCGCTGTATGTCTGAGGGCCCGGTGATTCATTATGGTGTTATTGCATCTGGAAATCGGGTGATGCGGCACGGTAGCACCAGAGATCGGTTGCGAAAAGCTCAGTAGAAGACAAGTAAGCAGAGATCTTCGAGCGACCTTGGAAAGAATCGCTAGCTTACTTTGTCTTGCTGGAAGAGTGGCGAGTAATACGGCACCGATCCCACGTACTGAGTATCAAGGCATCCTCGCGGTGAGTCGTCTTGTACAGAGCGCTTACGGCACTGAAGAATCTCTCCTTGATACAAGAAGAAAAGAGCCAACAGGCGGATGAGATTCATCGGCTTGTGCAGCTGTCAAGGCACCTGCGCCTGGGCAGAGATTCCTGTATCGTCAAGTCCCAGTACCTCCATCGCCATCCGCCTGGCCAATGCTTTCGCATCATCCCCCTTCTGGACCACAACGTCACTTTTCACTCCGACTCCCTCCCAATTCGTGCCGGTCATCGCATTAACTGGCCTCATATCCGGAACCGCGGCGACCCACCAGTTCTTGCCAAACTCATCTGCACATATCGACTTCGCGTTCATGACGGGATGCGCAGCGCCCGCGGTAGTCTCGGCCCCATCGCCTATGATGGCGTGTGTACGCTTGAGCGCCTGGAGGTCATACACCATCTCCTCGCCACCGGAAACGGTGTCCCTGCTCGTTAGGACAAACAATGGCTTCGATCCGCCGAAGCGCGCAGTACCCTCTGGGAGACCACTCGCGGGAAGTGTGGAGTATGAGTACTTGACGGCACCCTGGCGGTCAACCATGTCGTTGAGGTGGATGGGAGCGTCGCCATCAACGAAGTAAGAGACCACAAATGCCACAGTGTCCGGGTGCCCGCCTCCGTTGTTGCGAAGGTCGATTATAAGAGCGTCGGTGTCAGCAATGGAGGATATGGTTCCACCAATTTCCTTGCGGATGGCGGCGGAGTCGGAGGCAATGTCTGGAGTCGATGGGACGAAGCCGTTGATTGGGAGGTATCCGAGCCTCTTGTCTTGGATGCTCTCCGTGGAGGGGACGCCAAACCCGAAGTTGATGTGCCGAAGCTCATCGAAGAGGTTTTCTGGTCCTTCCCTACTTTGCTCATCGTCATCACCATGATCCTCTACGTCGTTACGGCGAGGAGGGGGTTCTGAGAATATGATGTCAACATGCTTATCCCCACTGATAGCATGCATATCATCCGTCAACCGTTGGGCAAATGCTTCGGACTCCTCATAACAGTCATAGTCTCCATTCTCTTGCACCTTCGCTTCGAGGTCAGCAATCATCTTCTCACCCACCTCAGGGAAGATGTACAGCTCGCGTACGACATCCGAAATCTCCCTAACAACTGTCCGCCTCCGAGCGGGCGTCAAAGGTGCGAGTGCCCGCTCGAATTCATCCTTCCTGTCGCGGGGCACAAACTTGATCGGCGTATGTGTCGGGTTGATATCGAATTTCGTCACTGGGTGAGTTTCCTTGTTGGTGTCGACCTGCATTACAGCGCGCGTGTATTGCGAGCGATTTTTCTCGCGGAGGAGCACGGTGATGGAAGCAGCGGGGTTTCCTGGAGAGGAGTCGAGGACATCGATAACATCGAAGCCCCCCGTATGGTTTGATAATCCTATCGTCCGGTCGATGGTGCCGACTTCGTCGCTTGCACCGTCGAGGGGAAAGTATGCGTCATGGTAGGCAAGAAGAGTGTCGTGGTCGTGGGAGTTGAATGCCACCAGCCAGGCTGAAAACTGGGTCGAGGCGGGATTATCCCAAGGCAGCTGCACGGAGGGCAATAGGATATCTGCCATTACGCTTAGGTTTGCGAGCGCGTTGGAGGGGTAGTTATGGGTAAAACAAGGATAAACTTGATGCTCCCCGCAAAGTGCTAAAGCAGTTAGAAACTTGTGAGGAGAATTACAGGTAATAGGATTTAGGAAGAGACGGCAAGCCCATGATTTGAACAGAACATAGTCGCATTGGTTCCTCACAGGAGTTACTTGCTCATATTAGTGAGCCAGAGACATGATTCATGATACGCCTGCCTAATTCTGGACGCGGGCAGAGCCGTAAACCCTGACTTGTCACTCGCAATCTGCCGCGCTCTCTGGTCAGTCCTTGGGTAGTCGCTGTCGTGTGCAAGAAGTCATGTAGTATATCCAAAGGTGCGAGATATGCTAGTGAGCGAAACTATGCAAGAGCTATGCAATTGTAACTGCGATGGATTGGTTTGAGCCTCCGCACACGGCAGAAGTTTACTTAGGAGAGAAGCTAGCTTTATTACCCAAAAATCTTGGGGGTCCGTCATCAACACATCAACCTCCCAAACTCGATACGTCCACATGGGACCTCATACTACTCTGCACCTGCGCTCTGAGTGTAAGCCATCTTGTTGTCTCTAGCTAGGCGATCAATTGCTAAAGCTCCATAGGCAAGCCACTCGAACATCGATCTGCATTAACCCCAACCACGACCAAAGCTCTCCTTGATGCCGGCTACAGAGTGCATATTGAACGGAGTCCGGAGCGCATATTTGATGACAGCGAATTTCAGGTAGTCGGAGCAACATTGGTACCGGAGAACACATGGCGCGAAGCTCCTGCAGACCACATCATCGTAGGCCTCAAGGAGCTTCCAGAAGAAGATTGTGAGTCATCAAGGACTGCTCTGAGCAGCAAGAGCAAACTTCTAATCTGTCTGCAGTTCCTCTCAAGCACGTACACGTCCAGTTTGCCCATTGCTACAAGAACCAGGGAGGATGGGAATCCGTACTTTCACGCTTTCCCCGAGGAGGCGGAACCCTGTTAGATCTCGAATTCCTCGTCGACGATAGAGGCCGCAGAGTCGCTGCCTTTGGATACCATGCTGGATTTGCTGGTGCAGCTCTGGCTCTCGAGACCTGGGCATGGCAACTCAACCACCCCAACGGCGAGGCCTTCCCAGGCGTCTCCAGCTACCCAAACGAATCTGATCTGATCGCCGACGTCAAGAAGGCGATTGCACAAGGAACCGCCAAGTCCGGGAAGGGTCCCCGTGTGCTCGTCATTGGAGCGCTAGGACGATGTGGTAGCGGTGCCGTTGACCTCTGTCTTCGCGCAGGCGTCCCAACCGAGAATGTGTTGAAGTGGGATATGGCAGAGACAGCCAAGGGCGGACCATTCCCCGAGATCGTTGAGAGCGACATCTTCGTCAACTGCATCTACCTTACAAGTAAGATTCCCAACTTTGTCGATTTACAGAGCCTGGATACGCCTAACCGCAATCTCTCGGTTATCTGCGATGTCAGTGCCGATACCACGAACCCAAACAACCCTATTCCTATCTATACTATATCGACGACGTTTGATCACCCAACTGCACCAGTAGCTGTCAAGGGTGAGCCAAAGGTCACTGTTATTAGTATCGATCATCTTCCTAGCTTGTTGCCTAGAGAGGCGAGTGAGGCCTTTAGCAAGGATCTATTGCCGAGCTTGTTAGAGTTGAAGTCATGGAGATCTTCACCGGTTTGGAAGAGAGCGGAGAAGCTGTTCCAGGAGAAGGTCGCCATATTACCCGAGACATATCTTAAAGAGTAGAGGCTTTAGACGCAAGTCCAAATAAACGATAGTTTCGGGCAGGGAAATGATGTCGTGTTTGCAATAATCTCCCGCATGAGTGACCTCGGGTGATACTTATCCTCAAATCTGTGACTCGCTTCCTTCCTGTGACCTCCAAAAATCTCAAACATCCATTCTACGAATACCCCCAGCGATGCCAACATAGAGCATGACAAACTCCAAATTAGCCCTCTTATCTTTCCAAACCCAAACCTATTCTATTTGACCTCCCACCAGATACGAGTTTGTAAAGACCTTCGAGCAGTCCGACCACCTGCAGCCCAATACGTGGATCGTTGTGCGCAATGACGGCCGCGGCTTCCACAAGTAACCTCCCCCCTTCTCCTCTTCACACTACATACTCCAACACATCACAGATTCTCAGACAAATATATGCCTTCTAAAAGCCCAACGACCGGCGCGCACTTGACCTCATGAACGCAGCCGCTACGGCAGTCCTAGCTGAGCTGCCGGATCGCGTATGGTGTCAGCAACGTATAGTTTTGTATTCCATAGGTTGTGTCCACTCTTTGAAAAGAGGGCAAGCAAGCTTGTGATGATTGTTGTCTCTATGTGGACTGCCTGCTGCGTCTTCCCTGTGGCCTTCTTCACTGATGTGAGTCTTACGGCGCCGCTGCCGAGTTTTGACGGGCGGGCGGTGCAGTGTCCTAGTGTGCAGAATTTGAGGGACTATATGAGCTGGAGGCAAGTTCATTTACTGATCGTGAGGCTAGCAAAGTTGTCCTGGAGAGAGATCCCGCCCGAGATGTGTGTTCCAGCAAACTGCGGACCTTCTTGGTGGATGTGCGTATGACCCAGTCTTGAGTCTTCTGGGCTGACCGGAGTGCGCACCGGTATTACACAATCGGCATCACGACGGAAAGGCACGGTCGATGATGGCGACCGTGGAGCTTGGGCTTGTTCTGCAGGAGCTGTATGAGGCGATGTTAGTGTTGCTAGCAGTGACTGGAAGGTTACTTGCAGCTCAGGGATTTGCCAATCTTCCGCCGCAGCCCCTCAATTGCCTTGTCTCCCCCTTCTCCATAGCGAAGCGAAATATCGATGTTGAAGATGCCTAAGAGAGAGTATGCCTTGTCTTCTTGACGCTTCGTTTCACGAAACTCAGCCCAAGCTATTCATTCCTCGATCGTAAACCTCGCTAAAGGTGCTCCGCGCAGAGCTTCGATCGCGATACTAGTGATTTCGTGAATCTTCTCTTCCAATAACTTCTTGCTGCCTAGCCAATCTCTCTCTCGTGAAAAGAATTCGACAGATGCTGAGGCTATCAGCTCTTGTAACGTCCAGCCTCGAGTGAAACATCGACTTCCCGGAAACGCCGCCTCCCATGTGATCGGTGATAACAGAAGATTTGTACCCTCCCCAGATGTCGAGACATCGGGTAGATACACATAGCATCTGTCCGCGTTTTGATACCAGCGAAACATAGAATTGATGGCCTCACTAAGCTCGGCGCTGCTAGACTTGTCGATGCAACAGGTATCCACCCATAAGTGTTATAAACCATCACTGGCAGCTTGTGCTCTGCAGAAGTCTCTCTTCTCGTAGCCAGCCTTGTTCCTACCTGTGCCTTCCGTGAGGTCTCTGAATGTGACTTCGTCGCCATGCGCACCCCAGGTATGTGACAGGATAGCATAACGAGGAATATCTTTATCGTGCTTTTCCACCAAACTCAAGTTCCCGTGTCCATCATCTTCAAGAAGACGCATCGTCAAGCGTGTGGCGGTTAGGCAGACATGCAGTGACGAAGACTGTCGAGACCGTCGCAGAGAACA
>Ga0335072_10005772_pt1 | contig 18187 bp, 16 predicted proteins | sample Lox_Sample_21_FD_206725 | JGI IMG/M metagenome (GOLD analysis project Ga0335072, IMG submission 206725) | Soil microbial communities from Loxahatchee National Wildlife Refuge, Florida, United States - Lox_Sample_2.1 | ecosystem: Environmental > Terrestrial > Soil > Wetlands | place: USA... | reverse complement strand
TGCCGATTTAAGGGTCTGGATGCGGCAGTCGATCTTCAAAATCTGTCTCTTTGCCAAGTCCAAACCTACCTATCCTTTCTTTCACTTCACTTCACCTGACACCTACCTACTCTTCCGATCTCCAGAAGTCTAACCACTTCATGAAAAAAACACCCTTGACAAGTCTTTCTACTCTTGCGAGGTCAATCTTAGGTCGTGTATGCTTACCTTCAACTATTCTCTTCGTCTTCGACCCTCGTCAACTCCTTCACCGTGTGCCTCTGTCAACCTCTCTTTCTTGCACCAGGTAGGTATATCCCCATCTATCGGAAGTTCTCATGTATCTTGGCCCAGAAGGACTTGCTCCAGCCTTCCGTCATCCCGGACCCGTCTCTCCAATTTGGTCTGTGCACTTCCTGATCATTTTCCAACTACCCTTACCTTGCTGACCTATCTACCTTCTGTTGATAGATATCTGATGGAAGACATCAGCGAATATACGTCCGACACATCATCACTCACCGGCGCTCCACTCTCAGTCATGGACATCGACGAAGGTCTGGTGAGCTTTCCAAATTCCGAAATCAGCCCCAGGAGAGGACGGTTTGGTAGGTTTGGGGTGTCTTCTAGCTTCATTTATGGTAAGAATGGGGATGAAGTTGAACATGACGAGTTCTGGAATGGCTCTGCCATCAGTCCAAAGACACACAGACAAAGAAATGCATCGCCAAGAACACATTTCTCTAACCTTGGGAAATTACCTGTTGAGGCAAGTGACTTGATCATTGGCTCTCTGCGTGGATCTTCAGTTGACAGATGCCCAGCTTCTTGAAATGGTCGCAGTACACCTTGCCGACAGCGACCTATACTACCTCTGCTTGGCCGGTAAAGAGCTTTGCGTCAAGCTCATGCCAGAAAACTCTGGTATCTGGAAGGCTCGATTTCTAGCACTATACGACTTTCCGACCATCCAGGGCCATTACGAATTCTGCTCTGGATACCAGCTGAGACGGTTTGTCCTTCGAAATTTTGCTGATTGTGGCAATGGTGGCCAAAAAGCAGAGATTGGGATGGAGGTACTACGAGATATGGTACTTGGTACGTCGCCCTCGCCAGCACTCTCACGCACACTTGACAAAGCCAGCGTTCCCCCGCCTATATTGACTTAGTGGGCCTTACTCGTTAAGTGATTCTCATGCTTTCAGTATCACTGACCTCTCACTTGCCACAGAAAGCTACAACAGACCGCAACCATGGCTTCCGGCACCAGTGCACTCTCGCAACCTTGCAACCTTCTCTGCAATGTCGACCTCACCATGGATGCAGAAATTCCTCTCGGCTCCCTTCTTCGCTTGGAAGGATATAAATAAACCATATGGAGAGCCCAACGAACTTTTCGATGGACTCCAAATTGTGCTATCACACCTAGTCCTGGATCCATACTCTCCATTCGCTCTCGCAGTTCCAACCAGCCGTGGTGACTACGATATTGCAAAAGTCTACCTCTGGGATCAACCCTTCGAAACAATCTACCGCCGCGCTCCACCGGTAACACGAGCCAGTGACAGCCCCACTCCCTTCACCGTTCTCTTTCCCAAACTTAAATCAAGGTCTCCCGAGCCCGAACCGCAAATGTATCTTGACCTACACAGCCTGCTCCACATCCGCAATTTCTGGCGCAGGCACTTCATGGCCAAGGAAGATGCTACATACTTCGACATGGCGGAAGCTTTGATAAAGATGGGAAATGCTCCACAAAAGTGGCACCGGGGCTTTCAGGAACCGCTGGTAGTTGAAACGAAATGGGTGGGACATTACAGCTGCCTGCATCCGTGGCCGAAGAAAATAGACAAGTTCGAAGAGAAGCAGTGTTGTGCAGAGGATTGGCATGATCACGGTATTGATCCTTTGGTATGTGATGGCTATCGGCTTTCTCCTTTCCCGTTGGTACTCATCAAAATTTTGTCGCCTTCTAACTAGTCATCATTCACCAACTACCTTCATTGTGAGAAATCATCAAGCCACATACTCACCCGTCTTCCCCCTCTTATCTAGACCCTCGACTTCTCGACAACTACCAACAACGCGTCTGGCCCGCAAGCAGGCTATTGGCCCTCAATCTTCAGCACTATCCCCGCCTTCGCCTCCACAGCCCCGTCCCACTCCGACGCCCCATATGCCTATCTTCGTGGGGTCGCCCCATACCTCGACCTATCCTCTACGGCAACAAATCGAAATCATCTCTCCAACCCCCAAGCGCCAAAATACCATCCCTTCCTCAGCCTCCGTCTCCGCGGCCTGATTCATTCAATCTCATCTCCCATTGCAGCCGCCAGCTCCGACAACGGCTTCCTAGACTGGGAACTCGACGCCGGCATCCCAGGCTTCCATCGCATCATCATGGTGTTCTACCAGCCAACGACCCGCTATCTCGTAAGTGTCTGGGAGCACGCATGTGGGGAATTCGGCGACGTGTTCCAGCAGACCATCTCCGGCCAGATGGTCCAGGACATCAATAATGGGGTTGACGGCTTGACGGCAGAAGGAGGTGGACTTAGCGTTGAAGCGTACGAGAAGAGGTGTAAAGAGAAGCTACGGCGGGACTTGGCCAGCGAGGCGTGTTGGCAGCAAGGTCCACTAAAGATGGGCCGAGATTGGGTGGAAAGTGTTGAAGACACATATTCCGAAGCAAGGGGCCTGGGATGGGTGAGTTTCCTTCCCTGTTCACATGCTCTGTTTGTTCATCTCTCACTTCTTGAGTTCGCTGATGACGAGACGGGGGGTTTGACAGGACGATATCGAATGGGCCTGGGCGTATGAAGGGGTCATCATTCCCGGCGGGAAGATCATGATGGGTCGATGGTGGATGGTCGGGGCTGGTGGAGAGGGCGAGGGCAGGGAGGTTGGCGGTCCGATGAAGGGTGAAAGAGGACCTTGGATCTTTTGGTGTTGAATTTCTTGCTATTGGTTGGACTTGGGTTGGAAGAGGGAGTCGGGAAGGCTGCCTGCCCATTGAACGGATGGCGTCCTCCAGTTGCGCGCTTTATTGTCGAATAAGAGGCGTTTGTGGTGTTTCTGCGGCAAGAATGACGGATTTTCGTCCGTGATGGCCTTTTCAAGCTTACAACAGCTTCACGGGGATGCAGAGACTAGCGCTGAGTCTGGTACTTTGGATATAGCTTAGACTTCAGCTACGCCATGCCACTCGTCATTACTTTGTCTGACGAATACCGGAAGCGCTTGAATGCAAGGGAAATGTCACTAGTGCTCCATCCTTGTCGCACTTTGGGCGTCCTCAACTGTACTTCATTCCCAGTTGAAATAATTTCAGACCACACCATCCTCCTCCATGCCTTTCCAGACAAAGCAGTCTCTCGCTTGAATCAAGTTCTTCCTGTTCTGCTCGATGTCTGCATGCCTATTCCGCGCCTCGCTTACAGCCCTTTCCATCCATTTTGCTGGTGCAGGTGCTTGTTGCATGAACTCGACGCGATCGCTACCGAGTCCAAGATCTCGCTGTAGTCACGCACCCGCACCCGAGCTGCTATTGGTGTCTTCCACTACCGGTCGCTGATATCGACTTGACAGCGTCGGTGATTCATCTGGTCGGTCAAAATGGTGCAGGTCGGTCGCCGCAATGCCAAGTCCGCCGCTCATGGTTGCATGTTTCATTGTTGGTGACTGTTCAGGGTAGAAGCGGCCCCCTGGGTGAAGCTGGTGAGTATCATTCTGTGACCGCGCTTGGTAAGCATCTGAAATTGAATGTGATCGCGCTCGATTAGGTCGGAGAGCGGGATCTTCCAGTCCAGTCTGCATTTCACGTTCTTAGTCAGCCATCAATCATCCTCTTCTGGGTTGTCAGATTCAAACAGTTCACTTGAACATAGCAGGGGATGGGGATCCACGGAGCCCGTTTTCGAGTTGGAGGACCTGAGCAGCATCTTTAAGGGCTTTAGTGGCAATTTTGCATTGCTGGGATATTGAGTTTTGCACCTAGAATGGAGACCGACTAGTGAATAACCAGAGATGAAGTACCCAGGCGCATATTCGATGATAAAGTTGCCAGCGGAGAGGGCTTCCACAGCAAGATCATGTAGCCTGGCCATGTATTTTAGGTGCTCAGGATTCGAATAGTCCAGAACTTGGCCGTTTTGAGTGTGGACAGGCTGAAAACTTCGGCTCCTTGAAGCCCGGCTGCTACGTTTATGGAAAGAAACGGAGGTTGGAGCTGTCTTGCTCCTTTTTTGCACGGTGCGTGATGGAACAGCCAAGACTACTCACCAGGTTGTCACTACCATAAGTCTCCTTGAACTCCTCGCCTTGCACTTTGACTTCTCCATCTCGAATCTTACGCATTAGCGCCAAAAACTGCGAATTTTGGAATTTATCGCTCGTGTCATGTTGGACCGAGGTGAGAAGTTCACCAGCTGTGCGAGCCAACTCGTCGGCATCCCGGCTATCTTGGTCAGGTGTTCGGGTCTTCTGTTCTCGGTACGGTATAGCGTCTGATCCTATGCGGATCTGCGTTGGATTTGGTACGCTCATCAAAGATGGAAGCTCGCTTTCGAATTCTGAGTCTATCGGTATGGCGTCTTTGTGGAGGAGGTCGCTACCTTCTCGTTGAAGCAATGTGTCCATTTCACTTCCTTCTTCGACCATTTCTTGAGCCCGTTGGCCAGCTTGTTCGAAGGCGTCGGCAAAACCTGCCTCGTCGTACATAGGCTCTGCTTGCATCTGCGACTGTTGCTGCTCTTGCAATTGTTGCTGTTGACCGTAGCTGTAAGGCATGGGAGCTATCTCCATGTACCCCTCATTGAAATTGTATTGCACACCTCGCCAATTTGCGGTTGTGTACTGATTTTGGCTGGGCGGCTGAATGGCTTGCTTTCCCTGTGCAGTCGCGCTTCCGCCATTTGACTGATGTACGGCAAACTCGTCCTGCCAACCACTAGACTTCACCAGTGGTGCCTCAGCCCGGAACTGGTATGACGGTATTGGCTGGTTCGAGATATGTAGGCTCTGAAAGTCTGCTGCCCAGCCCGTTGCAGCTCCATTCTGTTGCGAAACGGGAGGCTGGTACACTGGAAGATTTCCGTGCAGAAGGGGTTGTTCGACTTGGAAAGGATTCGCCGGTCCAGCTTCGAAGGCCGCAAACTCGGCATCGAGGCTGCCAGTTCGAGGATCACGAGTGCGAAAACCCTGCGGAGGCGTCAGCTACAGTCTAGAAGCAGCAACAGAGCAGTGAAACTTGCCTGCGCTGGCGAATGTCTTGGACCACTAATGCGATCCTGTAGAAGTGTACGATCGGCCTGGGTATGTTTTTGAAAGGATTGTAGAGGATTCGAGGGGCCACAGAGGGCATCTGCCATGGCGGGCAACGCGACGTATCTTGGTGATGTGTGAAATGGAGGAATGAATGATTCTTGACAATCCTGAGCAAAGCAATTGTCATGCGAATGGTGAACTCCCGAATGTACCGAGGCTAAACATGGGAATTTCATTCATTTGATGAACGCGAGACCGCACGATAAGATTAGATCATGACGGCGAAAAAGTCGCGCTATCAGTCACACGTTGTCTTCTGCCTACTCGAGGTATGCCAATGAAAGTCCTCTTCTACCTTGGATCATATCCCTTCGGACTTGCTACTGAGCTCCCCCAGCACATTTTAGAGTGGCCAACACAATGGATACCGAAAATTACGAGTTCTATCGTGCCAGCAGTGTCGGTGAAGCGCTCACGGAGACGCTCAACGATTTGATAAATGCAAATCGCATCACTGGTGCCCTGGCAATCAAGATACTTCATCATTTCGACCGTGTTGTTCCGGAGGTACTAGCAACTGAACTCCACGCAACCACGAAGATCAAAGCTAAGATTAAGCACTACCAAAATGTCGACGAGGTCTGGACATTCGTCCTGAAAAACGTCTGCTTCACGACCAAGGAAAATGGCCAGAAGAAAGACGAGGTTCAGGAGTTCGGAGCAGAACACATCACTATTCTTGCATGTCCTGCAAAGAAGAACGCTAATTAAGAGAGACATGAATGCTGGCAAGCTGGAGATGGATGCACCTTATGGGCGTGCATCTCATAGGCGTGCACCTTACGGGTGTGCACCTCATGGCGTATACCTCATGGGCATGCACCTCATGGCGTGTACCTCATTGGCGTGTACCCCACATGCGTGCATCTCATGGGTGTGTACCTCATAAAACCTGTATCTCAGGCGTGCATCTCACGGGCGTATACCTCACGGGCGTACACCTCATATGCGTGTACCTCACGGGCGTGTACTTCATGGGCGCGCATATCATGGGTGTGTACCTCATAGGCGTGCATCTCATGAGTGTGCACCTCATGGGCGTGCATCTCACAGGGGTGCACCTCATGGGCGTGTACCTCATGGGCGTGTACCTCACAGGCGTGCACCTCATGGGCGTGCACCTCATGACCTCCAGATCCTCCACTTTACAAATGGTGGTCAGCCGTCGCGCCGGTGGATGATGCACCAGTCCTTACACACTTTGTTTGAAGTTGGTATTGGCATTAGTTTCGGTTCGGGTGCTACAGCATCTACTGTCGATCCCCTCTGCTATCCTCCCAATTTCGTTACGGACAGCGTATATTCTCCTGGAGTATACTCAGATAAAGAAGGTTATGTCATATCATCTACCATAAAAAAAGCCCAAAGCTATGAACAGCTGCACTACAAGGACGGTACAACACCAGCAATCAGCTGGAAGGTTGATCTTCGCGGCTCTGACTGTTGCTCGTCTATTAAAGAAGTCCAGGCATGCACTCCATCATTTCTTCCCTAACCAGACGAGTCGGCGAATCATCCCAGCGTCCAGGGGCGTCTGGCTCGGAGAGGTCGGGAACTGGAGAGTTATGAACCTCAGCTAGCATCATAATCAACCGGCTGAAGCTCGTGCATCTGTGGATCTCCCGTTTTGCTACCAAATATCGTGGCCGTTTCAAAGCCAGCGAGTGAGTTAAGAGGAGCACACTAGGGACTTTAGGGTAACGACCTTGTCTTCTCATATTTCTCTTGGTCCCATTGCCAGACCCCGCCAGTCTGATCAGGCTCTAGTTTTTCTCCAATCTTTGCAAGCAGCTCTTCGACGTGAGGCAGTTGCTGCACTTGCGTAAAGTAACGTTGGTGCCACTGGCGCCCTTCGGCTTCTTCCTCTTTGCGCATATGTCTTTGTCTTGTTTCGAGCTTGGACTTCTCACTGTGGACGGTAGACATGTCACCAGCATTAATGGCAGCTACTACCTTGCTCCATGCTTTGCGGCTCTCAAGCGGATCTTGCTCGTCAAGGGGTGGCACTACCAGAGGTGTAATTGGCAAGTTTGTGTCGAATATTTCAAGTACCTGGTTCGTTTGGAGATCCTTTGTTGTAAACGACCCTGACCATTGTCCATCTGCTGCGAATAGTGCGTCTGCTGGCCTGCCCGTGGGGTACAGCACGGCAGAGAAGGAATTCTTCTTGCCCCGGAACCAGCCTCTCCCAGAAAAATCGATCTTTGCAGTGAAACCCGACGAGCTTTGCATGTAGACAGGCTTATCACTATCAATCTCGGGTGTGGGAGGGGGAGGAATGAATCCTTCAAGGTGAAAACTTGGCAGTTGAATCAAATAGTCTTCATCATACTGGTCGAGGTGAAGCACCGCGACGCCCGCCCGGTTGATCCGTACCGTTCTGTCGAAGCGGGTCTTCTGGCAATTGTATCCCTGGAGCCTGACACCATCTTTCTCATTCCAAATGTGGAAGGCTGTAACAGGTGGATGGTGACTGACTTGTTCTGCAACAAGGCGCGTGACACCGTCTTCAGTATTCCAGTGGCCGAGAAATAGCTCGCCCAAGAAGGGATTCAGTGGCTTCCCTTTCTTTCGATCGGGTCGATGATTGTACTGCTGTTTCAAAGTGCTCAGAAACCATTTCAGGACAAGTAGTGCCCTCCTGGTAGGGTCAGGTTCTTTTGCCGGAGCTATGAATAGTTCTGGTCGCTCTGCCCAGTAGGTTGGGAATTCGATGAACGAGGTTGTGCTTAGGAGGAAGGGTGGGGCAGTGATGGCGCTGAGATCGCCCCTGAAGTTTCGCACTGCCTGAAATCATGTCAGTAGATTTAGGGACTATTGAGAATCGACCAGTCAAACATGCGACAACGTTAAGGGTACGATGAAGTAAGCAGGACTACCTTGAAGAACGCCATAAACTCCTTCACGGTCCCACCCATAAACTGTTCATTCTGCTCAGTAGCGGCCATTGCGAGTGGAAGTGGACGTCAGTAGGGCAGAGGACCAGTATGGAACTCGACAGGTTAATACCGCAGTCGACTTAACATGTTGGCGAGCAGTCAACTACGTACCCCGTTCAGCTAAAGGCAGCTCTCGGGAAGCAATCGGACTCGGCTGCTTTCAGTCTCCGAAAGGGCAAGTCACCTGCCATTTTCACCTGGCTCTTGGTGGACGAACAGGAATCGTTGGAACAATGGAATGCCTTTCGACATTACCAGAATGGTAGGCAACTCCAATACGACAATCAGACTACGCTGTGCACAAATCATACCGTCTTGCATAATACCGGTGAGTCGGCACCCTTCGCGCCCGTGCCGTCCGAGGAGCGGAGAGTGGTTAGGGTACGATTTATGAGCAAGTGCCACATGACACGATTATCATATCTGCCGCAATATCCTTCAGATAAAGCAATAGAAATGGGCTGGACGTATTGCAACGCGTAGACTTCCTCCATAGCTACAGCCTACATACTGTGTAGAAGCGAAGGCGGCAATTGCTGTCCGTGAAACCACGCCGTGCAGTCTTGCTAAGTTATCCCAATGAACAATCTAACTGTTCAGGATTTCTATTTATCGGACCATGCAGGAGCTCGGAATATTCATTCCACCTAACGTTGTTCAAAGCGATAACAACTACGCAGGTCTTTAAATGGTCCGCTATTGTCTCGACGCCTGAATGACTCTTGAGATCAGAGTTGAAATGTCGCATGCCTGATATCCCCGTTACATGGAGCCTCTAAAGCGATTCGCTTTGGGGGATCCTGGACCATCAAAAGATAACGAAACGGTCCACGTTCTATACCTTACAGCAATACGCGAAGACGAGCTGACCAAGCACGACCGGAATTGCTAAATATTTTCCTTCAAGCTTCAGGATTGCATTGACCAACTGGCAAGGCTTGCCGGAGTCACTACATAGAGCAACGGTAGAAATAACCTGCCCGAGGGAAACTCACGGGTGATTACATCTCTCAACGCTATGCTCTATTTTGTTGAAAGGGCCAAGTAACTAAGGCCAAGCAAGTTCGACTTTGTTCATTGTGCGAGTGCATACCAACAACCACAAAATCCTACAAGCTAAAACCTATACCAAGCACAGGCCGTTTTCTTCCCGAAGGCTACATTCGACAACCTCAGCCACAATGGTGAGTGCGCCGGACGATCCACAATGGCCCTCATTCCGAAAGAGCTCTGCTATCCTGACAACATCCTGGTGGATAGGTACCGGCGGAAGTTGAATTGTGTCACGTCTACGACCGTACTGAAAGAGGTCCCAAGATATCTCCCCTATAATTAGCCTGGGACGAGTTGCTCTAGTTACAGCTCTAGGCACTATCCGGCACCCCTTTCGTGTCTGATATTCTAGTAGTTGAGGTTAAACTAAGGGTCTAAGTATAGGATCAAATCATATCAATGTTCATTCAGCCACAGGCTTCTTTACATCAGACTGACGGTATAAAGAGGCAGGCTGCAGAGCACGCCGCTCTCGTATAACAAGCACACATTCAGCCAATAATTGGCGACCTCCTCAAAGCGCCTACCCTCTTGATGGGGGTCATAGGTGTCCATTCCTCACTCCCAACAGAAGGGCCGGGCACGTTCTCTTTCTCCTCCTTAGCCACCGCCGGCTCTACTCGAATCTTGTGCTGCTGCTCCTGCGCATTGGAACTGGCTTGCGGCGATGCGCTCTGCCCCTGCATCTTCTGCCGATTCACAGGCACGGGCACTTGCTTCTTCTGCACACTCAACACCTTTCTCGGCGAAAGAGGAAGCCTCTCCTTGTCACCCTCCTCTTGCTTCCCTTTGACTTTTTGTTGCTGCAGAGCCACCCAGTGCTCGAAGCCTCTTACAGCACTCACCCAAGCCCCAGTGCCCAGCTCTTTGCTCTCAATTTCCTTGGCGAGTGCTTGGTGGACTTTGGTGCTTTTCGCTCCAGTAAGCCACTCGAGGACTGAGCCGTAGACTGCTTTCGCTGTGACACCACTTGTCGTGTTGGTTTGTCCCTCCGAGTCGATAGCAGCGCGGAGAGAGAATTCAATATCGACACGTGCCTTGCCCTGCAGCAAGACCATGGTCTTTACACTGAGCTTTTCATCACCAAGTATGGACACATTCGTGATACCAGCAACGTTGAGCAATCGAATTTCCTCTGACACGTTCTGTGCCGCCTTCCACCCCTTTGACACAGTTGAGAGCACTGTTCTTGCCGAGACTGTTCCTTTCGGCATGGCCGCAAAGGCATGCAATTGGCTTTGTAGGAGTTGGAGAAAGAATCTCTTCTCTGTTGGCAAGCCCGCTGAGTTTGACAAGCTATCAGCTTCCAAGGGTGAGTACGTCAAGCTGATAGGCGCCGAAAGGGCAGAGTCTGATGTTAATTTCCGACCCCTCGACTGGCGCTTAACATTTTGCTGTGCAGAACCGTGTTGAAATGCTGATGGATAGAAGAATAGTCTCAATGAATCTTTGTATCGCATCGTGAGGGCAACACCACAGTCACTTGCACCATCGTTGTCCTCTTCGGCAGTGACTAGTACCCATCCAGTCTCCTTCTCGATCTTTTCGACCTTCTTTTTCAGTTCCAATACAGACTTTGGCGACGAGCCTCTGCACTCCTCCCTGACACGCTCAGCCTCTTCAATCTGTGACTGAAATTCATCCTTTAGCTCCGCTGCTTGTGATAATGTATCCTCCTTGTCGCGCATCTGCTCCTGCAACGTGTCAAGCAATTCTTGCTTCCGAGACACCTCAAAATCGATATTCATAAGATTCGACCTAGCATCTCGCAGCGCCTCCTGGTCGGCACCCTCCATCTCTTCGACTCTTTGTCTGAATATATGCTCTTCTTTGACAAGCTCTGCTTGTCTGCTGACAAGCCCGGGTAGAGCACTCTCCAGGACACGCTCCTGTTCTTTCAGCTGAAGGGCATCATCCTCCATGCCATGGCAAATACCCTCGAGCCCTCCTTTAAGGCCGTCAACAAGCTGAGCTCGCCAAGCATACCAGCCCTCCCTGCTAAGTAAGCGCGCGTTGGTTTTGCCATTGCGGAATTGGTTGTCCATAATTGTCTTAACATCGGGCCTTGCATCAACATACTCTCGGAACAAGGCAGGTTGTTCTTCGAGTGTCTCGGCTTCGATCGACCGAATGATGCGCCGACCACTGGATATGTAAGATTTGAGTTCGCGGGTAGCATGCTGGTAAAGCTCGAGTAGTGGGAGAGTAGTAGCTGCTGCTGCGAAGCAGGATTCAATAGATGCGGGTTGACCATCCTGAGATGGTCGTGATGGAGCGGCCGGCACAGTAGTGTGCCGACGTTTAGTGGTCGAAAGCTCAATGAAATGAATATTTGTCATATTGAGAAATGTCTGAAGTGGGATTTTTTCCTGTTCTTCTTCCTGAGATTGAGTCCCATCAGGTTGTGTTGCAGAGATGTCAATAGCGTCGAGGACATTGTCAAGCTTGTCTTCAAAAGAGGTTGGCCGAGCAGCGGCAGAGTGCGTCGGCATGTCCTTGAATCGCCCTTTCAGCTGAGGTGTATTGGCTGCAGAGGCTTTGCTGGGTGACTGTAAGAGGGTAGGTGTGATGGTAATATTGCCGCTTGCCTCCTCCAAGCTCCGGCGTTTCATTCTTGTGAGGCGACCGGTAGTCTCATCCTTGGACGGTGGTCGCGGCAAGTGGACTTGCTTAACTGGACTGGCTTCTCGCGAAACCACCTTTAGCCTCTTCGGAGTGGTTTCTGCCTCTTCTTCGTCATCCTCGAGGTCCAATTCTGCTGGTCTCTTCCCAAGAATCCCCTTTGCAGCTCCGACGTGAAGACTCTTTCGTCCTCTTAGCCGGTTCGGCTTCGATCTCTTGGGAGTCATGGACTCGATCATCTCTTTTAGTTGCAAAGTGGCATTCTCTTCTTGAGGTTCCATCTGATCAGTTTCCTGCTCCATTACAAATCGGCCGCTTTCCCTTCGCTCCTCTTCCTCACGCTCAGCATCAACCTCTTCTCCTATGGTTTTGGGGTCATCAAACTGAAGGACTCCGCTCTTCTCTGCGTTAGGGATGAAGGTAGTCGCAGCTTCGCCAATTGATGCTCGACGGTCAAGAAGCTCGGCTATGCGAGGGGATCCGAGGCCCTCCTGATCTACACCAAGGCCGCTGGACCTACGACGGAGGTGTTGATGTGGTTTGGGAGCGTGCAGCACAACGCTTGGGGTATGTTGGCCAGTCTGCTCGTTCCGATCGAAGAGTCCCTTGCCCTGCTTGGAGGCAGACTTGTGTGCAGAAACAGGAGATGCTCTGGCTTTGATCTCCGCTTTGAAAAGCTTCTTTGGAGATGCGCCACGATGAGTGACATTGGACATGATAGGCGTCTTGTTCGGTGTTGAAGCACGATTCGGTAGAGGAGTGAGTTGCTTTGTTGGAGTCCTTTGATCGGCAGCTACAGCGTGTTTGACTGGCGTAGATGATCTTGAAGCAAATTTGGGAGTGGCCGCATGTCCATTGCTTCTTCCTGAAAGTCGTGGCTTCAAAGCAAGGCTTGGACTTCCCGTCTCTGATGCGATGGAAGTTGCAACATGGCTCGGCACTGTTGATAGTCTCGGCGAAGCTATCGCTAATTGAGGATCCCTTGGGTTGTGTGCAGGCGACTCACTGAGCTGCCCGACATCAACCTCTTCCTCCATCAACTCTTTGGCTCTTAACCTGGTATCCCGACTCGAGTAAGGTGGTAGAATGGTGCCAACAGCAGCTGTGAAGTCCATTCCGGCCGTTCTCTCATCTTCTCCATCAGTTTGCGGCTCTGTCCGCTCTTCTATTGGTGGAAGGATACCGCCAACCGCCATGGTCATTTCCATGGTCTCATTATCTTCTATTGCCTCGGATTGCGTGGAGTCACGGCGTGAAGATGCATGGTTTTTCAAGACTCCTCCTACCATATTCGTGAGCTCCATGCTCATATCTTCGTCTGAACTCATCGTGCTGTCCGTGATGGTCATAGGCTGCTCCGACGGGTGATTTTGTTGGATGATGGCGCCTCCCACAGTCGTCAAATCCATGCTTTCATCGCCCCCAGAAGATCGTCGTTTCGCAACACTGCTCCTGCGTCGGGAAGGAACAATTGATTTTCTTCGACCTTTTCCGGGCGACGATTTCTTCGATAGAATGCCACCAACAGCAGCGGTGACGTCCATGCTTATGTCTTCGGTTTCGTCTTCTTGCTCGGCTTCAGCGGCTTCTCTTGCTTCAGTCTGAGGTTGGAGGCTTGTTGAGAAAGGATCGATATTTTCTTGATCTTGCATGGCTCTGAGATTTTCCACAGGCTTCTGCTGCCCCTTCTGGGCCCATGGCTGGAATGCATGTGTCACGGTTCCAGTCGCAAGCTCCATTGACAAATCGTCCCCATTTTCATCATACTCAATACCTCTTGTGCCCGCTTGCGTTGCAGCTCTTCGCAGTCTCTCATCAAGGCTTGACTGAGTGCTAGACCCAGATGCATCCGAAGCCACGCTTTGTGAAGTTCCTTCTTCCACACTCATAGCTGTATCGGCCTCGGCATCAACATCACCATCGTCCGAATTAATGCTATCCTCTACCCTGATGGGGCTGCTCTCGGCATCCGCAATCGAATTACCACCGAAAGGACTAGATGAAAAGACTTCGTCGGTGACATCTTCCTTTGATTGAACTATAGAGCTCCTCCGTCGACGCTTCTTGTGGCGCGTATCCTGCTGTTGAGTTGGCGAAGCTGTGACGAGATGGTCATCTGTCTGCTCTGGTGGTGTAGACGGAGTATCTGCGACCTCGGCATCCGACTTCGCGCTTTTGAGGGGAGAATTGGCTGAGGTGATTGAGGACTGTCGTCTTGTTGAGTTTGATGCCGAGGATGTGGTCGAGTCTTCTACAAGCTCAACAACATTCCATGTGTGCAGCGTGGCTTCAGGAGCGAATGAGACTCGACGGTTAGCCATCGACTTCCGACGTGCGGCACGCTGCTCAAGTATAGCTTGCTTCTCTGACTTTCTCCTCTCTTCAGCTTCACGTTCGCGGGCTGAAGTCTCCTGCTCCTCTTCCGTCCTGACGGCAACAGTCTTGCCCTTTGGACTCTTCGACCTCGTAATGGGACTGAACGGATCCAGGACATTTTCGGCGCCATCAATTGGTCCACGAAAAGCCTGTACATTGGCGTTCGGCGCTGGTGTAGAGAAATCGATGAGAAGATCTCCTACGTCATTCTTGGTTGGCGAATTTCCCTTGCTTTTGCCGGTGCTTCTCTTGCGTGTCTCATCAAAGGTAGGAATCACTTTTGGCGGTGTCAGAGGAATAGCTGGCTTTAAAATGGACTTGATTGGAAATGTAGGCGACGGCTGGACCTGGGAAGTTAGAAGTGATACTGCGGAGAGGTAACATGGCGCACCTTAAGAGAGTTCCCTGCGCTCTCCTTCAATGCTTCTAAACCACCGGGTCCCAAGCTTTTGCTCCGTGACTTCTTCTTGTCGACCTGAGGTGCAGAGTTTTTGGTCCTCTGCATAGAGCTGACGTCCGCAGTTATATTCTCTTTGTCGTCCGGCGCACTGTTCGACGGCATATGGGCGATCGACTGGCGTGATTTTGGCCTACTCGGCCTTGCCGTTTGCGCGTCCATACCCAACGAATGGAGGCCTTCAGCTGCTTCAGTTTCCGGGTTCAGGCCTTAATCCGTAGTAACCTAGACAAGGCGCCTGGATTTCAAAGGTCGACGGTGAAGAAGCATTGGGCTCGCGTCACAAGAGGCTTGGCGTAAACAAAGGCGGGAGCTCTAAAACGTATTCAGCCTAGCGGATTTATGATTGCCAAGCCCGCACTCATTTTCACCAGCAAGCAAAATCAATCCCAAAAGTTCACGAGCTGCTGAAGACGACAATCACTCTTCGACGAATCCCTGCCACAAGTTGCAATCATGGCGACCGAACTGACGGTCCAGTCGGAGCGCGCCTTTCAGAAGCAACCTCACATTTTCCTCAATCACAAGACGAAAGTGAAGAGCAACAGGATTGGAAAGGGTGGCCGACGATGGTACAAAGACGTTGGATTGGGCTTCAGAACACCTAAAACCGCCATCGAGGGAACTTACATCGGTGAGGAATGTAGACTTACATGCTATGGCGCAGACTCTGACGCAGGCATTACTTGCAGACAAGAAGTGCCCGTTCACTGGTATGGTCTCGATTCGTGGCCGTATCCTTACCGGAACCGTCGTCTCTACGAAAATGCACCGAACCCTGATAGTCCGCCGAGAATACCTCCACTTCATTCCCAAATATGCCAGATACGAGAAGCGACACACCAACCTTGCTGCGCATGTCAGTCCAGCATTCCGTGTTGAGGAGGGCGATACAGTTACAGTTGGGCAGTGCAGACCTTTGAGCAAGACTGTAAGTTACGATTGGGCGCAAATTGTCAAGAGCTTCTAGAGCCGATCCACTAAACATCTCACCCCAGGTTCGTTTCAACGTATTGCGGGTTCTACCGAGGACGGGCCAACGACTGAAGCAATTCAATAAGTTCTAAGCGTGCATGATGTGTCAGGAGATCGGTCGAACGTGGGGATCCACTGCGGCAAGGAGATGAAGGGCGTCGGTTGCAAAGTCGACGGAACATTGCCTTAGATCGCGAATGCTATTTGGCCGAACAGAGATCACGACGAACAAAGACAAGCATTGAGACAACGCTCTTGAATCTCAGGGCAGGGTGCAGTTTGCAAGTGACATGAGGTCGTGACACGCCAGTATTTTGGTCCGTCACCAAACCATACTCATCACCGGCCTGTTCTTCCTGGCAAATATCCCCTACGAACTGTCGTCAACTCTCAAGTCCAATAACTGTTTCTCTTGCTACCATTACTCAACCACTAGAGAAGCTCAACAGGCTGGTCAAGATATTCCTTGCTTCTCTAATCGACTGGCAAGTTGACAGAGTCGGTAATTACAAGCCCATGACCTGCTTTCTCTCTCCCAACATAGCCTGTCTTTCTAACTCTCTTTCCTCTCTTTCCCCGAGATGTGGTAGCCCTGCTGAAATCAACAGAAGCCTTTGACCTAGATATCCCGCTTGCCGGTATTGGCTCGTTGTATCTTTCTCAAGCCCTTTCCATAGCATCACCAGAGCTCTCATCCTCTTCTGAGTCCTCAATCAAATCGATAAATACCGTTCTCTGCCCTTTGTTCGCAGTAATTGTCCACAAAGCGTCAGAGCGTCTATGAGGTGTTAGGCTCCGCCACGGAGATCCTTCCTAATCTCCGACGTGTGCCATTTCTAGAACTGAAGCGCATGCCTCTGCAACTTCAAAAAGTTCTTTCGCAAGTGTGTCTAACGAGGAGGCTCTTGTTGGACAAGGTGATTCCCCATTCTCATCATTCTCCCAAGTATCGCCACACTTGCTTAGCAGCTTTTCCTTCTCTCCGTGGAGGACTGCCTGGTGATGGTCTGCGCAAATTTCTAGACAGTCTGACTCCAATTGTCTATCGATAAAATCCTTCTCATCCTCCGACGACTCAAGATTTGTGTTAGCCGGCTCTAAATCGTTTTCAGGAAAGTAGTCTTCGATGACCTCCAGAGGGTCCAGCTCACTGGGATGCTGCGCTATAAGTCACTGACTTTTCCTATCCTCGAACACGTTTAAAGTTGGAACAGCTTGAGTTCTCCGACGTCTATCGCATACCCGTTCTATCTCCAGAACAGGTTCTTGGCCAAACACTTTTTCAGGAACTTCCCTTCTGAATAAAAAGAAAGTAACAAATCACCACCAAGATGCTGACAAGACAAAGACTAAAGTAAAGAGACCAGACAACATGGCGCCCAAATCAGGCTACCACGAGCAACATACGTCGCATAGAGTTGTGTATCGTGTTTACTACGACCCTGGGCAAGCGCCAGTCCTCCTCTAAAACGCCCACTACCAAAACACCCTGGACAACGAGACCAGTCCAGGTCCACCACCACCGCGCTTCAGACAGTAATTACACCGGAGAGGAACCTTCTGGGTGACTACGTAATCGACGCGTTGGAGTGTTTAAGAGCGCGGCGGAACAATGGTTTGATCAGGAGGTTCCCAAAGAAGAGGGTGATGGGTAATGGAGGAGGTCGAAGGATGGCGATGTCGGCCACGCAGAAATTAATGCCAAGGCTGCGCATGAGGCTTTGCAGCGGCCGCACATTTAGATTTCACTTCGCAAGTAACGTCACTGACAGCAACTTTACGCGGACGCCAAGTTTACACACACGCGCAACAACCAGTCTTTTTGGACATGTTTCACCATCATCAATGCTGGATGGTGATCAAACTTTGTATCACAATAACCGCAATGAATAGAGCTTTCTGTTAATATAGGTGTCGATTGCCAGAGAGCATTGTCGGCTATGTAATTATAATTATGAAATTTCTTTGAAGGCGCCTAGAAGCTACTTCCAGTTAAGAAGCTTAAGCACTCTCCGGGGGGTTGTGTACACTTGGCGTCCGTGTAAAGTTGCTGTCAGTCACGTTACTGGTTTGTCCATGCAAGATCCTCCAGTGCGGTCACATCCAATAATTGGTAGAGCGACTCGACTTCATATCCTCCCTCCAAGCGCCATCGATCCTGACCAGATAGTCTAGGCGCTGGAAAGATGATGACCATCGGTGGCAGATTGCTAACGATACTTAGCTTGCCTGGAGAACACGACATGCCGTAAGGAGGACTTATGCAGTCGCTCGGGCATGATTGTAGGATAAAGCAACCATTTGGCAAGGCCAACTCTGTTATTGGACGGGAAATGGCAGAGACTTTCACTGCAACAGACATCAAACCTAACTTAGCCTCTTGTGGAACGAGATAGATATTGGCCAGTACTCGTTCACTATTCATGCGAACGAGCATGGTGCGTAAACTGGGGCGTTTTCG
>Ga0335072_10005771_pt1 | contig 18187 bp, 19 predicted proteins | sample Lox_Sample_21_FD_206725 | JGI IMG/M metagenome (GOLD analysis project Ga0335072, IMG submission 206725) | Soil microbial communities from Loxahatchee National Wildlife Refuge, Florida, United States - Lox_Sample_2.1 | ecosystem: Environmental > Terrestrial > Soil > Wetlands | place: USA... | reverse complement strand
CAGTGCCACAGAGATAACCCCAGACAAATCACCCATTGCTTTGGTGGTCGATTTGTCGAGATCTGAGTTTGTGAAAAACGAGTTTTGGCGCTAAGAGATTAAAGGTCCCTATCGCTCGCCGCACTCCTTGGTGCGGCCATGCTGCGCGTGATATGCAAGCCTGAGGAACATGTCGACCCACTGAATATGGGCGTCAAGAAGCCACCTGGATTGCTCCATGCTAAAACAGGTGGGCGATTGGCTAACAATGTTCCAACACGCGGAATGCCTCACTGGTGCAGCGCATGCCCCCTTCCGGTCTGCCGGTTGAGGCTTAGCAACCCACCTACCATGGAGACAGAGTCAGCCGTGCGGGCGTCCGGCTTCACTTTGCCACATCAGGCTGAGAAAATGTAATGCCGGTTATTTACCATCTCCCCCTGCTCGATCATGTTTCTGGGCCGAGTCCCTGCACATCTAAATTGCTGTCCGATCACAATTGGTACCCTGCCGCGCACCCTGAGGATGGGCATTGGCGAGAAAACGCTGAGGTCCCTCCATATCCGGAAGCATGGAATCGACAGGAGTGGTATGCTTTCTTTCTTTCCTTCCTGCTGGGAACAAGCCATACTCACCAAAAACAGTGGTCGAGCCAACTGCGGCGGATCGAGAACTACTGGTCAAGGTTCTGACTTCGGGATCGAGACATGGCGCTCCATCAACGGGGGATTATGGCATGTTCGACACATACATCACATATCTTTGCGACAGGCTCTTGAGTGGTTGTGAGGACAAAAGTGTTACCCTCCACAGTCTCATTGCCCATTTCGCCATTGTTGTAGAATACTTTACGGCTGCGAAAAGGGTAAAGAACACAATCGAGGAATTTCTGACTGATAAACGTGAGGAGATCGCAGAAGTCTTTCCCACGGGAGAAATGGATGAAAAAGACTGGCGCAGGTCTCGTTTGACCGATACAGTGAACGCCATCGCGCTCTGGCTGATGATAGAGGACTTTGGAACACTATTCCACAACCAAAGAGTTCGAAAAAACTTTTTCGAATACAACGAAAAGCATGCGACCAAGCTAGCAACGAACGACAAAGAGCTCGAAGATCAGGGGAAGTTTAACATTCCCGCTTTCGCAGACATAGCCGGTCTGATGCCCAAGATCGCACCGTGGGTCACTGCACCTGAAGCGAACCCATACCAAGAGATTCCGAAAAGCGACCTCAATGTTAGGCTCATACTGCGTGTCGGTCAGATCAAGATCGATTGGACGTTCGATCTAAGCAAGCACTTGAAGTTCGAACACTCTACGTTATATTTGTTTTGTATGCCATCTCGGCTGGTGTTTGAGCCAGGCATGCAGGAGGCTGACACTCCGGACAAGGCTCTGACGTAGGCTAATCCGTCCTTTGAATGGGTCATTTGCTAATATTTAGATGTTCAGGCAGATGGGTTTCAGCCGGAGCTACGTGGATGAAGTGAAACGCTCCTATCTTCTGCTGTTCGGTCCAAAATTCAGGGCTCACTTCGAAGACGAGTTTGCAAGCGAAAATTTTCCACAGCCCAAGGACCCATACCTTCGAACTATATGCCTAAGGTCGCCAGACCATGCGAACCTTGATAAGCTGGAGAGTTGGTTGAAGCCAGAATTCAGTTACCTGTGGCCACGTATCAAAGAATTGGAGCAGCACGTTCGCAATATCCGGCCGGACAGCTTTTGGAAGCTATTGTACAGAGATAGAAGGGACTCCTTGGCCTGGTACACCTTTGTGTGAGTACGCAACCGTTTCGGGACTTGGGCGAGGTACTGACAGACGTCCAGATTTGCAGTTCTTGTGCTTATATTGACCTTCCTCTCGACTGCCTTTACGGGAATCCAGACTGTGAAGGCGTTCTTGCCAAGCTCACCACCTGCAACGAGTGGACAATCCTCCGCTGTAGCTGCTCAGACGACCGTTACAAGCACGATCGCAAGTCCTACCCCTACGACCACAGTTTTGACAAGCTCCACTACTGGGCAGACCGGATTCGCATCAACTAGTATATTCACTTCGGCTTCGCCAACTGCGACAGCTCAGCCATCGACAAGTTCTTCGGCTCTGTCGGGTGGCGCGATAGCGGGTATCGTCGTCGGGATAGTCTTTTTGATAGCTTTGTTTCTGGGGCTAGGGTTTTACTGCTGTATGAGAAGAGACATAGGAGGAGGGCGGCAGATATTCGAGGCCCCTGCAACCAGCGACCCAGAGAACGCTATCAAGGCTCCTTCGTACGCCTTCTCCCCCGGGCCATCGTCAGATATTCTCCCACCTGGCAGACAGTTCACCGAGCTCTCTGGGTCGAGCGATGCATCAACGACAGAATTCCGTGCACAGTACGTGAGGTCTCCCATTGGGCCAGAATTTTCTAGACAGCTTCCCAGAGCTATCACAGTCATGATGTAAAGAAAAAGGAACAGCTCTGGTAAGAGGGCCAGAGCTCGATCCCAAAGTGGCCCATCTTTGATAATGCGCCGTTGAGCACAATCCTCCGACATTGAAAACGAACCTCTCCCTTTCGATCCTTTTGACATCGACAACTATCCTCTACTATCCGCATCGCCAATCTGTCGTCGAAAAGTGCTCTATCATCGACGACTGTCTCGTTGCTCTGCACTGGCCAGTGCAGACCTTTCTCCACGTTAGCCTGGAAGCCGTACCCGGCCCCCTTGTTACGGCAGTAACCCCGATACAAGAGGCATCCGGACCAAATTGGTGTTTGTGTATGGGTGGATCCGGATTAGCCGTCTGCATCCCTGCACCATAACGCTGGTCAGTCAACAGAGCCTTTTGCTACCCATGCCGGAAGTCACTCGGCGTGGGCTGCGCGGCCAGTGTAGAGAACTTAACAGCTCGTTTATCTTTCCTCAGAGGTACCCATCTCTCTTGCCACAGTCCAGTAACCACCGAACTGCCGAGCACACCTCACGATCGTGCGGCCTTTTCGACATTCGTAGACCAGCAGATACAATCCACTATGTATCGACATTGGCCGGCTACTACACAACAGAAATAAGCTAACGAAATAATGAACTTGTAGGATTAGTAGAACACGAATCAAGGGTTTTGTTTGGGCGCCTGAAGGTAATTCCGACCTCGTTGGTGGAAAGCTATTGTCTGTTTGGAAATAGGGATATGTAAGATTTTTAGCGTAAGCATGGCATGACAATTCTTTGCTCGCTCTGGAAGCAGCCTTGAACTTCACCGTAGTGTCCCTTCATAGCCCTTTTCTTTCGTGAAATGTATGTCCGGTTGAATTTTCCAACTCAAGCAATCACAAGTACTCGTTTAGCCGTAAACCACTAGATCCCAAACTTGAACAAAATAGACATTTGCGATAGAGATTGTAAGACCCTACTGCTTGCTCCACTTGTCCATTACGACAAGGAGTCGGACATGTGATATCCATGCCTGGGGTATCTAGATGTAGCCCGCTTTGCAGGTCGAAACGCCAGTAAAAAACATCAGGACAACATTAGCCATCTAGCATCCTGTACCTCTGCTTTGCTTTTTGTGCACTGGAAAAAAATCAACAAGGCTCAAAAGACTCCTTTTCCTTGCAAATGGCACGCCGGCCAAATGAACCCCCCAATATTTGCTGATGCCAAGCGAAGACAATGCCGTCCACCCACATCCGGCAAAAAATGCAAAAAATTAACTTTGTTCCTCCCGCCGTCCGATCCTCGTCCATATCGATTAGTCCTGGGAAGGAGACGTCTTGATACCTCCAGTAGCCTTGTTGTCAGTGTTGTTAGAATCGTTGTCTGGGGATGCTTCGCCAGCCAGCGTCCGATCCGAAGCAACTATTTTGCCGTATATCTTCTGCAATTCATGACCTTTGATGCCCTTGTTTGGCCAATAGGCTGAGGTATGCTCCCTATAGGATTTGTTAGCGTCAAGTAAATTTCGAGCGGTTATCGACAACTTACCAGAGTCTGGACTCCAATGAGGCGGTGTCTTCATCCAAGAGAGTCCGAGTGAAATTGCCAATAATTCTCAGATGCTCTCTCAGGACATTTGCGCGTGCCTGCGGATCTGGCATGTTCGACTTCGTGGCCGATTTGATAACCTTAAGGCTTTCCCGGACAGGCTTGAAAAGTAGGTGTAGCATCTGATCACCGTCGTTGCTAGCACCGTTAGCCGGATGCTCATTGCTCTTGTGCCGATGGTGATGTTCCTCTGGCCGTCGATGTTTCTTGTCTCGTTGCTCGTTGTCACGGCTCCCATGCGAGTGCCTGGATTCCGGCTTTGGTGTGTGAAGGCGTTCAACGCTGTCACGATGGCCGTGACTCAAGGTCCGCTGTCGATGCCTTTCAGGTTCACGTGCGGCTTTGCGATGAGCAGAAGGCGCTGGTGAGGCTGAGATGCTGGCGCTGTTGTGAGACTTCAGATCTGCATGCATTCCATTCTTTTTATTGTTACGGTGATGATTCTCGACTGCTCGCTTCGCGGCAGGGTCATCGACAAACTTGCTCTTCAGGACAGAAAGTAGATAATCGGCACGGCGAACAAGGTGCACGGCTCCCGGAGACTTAGCATTCTTGCCTTCTGATTTTTCCCGTTCCGCTTTCTTGTCCACGCGGTGCTCCTCCAAGAAGAATTTGTCATGAAGCTCCAGGTCCGGGTCATCTCGGATCTTTTCCCATGCGCCGTAACCGTGACGGGCGATACCAACGCAGAGCATGCCATCTTCTCGTGCGCCCCAAAGACACGAATAGCCAGCGCCTTTGGTAGCCTCAGGGACACGAAAGCTCTTCGGATCGGAAGACCTCGATGTGACGTCACGAAGAAGTCTCATTTCGCCAGGTCTGTCCAGAATTGTCTCAGCGTTGAGTCGCTTCACGCCATGAAGCTCAAACAAGATAGCCTTCTTGTCTTTCTTGGTAATCGTTCTGGCCGCATTCTTCTCCAAAGCCTCCATTCGTTCCTGTTCTTCTTTTACGTGGCGATTTGCCTCGTCAATGACTTCTTGCATAGCTGCACGGACAACGTCCATGTCGCGGCCTCGAAGCCTCGCTTCTGCCAGGAATTCTTCGGTCCGGTCCTCAAGCGAACCATAACGAAGATGTCCTTTGATAAGATACCGATATTCACGTTCGGTCAATGGTCGTTTGGGGTCTGATCTGGGGCTCTCTTCCGAATCACTTCCGCTCTCGGCCGCTTGAATACGTTGCAGGCGTTTGGCCTGGCGCTCTTCACGCTCGTCTGCGATGGTTTTGCGCTGCCGAGGCTTTTCTTGCTCTTTGATCATGTTCAGATAGGCTTCGTTCTCCTTTTCCTGTTCCTCAGCTTTGATCACTTCCAATTGTTCTTTCGGAATGATATCATCCCACGACATCTCATCGACCTTGACATCGACAAAATCAAAGCTCCGCAAGAACTCCTCGCCGCCATCTGCTTCCGTACCGTCTGGCTGTTCTACTTTGTAATCCTCAGCTTTCTCTAAAACTGAGTCCAAGTCAAGTTCTTCAAGCTTTTTCTGATTGTCTGTTTGCTCGAACATTCTCTGGCCCCTCTTCTTGAGTATTCGAGAAATCTCCGTTGAGCTGCCTGGCTCGCCGACCATTGCGTTCCGACGAGCTTGAGTATCCTTGTCGGTCACACCTTGCTGGATGGTCAAATACTCGAGCATAAGCTTATTGCGTGCTCGCTCCAGGATTTCTTCCTCGACGGTTTCCTTAGAGACTAGCCTATAAACGCTGACAGGCTTCATCTGGCCGATTCGGTGAGCTCGGGCCATGGCTTGCAAATCGGCCTGCGGATTCCAGTCTGAGTCGAAGATAATTACGGTGTCTGCTGTCATCAGATTGATGCCCAGACCACCAGCTCTTGTGGAGAGTAAAAAGCAGAAATCACTGCTGTCAGGAGCGTTGAAATGGTCGATGGCAATGCGCCGAGCTGAAGCAGCAATAGTTCCGTCGAGGCGCTGGTAGGAGTGACCTCGATAGTCCATGTAATCTCCAAGGATGTCAAGCATCTTCACCATCTGACTGAATATCAGAACTCGATGATTGTCTCTCTTGAGCTTCGTCAGTAGTTGGTCAAGTAGCATCATCTTGCCGCTGCTGGTGACAAGGGCTTTAAGCACTTCCTCTCGCCTAGCACCATCAGGCACGAGACGTTCCTCGGCGCTGGGGAACATGAAAGGATGGTTGCTGGCCTTCTTCAACTCCATCATGATGTTAAGCAAGGACTGTTTTTGGCCCTTGGCTCCCTGATTCAAGGCAGCATAATTCTTTGTGAGGATGTTCTTGTAGTACTCAAGTTGGATATCGGACAACTCAACCCGAATGATCTTTTCGGATTTGGGCGGTAAGTCCTTTTCCACCTTTTGCTTGGTTCGACGAAGCATGTATGGCTTAATGTCTGCCGTTAGCTGGGCAATCTTGGTGCTGGCAGCCTCGGTGCTCAGATCCATGCTCTCATCGATATTCACGATACCTGGCATCAAGAAGTCGAACAGCGCCGACAATTCACTCAAATTGTTCTGAACGGGAGTGCCGGTGATGAGAAGACGACTTGGAGCTTTGAACTCTTTGAGGCGATCGTAGAGCTGGGAGTCTCTGTTCTTCAGTCGGTGCGCCTCGTCAACGGCCATAAACTGCCATTTGATTTGGCTGAGGAAGGTGGCGTCTGCAAGCACATATTCATATGTCGTGAGAAGAACATGAAATTTGGGACGACGAGGGTTGCCATCAACAAGCAGTTCGTAATCTTTGATGATGTTGCGGGCTGCCTGGTTGCCATTGTACACCACATAGTTGATATCCGGTGTCCATAGATCAAAGGTGTCTGCCCAAGCAGGCATGGTAGAAAGAGGAACGACGATGATGAAAGGGCCTTGTTGGTCTCGACCATGTCGGAGCCAGTTGATGAAAGCTACGGTCTGAACCGTCTTTCCAAGACCCATTTCGTCTGCAAGGACGACGTTCTTGTCTTTCGTCCAGTTGTACGCGAGGAAATTCAGGCCGAGCATTTGAAAGTCGCGCAAAGTGCCATTCTGTATATAGTCGGGCTGATCCGGGATTCGTGTGAAAGACGAGCGTGTTGCGGGGTTGGACTCTTCTCTGTTTGAGACGGGCAGCTTGGACGTACGGTCGAGGTACCGGTCAATCTCTTTCTGTGCGATATCGCTGATGAGAGACGCAGGCTCCCAAGTGGACTGGTCATAGAAAAGGCCTTTCCACTTGACGTAGTATTCTGTGTCTTCATCGCCCTCGCGAACGCCGATGACACGTTCCACTTTCGCATAGTCTCCGAGAGCGTCAATATACTGCTCGCGATCGAGTATCCACTTTTCCTTCTCTTCAGGGGGGATATCGGGATCAGTGGTGATTCGAAGATCTTCAGCCAAGGTTTTCTTGACGTAGTTGTCCAGCCTGCGCAAACTGCGGACGTTGGCCAGCGACTCTGTGGTCTCCCAGGTTGCGTGATAGTATGCCTTTTGCTGCCATTTGATGTAGAACTCGTAGTCATCTCGTGTGTGCGACGGTGCAGCGACGTCTGCTTTAAGACGGTGATTGAGTACTATATCGATTGCAGGACGATTGTCTTCTTGACCAGCTGGCCAGTAATTCGGGGTCAGCATCTCGGAGTCATCTTGATCAAATATTTCATCGTCTTCGTCTTCGTTATAGTTCGAGACTTTGCCAGCGCGGCGGGTAGAGAAGCGGACCTCGGCGTGGGACGGCGTAAGATTTGGACCAGATGATAGAAAGCGTCTCTTTTGCTTCTTGGTCAGTCTAGCCCTTACACCGCCATACCCGTCAGATCCGTCCGAATCATCTGGAGTGTCGATGGCGGGCGTCGCCTGTTTGGATGAGTGTCGAGATGCCGGGCGGAGACGCTTGCGAGGTCGGGGGACGATGTCTGAGTCTGAGTCTTGGTCGTCAGAAGAGTCGTCAACCATAGGCCGTGATGGGCGAGCTCGGTGGCTCCTTCTTAACCCATACAAATCAGGGTTGTTCCTAATGAATTCCTCGTCGTCCATTGGAGCTTTTCGCTTTGCAGGGCGAATAGATTCGTCGGATGATGAGTGGTGTGAACTTCTGGCGTCCTCCTCCTGTTGCATTGATGCATGCATATCATAGTCCGCATCATCAGAACCGACTGCATCTTCTTGCTCAACGGTCGAGGATCTTCCGTTTCGTTCGCCGTTCTCATTGTTTAGACGAGGCTTTAGCGAGGTGGAAGGTATCGGAGGGTCTATGGGCTCGGAGAGCTCACTCTCACTATCGGAGAAGACGCGGCTGTTACGCTGCTCGCTTTCTGCTGGCGCAGCGGTGTGGCCGTTCACGAGAGGCGTTGATGAGGCCATCTCGGACGAAGGTGGGAGCACCATGCTAGAGACTGAGCCGCGGGGTCAGCAAGGTACGGCTGGACAAGCTCGCGGAAATTCGACAACTAGATAGTAGCATAAATCAAGACTTTGCGATCCAGAAAACATAGCAATATAAGGAAAAATCCCTCTCGAGATGGTCTGTACATTGGTTGCGATGCGTTCGATGATTTGGTGGATGGTGAGATGACGTGAAGAGGCAACGATGTCAAAGAAGCCCAACGCCTGCAACTTCAAAAAGTCGTAGCAATTCTCAATCACCACGAGAGATAGCTCTTGTCTACCTAGCCGTTCTTCGCTGGAGGAAGTCGAAAAAGAGAATAGACTTGGACGAGATGGAGCGCAGCCTTTGCGTTAGAAGAGCATAGCGCACGTGGAAGACAGTCAAGTGGCATTAACAGTGGGGCAAAGCAGGTGGAACTCACAAGCCATAGCAAGGTGGCCCCTTGTGCCGGGTTGTCGTGACGTGACAGATGGTGGGAAGGCAGTAATGTTGTATAGGAGTGGCAGGTCGTGATACGCAGCCTGAAAGTCTGAGAGAACTGTGAAGCCCGAAGAATGGGCGGCTGATTTTCGACAATAGCGGGCGTAACCGAATTGAGCATCGCGGCTCTCTCTTGCGGCGCCCGCTTTAACTGTGAATCAGCGAACCCCTCCCCCACCAATCGCAGGTTGCCCCAATTAAATTTTGTGACTCTTTTGTGTGCGAAGGTCTTGGAACACGTCCTACTTTCTCTGGGTATCCGAACTCGATCTCTTCTCGCTGTTGAACAGCACAAGTTTCTGTTTCGACAAGTTTGGAGGATCGAGCTCACATACAATTGTCATCGCTCGACAACACTTACAAAAGCTTCCAAAGCGACGAATTTGACCCACCAACATACTCGAGCCCGGAAAGGTCCTTGACCTTCCGTCCAACACCTCAAGATGTCTGACAAGCTGACGAGGTATGCGATAATTCAAAAGATGAGAGACAGCGCTGACCCTTGAATAGAATTGCCATCGTCAACAGTGACAAGGTCCGGATCCTCAGCCGCGACCATATCTTGATGTATTACTGACATTACTTTCTCCCTTAGTGCAAGCCAAAAGTCCGTACTCCCTTCTCTTGTCTCTCCATGCAATGTTGCTGACAAGCTTCAGAAATGCCGCCAGGAGTGCAAGAAATCATGCCCAGTCGTTCGAACAGGAAAGTTGTGTATAGGTACTTTGTTGTCTTTCTGGTAATCTGAGTCAAGATCGCTGATTATACGGCCTGCGGCCTGTCTAGAGGTATCACCCGAGTCCAAGATTGCCTACATATCCGAGCGTCTCTGCATTGGCTGTGGCATCTGTCCCAAAAAATGCCCTTTCGGTGCCATCCACATCGTGCGTATGCCCTAGAATCTGCGTTGAGGTTTTGGATCGCAAATAATGTCACGGAAAAGCATACGGATACATCTCCACCTCCTCATTGTCAGTCTGTTATATCGTGAATCATCATCGCTGATTATACGGGGACGCAAGATTAACCTCCCGACTAACCTCTCGACGGAGGTTGTTCACCGCTATTCGGCCAACAGCTTCAAGCTGCACAGACTACCAACACCCAGACCAGGGCAAGTGCTTGGTCTTGTTGGGACAAACGGTATTGGGAAGAGCACGGCACTCAAAATACTCAGTGGAAAGCTCAAACCAAACCTCGGGAGGTATGATAACCCGCCTGATTGGGAGGAGATTCTGAAGTACTTCCGTGGGTCGGAGCTGCAGAGTGTGTATCATCCTTTCGCTACATGCAGAATATGAGCTGATGAATGCAGACTACTTCACTAAAGTTCTCGAGGACAACCTCAAAGCTATCAGTACGTATCCTGTTTAATCTGCGATGATGCTTTAGCTTACCGTCCCGCTTGGTCCAATACGCAACGATTCCTCCGTTTCTTTGTTGTCTATTTCTGGTAATCTGAGTCAAGATCGCTGATCACACGGCCTGCGGCCTTTCTAGTTAAACCTCAATATGTGGATCTGATTCCGAAAGCTATTAAAGAACCCAAAACGGTTGGGCATAATATCGAGGCTCGATCTGAAATGGGAAATTTGGAACACATCATGAACGTGTTGGGTAAAGCAACAGCCGGACACTTGTCGGTGCAGACGGTTAACTCTGTGTAGAACTTAATCAAGTCAAAGATCGAGAGGTCAGTCTCCTCTCGGGAGGTGAGCTCCAACGCTTTGCCCTTGCGCTTTCTTGTGTGCAGAAGGCCGATGTGTAAGTTTCCTTGACGCGTTCTGGAATGAAGCCCTGCTGAAAACGATAGTTACATGTTCGACGAGCCATCGTCCTATCTCGACGTCAAGCAACGATTGAGTGCAGCCCGCACGATCCGGGAACTCCTTCGCCCAGATGACTATGTCATCGTGGTCGAGCATGACTTGTCCGTGCTTGACTATCTCTCAGACTTCATCTGTGTTCTGTATGGCCGACCCGCAGTCTATGGCGTGGTCACTCTTCCTGCGTCCGTTCGAGAAGGAATCAACATCTTCTTGGATGGCAATATCCCCACCGAAAACCTGCGATTCCGCGAAGAGAGCTTAACTTTTCGCATTGCAGAGGCTGGGGAGGAGTTCATGGTAGATAGGGCGAGAGGCTTCAGTTACCCCAAAATGGTACGATTTTCTAGACCCGCCCCTTTGTCTGAACAAGGGGAGCATATTTCCCATTCTCCAGCAGAGCGCTGACTTACCGGCAAGGAAAAAACGTTAGGGGAGTTCCACTTGAGCATCGAAGGTGGAGAGTTCACAGACTCCGAGATCATCGTGATGATGGGAGAGAACGGTACTGGCAAGACGACCTTCTGCAAGATGCTCGGCGGATATGAGAAGCCAGATGGAACTACACGCGTTCCGCCGATGAGCATCTCAATGAAACCCCAGAAGATCACACCAAAATTCCAGGGCACAGTTCGCCAACTCTTCTTCAAGAAGATCAAGGCTGCTTTTTTGTCACCTCAGTTCCAAACCGATGTCTACAAGCCACTCAAACTTGACGACTTCATTGACCAAGAGGTGCAGAACCTTTCTGGTGGTGAACTTCAACGTGTGGCCATTGTTCTTGCGCTGGGCATACCAGCAGACATCTACCTCATCGATGAGCCGTCCGCCTATCTTGACTCTGAGCAGCGTATCATCGCCGCGAGAGTCATCAAACGCTTCATTATGCATTCAAAGAAAACTGCATTCGTCGTTGAGCACGACTTCATTATGGCTACGTACCTTGCTGACCGAGTCATCGTCTTCGACGGCCAACCATCCGTCGATGCCCGTGCCAATGCACCCGAGAGCTTACTCACTGGATGCAACAAATTCCTGAAAAATTTGGACGTGACCTTCCGCCGAGACCCGACTTCGTTCAGACCACGCATCAACAAGTACAACAGTCAGCTTGATCAGGAACAGAAATTGAATGGCAACTTCTTCTTCCTGGAAGAAGAGAGTTGAAAAGGGCATCCCTGAGGGCAACTACAATGATTTTCAGCATAGCGAAAAGGTTGACTTAAGCATTAAGACAAGTGGCAATGGTAAGAAAGCCACAGGATGGCGTTCAGGGATGAATGACGATGATGACGCCATGACTGATGAAGGAGCTGACGACGACGATGATATCTAAAACTGGCAGCAGTAACCGATGCGGAGGACATCACTGTGCCATACCACCTTACCAGGCGGGTGCTCTGTGGCGCGATGAGACTCCTTGTACGGAGCGTCCGGATATGAACTGGTTACTGCTGCCTGCCTGATGATTTAGTGGGCGAGAGTTCACAGCAAGGCTCTTTTGAGGAGGAAGCAGATTTAAGACCAGGCTAGGAGGCCTGGAGCGCGGGTATACTTGCGGAGCTCAGTCCCGATGGTTAGAGGAAATGCAATTCGCCAGATCAAACCAACTCAGATACAATCATTCGTTATCGAAGTAGAGAGTAATACCATTTCGCAGACCTGTTTTGAGCTGTTTAGCAGTAAATGTAACTCTGTTCTTCTATGCCAGACTTCGTTATGATGACGTGATAATCATGAACCGCATAAGTCTCTGTAGTCACCAGAGGAATGCCGTGCTTGGCTTTGGATATGGCTCAGCCTTCCTGATATGACGGGAAAGAAAAGTCAAGAGGTGATCGAATCCACATTCATGAAGGCAGTCGTTCAGCCATAACCGCGACTCATGTCCTAGTCTATTTTGCTGAAACTATACAAATACAAAACTGCTCGCAAATGGATGGTGATCCCGCATATCTGGTAACGGTCCACCTATTTCCCAGCTGTAGGCACTGCCGGTGGTCCCATATTAACTTTCTTTGCCGGTGCCGACGGTACTTTAAACCCACCCTGCTGGCTCGCACTCCCACTGCCAACCTGCGTGAAAGTCCCACCCTTAAACCACCTGTCCTCCTCCGCTTTCCTCTTCCTGGTCATCTCCGCCTGTGCCTTTGGATCCACCAGCTCCAGCCCTTGCACGGGTGTAAACGCAATACTACTCTGCAGCCCGCTTACTCCACCACCCACACCACTCGTCCTCAATCCTTGCACCCTCAAACTCGTCGCATTCCCACCCACAGCTCCCGCTCCAAACCCTTTCAATGACGACGCCATGCCGTTGATGTTCGCAGCCGTACCACCCCAGCCCGGATTTTTCTTACTCAGCCTCGCCCTCGTCCTCTGATCCACCGCCGTCGCTCTTATCCGCCCATCGCCCTCCATTCCAATCATACCCAGCCCCTTCGTCCCCTCTCCTGTCCCATAGCCGACCTCTTTCTCCTCCTTGCCGAACGCCATCCGGTTCTGCTGTTTCCTGAGATCAGTCATAGCTGTTGCTTCCTTCGCCTTCCGTGCTCTCCTTCCACCGCGTTTTCGACTTGGCTTATCATCTGGCGCTGGCAGCGCTCTCGCGCCGCGGTTCGGTGGTGGTTCGGTGAGTTTTTCTAATCGTTCGATGCATGCGGATTTCAGCTCCTCGCCTGTGCTGCCGTCGGGAGACTCATGAACGCGGTCTACGCGTGCGGCGAGGATGAGTTTCGCGGATACGATGCGCATAGCTTGGCGTTTGAGGTCGTTAGGGATACCCTGGATGATGGGCGACTGGTAGAGGAAGCCTTGCTGGCGGACACCGACATTGGTCGCGAAGCCGGTTTGGGTCTGCTTCTTCGAGCCCAAAGGCGGAATATTGCAGGCCGGTGTCTTCGCGAGACCAGTGACGCCTCCGGCAAAGTTGAGGAGCTGGGCTGCGGTAAGGGAACCGATGAGGGCGGTGAGATTGGGTGCGAAGATGTTCATACGGGATTGGACGTAGGATGTTAGAGTGTGTTTGGCGCGGTCGAGGGAGAGGGTCATGGAGCAGGCAGAGAGGGTGGTGGAGAGTTCGGCTTCGGAGAGAGGGGAGCCTTTGGTGGTTGTGCCTTCGAGGGTAATAGTCATGAGAGACGGGCCGTCGAGGATGGAGCGGAGGGGAACGCCAACAATGTTGTCGCTCGAATTGGAGATCGATTTGATGTTGTCAAGGGGTCCATTTTTGAGAATGGCGACAGTCTTCGCATAGTCGAGAGGGTTTGTAACCAGTCTCTGAAGCTCAGGAAAACGAGCTGAATAGTGGTCTCTGATGAACTTGTGCACTAAGATAATTTCTCCATCGACTGATTGAGACAAAGAATTTGCCTGTGTAAGGAGTTTGTATTCTGGGTTGTCTTCTATCGCGCCGACATTTGTTGTTCTTTCTTCTTGAGGTATTGATTGAAAATGGGCGATTTTCTGCGGAGTAGGTAGGGATGTCAGGTCTGCTTTACCAAAGATGTAAACGCAAGGCTCGTTTGAGAAAGGGGGTCAGGGCTAAGGAGAGATATAATTACCTCAAGAACAGGTTGCAACGTCTTCATCAAGACCGCCACACTTCTCACGTCGCCAACTCCCCCAAGATTCATCTTCTCCACCTTGGCCTTTGTTTCCTCCTCGTCTGGAATATCATTAAGACCGCGTCCGTCATTTTGAGCTGCTTGTTCTTCTTCTGCATCCTCTACCTCCTCTTCATCGTCATCGAGCTCCATCTTCGTCTGGAAATCGCTGGGCTCGTCTTTGAAGGCATGTCCGTTAGGCTCTCCTCCGTCCTCATCGCCAAGAAAGTCATTCTGTCTGTTGCCGTCTTCGGAACCAGAGTCTTCAAAGTCGTTCAGAAGCTCGTCTGCTAAGGTCGCCATATCGGTCAACAGCAGCTACAGGAGGTTGAATGAGAGTCGGGCTTATGTTCACTAAAGGTCGACGAGTTTATCTGGCTGCCAAGCCCGCGGACAACTTTTCGAAGAACCCCGTTGCGGCAGCACTTTGCCAGTAAATTGATCTTTTATTCCACGTACACATTCTCTCTCTAACAGTGCTCAAGCACAATCTTCTTCGCCTGCAGCCACCATGGAGTCCTCACGAGGCCCTCCGCGGGTCAAGAATAAGGCTCCGGCGCCTCAACAGATCTCCGCTGAACAGCTCCTTCGAGAGGCCGTCGACAGACAAGAACCTGGCCTTCAGGCGCCGACTCAGCGGTTCGCTGACCTTGAAGAGCTCCATGAATTCCAAGGCCGAAAGCGCAAGGAATTTGAAGACTATGTTCGTCGGAATAGGGTCAATATGAATGTAAGCTATTCCATTCCTTCAAACGGCATCCGAATACCTGCTAACTGGACAAGAACTGGATGCGGTATGCACAATGGGAACTAGAGCAGAAAGAATTCCGAAGGGCAAGGTCGGTGTTCGAGAGGGCGCTCGATGTTGACAGCACGGCCGTTGTGCTATGGATTAGATACATTGAGGCGGAAATGAAGACGAGGAATATCAACCATGCGCGAAACCTCCTGGACAGAGCAGTGACGATTTTACCCAGGATAGACAAGCTCTGGTATAAATATGTACGTTACTGATCTAAGTTACCTTGCTTATGGGGATACGTGCTGATACAGATCATAGGTTTACATGGAAGAAACGTTGGGCCAAATCGCTAATGTTCGACAAGTCTTCGAGAGGTGGATGAGTTGGGAGCCTGACGAAGCAGCATGGCTGGCCTACATTAAGCTCGAGATCAGATACGGAGAATACGACCGTGCCAGAGCTATATTTGAGAGGTTCACCGTGGTACATCCAGAACCCCACAATTGGGTGCGTTGGGCCCGGTTTGAGGAAGAGAACGGGACTAGCCAGCTTGTTAGAGACGTTTATGGTGTCGCCATCGAAACCCTCGGAGATGACTTCATGGACGAGAAGCTCTTTATCGCCTATGCCAGATATGAGGCAAAGTTGAAGGAGTACGAACGAGCGAGAGCGATCTACAAATACGCTTTGGACCGGCTGCCGCGGTCGAGGTCTGCTGCGTTGCACAAGTCGTATACGACATTCGAGAAGCAGTTCGGTAATCGAGAAGGAGTCGAGGATGTCATACTGGCAAAGCGAAGGGTGCAGTATGAGCAGCAGATCAAAGAAAACCCGAAGAACTACGATGCGTGGTTCGATTTCGCGAGGCTGGAAGAAACTGGAGGTGACGTGGATCGTGTTCGAGACGTCTACGAACGGGCGATTGCGCAAATCCCGCCCTCTCAGGAAAAACGACATTGGAGGCGATACATCTATCTTTGGGTTTTCTATGCCATCTGGGAAGAGATGACCAATGGCGATGTGGAACGAGCACGACAGATATACCAAGAGTGTCTTAAATTGATACCGCACAAGAAGTGGACCTTTGCCAAAATCTGGATCATGAAAGCGCAATTCGAAATCCGACAGATGCAGCTCCAAGTGGCACGCAAGACGTTGGGTCAGGCCATTGGGATGTGTCCCAAGGACAAGCTTTTCAAAGGGTACATTGAGCTTGAAAAGCAGCTCTACGAGTTTGCGCGGTGCCGAACACTCTTCGAAAAGCAACTTGAGTGGAATCCATCCAACAGCCAGGCGTGGATTCAGTTTGCGGAGCTTGAGCGTAGTCTGGACGACCTTGAGCGGGCGCGTGCGATTTTCGAGCTTGGCATTGAGCAGCCCACCTTGGACATGCCAGAACTGGTGTGGAAAGCTTACATTGACTTTGAAGAGTATGAGGGAGAGTATGACCGTGCAAGAGATCTGTACGAGCGGCTACTGAGCAAGACGAACCATGTCAAAGTGTGGATCAACTACGCAAGATTCGAAATTAACGTGCCGGAAGTGGAGGAAGAAGAGGGTGACGAGGAGCGGCCAGTGAGTGAGGAAGCCAAGGCGCGCGCGAGAGAAGTGTTCCAGCGGGCCCATGATATTTTCAAGAACAAAGAGTTGAAGGAAGAGCGGGTCGACTTACTCAATGCATGGAAGTCATTTGAAAACACTCACGGCAGTAAAGAAGACATTGAGAAGATTGAGCAGCAGATGCCGAGGCGAGTGAAGAAGAGAAGAAAGCTGGATGACGACCAGTTCGAAGAGTATCTCGACTACGTCTTCCCCGCAGACGACGAATCGGCGGCAAAGATGTCGAAACTGCTCCAGATGGCACACGCGTGGAAGCAGCAGCAGCAGCAAACCACGAATGGAACTAATGGGATGAGCGCTTGATACACGCTCTCATTATTAGGAGCCTTTGAATTGTTCCTACGACGAGCCATATCGGCAGGATTATTTCCGGGCAGCCTCGGTGTTTCGGTGATAGTGGCTTGTGACGAAAATCCAAAAGGGGAGGCTCCTCAAACGAGTACACGATGACGGCGTGGCGCTTGGGATGGCGCACAGTCAATGAGGCTCGAGGCTTGGACGAAACGAGTTGCGGAGATTGACTATAGGGAATCCAGCCAGCCAGAGCGCGCGCTTCGGAAATGGCATGGATTTGAATATGGGCGGTTCCGAGAATGTCTTGACGAGTGTATGCCTAGCTAGACAGAAAAGCTGGTATCCCAAACCAAAAAAGAACCGAGCAAAAAAAACCAAAAACCCCCTAAAAAAGCATTGATGCTGCATTTCTAAGCGTCGATGGCAAAACCTGTCGGCACGCTCCGGGCACAACGTGCTGGTAATGCATGAGCCTTTTCCTTCTGCCCTGCACGGCGTGAAGAGTGGCTTAAACCGTTCTGGTTTGCCGAAAAAGCGCAGAAAAGGCAGAACAAGCTCGGTGATCCCTGCATCGGCTAGCAAATGGTGCGACAGGCTTCCCCTGACTAAACCTTCCGACTGCATTGGCTTCCGGTGCATGATTGGAAGGCCGAGGTGCTAGCGGCATTGACAAGCATCTTCATCTCCCATGCTCAACACCACACCTTCAGCATCAAAGAGCGCACACTCTTCCAATCGTACCGGGCGGCGTCCTACCTTTTCGTCACACTCTCACACAGACCAAGGTCGAAATAGAAACCACGCTTTTGACTTGCGGAAGCTTCCTTTCCTTTCCTTTCCTTTCCTTTCCTTTCCGAGCACGTTTTGCTCTTGACGATCCCCATCTCGCGCTTGGCCTGCACAAGGTTCATCAGCTCCGTCAACACTATCACTGCTCGCGCGTGCTGCCCCAGTTTTTTTTACCTGTGTCTTGCCATGCCGTGCTTTGTGCCGTGACGCTGTCTGCCTTTTGCAACTCAACCTTATCGGCAGGACCTCGCTCCGTAGTTATCATCAAGGTCTTGCCCTTCTGTAGCGGTCTCTTGAGTCCAGAGTTTGCCTATGTCAAAGAGGCGCACAGTAACTGCACTCCATCAAGGATCCACTGCAACAGTCACTTGCAGACAAGCGTGCTGGGCAGTCGACTCCATACCTTAATCTAACCCGGTCGCGGCAACGACACACTAGCCTCCTCTAGCAATGATAGCCCCCTTCA
>Ga0335072_10005770_pt1 | contig 18189 bp, 18 predicted proteins | sample Lox_Sample_21_FD_206725 | JGI IMG/M metagenome (GOLD analysis project Ga0335072, IMG submission 206725) | Soil microbial communities from Loxahatchee National Wildlife Refuge, Florida, United States - Lox_Sample_2.1 | ecosystem: Environmental > Terrestrial > Soil > Wetlands | place: USA... | reverse complement strand
ACGAGGGCGCCGAGCACCAGCCCGAACAACAGGTAAGGCACCAAGTTGGCGGCGGTCGAGAGCGCGAGGTCGGTGGCGGAGCCGGTCAGCTTGAACACCAGCAGCGGAAAAGCGAACGACGTGAACGAACTGCCCACCTGAGAGACGAGCTGCCCGCCGAAGTACAGCCAGAAATCGCCCCCGAGCGTGTGCTGACGCCCCCGCAGCCGGATCACAAGCAGACGGTAGTGAGCACCTTGGGCGACGTCAAACGCGGGCCAGGGCCGCCTGTGTCGCGGATCAGTTATCGGATCACGCGTACCATGATTCCGAGTTTGACGCTCTTATTGATGTCAAGGCGGCTGGCTTGTCCTGGCGGCACACTCGCCAGTGGCTGGATAGCGAACCTGTCGGGCTATTGCTTGACGGCGGTCAGGTACGCCAGTGCCAGCCGCTCCTGCCCGGCACCGGTCTCCACCAGTGGTCTGAGATGCGCGGTGAACTCGGTGATCTCCTGCGGGCTGAGGACCCGGTCCAGCACCTCGCGCATTGGCGGTACGAGCGGGTTACCGGACATCCGCAGGAACCGTTCCCAGGGGACCGGTTGCTTTGTGTTTGTTACGCTGACCCGCAATTCGAGATCGACCAGCGGGAATCCGGCCCGCTCGGCATGACGCACCAGGTCACGGTCGTCGAAGTCAACCATGGGATCGGTACCCGGCGGCTGGATGGACTCGGAGAACGCCCGAAGCCTGGCCGCCGCTGGCTTCACGGGGGTGACGTCATAGCCGGCGTACCGGTCCCGGTCATCCATCAGCACGTTGATCGGCTCGAACAAGCTGACCCGCCCGCCTGGGCGAAGGACCCGGTAGAACTCCTGCAGCGCGGCGGCCTTGTCCTTGACGTAGATCAGCACAGACCTAGTGGTGACGACATCGACCGAGGCGTCCGCGATACCGGACAGGCGGTCAGCGGAGGCCAGGACGAACCGGCACCGGTCCAGCAGTCCTCCAGCTGCGGCAGCCGCCCGGCAGTGATCCAGCAGGTCCCGGGAGATGTCAGAGAAGATCACCTGACCGGGCGGGCCGAGCCGGTCCAGGGCGCCGAAGGCGACGAGGCCGTCACCCGCACCCACGTCCAGCAGCGTGTCGCCGGGGCGCAGCCTGGCTTTGTCCAGCACTGTGTCACGGACTGGGTACAAGACCTCGGTGAGATCTTGCACGCGGGCGGCGGCATCACCGCCGAACCGTACATCGAGCAACCACCGGTGCCAGCGGTCAGGACCATCCGTCACAACAGGTCATTATGCCGCCGCGGCCTGCAGGCGAGCGGCAGCGATACTGTGATCCGCCGCCCAACTCTCACAGATGTGCGACACGTGGCCTAGGAAATGGGGGTGGCGGTCCGCGACCGGCCTTTGATGCTATGCACGGGCCGGACTCTGCCTGGGGAGTCTCGCCCGGTGCGGCGGGCCAGGCGGGGGCAGCAAAGCGCTTGACCCGTCGGCTCATCCGGCCACTCATTAGAGCCGCTGGTGGCGGCCTCGCCGAGGGTGGCGCCGATGTAGGGTAACCGCGGCCGGTGACGCTCTTGCCTTGCGCGTGCCCGATTGCCGGGCGCAGGACGCGACCGAGCCCGCTCAGCCGCCGCAGATCTCCCTGGTCCGCTCCACGTCGGTGTGCATTTGCTCGACGAGCGCGTCGGCTGATTCGAAGCGCAGCATGCCGCGTAGCCGGACCGCGAAGTCGATCCCGGCGTGCAGCCCGTACAGGTCCAGGTCGGCCCGGTCGAGGGCGTACGCCCCGGCCGTGCGGACACGGCCGTCGGAGGCGGGGTCGGTGCCGACCGAGATCACCGCGGGCCAGCGCCCCGACTCGGCGCCCGGCTCATCGAGCGCGGCCAGCCAGCCCGCGTAGATGCCGTCGGCGGGAATGGCGGTGTGCGGCGGCGACTCGACGTTCGCAGTGGGGAAACCGAGCAGGCGCCCGCGCTGGTCGCCGCGGACGACGACGCCGTCCACCCGGTGCGGGCGGCCGAGCATCGTCGCCGCCTCGGTGACCTCCCCCGCCGCCAGCAGCTGCCTGATCGAGGTGGAGGACACGATGACGCCATCCAGCGTGAGTAGCGGCAGTCCCTCGGCGGTGTAGCGGTACTTCTCGCCCAGCTTGGCCAGCAGCGCGACGTTGCCCAGGGCGCGGTGGCCGAAGACGAACTCCTCCCCCTCCACCACAGCCGCGGCGTGCAGCCGCTCGACGAGCACCTGGCGGACAAACTCATCCGGGTCAAGCCGCGAGAACTCCAGCGTGAACGGGACCACGCACACCGCTGCCACGCCAAGGCCGCCGAGCAGCTCCGCCCGGCGGCGAGTCGAGCACAGGAACGGCGGGTGGCTGCCCGGCCTGACCACTTCATCCGGATGCGGGTCAAAAGTGACCGCCACGACCGGCAGGCCGCGTTCCCGGCCGATCTCCACCGCCCGGGCGACGATGAGCTGATGCCCCCGGTGCACTCCATCGAACTCGCCGATCGTCACGACGGACGCGCCCCAGTTCACGGGCACCTCATCAAGGCCCTGCCAGCGGTACACGACTCTCCGGCCCTCCTTCGCTCGCTAGCCCAGCCACCGCGGCACCTGCCCCGCGCTGAGCCCGGCGGCGCGGTACTGCTTCTTTCTTGCCTCCAGCGGGGCCTCGGGCTCAAGGATGGACCGGGAAGCGCAAGAGATCCACTGTCAGTGTTGGGTTGAGGTAGGTGGTTCATCCTCACGCCATCGGCCAGGACAGGTCCTAGCAGACTTGGCCCCTGTGGGCGAAGGTCGTTCAGACGGTGGTGTGCTCCACCTTCACCCGCGGGGCCAAGTCCGCTACCCGGAGGGTGGCCGACGGCGTGAGGATGAACCCCCAGGGGAAGGGTGGCGCGTTCGCGCCAACAACGAGCGACGACGAGCACCAGGGCGATGAGCACCTGGAGAACGGCCCCGGCGGGGCTCTGCCCCGCGCCCCGTGCGTATGGCCTCGTCGGCCCCGCTGTTTCACCCCCTGACGTCCTACGCGGACGCGGCAGGATCTTCCCTGCACCAGCGCGAGGGACCCCGCAAAACTGTGCGACGCTGCAAGCGTCCTCTCCACCGTAAGACCTGGATGATGATACTGAGTGAGAAAGCAATTACACATGACTCCGCATTCTGACAAACGGGCGCGCATCAGCGCGATTGCAGCGCTCGGGAATGATCGCGTTATCGGCCGACCCCGAGGGCGGCTTGCCGTGGTACATTCCCGAGGACTTGCGTCGCTTCCGCGCAATGACCATGGGACACCCCATCATTATGGGACGCGTCACCTTTGATGAGTTCACAGCTCCTCTCCCCGGACGGCTAAGTATCGTCGTGACCAGGAACATGAACTATCGCGCAGACAGGGCAGTTGTCGCGCATACAATTGAAGGCGCCATCGCATATGCGCTAGCTCACGACGATGAGGAGATCTTCATCGGAGGCGGCGAAATCATTTACCGCGAGGTCCTTGACCGCTGTGACAGGCTGCATCTGACTCTTATTCACGCTGACTTCCACGGCAACGCGCCATTCCCGGACTATTCCCAGTTCCGGAAAGTAGTTGAGAAGACCACGCACAACAACGGCACTTACCAGTACGACTTCGTAACGCTCGAAGAGTAGAAGAGTGGCTTGCTGCTACTGACACGAGAAAAGCGGCCTGATATCAGGTATTGGGTCCGTGCCAGCTGCGTACCGGACGATGGCGTACGCGGTGGAGAACTGATAAGGAACCGGTCGGCCATGATCTAGGGGCAGACGCGCCCGTTGCGCTCAAACGCTGCGTACGTTATGGGCATGAGCGCAGCCCACTCGGCCTCCATCTTCTCGGCCACCATCTCAATCTCGCGCTGAGGAAACGACGGGAACGCGGCGCCAGGCCGCCGGGTCCGCAGCGCCAGAAAGTTCATCAGAGCCCGCGGGTTGCAAGTGGCGTACATCGAGGAGTAAAGACTCAGCGGCAGAACTCCGCGCGCCACCTCACGGGCAACGCCAGCGTCCAGCATCCGCGCGTAGGCGGCATAGGCCTGACTGCAGCACTCCCGGAACGCCTCATTCACCAGGGCGTGCTGAGCAGCCGTACCGCTGGTGAACTCATAGGCACCGGGCTTGCCCGTCTGCACCAGCGGGCGGTCAGGCCCGGGAACGTAGAACACGGGGTCCAGCTGGCGGTAGCGGCCTGATTCCTCGTTATAGCTGAACGTCCTGTGCCGCATGAACTCACGGAACACGAAGATCGGCGCCTGGACGTAGAAGGTCATGGACGAGTGCTCGAACGGCGTGCCGTGCCGGTCCCGCATCAGGAAGTTGATCAGCCCCGCTGACCGGTCCGGCTCAGCATCAATCTCAGCCCGGGACTGCTCGCCCATGGTCGATACCCGCGCGGCCCAGATCACGTCGGCATCCGAGGCGGCATGCTTGACCAGCTCCACGGTCATATCACTGCGGAAGACGACCTCTTGCATCTAGTGCCCTCCTCGTGCGACGCCAGCTGACAGCAATAGTGACAGCAACACCACCGGCATCGGACCGGCTTGCGTCACCACAGCCATGAGGCCTGACAGCAACCGTGACAGCAACAGCAGCCACCAAAGGCATCCGGTAGCGACCGATGACCGCGCACAACGCTCGCGCGATCGGCGCCAGCTCGGCATATGCCAGGCCTGAAAACGGACGGTCGTGCGACAGCACTGCTCACCGAGAACCTAGGCCTGCGCATTACGGGGCCGTGCCCCCGAGATGCCCCCGACCCGCCGTCAACAGCCAACGATCACCACCGGCAGCAACCTGCGAACATGGAGCTAGGGCGGGCTTTGAACCTGCGAGCGACGCACGGTGACACCCTCGTAATGCGTAGGTCACCCTTCCCACACCGGGACCGAGGTCAGGCCGCGGACCGCCCTGGCCCGATCGGTCAGCTCTTGGATCAGGCTTGTCTTCGCCCGGGTGTAGCTGGCTGATGCGTCGTGGCGGGCGGCCAGGTCGCGTTTTAGATCCGCGTACCGTTTGGCATCGGCGGGGTGAGAGCGCAGGTAATCGCGCAGCAACAGCTCGTTTCTCGTTGGCCATGTCTCCGGGCGCCGCGGCGCTGACCGCAGTACAGCGGCTCGCGGAGATCCCCGGCGTCAGCGAGGCCCTCGCCATGGCGATCATCGCCGAGACCGGCCTGGACATGACCCGGTTCCCCACCGCCGCGCACCTGGTCTCCTGGGCCGGGCTCGCCCCCGTCGCCCGCCAGTCCGGCCCCCGCAACCGCAAACCCAAGAAGGGGCAGGGCGACGCCTACCTCAAGGGCTACTGCACCCAGGCCGCCAACGGCGCCGCCCGCACCGAAACCTTCCTCGGCGAACGGCTCCGCCGCCTCAGCAAGCGTCTCGGCGGGAACAGGGCCAAATGCGCCGTTGGCCGCTCCATCCTGATCATCATCTGGCACCTGCTCGCCAGCCCCGAAGCCCGGTTCACTGACCTCGGCCCCGACTGGCACCAGCGCAAAGCCGACCGCGACCGCAAGATCCGCGCCCACCTCCGCCAGCTCCACGCCCTCGGACTCGACGTCACCATCACCTCCGCCGCCTAAACCCAACCTCGCTGACCAGGCCCGTTACCTAAGCGCCACGGGCCGCTAAACCATGCCCGCGTTTGGCTACTGATTCTCACGGTCAGCAGAGGATCGCGGGACCTTGGCACGGAGGCCAGGCTGGCCGGAACAGCCGGACCGCAACCCTTCTCTTGCCGCTCAACGTGGTGACGGCTGGAGTACCGCCTACCTTTGGCGTCGGCAGCGAGCGATCAAGGTGACCGGGACTGAGGTCCCTCGCTCGGCTAGCTCCTCAAGCACTAGACCGGCGTGCAGGACTGCGTTGAGGTAGGTCGAGAGCATGCGGTGGTTTGTCCCGGCCCGGTCGCGTATCCCCTTGCCATCGGTGCTCCATCGCCCTTCCCAGGCGTAGCCGCGTTCCGGGGGCCAGCTCGGAAGCCCGGACCACGATCCCTCGGCCCCTCCCGGATAGCACGGGTGGAACACCGAGAAGCTGAACCACCCGCCCGGGGCGAGCACCGCGGCGACGGTGGACAGGGTGCCCTCCAGGTCATCGATGTCCATGAGCGCCATGTTGCACAACACGCCGTCGTAGACCACACCGTCCCACCAGCCGGTGGAGGCGGCGTCGCTTCGCACGTAGCGGATGCCGAAGGGCTGGCCGGCTTCCAGCTGCCGCGCCCGCGACAACAGGGCGGCCGAGATATCAAGACCAGTGACGCGCGCCCCTCGCTGGGCCAGGTACCGGCTCACCCGGCCGTAGCCGCAGGCCAGGTCAAGGACCCGTTGTCCCCGCAGGTCATCGGGCAGCAGGGCGTGCGGCTCGCTGTCCCAGTCGTTGGTGAACTCGACGTACCAGTCGGCGATGGCGTCGTAGCGGCCCGGTTCACTGCTCATCGCCGCCTAACGTAGCGCAGCGAAGCGGGAAACGACACAGCTCGCTCGCCGATGAAAGGTATCGGGCGCACCGCTCCACCGGGCACTGGCCTAAGCATCACGGGCGTGCCCCCGGGGGCCCAGTCGACCTGATCTGCACCGGATTAGCATTCCTCCTATCGCAAACCCAGGTTCCCAAAGTGTCCTGATCGTTGAGGTCCCGGAGGCTGAGCCTGCCGTGGGACGGTACCGGGAACGGTTCGTTGCCAGTGCCCGGCTCGGCGTCCCAGCCCATGTCACGGTGCTGTTCCCGTTCATGTCACCGCAGGCGATCGGCCCGGCAGTAATCGCCGAGCTTGAGCACCTGTTCGCAGCCGTCAGCAGGTTCCGTTTCCAGCTCACTCACACCGACTGGTTCGGTGACGAGGTGCTCTGGCTGGGGGTCCGGGACCCGGGCCCTTTCCGTGCGCTGACCCGCTGCGTCGCTGAGACCTTTCCTGACTTCCCTCCGTACGAGGGACAGTTCGGCGACTCCCTCACGCCGCACCTGACCGTCGGGAAGCCCGCGGAGACCGTATGCCGGACACTCAGCGGGCAGGAGGGACATCCGCTGACCGAACTGCGTTCCGCCGAGGCCAGCGTGCGGTCGCACCTGCCGATAGACGCAGAGGCTACCTCAGTCACCCTGATGACACAGGCATCCACCGGAGGGCAGTGGTCCAAAACAGCCACCTTCGCCCTGGCATGACGCCGCGCCTGCCAGAGTCGGCAGGAACGCGCTCGTAATGGGTAGGCCACCGGTTCGATTCCGATAGGCGGCTCCACCGGGGAACCCGCCGCTAGCAGGGACTCCAGTCAGATGCCTGGTCGTCATCATCTTCGATCGCGACTTTGAACGGCTCAGATGTTCCCGGTGGTCACCTAGGCCAGCTCGCTGAGCTCTTGTCGGGCTCAGTTACGGTGCTGTTGGTGACTTGTGACGAGGATCTCCCGTGGACCAGCCGCTCCCGGCTGCGCGAAATTCAGTACCGCACGGACGGCAACTTGGCCGCCCGGCAATCCCTTTATCGTTTTCAGCGCCCGGTAATGGCGCTGGCGCCACTGGTGCTCGACCTTGCGAATCTGAGCGGCAGCGAGACCGTCGTCGACGTAGGGTGCGGCAACGGCGCGTATCTGGCAGAACTGGCCCTGCGTGGCCACGTCGGGCCGGTAGCGGGCGTAGACCTCTCCGCCGGAATGCTGGCTGCCGCCCGAAGCCGCGCGCCGACAACGTTCCTGGCTGCTGGCGATGTCACCGCCCTCCCGCTCCGTGATGATGTCAGCGACTTCACTCTCGGGGCGCACATGCTCTACCACGTCCCCCAGCCAGCGGCAGCGGTAAGCGAGCTGCGCAGGATCACCCGGCCCGGTGGCTGCGTCGCTATCGTGCTCAATGGTGCGGGGCACCTGCGGGAGCTCCACGATCTGATCACTGCGGCGCTCGGCGACTTTACCGGCAGGCCGCCAGAGTACCGGGAGCGGCTGCGCCTGGATGAGGGCGAGCACCTCCTCGCCAGCCAGTTCAGCACCATTACCCGCCGCGATTTCACCAGCGAACTCGTCATCCCCGAGCCCGGACCGATCGAGGACTACGTGCGCAGCATGTCCCTTATCCAGGAGCTGCCTGATCCAACGACAGCCGCCGCAGCCGTAGCCAGGCTGATCCCTCCCGGCGAGCCATACACGATCCGCACGCACGCTGGCTGCCTGATCTGCCGCTAACCCTCGCCCCGATGGCCGGCAATTACCTATCGCTTGCTCGGTGTACTCAAGAAAGATTCTGTCCTTGAAACCGCCCCGCTTGCCGCGTTTGCTGGCGGCCAGTGCATCAAGTTCCTGCCACGTCATAGGGAGCGTGCTCAGCAAAGCTTGCAGTACCTCCCATACGTCTGTCAGTTCGCTGGGAAGCTCGTCAGCCGATGCGGTTTGGGCTTCGACAGCTTCCTCGACAAGCTTGGCCAGCAATGCCGCCTGATAGTCAGGGCCGTGGAGAATACGGGTGACCGCATGATGTCCGTCCGCCTCGATGATCTCCGGTATGTGGTCGCGGACGAGCTTGTTGTGGGTAACCCTCATGCCGGAACGGTACGCCCGGTGCGCACAAAGGCGTGTCCCAAAGATGTCCCCGAACCGCCGAGCGCCAACGATAACCATCAGCAGTAGACCTAGGATCGGCGGCATGACCGTCGGGCCGGATCAGACGAGGCTCATCGTGCTTCGCGGCAACTCGGGTGCGGGCTAGAGCACGGTAGCCAGCGCGCTGCGCGAGGCTTACGGCCGCGGTGTGGCCTGGGTATCGCAAGATCTCATCCGGCGGATCATCTTGAAGGAAAAGGACCAGCCGGGCGCGGTGAACATCGGGCTGATCGACCAGGTAGCGCGCTATTCGCTAGATCATGGTTACCACGTCGTCCTGGACGGCACCTTCTACGCTGACCAGTACGAGCCGATGCTGGCCGCCCTGAACCGCGATCACCGTGGCGTTTCACGGTTCTACTACCTGGACGTGTCCATGGAGGAGACTGTCCGCCGCCACGCCACCCGCCCGCAGGCGGCCGAGTTCGGCCTGGCCGACATGCGCCAGTGGCACAGGCCCGGAGATCTTCTCAGCGTGATCCGGGAGCACGTCATCCCGCAGACCAGTTCCCTGCAGGAGACGATCAGCCTGATCCTTGCCGGCACACAGCTGCTCCAGGCCGACCACGCATCCAGCGCGCAGGACACCGGCAGCGCCGGACCGTCGGCAGACGCTGACCTGAAGGAATGGACCTCGGCGGACTAGCCGAACGCCCGGCGCGAGACTACGGATCAGGGATGTCCAGCGCTGCACCCCGCCCAACCCGAGTTGGGCCAAATGAGTGCGCAGCGCAAGATCTGGTCCTGTTGCTGAGGCTCCTGGTGCGGCGTGTTCGCTGGAACAGAATGCTGTGTCCCTGATGGACGGGGCTGGGTACCCTGGGCCTGGGCGATGACGGAACCGAGTAGTCCAGGGGTGCGCGAGCCGAGAGAGTCACCGTTGCTGTGATGGTGGCCTCGCGTCCTGGGCGAAGACACTCCCGAGCCCTTGCAGTAAAGAGGCCCCCGCCGGCCCGGCCTGTTCATTCCGGTCTTGCGGTGGCGAAGGTGCGGTGGCACCGCGAGTACCCCTCTCGCCCGCGCCCCAAGGGACCACGATCCCCGGGGCGTCAGCTGGCCGGAGACCAGGCCCGGGGACTCCAGCGAAGGGTTCCCCTCCCAGATGAACCAGTACATCCCATCCACGGCATCCACCGCCCTCCCCGGCCGCCAGCAGGAACTCGTCTCTCGGGTGCTCGCGGCGGACCTTCCCCGCCATGTCGGCGAACCGGTCACCATCGCCGGATGGGTGCACCGGCGCCGGCAGCTGAAGTCGGTGTCGTTCCTGATCGTCCGTGACCGCACCGGCATGGCCCAGGTGGTGCTCACCGGTCCGCTTGCTGAGGCCCTGGACGACTTGCCGGAGGAGACCGTCGTCCAGGTCGACGGGCTGGCGGTCGCCAGCGCACAGGCTCCCTGCGGAGCCGAGATCACCGGGGCCACCGTCACTGCGCTGTCCGGCCCCGCGGTCGCCCCGCCGTTCGACCTGTACCGGCCGGGTATCCCTGCCGGGCTGGCGACCATCCTCGACAACGCGGGCGTGGCGTTGCGTCATCCGCTGCTGCGCGCCCCGTTCGAACTCGCCGCGGCCGCTGTCGCCGGGTTCCGCGGTTACCTCGACCTTGCCGGGTTCACCGAGATCCACACCCCGAAGATCGTCGGGACGGCTACCGAGTCCGGGGCGAACGTGTTCGGCATCGACTACTTCGGGCGCAAGGCTTTCCTGGCCCAGTCGCCGCAGTTCTACAAGCAGACCATGGTCGGGGTCTTCGAACGGGTCTATGAGGTGGGGCCGGTGTTCCGCGCCGAACCCCACGACACCGCCAGGCACCTGGCGCAGTACACCAGCCTCGACGCCGAGTTCGGGTTCATCACCGACCACCACGACGTCATGAACATCCTCACCGGCGCCCTGACAGGCATGACCACCGCTATTGAGGAGCGGGCCAGCGATGCTGTCACCCGGCTCGGCATCACCCTGCCACCAGTGCCCGCGGCCATCCCCGAGATCGACTTCGGCAACGCCCAGGAACTGATCACCGAGCACACCGGCACCGACCCGCGCGGCGAACCCGACCTCGCCCCGGCCGGCGAGCGGTGGCTGTCCGGCTGGGCGCTACGCGAGTACGGCAGCGCGTTCCTGTTCGTCACCGGCTACCCCGCCGTCAAACGGCCCTTCTACACCCACCCCGACCCCCGCCGCCCCGAACGCACCCGCAGCTTCGACCTGCTGTTCAACGGCCTGGAACTGGTCACCGGCGGGCAACGCCTGCACCGCCACGACGACTACCTCGCCGCGCTCACAGCCCGCGGGGAGAACCCGGACGACTACGCCGGCTACCTCGACGTATTCGCCCACGGCATGCCACCCCACGGCGGGTTCGCCATCGGCCTCGAACGGTTCATCGCCCGCCTGACCAAAGCCGACAACATCCGGGCCACCACCCTGTTCCCCAGAGACCTGCACCGCCTCGCACCCTGACGAAACATCCCGAGGGCAGCCTGGGGCAGATCCAACGCCGCCATGCGACCCGGATTAGTACGCAGACCCAGCCACCGTGAACTACAAAGCCGCAGGTCAGCAAAGCACGAAATGTGGCCCAAGTCGCGTCGGGCTAGCGCTGTCAGGGTTGCAATTCAGGTTGCGGTTCCCACCGTCACCCCGTCCAGGGAGGGGCGGCCAACGAGGTTGGGCCGGCTTGAACTGATCAGGACGGGCTCGGACCCGAGCTGCCAATGCGATTGGGGCCGTGTCCTAGATATCCCCCGAATTGCGATCAACGGCCGATGCCCGGCCAATCCGACGCCTTCTGACAGATCCGTAGATTCCCGTAACGCCGTCTGAGACCGTACGAATCAGTCCGTGACCTGGGAGCGTACCTCTTGCGGTTGTCCAGCCTGGTCCGAAGCACCCGAGAGTTGTCCATCCACGTGGTCGCTGGCTCAGGAAGCGGCGTGCCACAGGCTGAACGTACGATCTGCGCATGAAGCCCAGACTCATCTTGATGTGTGGACTGCCGGGGTCTGGCAAAACCACCTTGGCTCGCAGGTTGGCTGACGAGACTCCGGCAATAAGGCTGTGTACCGATGAGTGGCAGTCCGCCCTCAAGGTAGACCTCAAGGAGGGTGACTATTACAGTGAAGCCTTCCACGACTCGCTTGAAGCTCAGCTGTGGATACACGCGCAAGACCTCATCAGGCATGGCCAGACCGTGATTTTTGAGAAGGGTCTGTGGCTGCGAAGCGAGCGGGACCAGAAACGGCGTGAAGCTCGGTGGCTTGGCGTAGATATCGAGTTGCACTACTTTGACGTGCCTATTGATGAACTAGTTCGCAGGCTCGAGAAACGCAACTCAGAGCGTGACCCGAACACGTTCTGCCTTACCAAGGAGCAGATAGAAGCTTATTTCAAGAGCTTCGAGCCGCCGGACGAAGCCGAGCTGGCACTGTTCTCGGAGTCGATCGTCCACCGCGTAGCGTCATGACGGAACGGCCAGCTAGGCAGCTGCGTCGGCAAGCACTATGACCTACGCATTACGAGTCTGTTTTCGTGCGTTGTTCCGTGGAGCGATGCCCTGACTGACGTTGGGTTCGCGAACTGCTGGTCGCGGTGATCGGTGGCTGTTGCGGGCGTCCGGGGGCACCTCGGGGGCACGGTCAGCCCCCATCAATCCGTCGGACGGGTGCTGTCAAGTGGCGGCGTAGCCGATCCCGAAGGGACGCCGTAGGCGCACTTGACAGGTTGATCGCCGTCGGCCAAGCGTGCGGTAACTCACCCGAGCTTGTGGCAGGCTGGCTGGAGTGAGCCGGATTGTGTATATCTCTGGGAAGCCAGGGGCAGGGAAGAGCACACTCGCCGTCCCACTGGCAGCGGAGCTTGGCTACTCGCTGGTGATCAAAGATCTGCTCAAGGAATCGCTCCACGACGCCCTGAGCGTCCAGGGCGAGAGCGACCCTTGGTCGCAGCGGCTGAACATCGCCTCGTGGGAGCTGCTGTGGACGGTCGCGGCCCAAGCGGGCGACATGTTGATCGAGGCAAACTTCCACTCGCAAAGCGCCAGTGAGCTCGACAAGCTGCGCGGTCTGGGCGCCAGCCTGGTCGAGGTGAACTGCGCGTGCCCCACTGAGCTCGCCCAAGCCCGCTACAACGCACGGACCAGGCACCAGACCCACTCGGTGACCTTGCCGCAGTCCGCGTGGGGCAAATACGACCGGCCGGTCGGCATCGGCCCGCTGATCACCGTGGACACCATAGTGCCGGTCGACGTTCCGGCTGTAGCCGCTGAGGTCCGCCGCCTGCACGCTGGCTGAAAGACCCTGGATTGGTGGCGGCCAATGACGTCTGGCGGCCCGGGCCAGGCGGGCGCGGCAGCGCAGAGCCTAGCCCGGGTCCGCCTGCGGCGCCGAAGGCGCCGCCTTGATCTCAAGTACAGCCGGATTCGGCAACGGGTCCCGGGCCCGGTCCCGGGCCCGGGCCCGACCTTCTGCATGCCATCTCGAAGACACATCGAAGCGACGTTCGGAAACTCGTGTTCTAGGACTTGCCGCCCATCCCTCGAAGTCCGCCGAAGTCTGCTGGTTTCCGTCCTGGTTGCGGTATTTCTGTGCTGTACCTGGGCTGCTGGACAACCCGGTCGGGGGCCTGCTGGTCAGGTATCGCGCAGCCGGTAGTGCCGCCCGAGCTCGAATCCGCCTCGGCGGACCTGAGCAAACAGCGCCTCGTTGCCCCTCAGGTAGGTGCGGAGGTCCGGGACCCGGGGCCGCAGGGACGCGTCGAGCAGTTCGGCGAGTTGCTGCGCGGACAGCGATTCCCGCGCAACCGCCAGCTCCCGCACAATGGCGGAGGCCACGCTGCGCTGCTCGGGCTTGGGCACAAGGCAGGCCCGCAGTTGCAGTCGCGCCTGCAGAACCTCTCCGGTAGCTGCGGTGTACTGGTCCATGAAGTGCGTGCCTATGTCGGCCGCGATCTCCTTGATCCGCTCGCATCGTTCGAGCGGCTGCTTGCGGTACCAGTAGATCCCGCCCGCGGCGGCTAGGACAAAGATCACCCAGGCGGCTGGGCCAATCCGTTCCGTGGCCCACTTGGCCCCGGCGGCGGCGAGCTGGATGGGCAGCGCTGGGACCATAAGCACCGCGTGCACGTGCATCTCGCCGATGTTGATCGCGATCACCCCCATCACCGCGTCAACGCCCTGCGAGGTGGTGTGTACGCCGAGCGCGGCGAAGTCGTTGTGGTTGTGCGTCAGCAAGATGCACGGAGACAGCAGCGCGGCGAGCGCGGCGGCCGGGTAGTCGTCGGCGTCGCTGCTGCGGACGGCCAGCGCCCGCGGGTCGAGCTGCCGCAGGGATGGCGGCAGCTTGACGACCTGGATGTGCGGCAGCCACTCCTCGTTCAGGATGCGGCGCAGCTCCGCCACCGTGACGTCCAGGTCCCTGGCGAACTTAGGCAGCTTCTTCCCGGTCTCGGCCAGCGTGTCGTACTCCATGAACAGGCGGACCTCGCCGTCCCGCGCCGTGGTCACGGAAGCCGGCGGGGATCCGTTGCGGAGCTGATAGTGCAGCCCGGTCCGCACGCAGGCAGTATCCAGTACCGCAGGCAGCGGCCTCCGGTCCAGGCCGTAGTCCAGGCCGTCGAGCAGCTCGGTTAGCTCCTCCGGGCTCAGCACGTGCTCGAACCTCATGGGTGCCGTCCCGTAACATGTTGCATAGAACGACGGTATCCGTCCGAGCCAACGCGACCTATCGATTAACCCCCGGTAGGAGGCGTGTCGGCACGGATGGGGAACAACCGCGTGATGGCCATCGGTCCGCCCTGGGACGGACGAGGGACCTGCTGTGAAGATCCGGCGCAGTCCGCCTCTGGCTGCTACAACAAGTGCATGAACGAGTACAGGATCAAGTCAGGAATGTCCACTCGTGATGTTCAGCTCACCAGCGGCGAGAGGGTCCACTTCTCACGCGAAGCACTCGATCGAGCCGCTCAGCAGGTTGGTACCGGCTTCATCCCGATGGGTGTCGAGCACCTCAGCTATCTTCCGCCCCGAGGCCGTCTCACCCGCGGGGATGTCGAAATCGACGCGGACGGCCAGTCTGAGCTGATCCTGTACGGCCAAGATCTCAAGTTTCTTCGTGCCGGGGAGATGTCCCTGCATGCAGCGGTATCTGAATCTGCTGGACCGCTAGAGGTCTTTAACGACGTCACGATTGCAGCAGAGCCTCGCAACTTCTCCAGAGATGACTGGCGAGACATAGTTGCCGCCTCGCCGATACCTGTTGAAGAGAGAGTTGCTTGGTCGGACTTGCCTGCTCTGATTTGGATGCTCTCCATACCGGTGACATGGGGTGCCGTAAGATTTGCGGGTTCATTCTTCGATCGGCTGGGCGCAGTCGCCGCAGATGGGTTCCTGGCGTGGATTAAGCGTGCAGCCTCTACTGCTAAGGAGCCCGAGCGAGAGAATCTCGTTGAGATAAGATTCTACATGAAAGACGGCGGACCTGCGGTGCTAGGGTTCGCACCCTTGGACGCCCAGTCAGATGGGTCCGCCGCGGCCCTCCGCGCTGCCATAGATCAGGCTGGCCCCCTAGCCGAGTTCGCAGGCTCAGTTGCAGCCGGACAGCAGCCGCCTGAATTGCGGCAATGTGCTTTTTTGTGGGATGCAGGTAAATGGCGGCTCGCTTGGTGGGCCGCCGACGAAGCAGTCTTCGTTACTCCATGGTTTAGTGAGAACTACCCAGACCCACAGCGTTTTTTGGGGCGTCCCCTCTTCCCTGTCGAAAGTGATCGAGAAGGTGAGCTCCACTCCCCAGAAATCAACTCATCAGATGATGGTGAACGCAACTGATCCCTTGCTCGGAAGGTGCGTCCGACTTGTCGTCCGGCGTTGGCCACCCGGAATTTGGCCTCTTGGTCCGTCGCTCGGCTTGGTCTGTCGCTCGGCGTTGGCCTGATTCCGATGCTGTTGTGGTCAACCTTGGTGGTCAACCTGTTCGCCGCTCGTCAGGGTGGCCGACCGATCAGTCTTCGTCCCGAGCGCCTAACCAAGACGGGTCAGGCAGTCGCTTCGATCGCTGCGGAACACGCCGGGCACTTCGGCGTCTGCTGCGTCCTCGACGTCAAGTCAGAGAAGGGCAGATCGCGCCGGGGCACATCTCGCTCCGTGACCACCTGATATGAGCAAGCGACGGTGACCTCACCGTCTTGACCGTCTACGGCGGCGTGCAGCCACGTGGGCCTCATGCTCGGTGTCTGCGGCATGGTTTGCGATTGGTACAACTCCATCTCTATGAGTGCGTAGGACTCGGGCATTACCAGCTCTCCATGGTTGACCAGCGCGAACATCCAACTAGAACAAGCCTAGCGGGCCACGCGCAAATCCTGCCGTAAGCACCCCCGAATGTGGCCGCCGCCGTGCTCGGCGACTTGCGCGCCGCGGGGCAATGCCTTGTCCAACGCGCTCTGCGCTGTGGAGCTGGCCGAAGGCGCGCTCCGCCACGGTTAATGCGCGTGCCCGATCAGGTCTCGCGGACTACCGTTGAATCGTGCTGCCCCCTACCTCCTGTCCCGTTCCAAGCGCCCACAGGCGGCTCATGGACTGCCATGTCCATTGGCATGCCGCCGCAGATGCATATATGGACCCTGAGTCCTTTCGCCTTAACCTGAATTCATTGATTCAGGGCCTGCGTAACGTGACATTCCTGCTTCAGAGCCAGAAGCACGAGCTTCCCTCTTTCGACAACTGGTACGGCGTATGGCAGCTTACGGTGAAAGATGATCGGATTATGCGATGGGTGGTCAACGCTCGAAATCGGATAGTCAAGCAGTCGGACCTAGAAATATATAGTAAGGCTGTGGTCCGATTGTCGTTTGATTGGTTGAATGAGGTTGAAGGCGTTCTAGAGGTTCCCCCGCACTACACGACACATGAGACTATCTCTGCTCTTGTGGCTACTGCCCCGCAACCTATCCAGGGTATAATATCGATCGAACGGCGCTGGGTAGATGTCAAATTGCCGGATCGCGAACTACTCGACGCAACGCGATATTCCTATGGTCACCTCGCGAGAGTAATCCAACTAGCACACGATGCGGCAGGCGTCGAGACTTGCGACCTAGTCTCTCGAAAGCCCGACTGCGTTGAGTCTCAACTAAAAGTACCTCTTCAGTGCATGCACAAGATTGACGACAATCGGCGTCTGGTTGTGGACCTCGGCACTATGACGCAGTACACGGAAGAGATAGAGATTCTACGTGCGGGAGACATTCCTCAGGAGGTTACTGACGCAAAGTACGGCAAGATGCAGGTCTCCGGGAATGCCATTGAGCGGGTGCCGCAAGTGACTGATATGGCCAAGCGCATGCTGTCTGTTGATAAAGAATTGGCCACTGTAGGGTGGCTATTGCGCGGACAGCAGACTGTCGAAATCTTCGCGATGCCGATGCCGGATCGGAGGTCCAAACTGATTCAAATGAATCGGCTGGCGGACTTGGTTGAGCAGTCGAACGCAGATGGTGTGATCTTTATCACCGAGAGTTGGCTATATCCTCCCGCAGCCTCTGCGTCAAGCGGAAACCCCAGCGCGGACGCTGCCGCTGCCCTTCAGAATCGCGGCGAATGCATATGGATCAGTGCCGTCACGCGGGATGGACAGTCCGCCGAGACTATGACCGTTTTTACCCGAGGGAAAGACGGTGAAATAAACTTTGAGCCCTCTATCCCCATAGAGGGCGGCCAGGCCAACGCCCTTCAACCAATTGTGCGTAGATGGCAACAGATCGCAGCGCGCCCCTTTATGGCCAAGAAACCACCTGCGAGCCACTGAAACGAAATTCATGCGCCGGGTGTCACAGCGGCTGTCTCTTCTTTCGGATTACGCTTGAGCCGCTGCCAGACTTGCCGCCGGAGAGGGACGCCCCAGCGTAGATAGCGAGGAAGATTTTCCTGGCAATAACTGGCGAGGATTATGAATTGATCGTCCGGCAACTTGCCGGTATCGATGTAGTCGAGCGTCATGCCCTGTATTACCATCACCATAAGCCGTCGCCGCCATAGCCAAAGCTTGAAGCGGAATCTCAGCCTGACGAAGATGCGGCTGGTCCACGGATGCCACAATGCATTGCTGAGCATGCTGGCGATCATGATTGCATCTATATTAAGGAACCCGGACCAATTTTCCGGCTTGGATCGCCTCTTCCGTGAAACCTTACTCGAATCTGCTTCGAGGACTAGTTCGCGATATGTTTTACCGGCTGATATGTACTTCTCTAGTAGCAGCTGCGGAGCCCCAGCAATCATAACCGCAGTACGGAGCTGGATGGCAATGCCAGAGAAGTCTGAAGATTCGTCCCGCCGGGCATTCTCAGCTTCAGCTAGTTTTTCGCGAGCTTTTGCACGTGCCGCGCGCCTGTCTGATCGCTGCGCGATATATGGGCTAACAACCGCCCCTACTGCGCCGCCAGCTAGAGCACCTTGCAGCAAAGTCAGCCAGTCATCCATCGACTCACCACCCCCGAACATGGTAGGGGTCTTCGGTAGCACGCTCGCGTGATTCGTCAGACTGCTCAGGAAATCGATGTCCATCGAACGGCGAT
>Ga0335072_10005769_pt1 | contig 18189 bp, 14 predicted proteins | sample Lox_Sample_21_FD_206725 | JGI IMG/M metagenome (GOLD analysis project Ga0335072, IMG submission 206725) | Soil microbial communities from Loxahatchee National Wildlife Refuge, Florida, United States - Lox_Sample_2.1 | ecosystem: Environmental > Terrestrial > Soil > Wetlands | place: USA... | reverse complement strand
AGGTCGGCCAGCACGACTAGCGCCGGAGCTATCCACACCCAGTGATGCGTCCATGACACCGGCGAGACCAGAAGCCCGGTCAGCGCACAGATCAGAATGGCTGCCATTTCCTGGCCGCGGCGCGACACCAGCGCCGCGAGGAGCAGTCCGGCAAACGCGACTATCGCCTCAACGCCGAGCCGGTAGGGCTGCCCCGCCGCAGTGCTGCCGAGCAAGCGGAGCAGCGCGCCGTTCAGCGACTGGTTCCCGATAAAGCGGATGCCGCCCAGGCGGTTCGCGTTCAGGAACAGGCCATCGAGCCAGTAGTCCTCGGAGGCTGCGGGCAGGGCCACGAGCGAGATGGCGATGGTCAGGCCGAACGTAGCTGTCGCGACCGCGGCAGCCTGGTACCGTCGGGTCAGCAGCAGGTAGGGGATGAAGATCAGCGGCGTCAGCTTGATCCCGGCCGCTAGGCCGACGCCGACTCCCTTCCACCACCGGCAGTCCGGCAGGCACAGGTCGGCCACGATGATCAGCATCAGGACCAGGTTGATCTGCCCGAAGGACAGGGTCTGCCGGACGGGCTCGAGCCAGAGCGAAACCGCGGCCGCGCACAGGGTCGCGCTGAGCCGCCGGGCTGAGGCGCCGTATCCCAGCTTGCCCCACGTCAGCCAGAGCACGCCCAGCAGCGACGCCACGCTCACCGCCATCATGAGCACCTTCACGATCGGCACCTTGATAACGGCTAGCAGAGCGAAAAGGCCAGCGGCTATTGGCGCGTAGGTGAAATGCAGGCCGGTGTGTAAGTAGGTAGGCAGGTAAGGATCATTCAGTCGCCGGGCGATACCGCCACCCCACAGGTAGACCCGGAGGTCCAGCATCGACCAGGGGTTGCGGAAGAAGGCCTGGAAGACACCGAGCAGCAGCGCGAGGGAGGCGGCCCACAGGACGGCAGCCACCGCGACGCGCGGAACCCGGGCTGGCCCAGAACGCCTGCTCGTATCCCGCGACGAGATCAACTCGCCTGGCAGCACACTCATAGCTCAGCACCCCCGATGCTTCGCCCTATATTGTGCCCCTAACTGGGGATGTCGAGCGTAAAGTGCGGCCCTATTTGCCGTATTGCGGCCCTAACTGGGTGCTGGTCGTAGCTGTCGGCGCTCCCGCAGCCATGACGTGATGACGCTGATCCCGAGTACGCCTCCCGGCACGAGCGTGACGAGCAATGGCAGCTGGTACCGCCAGGAGAAGACGAACAGGTCGGAGACCAGCGTCAAGGTCACCGCGCAGGCAAAGAACAGCAGGCAGGCAAGCGCGAGCTGGCGAAAGCCCGGATCGGAGCGCCGGCGGAGCACGAAGGCCGAGCCGGCCAGCCCAGTCAGGGTGAAGAGCAGAAGCAACGGGCCGGGCGTATAGCCGCCGTCGAGCTGGTAGGACCGCAGGAACGCGGCGACCGGACGCCAGACAGCCGGCTGGCCGCCGCCGAATCGGTCGACGGCGGCTCGGACGATCGCCGGAGTGGCGTGCGAGGAGAAGTACGGGAACGTGGTCTGAAACTGCCATCGCCCGATCGGCGGATCGCCCGGCGCAGTGACCCGAACCACCGCGTACACCTTCAGCACATCGCGGACGTACGCATCGAGCACTCGCCCTGGCTGCTGGGTCAGCACGGCATGATTGAAGCTGGTGACCAGGCTGTTGACCTCGCCGCGCGGCAGGTGGTCGTAGTAGTGCTGCACCGGGGAATACGTCCCGTACTCAAGCCAGTCGTTCCCCCTGGCCTGCTGCGCCGGATCAGGGCACAGCCCCAGTTCGTCGGGCGGCAGCTTGATCGTGGCGCAGTCGACAGCGGACGCCATCCGGCCGTAAACCGACGTGACTCCCTGGTGCGACAGGAAGAAGCCCTGGCCCAGCAGGTAGGAGCCGGTGCAGTAGGCCAGGATGGGCAGCGCGCAGGCGGCGCACAAGGCAGCTGCCTTCACGATCGCGTGGCGCCAGCTGGCCGAGCCCGCCACGAGTACGAAGAGCGCAGCCGCCGGGATAAGCGCCTCGCCAACCTGAGCGACGGTAGCCGAGGTTCCTAGCACGATGCCTGCCACAACGGCTCGCCGCCAGCTAACGCCTGGCTGCCACAGCAAGATCGCAATTCCGGCGACGATCAGTGCCTCGAACCAGGTGCCGGGCATGATCGCTTGCTCGTTCTGCAGCTGATAGGCGTCGAGCAGGACGGGTGCCATAGCAAGCGCGGCCAGCCAGCGAGAGACGCCGCGGCGCAGCAGCACCACGTAGATCACCAGGGCTATGGCAAGGGCGAGCAGGTGCTGGACCGCAACCACGGTATTGAGGTTGGCGACCAGCAGGATGCCCCGCAACGGCAGCTTGTAGCCCTCAGGATCATTGCCCGCGGCGTTGTAGAGGTACTTGACCGAGTCGATATAGAACAGCGCGGGCCGGTAGGCGAACTGCGCGAGCACCCGCACGACCAGTCCCGCCGTCAGCAGCACCGAAGCCAGCCAGTGCTGGCGCAGCACGCGTCCCCAGGCGGTAAGGCGCCCGGTCAGCTCGTCATCCCGGGCCGCGCTGGCCACGCGGCCAGCCACGGGCGCTCTGCGCCCGGTTATCTCGATCATCCGCACGGGCTCACCAATGGGTTGCCGCACCCTGGCCGCCGCCGGAGTGCCACACGGCCAGCAGCACGGTGTAGAGCGTCAGCCACCGGGTCATCCGGTTGCGCGGAACCTGGGTGAGGGCGACCCAGGCGAGGGCGGCGTACCAGGGGAAGACCCACGGGGCGACGAGGATCCAGGCGAAGCTGAGCGCGAATGGCGCGACCACTTCCTGCGGCTGGTCGGAAGAGATCCGCTGGTAGATGAACCAGGCGACGACGATCATCGCGATCGGCCACAGCAGGTTGATCAGGAGGCTGACGGTGCCAGGCGAGTGGGATAGCACCGTCACGTCAAGCAACGCCTGGAACAGCCGCCAGGGGGACGGCAGGATGACCCACTGCGAGCCCGCGATCAGCGGCTTGAGTGCAGTGATTCCGTAGAAGCTGTAAAGGAATGCGACCGTTATCAGGGAAACGACGGTGATCAGTGCGACCCGCGTCCACTCGCGTCGCCGGAGCATCGGCCAGGCCAAGCCAACCGCTACCAGCACGGCGGTGACCTTGACGCCGCAGGCGAGGCCGATCAGCACCCCGATCAGGACGTCGCCCCGGATGCCCGAGACCCGGCGGGCCACCTGGATCGCGCAGATGCACGCGGCTGCCACGAACGTGTCGAGGTGGCCGCCGCTGACCAGCTGCTGGATGAGGACCGGATTCGCGACCCAGAACAGCGTGGCCCGGATGGGATCGTCGGAGGTCTTGAGCAGCAGCCAGCCGATGCCGAGGAACACCGCGCCGTTCAGGATCATCAAGACCCAGATGGTGGTTTCGACGTTCGCGCCGCCGATCGACGCGGCGAACCGCTGTACCCAGGTCGCGATCGGCCCGTAGACCGACACCTGAGGACGCCACACCGTGCCCACGACATGGAGATAATGCGAGTGTTTGAGTGCGCTGGCGGGGCTGGTGATGTACGGATTGCCACCCAGGGCCGCGATCCGGCCGAAGGCCGCATAGCTCGCGGTATCCGAGGAACCGACCGGGGTGAGGCTTACCAGCACGGCGACAATGCACGCGCTGACTGCCAGCAGCTTGCGCGGGTCCGGGCGCCAGCCCTGGCTGTGCGCCCACAGCATGCCAGCCAGGCCCAGGCAGGCCAGGATGTCTCCGGCATACACCAGCGTCATCGCCAGCACGTCCTGGTGCAGCAGCGACGGCAGGAAATGCTGCAGGAACCGCGACAGCGGCAGGCGGATGGGCAGGGTCGCCGTGTTGGGCGCCATCGCGCCGACGAGCGCGCCGAGCAGCAGGCCGGCTCCGGACACCGCGATGGCAACTCGCGGATCGGACAGCCGGCTCCACGCGAGCTTGCGGATCACGGTGCTCATGACCCGCTCAACCGGACCGTTACCCACGACCGGGCCGCGGATCGCAGGCCGGATTTCAGGTATGAGCGGCGCTGTCACGTCAGCGGGCGAGTCCTCAGACGCCTGAGTGACCGAGCCAGGCTGCCCGGCTGACCCTGGCGGGCCGGCCGGGTCGATGGACGCCCGTGTCACTTCGGCCATACCTCCATCAGCGGACCTGCGCTGGATCTGTCGCCGCAGGTATCGCCGCACCCAGCCGGTGAGCCGCGGTTGCCCCCACCGCCTATCGATCTGGCCCCTGCCTGCACGCCTGCCGCTAGCGTAGCCGCCTGTGCCGGCCATGGGCCACATTTGCCTGAATCGTGGCGATGGCGTGACCGCACGAGCCGCGCCATCACGCCTGTAGTCACTGAATGATCCATCCCATTACGATCCGTCACGAGCGCCCAGTGTGAGCGGCGTTTGCGGACTTCGCCATGCTTATTCCTGTCTGTTCCGGATCGTGAGCCGAGTTTATGCGGCCACTCCTACGCCAGCCGGCCTCGGCAGAGGAACTGACCAGGTCCGGCCAGTTCATTCCTGGGGAGTTATTCCCCGCAGCGGTCCGAAATGCGAGCACCAGCGTACGGGAGCTTCACTGGCCCGGTCCTCAACGGCGGGCGCGGAGGAAGAGCGAGACGCCAGGCAGCGATCTGGTCGGCAGGTAGCGCTCTGCGACGATGATCGATGTCAGTGCGGCATTCACCAGCGGCGGGACGTCGTCAAGGTCGCTGCCCGTCGAGGACTTCCGGCGGAACGCGACGACTGGGCGGAGGAGCACGTTCCAGCTCCAGACGTCATCAACCGTGAGGCCCGCCTTAGAGATGACATTCACCAGCTCGGGGCGGGTGTACCGGCGCACGTGGCCGACCTCGTCGTCGTGGGCGGACCACAAGGCCATGTCAGACGGCACGGCGATCAGAGCAGTGCCGCCTGGCTTAAGGACCCGGGCGATCTCTGCAGCCGCGAGATAGTCCTCGTCGATGTGCTCGAGGATGTCGAACGCTGTGACCAGCTCGCAGGTGCTGGAGGCCAGCGGCAGATACCTGGCGTCTGCCCTGATGGCGCTGATCCCGCGTGACTTGGCCACGTCGGCGACCGAGTCCGAGTACTCCAGGGCGAGTGCCCGCCAGCCGTGGGCCTGCAGGACCCTGGTGTTCCCGCCGCCTGCCGCGCCGATATCCAGCGCCTGGCCGGGCGCGGGCAGCCGCCGCAACTCGCGGGCGAGGATGGCGCGGCGCTCCTTGTACCACCAGTGGCGGTCCTCGAGCGAGGTGAGGAGCTGGAGCTCGGCGGGTTTCACGGCCTCTTTCTTACCGCATCGGGCGAGGCAATCCAGATCGGGTGTTACTCCTCGCAGGCCCATTGTGTCGCAGGTCACGTTATTGCGTCCGGCGATCCGGGCCGTGGCGGGGAGTCGAGGCAGGCACAGTGACTTTCGGGAAGAATGCCGGGATGGAAACGTTCCGGCCCGAGCCGCCCAGCGGTCGTGTCTACGCCGCCAGGCGGATCGTCCGCAGCACTGATGTCGTGCCGTCTGGAAGGCTCCGGCTGGACGCCCTGGCCAGGTACCTGCAGGTGGTCGCCGAGGACGACCTCGCCGACTGCGGCCTGGCCGAGCCGGTGATCTGGCTGGTGCGCCGCTGCGAGCTTCGCATCAATGCGCTCCCAGCCATGGGGGAGCGGCTGAGGCTGGCGACGTTCTGCTCTGGCACGGGCCCGCGCTGGGCCGAGCGGACTACAACACTGTCCGGCCCAGACGGCAGGCCGTTCGCTCAGGCCAGGGCAGTCTGGGCGGCGGTCTCCAGGGCCGACGGCCGGCCGGTGGCCCTGTCGGCCGAATTCCTGGCCGTTTATGGTGAGTCGGCTGGCGGCCGGGTTGTGTCGGCCCGATTGTCCCACCCACGTCCCCCCACTACTCATCCGGACGGGAACGGGGTGGCCAACGGTCCGCGGCCGACCGCATGGCCGCTGCGCGCTGTCGACTTCGACACGGCCGGCCACGTCAACAATGCTGTGCACTGGGCTGCGGTGGAGGAAGAGCTATGGGCGAGGAACTGGGTGCCGTCGGTCGCTGAAATGGAATATCACCGGCCGATCGAGCCCAGCTGCGCACCGGAGCTGGTGACCGAGCGGCGTGACGGCGAGACGGTGCTCTGGCTGGTGGCCGGCGGGCGCATGCTGGCCTCGGCCCGGCTGTCGCAGTAGCGGCCAGAGGCCCGGCGGTCCAGCAGGCCATGGATTCGGTAGCACCGGCGGGAGGGCGGTTTAGACCCGCCCGCCCTCCCGCCGCTACCGGTCACCGTTACTGGGCTGGCAGCGGTTCGTTCACCGCTGGTGGCACCGGGAACGGGTTGTCGTTGACTTGCGCCTGCGCCCGCAGCAGCCGGCTTTCGGTGACGGCCAGCCCGAGCTCGCCGTTCCCTGGATAACCAGACGGCGCACTGCCGAACCGGAACGCCGAAGTCAGATCGCCGCAGGTCTGCCGGCGCCAGGCGCTGATGTTCGGCTCAAACACGCCAAACCTGGCCTCGATGAACCGGATCAGCGAGCCGTGGTCGAACACCTCTGAGCAAACGAACCCGCCGGCCGTCCAGGGCGACACGATCGTGGTCGGGGTGCGGAAGCCGAGCCCGATGTTCAGACCGTTGACGAACTCGTCCGGGGTCCCGGTTGGCGCGACCGGAGGTGGCACGTGGTCGAACATGCCGTCGTTCTCGTCGTAGCAGAGGATGAAGGCGGTCTTAGCCCAGAGATCCGGATTGGATGCGATCGCGTCCAGCTTCTGCGCGATGTACTCCGCACCGGCCGCCGGGAAGTAGTCCGGATGTTCGGTCTGCGCGGTTGGCGCCACGAGCCAGGACACTTGCGGCAGTCGGCCGCTCCGCGCGTCAGACTCGAACGCGCCTGCCGGGCCCTTGTACATGCCGCGCTGCCAGAGCGGCGACGACGTCGGCGCGTACCCGAACTGCTTGAACCAGGCCAGCGCGTTGTCATCGTAGTTGTCCTCTTCCTGATAGATCTTCCAGCTGATGCCAGCCGCCTCGAGCCGTTCAGGGTAGGTCGTCCAGGACAGGATGATGTTGTTGAAAGCCGGGGTGTTGTCGATGATCGGCCCGCCGCCGGTACCGTTCGGGTCGATCATCCCCGTCCACATGTACAGCCGGTTGGGGTTGGTCGGGCCGAGTACCGAGCAATGGTAGTTGTCGCAGATCGTGAACGACTCGGCCAGTGCCCAGTGGAACGGGATGTCCTGCTGCTTGAAGTACCCCATGGTGTAGGGGCCCTTCGCGGCGATCCACTGGTCCATCTTGCCGTTGTCCCACGCCTGGTGCTGGGTGGGCCAGGAGTGGTCAGTTCCCGGCGTGGCCTGCGCGCTGGTCCTCGACGGGTCGTAGTAGAACGGCAGCAGGTAACCCTGTGCGTGCGATGGATCCGGTTGGTAGTAGACGGGGTTCCCGCTCGGCAGCGTGATGGCCGACGGATCGGAGAATCCGCGGACACCCGGCATCGTGCCGTAGTAGTGGTCGAAGCTGCGGTTCTCCTGCATCAGGATCACGATGTGCTCGATGTCGTTGATGCTGCTGCCGGACGCTCGCCCGTCGTGCAGTGTCTTGGCCATTGCCCGGCGCAGGCTGAGCGGCAGCACGGCCGCGCCGGTCGCCGCCCCTGTCAGAGCGGTCCCGCTGGCAAGTAGCGAACGACGAGTTACGCCCGACACGTTAGCCGCGCGCCCCGTGTTGGCAGGTGCCGTGTTGGCAAGTGCCGTGTTGGCAAGTGCTGTGCTGGCTGGAAGCGGCCCTGTGCTGGCCGGCATTGGCACGCGGCGGCGGCGCAGGGCGACGACGCCGGCGAGTGCCGCGAGCGCCAGGATGATCGCGAGAGCAAATCCGGTCGGCCGCGAGGGGGAGCCGGCACCGGCTGGCCGAATGACCGCCGCTGCGGTAACTGCTCGCGCCGGGGAGTACTCGACGACCCGGCCATTACCGCTGTCGGCCACGTACACGGTGCCGTCCGCAGTCACCGCGATGCCCTGCGGGAATGCCAGGTCCTCAGCGGCGCTGGCTGGGTCAGACTGCAGGCCGAACTCGGTGTAGAAGCTGCCGTCCGGGTTCAGCACGGTGACCAGGCTGTAGTCAGCATTGACAACGTAGATCTTGCCGGCCGGCCCGATCGCGATGCCGGCCGTGTTGGAGAACGCACCGTACTCCGCCTGGGTGCTGCCGTAGTACTCCAGATTGGTGCCGTCCGTGGCGAACTCGTAGACCGCGTTCCCGTCCGCGTAGCTCGGGCTGGACACCCACAGGTTGCCTGCGGCGTCGATTGCGATGCCGTCCGGGGTGGCCACCGAGATCTGCGACAGGTAGCTCCCCGAGCTCGCAAACTCCTCGATCCGGTTGTTGTCCTGATCGGCCACCCAGATGTTGCCTGCCGAGTCGATGGCCAGGGCCTGCGGCTGGTCCAGCTGGCCGTTACCTGAGCCATCCGATCCGAACGACGTGAGCTCGCGACCCGACGGTGAGAACTCGACGATGTGGTCGTGCCCAGTGTCGGCAACCCAGACATCGCCGGCCGAGTCCGCCGCTACGCCGTCGGGATGAAGCAGCACGCCGCGCCCGATCGTGCGGACGAACTGGCCCGAAGCGCTGAACTGCTCCACCTGGTTAGTGGCGCGGTCGGTGACCCAGACGCTGTGGTCCGGCGCCACTGCCACGCCGAACGGGTCGGTCAGCTGGCCAGGGCCATGCTGGCCGAAAACAGTCGCGAACTGCGGTGCGGGTGCGGGCTGGGACGGAGTGACGCTGAAGTCGACTGGGCCGGCCAGCTCCTGATAGCCGTTGTCGTAGAACAGCCAGGCCACGTACTGGCCGACGCCATCCAGGCAGGTGCTCGAGAATGTGGCCGTGCCGCTAGCCCCCGACACATAGTTCCAGCAGGTGGAGTCTTCCACTCCGGGCGTCTGACCTGGCTCGTAGATGCCGATCCAGTTGGTCGAGGTGTCCTGATAGGCCGACGCGACCGTGTAGGTGAACGTGAAGTTGGCGCCGTTGGGGACCGACGCGGGTGTCTCGGTCAGCGTGGAGCTCGTCGTGGTGCCACTGGCAGCCGGCTTCGCGGCGGCATGCACGGCAATGGCGTGACCTCCGGCAGTGTGCGCGGGATATGAGCCGGCCGGTCCTCCGGAAGCGCGGGCAGCGCTCGCAAATGCTGTCGAAAGCGCTAACGTGGTCAGGCAGAGTGCGGCCGCAACCGCCACGTGCGCGGCGTGCGGTGTCAGGCGGCGGCGGGATAGCCGCGGGCAAGTAGTCACGTCTGGTCACGCTGAACTTCGCATCCGACGTTTACGAGCAGCCAAGATGACAACGAGGCGAAGTCTGCATGAAGGCCGCAAGAGGCCGAGACGCGGTCAGGACCAGGACTGTCGTCATGACGGCTGTTGTCAGGACCAGGGCCGGCCAGAGCGTTCTGCCCAGTAAGTGGCCGCACTCTCGGCCATCGCTTCGGTGAGCGCGCCAGCGAACTCCGCCGGCGGGGCTACCCGCAGCGCGGCCACGTTCGACGCCAGTTGCGCATTCGACACGGCGCCGGACAAAACGATTGTCGCCCACGGCTGCGCCAGTGCCGCGCCGATCGCTATCGCGTCCGGCGTGGCGGCAGCGGCAGCGGCAGCGGTACTGAGCCGCGAGCCCGGTCCGGTTGCGTCGCCGCCCGGCGCGAGCCGGCCGTTGGCGACCGCTTCCTTGATGAGCACTGCCCAGCCGGCCTGTGCAGCCTCGGCAGCAGCAGGCGCCACCGATGGCTCCAGCAGGTTCCAGGTCACTTCGGCTGCAGCGAACAACGGCGCGCCGCCGACCGTCACGGCAAGGGCGCGGCGCAGCGTGTCGCCCTGGCGCGGGCCGCTGGTCGACAGCCCTACCACGATCCCGTCGTCGCGCAGCTGGGCGAGTGCCGCGAGCAGCGCGTCATCGCCGAGCACGCCGGAGTCCTCGGTGAGCGAGTGCACCTGGTACAGCGCGAGAACGCCCGCCAGGTAGCTGCGGGTCTCAGCAAGCTGGCGGGTGAACATAGCCATCGAGTGCTCCTTGACCTCCTGCACTCCGCCCAGCCGCCACTCGCCGGTGTACCGGTAGCCCCATTTCGACCCGACCACGACATCGTTATGGCCACGGTCGGCCAGCCACCCGGCGAGGAACTCCTCAGCGCGGCCGTAGGATCGCGCCGCGTCCGCATAGCGAATCCCGGCTGCATAAGCCGCGTCGAGCACCGTATACGTGCGCGCTCGCATTCCCGCGACGCTGCGGTCGGGGAGATCAGCGGCGCGGCCGCCAGTGATGTAAACGGGACGACCGAGCGCGGCCAGCCCGAGGCCGATCCTGGACACCACCGGCCCGTTTGCGCCGAGGCGCGCGGTTGGCATCGCTGGCGGGCCTGCGCTCGGGCCGTCGGCAGCTGCTGGCATCTGCGCCAGGCTACTCCGGCGCCGCATGATAGTGAGCATGAGCAGTGAGCTAGCGGAGCTGCGCGACGCCGCGCCCGGAGCCCGTCTTATCACCGATCCCGACCAGATGGAGTCCTACCGGCGTGATCAGACCCCGGTCGTCACGCCGGGCAGGCCGCGAGCCGTCTTGCTAGCGAGCAGCACCGAGCACGTGGCGGCGGCCCTGGCCTGGGCGCAGCGACACCGGGTGCCGGTCGTGCCGAGGGGCGGCGGCACGAGCCTGGCCGGTGGCGCGACGGCGACCGACGGCTGTCTGGTGCTCTCGACGGCCCGGATGACGTCGGTGCGTGAGCTGGATGCGGCGAACGAGATTGCTGTGGCAGAAGCCGGTGTCTTTAACGCGGACCTGGATCGCGCCGCTGCCAAGCACGGGCTGATGTACGCGCCGGACCCGTCCAGCTATGAGATCGCCACCATCGGCGGCAACGTGGCAACCAACGCGGGCGGCCTGCGCTGCGTCAAGTACGGAGTTACTCGTGACTCTGTGCTCGGCCTGGAGGTAGTGCTGCCCGGCGGGCGCGTGCTGCAGACCGGGCGCCGGACCATGAAGGGCGTTACCGGCTACGACCTGACCGGCCTGTTCGTCGGGTCGGAAGGGACGCTCGGCGTAATCACCTCGGCCACGCTGCGACTGCGGCCGCGCCCGGCCACCTACCCGGTGACGGTGGCCGCCGGCTTCGCCAGCTTCGCCGCCGGGGCGGAGGCCGTTACGTCAATCCTCGCGGCCCGGATAAGGCCGAGCTTGCTCGAGCTGATGGACTCGGCCACGCTCCGGGCGATCGATCAGTTTAAGAGCACGGGTTTTGGCGACGACATCAAGGCGCTGCTGATCGCCCAGGACGACGGTGAGTCGGCGGACCGCAGCGGCGAGCGGATACGAGAGCTGAGCCTCGCAGCCGGGGCGTTGATGGCAGAAGTTTCGGCATCGGAAGACGAATCGCGGCAGCTGCTCGAGCTACGTCGGCTCGGGTACCCGGCCATCGAGCGGCTTGGCGTCCCGCTAGTCGAGGACGTCTGCGTGCCGCGGACCCGGCTGCCAGAGATGGTGGCGCGTATCGAGGCGACCGCGGTGCGCCACAATGTCTACATCGCGACTGTGGCCCATGCCGGAGACGGCAACCTCCATCCGGTCTTTGTCTTCGAGCGCGGACTGCCGGAGGTACCACCCGCGGTCTGGGCTGCCGCAGACGAGGTCTTCCGGGCAGCCCTGGAACTGGGCGGAACTCTGACCGGTGAGCACGGCGTCGGGATGATCAAGCGCCGTTGGCTGGGTGACGAGCTCAGCCCTGTATCGATGGCAGTGCATCACGCCATCAAGAACGCGCTTGACCCCGACGGCATCATGAATCCGGGTAAGGTCCTGTGATCAGATCGCCCAGGTCCTGCATTGCGTTGGTCAGATTTGCCTGCAGCACCGCCTCGCTGACGCCGGCGATTGCGGCTGCCTGCGCGGGCGGAAGGTCGAGGTAATGGGTTAGCACGATCGCCTCCCGTCCGCGTGGTCGCAGACCGCGGAGCGCCATGACGACTGGGAGCCGGTCGAAATCAGACCCGTCGCGCGCGGTGTCGGCTGGGTCGGTGTCGGCTGGGTCGGTGTCGGCTGGGTCGGGGCCAGCTGGGCTGGTTCCAGTCAGGTCGTTGCCAGCGCCGTACCGGGCAGGGCCGCGCACGCGTCTGCTACGCCGGCATTGCACTATCACCCGCCGCTGCAAGTAACGCAGAAAGTCATCGCTGCCGGCCTCAATGGGTGCCGATCGGGGCACCGCGGCCAGCGCGGCGGCGACTGCGGCCTCAGCTGCGCTCGCGTCACCGGTCAGCAACGCAGCCAGCTGAACCAGCGACCGATAATAAGTCTCGTACGACACGCTGGCAGCGCGGCAACTGCGCGGCCGTGCGCCGCGCCTGGCGTACCTTCGCGATGTGCCGGTGTCGCCCAACGAAGCTCCACGATCCTGGTCTGCCCACCTGGGGGCTCTAGCCCATTCGAAGGCAGAACCCCCCCGCCTCCGAATGGACTAGAACCTAGCGCTAACAGTAGGAAGAAACAGGAAGCTATGTCAACCTGTTTTCTTTTCTGTACACTCGGAGTGAAAGAACAGGGCCCAGATACCTTCTGGTTTCTTCGGAGAGGCTGGTCCATGATCACCGAGGAGTGGCGGCGACTCGCTGACTATGTCGTGGCGCGCCGCGTCGAGCTTGGCATGCGCGACCGGCGGGCCCTTGCCACTGCCACGGGGGTCACGGACCGGACGCTGGGCAAGCTCGAGAACGGCCAGCGTGTCTCGCCGAGCACTCTTGGCGTTATAGAGAACGTGCTTGGATGGGCGCCTGGTTCATGTCGCCGGATCCTGGCCGGCGGCGAGCCTAACGCCATCTCGGCGCCCGCCAGCGACAGGCACTATGCCGATCCGACTCTCGAGCATCTGGCCAGCACGCCGGGGTTGCCGCCCGAAGTAGTACGCGGGCTGATCGCGCTGGCCCGCAACTGGCGCGGTGATGATGACGGCACGGGTGAGGTAACTCAGCGACGAGCCTGAGCCTGGGCGGCAGCGCCGCTCACAGGCAGACTTTGATGCCCAGAAGCACCAGACAGGGCCCCCCGGATGGCGGCGGCTGTGATGGTGCCGGCCCCGCGGTTCCCGCTGGCGATGATGACGTGACGCCCGATGGCGTTGGCGCGGGTGATGCGCTGTGCACGGGTGACGGGCTGGCCGCAGCAGTGCCGGACTTCTGGCCGGGCGAGGGCGCCGCAGCAGATGGGATCGCTCCTGGCGCGGCCGCCTGGCGCGGGAGCCGCCCGCTAGCTGCCGGTCGCGGACTGGACGAGTGGTTCGGCGACGTGCTCGTCGTCGGGCTCGGCGCCCGCGCATGGACCCGGCCGGAACTCGGGAGCCCGCCCGCGCTTGATGGCGCGTGATGATGCGGCAGCGCGACGATCAGTGCGGCTGCCGACGCAACCACGAGTCCGGCCGTGGCGGCGCTTGCCACCGCGTGCACGCGCAGCGCCCTGCTCGCTGCCCGAAGGACGGAGCGGCCGCCCGCAAGCAGCAGCAGGAGCGGGATAGGCAGCAGTCCAGCCCGCCACCCGGCCTGGCGGGACGACCGCAGGGCGACACGGACCGCGGCCCGCTGACTGTGGTGGTCGAGAGCGTCCGAGACGACAATCTCGAGATCGCCGCTTGCGGTCCGCCGGAGCACTGCGGACAGGCCCGGCGGCAGGGTCAGGTGCCGGATCCGTATCACGCGTGCGCGCCTTCCGGGTTGGCGGCGTCTGTGCCGGTGATACTCCTGATTGCCGTCCACCATTCGTGCGGATCGCCGGCTTCGCCGATGACTGCGATGACCTCCGTGCCGGCGACCTCAAGGCGCACCGCGACGTCCTGTGTGCGCGAGTCGCGGGCCGCTGCGATCAGATTCGGTGGCATCGGTGTCGTCGGCACGGTGCTCGTCGGCACGGCACTCGGCGGCGCGGTCCCCGCGGCCGCGGCGATCGTCTCGAACCATTCCAGGCGCTGTCGCAATTCGGCACGCTCGACTTGTCCCGCGGCGAGTTCTGTCTCCAGCCGCCGGAGGCGGTGCCTCGTCCGCCACACCCTCCTACCTCCGCCCGACCTGCCTTTCGTTAACCCGGACGCGCCGGGAACTATACGCCTGCATTCTCCGCGCATCAGTCGGCGTAGACAATTAGTACAGAAAAGTAGGAGGACTGGGTGCGGCAGGTGTTCTCCACTCCCCTTGATCGCTGACACCGGACTACCCCTTGTAACGACACACCGGCCGCAGCTCTGGGCCGCGCGTTGACCGGCGCTACTACTAGGCCGGACACATTCGGCATAATCGCGGGCATGTCGCGGACGGATACGCCGTGGGGCCCGTGGGAACCAGCGAAACCGGCCGAAGTCGCTCAGATCTTCAATCGCAGTCAGGCCAGGTGGTGGATCGCCCGGCACACTGCGCCGCTGGCAGCCAGGCGAGCAGCTACCACCTGACGTGCACGACATTTGGTGCCGGCCCGGTGCTGACCAGCCCTGGCGGATCCAGGTGATGCTCGACAACGCCTGCGCAGGGGACTGGGTATCCCGCCGAGATCACAGAGTCCGCCGGCCGGTCAGCAGCCTCGGGTCAGTCACGGCCGATGGCATCCCATTCCTTGCACCAGAGATCCAGCTCTTCTACAAAGCCAGGAGCCGACGGCCCAAAGACGACGTCGACTTCGCTGTGGCACTGCCGATTTTGACCCAGTCGCAGCGGCACTGGCTCGGTGATGCGCTCAGGCTCGCCGACGGAGCAGAGCATGCGTGGCTCGGCCGTCTGCAGGATCCGGCAAGTCCACGGCCTGGCGAAGAGCAGCGCGAGAGGCCGTCGCGCAGGCCGTAATCCGCCGGGTCGCCGGGACAAATCTTCCATAATGACTGTGCAAGCAGTACAGTCCAAGCGGTCATCTCATTTCGGGGGCGTTGGCAGTGCGGTCCAGGAGCCTGTTCGGCCTGTGGTTCTGCCTGGTTGTCGGGGTAGTCTGCCTGATTGCCGCCGGCGTGCTCGGCGTCCTCGCGATACAGCACGCCACAGAGATATCCGCGTACCACGATGCTCGCGCATGCCCGGCAGGCGCCGTAGCCAGTGCCGACTGCCTGCGGGCAGTCGACGGCTCGGTTGCGGCAGTGACAGAGTTCCCGGGCGCCTACCGGGTCAGCGCCGATTATTCGCTCGATGTGCGGACCGCATCGACGACCCTGCATCTCACCTTCAGCTCAGACAGCGCGATGCTGGGATACGCCGCGGATGGCGACCGAGCTGTCGTGACGATGTGGCGCGGCGTCCCTGTTTCGGTCGCGACCGATGGGCGCTCCGCAGTCACCACATCTGTCCCCGAGACGGCCTTCGCCCGTGATCTCGGCGACACCGAGGAGACCGCCGCTGTGGGCGTCTTCTTGATCCTCGCAGCCTTGGGAGTTCGCCGGAACCGGCAGACGGCACGCTCATGGTGGAGCCCACCGAGAGTGAGGACCCGGACGGACACCATTCAGCCGCTCACGCGCCCAGTGCTCGCGGCCGCCTTCCTGGCGGTTGTGCTCGGCGCGATCGTCGTGGCCATCGGCGGCTTCGCGCTTGGCGGCAAGCCGTCACGACTCGGCCCGGACCTCGCTGCCACCGGGGCAGCCCTTGTCGTGGTCTGCTGCCTCGCGGCCTGGCTCGGTGTCAGCGTCAAGCGCCGGGCGAGCAAGTCCCCGGCCAGCATTGCTGGCGCGGGTCGCATGCCGGACGGGGCGCCCGACCTGCGTACGCCGCGCATGCCCGCACCACAACACGCGCGAACGGCCACGGCACCAAGGCCACGTGTAGATCCGGCGAGCCGGGCTTTTGTGCTGGGCGGCCGCGTCGCCGCTTATCTTCCGGTGCTGCTGACCGTCGCGGTGCTCTTCGGCATCTTCTTCACCAGCCAGGACGGGCCCGCCGCTCGCGCTTACCAGCACGCCCCGGCGTGCAATGGCGAGTGGAACCTGGCCACGTGCGCTGGTGATTTCACTGCCGTCATCAACGGGGTGCGCGCCCCGACGAACGGTGCCAATGGTGCCGATGTCTCGTACGCCACCTATGACGGCGCCATCAACACGTGGGCGAACTTCGGCGGTAACACGGCCACGATAGTGCGGATGGCCACTGCCGACGAGGCCGCCCGCACCCCGCTGCGGATCAGAGTCTGGCGCGGCTCAATCATCGGTGCGGAAATGGGCGGCACCTGGCAATGGGCGTGGGATAACCCGCCCGGCAACACAGTCGCGACCGCATTCCTTGCCGTTAGCTTCGCATTGCTCCTGCTCTCCGCGCGGCTGCGCATTCACCGCCGGGCAGGCTCGAGCGCGAAGGCTCGGCGGCTCTTTGCCGACGATCTAGGCCAGGGCGCGGCAGCGGCCGGCTCGGTCGTTCTCCTCGCCTACGGATTCTGGCCGGGCGCGATCCCGGCCGTGGCAGTGCTGTTGTGGCTGGGCCTGACGGTGAGGCAAAGCACGCAGCGGAGCCGCATGACGCTGGCGGCCCTGCACCCATCCTGACTCGGCGGATGTCCAACCTGGTCGTTGTCGTTCGTCGCCCTGGTATCGGCTCGGCACGGGCCGGGAACGGAGATGACATGCGGTATCTGGTGTTGTACCGGGCGGCGGATTTCGGCGACGACTACCAGCTGCGGCCAGGTGAGCTGGACGCCCTCCGGCGCTGGTGCGACGACATGGCAGCCCGCGGCATCACGCTGACGGGCAGCCCGCTTGCCGCGGCACGGAAGGCGACGACCGTGCAGGTCAAGGGCGGTGAGGTGCTGCGCTCCGATGGCCCGTTTGCGGAGACCAAGGAGTTGGTCGGCGGATTCGAGGTGCTGGACTGCGCGAGCCTGGACGAGGCCATCGACCTGGTATCTCGGCATCCGGTCGCCGAGTACGGATGCATCGAGCTCAGAGAGATCAGGCCGGGCGAGTGGCAGGACTGATCCGGCCGGCGGGCACCAGCGGCATCGAACGCAGCCTGACGCCGCAGGCGCGGAATACCGCGTTCGCGATCGCCGGGGCGACCGCGATGATCGGCGCCTCACCGCCGCCGACCGGCGGCTGATCGGACCGGTCAAGCAAGATGACCCGAGTATCGACTGGAACGTCGGCCAGCCGCGGTACCCGGTACTGCGCCATCGACCCGTTGAGTATGCGGCCCGCGGCAAAGTCGATCTGCTCGAAGAGAGCGGCGCCAAGCCCCATGCAGACTGCGCCCTCGACCTGGTTAACCAGCCCATCCGGATGCACGACGGCCCCGCAGTCGGCAGCGGTGACGAGTCGCAGCACGCGCAGGGTGCCGTCCGCCGCCACCTGCACTCGGGCCGCCGTGGCGACCCTGCCGCCTTTCTCCATGCCGAGCGCGATGCCGGCGGCGACCCCGTCGGGCTGATCGTCATGCCAGCCAATCTCGGCTGCCGCGGCCTCAAGCACCGCGGCCAGTCGCTCGTCGCTCAGGTGCCGCAGCCGGAACTCCACCGGATCGGCGCCGGTCGCGGTCGCCATCTCGTCCATCTGCGACTCGCGGGCGAAGTTGTTCGCCGTCGCAGCCAGCGCCCGGTAGGAGCCCTGAGCCAGTGGGGCACTGGCGGGCTGGAAGGCCTCGAGCCGGTTCGGCACCCGGTACGGGGTCCGCAGGCCAGCGGCACCGGAGTTGATATTGGTGAACGACCACCCTGTCAGATTGCCCGCGGCGTCCGCGCTGCTCGACACATCGATGACCGCCGCTGGCCGCAGGTAGCCGCTGGTAAATTCGTCCGCCCGGCTCCATTGGACCTTGACCGGCCGACCCGCGGCCCTGGCCAGGCGGGCGGCCTCCAGCGCGACTACCGATCCGTGCTTGCCGCCGAAGCCGCCGCCGAAATCCGGCACGATCACGTGCACAGCGGCCTGGTCGACGCCGAGTTCGGCGGCCAGCTCGTTCCTGGCCCGGAACGGTGTCGATGTCGCCGTCCAGACCGTCAGCTGACCGCCATCCCAGCGGGCGAGCGCAGCCCGCGGTTCGAGCGGGACATGAGCGATGTAGGCGGCACTGTACGACGCGTCGATGCGCGCCAGCCCGGCGCTCAGCGCCGCCTCCGGGTCGCCGGTTCGCTCGGTGGACGCGGCGCTAAATCCCTCGCCGTCTCTGGGATGGCTGCGCAGGTAGGCGGCAAGGTC
>Ga0335072_10005767_pt1 | contig 18192 bp, 15 predicted proteins | sample Lox_Sample_21_FD_206725 | JGI IMG/M metagenome (GOLD analysis project Ga0335072, IMG submission 206725) | Soil microbial communities from Loxahatchee National Wildlife Refuge, Florida, United States - Lox_Sample_2.1 | ecosystem: Environmental > Terrestrial > Soil > Wetlands | place: USA... | reverse complement strand
TTCTGAAGCAGAAAAGCGCATAGACCGGCATCGCGTGGGCCATTTCCGCAGATTGGTGCCAGTCCAGGAGAATCGGTTGGCACGTTGAACCTCATCACGCCATCAGACTGGGATCGGGATCCCGAAACCCCGCGTCGCCGGCCCCGCCGGCGCGATTCGGATTTCCGCCCTCCTCCAGGGCACCGCAAAATCGCAGGCAGCCTCGCTCTCGCCTTTCTGGTCGTCGTTGCTGCAGCCGCAGGCTGTCTCACGGGACTGACCCTGGTCTATTCCGTCGATCTGCCGCAGATTGACGAACTGGAGCATTACCGTCCCAGCACCACCACCGAACTCTACGATACCCACGGACGCATCTTCGGTTCGTTCGCCCTCCAGCGCCGCGTCGTCGTTGGCTACGACGACTTTGCCCCGGTCCTGCGCCAGGCCGTCATCTCTACCGAAGACCGCGACTTCGAGAGCCACTGGGGCATCAATCTCTTTCGCGTCGCCGCAGCCGCCTGGCACGATCTCTTCAACAAAGGCCGCGCGCAGGGCGCTTCAACCCTGACGATGCAGCTGGCCCGCAATCTCTTCCTCTCCAACGAGCGGACCGCCTCGCGCAAACTGCAGGAGGTCTTTCTCTCTCTCCAGATCGAGCACTCCTTTACCAAGGAGCAGATCTTCACCCTGTACGGTAATCAGATTTACCTGGGCAGCGGGGTCTACGGTTTTGAAGCCGGCGCAGAGTATTACTTCTCCAAACCTGCCAGTGAGCTCACTCTTCCCGAAGCCGCACTGCTGGCCGGACTGCCCAAAGGACCATCCGAGTTTTCCCCCATCCTCAACCCCGAACGCGCCTTTCGCCGTCGCAACGTCGTCATAGATTCGATGCTGGAGGATGGCAAGATCACCGCCGCCCAGGCCGAAGCCGCGCGCTCCTCTCCCCTCGGTCTGCACATTGAGCCGCCGCCCAACAGCGTGGCTCCATGGTTCGTGGAAGAAGTCCGCCGCGATCTGGAACGGCGCTTCGGCTCTGAAGAGGTGCACGCCGCCGGGCTCAAGGTCTATACCACGCTCGACCTCGATCTCCAGAATGCCGCCAACACCGCCGTCCTCGACGGCCTGGCCGCCTACGAGCGTCGCCGTGGCTGGCAAGGCAGCCTGCTCAACGTTCTCGCCGCCGGCCTGAACGTCGATACCTTTAAACATCCCGACTGGACCATTCCCCCGCAACCGGGAACCTGCATGCACGCGCTGGTCACGGGCATCCTGCCCTATCAGGTGACCGGCCGCATCGGCGACCGTCCCTTCATCCTGACCCCGGAAGACTGGGCGTGGACCCGCTTTCGCACCGCGGATCAGTTTCTCAAGCCCGGCGACATCGTCTATGTGAAGATCACCGGCGAAGACGGCAGCATGCTCCACGCTACCCTCGAGCAGGACAGCGGTGTTCAGGGTTCGCTGCTCGCGATGGATAACGCCACGGGAGACGTGCTGGCGCTGGTGGGCGGCCGCGACTTCAACCTCTCCCAGTTCGACCGTGCCACCCAGGCCGAACGCCAGACCGGATCCTCCTTCAAGCCTTACGTCTATACCACGGCCGTCGAAGCGGGAGCTACACCTCAGGAAACCATCGTCGACCAGCCCGTCTCCTTCGGCAACTACGTCCCGCATAATTACGATGGCAAGTTCAAAGGGCGAATCTCACTGCTGGAGGCCTTTGCCGACTCGCGCAATATCCCCGCCCTCGAGTTGGCGGATCGCGTCGGGATTCGCAAGGTCATCGCCACCGCCCATCGCTTCGGCATCACGACCAACATTCCCGCTTACCTCCCCATCGCCCTCGGTTCGGCGGAGGTCACGCTGGAACAGCAGGTGGATGCCTACTCGGTTTTCCCCAACGACGGCATTCGCGTGGGGCCGCGCCTGGTCAAGCGCGTGGTCAGTGCCGATGGCATCCCGCTGCCTGAAGAATCGGCCGACGTCAGCGAGGTGATTAGCCAGAAGACGGCCCGCACCATGATGGTCTTCTTCCGTGGCGTCACCAGCGAGGGAACGGGAGCCCGGGCCGCGGCGCTCAATCATCCCCTCGGGGGCAAGACCGGCACCACCAATGACTTTACCGATGCGTGGTTCGTCGGCTTCTCACCCTCGATCACCTGTGGCGTCTGGGTCGGCTATGACGACCGTCAGTCGCTGGGAGACAAGCAAACCGGCGCCGCCGTCGCCCTGCCGCTGTGGGCCGATTTCATGAGGACGGCCATCGCAGCCACTCCCAACGAGAACTTCCCCGGCGATGCGCCTGGGCCCGCGCATCCGCCGTTGCAGCAGACTGCGGCCCTGCGCGTACCTCGTTAGCCGCCCGAACGCGCTCCCGCCGGCCCCGTTCTGCGAAAGTACTCTTGCGCCCGCCCGACGTCCCGCCCAATTTGTGCCTTGAGCGCGTCGGGAGAAGGGAAGCGGCGCTCCTCGCGCAGCCGCATCAGAAAGCAAACCTCGATCGCGGTCGAGGGTGTCAAATCGATCGGCGGTGGCCCATCCAGCAGATGCGACTCCACCGCATAGCCCGCGCCATCGAAGGTCGGCCGCGAACCCGCATTCGTCACTGCGTTCAGCAGCGGTGCGTTCGCGCGCTCTCCCATCCGCACGCGGGTGACGTAGACACCGTCGGGTGGCAGCAACTCGTGATAGGGAGCCAGATTGATCGTTGGTGTTGTCAGCTTCGATCCAATACCGCGCCCCTGTGCCGGCGTGGACAGAATGGAAAACGGCCGACCCAGCAGTGCGCGCGCAACCCCCAGCTGCCCGGCCACAATCTGTCGCCGCACCTCGCTGCTGGAGACGATGATGCCTCGTACCTCGAGGGCGCTGTGCGATACGACGTTGAAGTGCAGCTCCGCACCCAGCTGTCGTAACTCGGCGATGCCGGCCGCCGCGTCATGCCCGAACCGGAAGGTGTCACCCTCGTGAACCTCCAGGGCCCGTAGCGCTTCGCACAGGATCCGCTCCGCAAACTCCCGTGGCGTCTGCATCGAGAATTCCCGCGTGAACGGCAGCACCAGTGTCGCGTCGATCCCGGTTTCCTCCAGCAGCTGCAGCCGCTCGGGAATCGGTGTGATCAGCTTTGGCGCCTGTTCCGGTCGCAGCAGCCCCAGCGGATGCGGATCGAACGTAACCGCGATCGCCTGTGCGTCCAAACCGCTGGCCCGCTCACGCACCCGCCCGATGATCTCCTGATGTCCGCGATGCACTCCATCGAAATTCCCGATCGCCACGACAGTCCGCGGCATCGGCTGGGGGAGTTCGTCAATGGATCGGTAGACGTGCATGCTAGAGCTCGAACGGAATGCGCAGCCCGTCGTAGGCCAGGCGCACCTTAGCTGGAAATCCCTGCTCCGTCTCCTCGTGATCCACTTCATGCGACATATGCGTGAACCAGGCTTGCCGCGGCTGAACGCGCTCGACCCAGCGCAGCGATTCCTCGATGTTGGCGTGACTGGGATGCGGTTGCGGACGGAGCGCGTCGATGATCATCACCTCAAGCCCCTCAAGCAGCGGAAGGCTCGTTTCCGGGATCGCACTCATATCCGTCAGGTAGGCCGCCGAGCCGAACCGGAATCCCGCAACTTCCAGGTTGCCGTGCAGGAGCGGCACCCGCTGAAACTGCGCGCCATCCACCTCGGCCGTCTGCCTGCCTTCCAGATTGCGCAATTCCACGCGAGCTTTGTTGGGGTAAGTGGAGTTGGCTGAGAACGTGTAATCGTAGATCCGCCGCAGAATCTCCCCCGTCGGGGCATCCGCGTACAGCGGCAACCACCCAGGCTTGTGTTTGAAACTCAAAGGCCGCAGGTCGTCGAGGCCGAGGATGTGGTCGGCATGGGCGTGAGTGTAGAACACCGCGTCTACATGCCGGATTCCCTCACGCAGCGCCTGTTCCCGGAAGTCGGGCCCCGTGTCAATCACCACCAGGTGTTCGGCGCCGTTGCTGTTCCACGCCACGGCAATCGATGGCCGGGTCCGCCGATTGCGGGGATCTGTTGACGTGCAGACCGCGCACAAGCAGCCCAGGGTCGGCACGCCCATGGAAGTTCCGCTGCCGAGGACGATGATTTCTGCTTTCATCCGGTCGATTTCATCAGGCGCTTGCAGCAGGCAGGATGCTCACTTCATCTTCGCATCCACAGCCTTCTGCGCCTGTTGCGCGATGGCGTTGGTGATTTCCAGGAACATCATGCGCAGTTCGAAAAGCACGTTCTGCAGAGTTGCCTCTTCTTTCTGCGTCAGGTTGCCCTTTGTCTTCTCCTGCAGCAGCGCCAGCATATCGATACTTTGACGCGCGCCCAGAATGTCCACCCGCGCTTTCTGCCCCGGCTCCGTCCCCGCGCCCATCGCGATCATCGCCGAAACGTAGAACGACTGGATAACGTGCTCGAAGCTGATCGCTCCCCCTACGCCCATGCCGGGATTGGTCTGGCGCAGCATGTCATCGATCTGCCGCGAAGATTCCTTGTAGGCCGCATCCTGTTCGGCCGTTTCCTGCGCCGAGAACTGCGGCAGCTCCGCTTCTCCCGAAGCTTCCTCCGGAGTTTCAGTCTCGCGATTCTCCGGAGCCGGCATCGTTACCACGTTGGTCGATACGGGCGCCGCCGGCCTCTCGTCAGTCGGCTCGGAGGCAGACTCGTCGCGCAGTTCACCATCCAGCGTGAACTTGCGCTTGTCGGTTACGGTGAACGTGGGCTGTTTCTCATTCATAGACAAACAATTCTCCAGCGTTGATCAAAATCCGAGTCAGGTCGTTGCCGGAACAGACGCCGCAACCAGCGGCACCGCAAGACCTCCCCGATACCGGATCGGTTCTGTCTCACTCTTTTCGAGCGCTTCGGCTCGAGCGATGCCCAAAGCCAACGTTTTGGCGAATGCCGGCAATTCCACGCGGGCCACACTGGTCAGTTCGCCGACGGCGGCGTCTCCCGCCTGCAACTCAACTTTCTCCCCGGCTCCAACCGTCGGCATTTCCCCCTGCAGTTCAAACTGGCGCAGCGAACGATGGATCGTCGCTCTTGCCCGAATCCGCTCGACAATCTCCTGCCCGATATAGCAGCCCTTGGTGAAGTTCAGCGCCCGCTGCAGATTCGTCTCCTGGGGTAGGTGCTTGTCGCTGAAGTCCACATCGAACAACGGAGTCCCTTCGAGGATGCGGAGCTGTTCGAGCGCAGCAACGCCACAGGGCTCCGCACCGGCAGCCGCCAGCGCATTCCACAACTCCAGAACACGATCCACCGCCACCCAGATCTCCACTTTGGTGACCAGGGGGCTCCATGCTCGGACCAGCGCCACGTCCAGCCCCGCCAGTTGACCCGCCTGAAACGTCTCCTGCGCGGGGATGTTCGCCCCCAGCTTCGCCAGAATCGCCGCTGCCTGCGGGCCGGCGATGCCCAATGCGGTCTTCGTTGCGTCTAACTCATCAAGCCTCACGTCATCCATGATGATGAAACGGCGGAGATGCGTGAGGAGGCGTTCCGCCTGACAGCGATCGGTTTCCAGCAGAAGCGAGTCCTCGAAGGCCAGGATGTCGGCGTCGCCCTGAATGCGCCCCTGAGGATTCAGAACGAGCGTGTAGCCGGCCTGCCCGGGATTCATTGTCTTCACGGCTTGCGTGATCATGCCGTTCAGCCACCGAACACGGTCTTTCCCGGTGGCCTTCAGCCAGGTCCGGTAGCCCAGGTCGAAGATTCCGGCTCCAGACGTCAGCGCCGCCAATTCGGCCGTTATCGGGGAAAAGCGAAGCGGCGTGCGTGCTCCCCTGTGCATCTCCAGTGCAGGACGCGCTGCTCCGCCGATCTGGGTTGCCAGAGGCGTTTCCAGAACGGCAGTATCGGGAATCTGGTATGTCTGGCTCATACAAGGCTCTGAAAAAAATTATAGTCTGCAGAGAGAGACAAGTCTGGCAGGCGGCTGAAGGGAAGGGAATGCAACGACCATTTCATACCGGGTGCGCACTGTTGGCGCTCCTGATGGCGCTTTCGAGCGGAGCGCAAACCACGCCGAACCCTCCGGTGCCAACACCGCCGCCTTCCGCTTCAACGAACGAGCCGCCGTCCGACCAGGCGAAGGCCCAAACACCGGAAACCCACATCACCCCGGAGCAGGCCAAAGAACTGTTCGGTTCGATCAACCCCATCCTTCAATTCGCCTCAGACGATACGAAGCTCCCCATCAAACATCAGGTCAAGCCGCACCTGACCACGCGCGCCCAGGTCGAAAAGTACCTCCTCGAAAAGATGAAAGACGACAAGGACGCGAAGCGCATGGAGCGCTCGGAAATCGTCCTGAAGAAATTTGGCCTGATCGACGCCGACTTCCACCTTCAGTCCTTTCTCGTGAAACTGCTGGACGAGCAAATCGCCGCCTACTACGACAGCAAGACCAAGACCGTGAATCTGCTGGACTGGATCGCGCCCGACACCCAAAAGCCTGTGCTGGCCCATGAGCTCACCCATGCCCTGCAGGATCAGCGCGTCAATCTTGACAAATGGCAGAGCCAGACCAGCGACGACATCTCCCACAGCTTTGCCGAAGACCGCAAGCACGTCGCCACCGACGAAGACGACACGGCCCGCGAGGCCGTCCTCGAAGGTCAGGCCATGGCGGTTTTTGTCGATTACAGCCTCGCCCCCGCGCACCGCACCCTGCGGAACTCGCCCGAGCTCGTCGACAACCTCCTCGACAACATGACCGACGACGGTGACTCTCCCGTGCTTTCGCGTGCGCCCCTGCTTCTCCAGGAGTCGCTCCTCTTTCCCTACAAAGATGGCCTTAAGTTCGAGGCTGCGCTGGTGGCCGACTCAAAGAATCCGGCCGCCGCTTACGGCGACGTCCTCGATCGGCCTCCCGCCAGCAGCTACGAGATCATGAATCCCCATGCCTATGAGCAGGAAGCGAAAGTTCCCCTGCTCAATATGCCCGACATTCATCCCGTGATCGATGCGCAGTACAACCCCTATGACATAGGCGTGATGGGCGAACTCGACGTACGCATCCTGGCCGAGCTGTTCGGGGGAAAGGAAATTGCCGCGGAACTGACCCCTGCCTGGGACGGCGGAATCTACTACGCGGCGCAGAAAAAGGACGCTCCCGATAAGGATTCGACGGCGTCGGTCTCCCTCTTCTATCTGTCGCAGTGGAAGTCGGAAAGTGCGGCTGCTGACTTTGTGAAGATGTATGCCGATGAGTTGGGCCGGAAGTATACCCACGTCGCGCGCAACACCTCCGCAGAGAGTGGCCCGGACGAGCAAATCTTTGACACGAACGAAGGCCCCGTTCTGATCGCTACCAGCGGTAAGTCCGTTTTTGTCAGCGAAAGCTTCGATCTTGCCACCGCACGCAAGCTCCAGCTCCTGATGTTCGGAGCCCAGCAGGCCAATAACCAGCAAACCATCGCGCGACTGACGCGGGGCTCGCAGGGTCTTACCGGCTCCGATCTGACCGGCAGCATGGTTAGCTTTATGGCTGGCTGTGGCCTGATGAGAGCCGCTCTGCCGCACCATTTATACTGATTTCTTGCGTTCATCCAGCGCGTTGCCATCGGCGGGCCCCCTCATCGGGACCCGTCACAGCGCGGCGCGTTTCCCGGGGAGTCGTATTGCAGCAGGCAGAGATCGGCATCATTGGGGGCAGCGGTCTGTATGCCATGCCCGGGCTCACCAACGTTCATGAGGAGCAGGTTTCCACTCCCTTCGGTGACCCCAGCGACGCCTTCGTTCTGGGCGATCTCGAAGGCCGCAAAGTCGCCTTCCTCGCCCGCCACGGCCGCGGCCACCGCATCCTCCCATCGGAACTCAACTTCCGTGCCAACATCTTTGGCCTGAAGAAACTCGGCGTCGAGCGCATTATTTCCGTCTCTGCCGTTGGCTCGCTCAAAGAAGAGCACAAACCCGGCGACTTCGTTGTCGCTGACCAGTTCATCGATCGCACCTTCCATCGCGTTTCCACCTTCTTCGGTGATGGCATCGTCGGTCATGTGGCTTTCGGCGATCCCGTTTGCGCGACCGTCGCAAGTGCCATTTTCGACGCCTGCAAAGCCGAGAACGTCGAGGCCAAACCCCGCGGCACCTATGTCTGCATGGAAGGCCCCCAGTTTTCCACCCGCGCCGAGTCGAACCTGTACCGCAGCTGGGGCGCGGACGTCATCGGCATGACCAACCTGCAGGAGGCAAAACTCGCCCGCGAAGCGGAGATCTGCTACGCCACCGCCGCCATGGTCACCGACTACGACTGCTGGCACGAAGGCCACGACGCTGTCACCATCGACCAGATCGTGAGAGTGATGAATCAGAATTCCGCCAACGCCTGCCGCGTCGTCAAAGCGGCCGTCGCGGCTATGCCGCGTGATCGCCGATGCGCCTGTGCCTCGGCGCTGCAATTCGCGCTGCTTACCGCGCCCGACGCCATCCCTCAGGCGGCTCGCGCAAGGCTCGATCTCCTGCTCGGAAAATATCTGAAGAAAAACTGAGGATCACGAAGGATAACCCACCGCATGGCCATTCTTGTTGTAGGCAGTGTCGCGTTCGACGCCATTGAAACCCCTTCCGGCCGCCGGGACCGCTGTCTGGGCGGCGCCGCGACTTACTTCTCCCTCGCCGCCAGCAACTTCACCAGCGTCCGTGTCATTGGGGTCGTCGGTGAGGACTTCGGTCCGGAGCAAGAAGGCGTCCTCACCCGCCACAAGATCGATACGCGCGGCATTGAGCACGTTCCCGGCAAGAGCTTCTTCTGGAGCGGCTCCTACATGAAAAACCTCAACGAGGCCCAGACTCTCAATACCGAGCTCAACGTCTTTCAAAGCTTCTCGCCCAAGATTCCCGCCGAATACCAGGACAGCGAGTTCCTCTTCCTCGCCAACATCGACCCCATCCTCCAGGAAGAAGTCCGCAGCAAAATGCCCAGGGTGAAGATGGTCTGCGGCGACACGATGAACTACTGGATCAAGGACCACGCCGACAACCTGGCCCGCGTCCTGAAGCTGCTCGATGTCCTGCTGATCAACGACACGGAAGCGAAGATGCTCGCCATGGACAACAACCTGGTCCGGGCCGCCCACAAAGTCCTCGATATGGGGCCCAGGGCGCTCGTTGTCAAACACGGCGAATATGGTGCCACCGCATTCTTCTGCGATCGCTCCTTCTCCAGTGGAAACGCCACGGTGACCGTCCCTTTTCGCGCGCCGGCTCTGCCCCTCGCCGAAGTCGTCGATCCCACCGGCGCAGGGGACTCCTTCGCCGGCGGATTCTTTGGCTACATCGCCTCCCAGCCCGTGCTCACCCCCGCCGTCTTTCGCCGCGCCATGTTCTACGGCGGCGTGATGGGGTCCTTCGCAGTCGAACGCTTCGGCACCGAACGTTTGCAGAACCTCCAGCCTGGGGAGATTGAGGAACGCTTTGCGCTCTTCCGGCAGCTCTCGCACCTCGACTAAGCGGCCGCCGCGGCCCGTTCCTGTTGCCGCTCCGGCCGGACCCGCGGACATTGCACGCTCCCTGCGTCACGAGGCCATCTTCGCCGGGATGGTCGCCGCACTGCTTTCGCTGCTGGCCTTTGGTTACTGCTATCCGCGCGACATGCTGCTCCTCTACGGAGACGCGGTCGCCCATCTCGGCATCGCTCGCCGCCTGATCGACTCGCTCAACCCCGGGATCCGCCAGATCGGCTCCGTCTGGCTCCCGTTTCCACATTTACTCATGATGCCTTTCGCCGCCCGCATGGCCTGGTGGCAGAACGGCATCGCCGGCGCCATCCCTTCCATGGTCTGCTATGTCCTCAGTGTCGGCGGCCTCTGGCGCCTCGCGCGTTACTGGATCCGTCCCGCCGGAGCCGTCGTCGCCGCGCTCTTCTTTGCGCTGAACCCCGGCCTGCTGTACATACAAACCACCGCGATGGGCGAGCCGGTCTTTCTATGCCAGGTCATCTGGGCCGCGCTGTTCCTCGTCGCGTTCCTGCGTGCCCTCAGTGCAGGGAACCAGAAGTCCGCCGCGTGGGCGATGATTTCCTGCGGCCTCGTCCTCGTCACCGCCATCTTTACCCGCTACGATGGCTGGATCTTCGCCGCCCTCGTCTGGCTGATTGCTCTGCGTGCCATGTTCCGCCACCGCGCGTGGGCCTCCCGTGCCGGCGGCGCCTTCATCCTCTTCACCGCCATGCTGATCACCGCGCCAACGCTGTGGTTCGGATGGAATGCGCGCCAGTACGGTGACTGGCTCGACTTCGTGCGTGGCCCCTACTCCGCCAAAGCCATCGATGCCCGCACTTCGACCCCGGGCGCCCCCCACTATCCGGGCTGGCACAGCATGCCTGTCGCTGCCCTCTACTACATCAAGTCCGCCGAAATGGGAGCCGTCCCGGCGCGCTGGGGCAATCGCCTCCTCTTCCTCGTCGTTGCCGGCACCCTCGCCGCCCTCTGGAAGTGGCGGAAGAAGTGCATCAGTCCGCTTCTGCTGCTCTGGATGCCGCTCCTCTTCTACGCCTACTCCGTCGCCTACGGCTCAGTTCCCATCTTTATCCCGCTCTGGTGGCCGCATTCCTGGTACAACACCCGCTACGGCATGGAAATGCTGCCCGTCTTCGCTCTCTCGCTGGGTTTCCTGGTTGCCTGCCTCGTGACTCTGACCGAAAAGCGCTGGCCCCGTTCCTCGCCGCTGATTCTTCTCGCCGGCATTGTTCTCATCATCCTCGACTCCTCCGCGCTCATCCGCTCTACGCCCCTGGTCCTCAAGGAAGCCATTGAGAACTCCCGCACCCGCATCCCGTTCGAGCAGGCCTACGCTCGTGCCCTCGATCAGCTTCCGCCCGACGGGCCAATCCTGGTCTGGACCTCCGACCACATCGGCGCCTTCGAGCGCGCCGGCATTCCCCTCCGACGAACCATCAACGAGTCCGACTATTACCAGTGGAAGCCCGCCCTCGAGCACCCGGCCCAGTCAGCCGCCTTCGTCATCTCCGCTGACCACGATGCTGTGGCGCAGGCCGTCGCCGCTCACCCCGAGGGTCTCGCCCTGCTCAATATCGTTTGCTCGACGGGTCAGCCGTGTGTCCGCTTTTACCGGTCGTCTCAGGCGGCGCTCAAATGACCCAATCCTGTACACCGCCAGGCGTTGCCTCGCTGTACCCTGTACCCGCACCCTGTAATCATGGAACTCAGCTCCAGGTGATCCTCACGACCAGCAAAAGCAGCGTCCGTCATCCGGAGGTCTTCTGATGCGCTTTGCCAAGGCGCATGCCTGCGGCAACGACTTCCTCGTCGTCGATGGCCCCTGCGACCCCGATCTGGCAAAACGGCTCTGCGACCGCCACACCGGCATCGGTGCCGACGGCGTCGAATTCGTCCAGCCCTCCGGCCCTCTCAGCGGTCGCATCCGCCTCGTCAATGCCGACGGTTCCGTTGCCGAGATCTCCGGCAACGGCACCCGCTGCGTCGCCGCGTGGCTCGCCCATCAGAGCCACGCCTCCGCCGGAGACAGAATCACCCTCGAGACCGATGCAGGACCTCGAACGTGTATCATCATGAGCGCCGCGAAGGGTGAGTTTCAGATCGCTGCCGGCATGGGGGTTCCCGAAGTCCACCAAACCCACATCGCCCTCACCGACAAGACCCTGGTCCATGGCGTTCAGGTTTCAATGGGCAATCCGCATTTTGTCGTCGTCGTGCACGACGAGAATTTTCGCGCCCATGGCCGCGGCTGGCAGGAGCTCGGCCGCGAAATCTGCTTTCATCCGCAGTTTCCCCACCAAACCAACGTCGAGTTCGTCCGCATCGTCCGCGCCGACCAGATTGAAATTCGCATCTTCGAGCGCGGCGTGGGTCCCACCACCTCTTCCGGAACCGGAACCTGCGCCTCCGCCGCCGCTGTGCTCGCCTTTTGTGGCGGCCAGTCGCCTATCCTGGTTCGCGCCCCCGGCGGTTCCCAGAAGGTGGAATGGACAGGCGCTTCTGCGGAGATGATCCTGACGGGTTCGGCGTCTTTGATCGCTGCGGGAGAGGTGCTTCTTGCCTGATCGAATCCTGAAACCCCCAGCCGTCGCTCCCGGTGCACGCTTTGCGGTCGTTTCGCTGGCCAGCAGTGCCCGCTCTGACCGCATCACACGCGGCACGGAGGTCCTCCGCTCTCTCGGCTATGAAGTGGTCGCCGCCGAACACGCCTTCGGAAAACATCCTCCCTATTTCTCCGGCTCGGTCGAAGACCGCCTTGCGGATCTCCACAACGCCTTCGCCGATCCCGCTGTAGCCGCCATTATTTGTACCCGTGGCGGTTACGGATCCAACTACCTGCTCGACGGTCTCGACCTCGATCTGATCCGTTCCCACCCCAAACCGCTCTTCGCCTACAGTGACGCGACTGCCATCCAGACCTGGATTCTCGACCAGACCCGCCTCGTCGCCTTCCATGGTCCCATGGTGGCCGCCGACTTCTCCCTCGACCAGGGTGTACATCTCGACAGCTTTCGTGCGGCAATCAACGGCGGCCTCGTCCGCGTCGGCAAGGAACAGGGCCTCCGCGTCCTCCGCCCTGGCACGGCGCGCGGCATCCTCTACGGAGGCTGTCTCAGTTTGCTCACCGCCTCGCTTGGCGCCCGTTTCGCACCCAATACCGAAGGCAAGCTCCTCTTCATCGAAGACGTCGGCGCCAAGCCCTACCAGATCGATCGCATGCTCCGCCAGATGATCGTCGCTGGCAAATTTGAGGGTGCCCGTGGCTTTATCTTCGGCGAGATGCTCGAGTGCGGTTCCCGCGGCGCCGATCCCGACCTGCTTCAGCAGGTCATCCTTCGCCTTCTCGAACCGTTCAACGTCCCCATCGCCATCGGACTCCGCTCTGGCCATGTCTCCGGTGGCAATGTCACTCTGCCCTTCGGCATCGAAGCCGAACTGCTCCTCGATGGCGATCAGCCTTTGTTACATTGTTTGGATCGCGCCGTCACCGTCCCCCGCAATGCCCGATAAGAAACACATCCACCTCATCGGAATCTGCGGCACCGCCATGGCATCTCTCGCCGGGCTCCTGCAGCTGCGCGGCCATCGCGTCACGGGCTCCGACCAGGCAGCGTATCCGCCCATGTCCGACCTGCTCTGTCAGCTCGGCATTCCCATCGCCGAGCCCTTTTCCGAAGCGAACCTGCAGCCCGCCCCGGATCTCATCGTCGTCGGCAATGCCATCTCCCGCGGCAATCCCGAAGTCGAGTTCATGCTCGACCAGCACATCCCCTTCACGTCGCTGGCCGGCCTGATCCAAGACGAATTCATCCGCAATCACGAATCCCTCGTCGTCGCCGGAACCCACGGCAAAACGACCACCACCAGTATGCTGGCCTGGATCTACGAGGTCGCCGCCCGTCGCCGGCCTGAACTCGCACCATCGTTCCTCATTGGAGGCGTTGCCGAAAACTTTGGCACCAGCTTCCACCTGAGCGAGGGGCATCCCTTCATCATCGAAGGCGACGAATACGACACCGCCTTCTTCGATAAGGGTCCGAAGTTCATGCACTACTTTCCCGACGCACTCATCCTGACCCATGTCGAATTCGACCACGCCGACATCTACGCGGATCTCCCCGCCGTGATGACCGCCTTCAAACGCCTGGTCAACCTGGTCCCCCGCCGCGGCCGCATCGTTGCCTTCGATGGCTCCGACAATGTCACCGAGTGCGTGAGTCGCGCCTTTTGTAACGTTGAACGTTACGGATTCCACGCCGATTCCACCTGGCGTCTCGCCGATCTGCATTTTGACAACGGAGCCAGCCGCTGGCGCCTGCTTCGTTCCCGCGAACCGTGGGCCGACCTTTCCCTTCCTATGGCCGGCGAACACAACGCCCTCAACGCCACCGCCGCGGCAGCTCTGGCCGCAGGGCAGGGAATTGCCCCCGAGCCGATTGCCGAGGCCCTGGCCACGTTTCGCAGCGTCCGGCGCCGCCTCGAAGTTCGCGCCGAAATCGATGGCATGACCATCATCGACGACTTTGCTCATCACCCCACCGCCATTCGCGAGACCCTGCGCGCCCTGCGTGCCGCCTATCCCGGCCGCCGCCTCTGGGCGGTGCTCGAGCCCCGCTCCAACACGCTCCGCCGCAATGTCTTCGAGCGCGAACTCGTCGAGAGTCTTGCCCTGGCCGATCGCGTGATCCTGGCCGCTGTCTTCCACTCCGAGAAAATTCTTGCAGCCGAGCGCCTGCATCCGGAGAACGTCGTTGCCGCTCTCCGCGAAGCCGGCCGCGATGCCGTCCTCCTCGCAAATGCCGATGTCATTGTTACAAATCTGAGGTCGCGGCTCGCATCCGGTGACGTCGTCGCCATCCTCTCCAACGGAGGCTTCGACGGCATCTATGACAAGTTGCCCGCCGCTCTCCGTCAGCGCATACTGCAAACCTGACGCATGATCGCGACCCTCGTCCTCCTTGGCACCTGGATCTTCCTGGGGCTTCCTGTGGCCATCGTGACCATTCCCTGGACGATAATCACACGCGACATCCTGCCGTTGTACCGCGCCGGAATGATCGTTGTCCGCCTCGGGCTCCGCTTCGCAGGCATTCGTATCGACGCGGTCTGGCAGCAACCCCTCGACCCGTCGCGCCGCTATATTTTTCTTGCCAATCACATTTCGAATCTCGATCCGCCGATCCTCATCCCGTTGCTGCCGCTGCGCGTGGCCGTCGTCCTCAAGCGCTCTCTGATGAAGATTCCGGTTCTCGGATGGGCCATGCGCCTCGGTAACTTCGTCCCCGTGGATCGCGACGGGCGCGTCGAAAGCGCGATCGAAAGCGTCGAGATCGCCAAGCGCACTCTGGCTTCCGGCGTCCACATCCTCTCGTTCCCTGAGGGTACGCGCTCCCGTGACGGGCGCCTGCAGCCCTTCAAGAAGGGCCCCTTTTATATGGCCATGGAGTCGGGAGCTCCGATCATCCCCATCTCGATCTACGGCACCGAGAACATGATGAAGAAGGGCAGCGTCAGGATCGACCCCGGAACGGCGCATGTGATTTTTCATTCCGTAATGGAGCCAGGGAATTACGCCACGCGCGAGGATCTGCTGGCCGCCGTGCAGGAAACCATCTCTTCCGGTCTCCCGGAGTGGATGCGCGCATAGCCCTGCGCCTCAATCCAGCATTGCTGCGATGTAAGCAAAACGAAAAGGGCGGGCACCCGGCTCACCGCGTTCCAACTCTGATCCACGCTCCTGGCTCTTGGCTCCTGGCTCCCGGCTCAGCTGTTAGCTCGTGCTTACTTCAATACCGCGTTATAGCCATCGCCCAGCAGCTTCGACCGCATCGCCAGTGCATCGGCGCGCGATGTGTAGGGCCCCAGTTGAATATGCAGCAGCTGATCCTGGGGTTCGTTTCGCACCGAGGCCGAGTACCCATGCTTCTTCAGCGCATCGACCAGGATTTGCGCATCCTGCGGAACTCGCACCGCCGCCACCTGCACCATGAAGTTCGTCGCCGTCGTGGCCGCCGCGGGCTGCAACGTTGCCGCCGTGCTTGCGGTTGTAGCCAGCGCAGGGGTTGGCACGCCCGCGGAATTCCGTCCCGAGGTCGCGGCAGAAGGAGCGTAGGGGTTGGTTGGTGCCGTCGCCCCTGCGCCTGCCGCCGGTTGAGGCGCACTGCTGCTGGGCTGGGTTGCCGGGGTATTGTCCGTCGACGTTCCCGAATCGCTCGGCGTGCTCGCTGGCGCCTCCACCGGAGTCAGCCCCTGATCGGCCGACGGTTTAGGCAGACGGCTGTCCGGCGTTGCACTCGCGCTCTCGGATGCGGGTTGCGCCGCAGCCCGTTCGCCGCTTCCGCGTCCCACAGAGTATCCCAGGCCAAAAAACACCGCGCAGATCAGCACCAATCCAAAGAAGATCGCCAGCAGGGACCGCGTACCGAGCGCAATTTCAGTGTCGGTGCCCACTGTGCGCCCAATCGCGGCGCCCGAGCGTTGGCTCTTCCGTGCTTCCTGCTCTTCTTCGGTATCAAAACGAAATGGCATAGGGACCTCTGGGGGATGAGAACCCGTTATTTTGCTTCAGGTGGCGGGCTGGAATGCCCAGGGACGAATTTATTCAGCAGCGAGATGAGTTCCATCGGCAGCGGGAACACAATGGTCGTATTCTTTTCCACCCCGATATCGGTCAGCGTCTGCAAATACTTCAGTTGCAGCGTAACGGGCTGCTCCGCCAGCAGATTGGCCGCCTCAACCAGCTTCTGCGCGGCCATGAATTCGCCCTCGGCATTGATGATCTTCGACCGCTTTTCGCGCTCCGCTTCCGCCTGACGTGCCATGGCGCGCAGCATCGTGTCCGGCAGATCCACCTGCTTCACTTCCACGCTCACCACCTTGACGCCCCACGGCTCCGTCCGCTGGTCGATGATGGTCTGGATCCGCTGGTTCAGCGCGTCGCGGTGCGAAAGCAGCCCGTCCAGTTCCACTTCGCCCAGCACCGAGCGCAGCGTTGTTTGCGCGAACTGCGAGGTCTGATAAACGTAATTCGAAACCTCAATCACCGCTCTCGCCGGATCGAGGACGCGCATCGTGATGACCGCGTTGACCTTGATCGTCACGTTGTCGCGCGTGATCACGTCCTGGGGTGGCACTTCCATCACTTCCTGGCGCAGCGAAACCCGCACCATCTGATCGATGGGGCGAAAAACCAGGATGATTCCAGGTCCCTTCGGCACCGGCAGCGCGCGGCCGAGCCGGAAGATCACGCCCCGCTCGTATTCGCGCAAAATTTTGATCGAATTCAGCAGGTAGAGAACAACGACAACGATTACAACAAGGATCGGTACGCTAAACATTCCCGGGTACCTTACGCCCGGCTGTGATTTTACCCCACCCCGTCTCCCAAAGCCCGCGTAAAATCAGGCCGAAACGCTTTCCCGTACCTTCTCGACTACCAGCTTCAGCCCGTCCACGGCACGCACTTTTACCGTCTCCCCTGTGGTCACCGAAGCCTCCGGCGACTCCGCCAGCCAAAGCTCGCCGTGTACCAGGATTTGCCCCCTCGGCGCCAGCGGCTCCTGCGCGACGCCAACGGCGCCCACCAGCGCCTCCGGCCCGATCATTACCTTATTTTGTCGCGCTCGCCACGCAATCCGCACCAGGAATGTCGTGATCAGTCCAAATGCCAGCCCCGTTGCAATCGCCGTCGCCAGCTGCACCCGCATCTCCGGAATCGGCCCGGCCACCAGCGTCAGTGTGCCCAGAATCAGCGCCACCGTTCCCGTCGCCGCGAGAATGCCGTGGCTGGGGAACTTCGCCTCCAGCACCATCAGCACAATTGCCCCAACAATCAATGCCAGAGACGTGTATCGCACCGGCAGCAGGTTCAGCGAGAACAACGCCAGCAGCAGCAGCAGCGTCCCCAACGCCCCCGGGATAATCGTTCCCGGCGTGTTGAATTCCATGTAGATCAGCAGCGCCCCGGCCAGCAGGATCAGTACCGCCAGGTTGGGATCCATCAGCCGGTCCATGATCTCTTCGCGCAGCGTCGGCGTCACCGCCACCAGCGAGGCGCCGCGCGTTCGAAGCACCTGGCTTGTCCCGTTGAAGCGTTTCACGGTGCGTCCATCGAGCTCGTCCAGCAGCGTGCGCTCGTCCGGCGCCACGGCATCGATCAGGTGCAGTTGCTGCGCCTCCTGATCCGTGTAGGACTTCGAGTTCTGCACCGCATCCTGTGCGGCATCGACATTGCGCCCCCGCTTCGACACGTAGGACCGCAGAAACGCCAGCGCATCATTCAGGATTTTCTGCTTCATCGTGTCGTCGATCTTGCCCATCTCGACCACGGGATGCGCAGCGCCCGCGTTCGTCCCAGGCGCCATGGCGGCAATATCCGCCGCCTCCATCAGAAAGAATCCTGCCGATCCCGCCCTTGCCCCCGCGGGCGCGACATAGAAGATCACCGGTGCCGGCGAATTCAGAATGTCGCCTACCATGCTGCGCGTCGAATCCAGCAGCCCACCCGGCGTATCCAGTTCCACCAGCAAAGCCTGTGCGTGGATATCCGCAGCCCGATCAATCCCGCGCTTCAGATAGTCCGCGCTGATCGGCTGAATCGTGTCATCCAGGTGCAGCACCACCACCTGCGCTGTTTGTGCCCCAACCCGAGCCGTGCACGGCCCCAGCACGCAAAACAAAAACAACAGAATCAGCCCCAGCAGGAACAGCACCCCATGGTTTCCGTGTCGTTG
>Ga0335072_10005765_pt1 | contig 18200 bp, 26 predicted proteins | sample Lox_Sample_21_FD_206725 | JGI IMG/M metagenome (GOLD analysis project Ga0335072, IMG submission 206725) | Soil microbial communities from Loxahatchee National Wildlife Refuge, Florida, United States - Lox_Sample_2.1 | ecosystem: Environmental > Terrestrial > Soil > Wetlands | place: USA... | reverse complement strand
GCTCGCAGGTTTTTTCGGAGTTTCGTCCTGCGTTCTCAGCTTTACGGTTTCCACCCTGCCATTTAAAATCGATCACAAGCCGACGTAGCTCAGTTGGTAGAGCAGCCGATTCGTAATCGGCAGGTCACCAGTTCAAGTCTGGTCGTCGGCTCCAGTATCCATGCGGTCAAATCGGAAAACGGGATGGTGACCGTATCCCATCCCGTATCCCATAAAATCAGACAATCGGCACGTCATCGACACCCGACTTGCGACGCATTCCATAGCTGACACAGAGCCTTAGTATTGGCTCATAAGTGTAGACATGTACTTGGAAGCCTTCGGCTTGCAAACGGAAGGCGACACTGAGTGAGTGCGTTCGTCCGCAAATAAGAAGCCCACTCTCAAATTGTTGAGTTTTTATTCTTTCGACCCAGCGAGATTCCCTCCAATTCTGGGCTTCGAGTCCCAGCTTGAAAGCAGTCTCTTGCACTTTGGTTTTTGGGCGGAACATGGTCTCTGGGGGTTCGGAGAATCGTGGCGTCGTTTCCGAATCGATGTCGACATAGGAGCCACCGCTTATCATCTCTGAGGCGCTAGATGGACCATACCCGGATGCCTCTTCAAAAATGAAATCCACCTTATGCAACTCCATCAACTCTTCAAGCAGAGTCCTGTAGTCTGGGTCATTGATATTCTTGAAGTCTTCTACCCCCAGCACTCCCTGCACTTGATGGTAAGTACCGAAGATAATTAGCTTTTTCATCTTCTTCTGTCATTTCTCCACATGAAGATTCGTCATCCAACGATTGGAGCATCAAGCATTGCGGACACCCTTCGGACCCGTCTTGACACTCTTCGGACCCTTCTTCACGGGCTTGCGAATCTCGGCTTCCAGCCTGTCCATTGCGTCAATCGACTTCTGACCGACCCGCTTGATGTAGCTCGCACGCGTCACCGCAACGTCGCTGTGGCGCAGAATCTCCATGATGGTCAAGTCATCGACGTTCAATGCACGGAGGTTCGTCGCCAGTCCACGGCGGAAGGCGTGGTATCCGTGCCACTCAAGCTCAGCCTTCTCCAGCGCCGGGGTAATCTGGTCACGCAGGATGTTGTTCGGACTCAACGGCGTCATCTCCGCCATGTCGAGCAAGTCGCCGGGATGGTCTTTCTTCCGCGTGAAACCCGCCGGGAAAATCCAGCAGCCCTCGGTGACCTCAGCCTTCGCCTTCCAAGCATCCAGAATCTTGCGTAACGGAGCGATGACCGGGACTGGCGCTGCTGACGACTCGGTCTTCGGGAGTTCGACGGACATCTCACCCCGTTCCCCGAAGCAGATGTTACGGCGGACCCAGAGACGAGCACCGTCGTAGTCTTCCCACTTCAACCCGACAATCTCGCCCCGTCGGAGACCCGAGTAAGCCGCGACCGCCAGAATCACTCGACTCGGTTCGGTGACTTCCGCGAGGATTGACTTGATGTCTGCGAGGCTATACGCGTGAGTCTCGCCCTTCCGTTGAGCACCACGAATCTTGACCGCCCCCGCAGGGTTGACGTCGTCATGGAGACCGAGCCTGATGGCTTCGGCGAAGACCGCGTGCATGAAACTCTTGACGCGGCTCAAAGTCGCCTGCTTCAGTTCGGGATGCGCTTTAATGACGGCGTCCATCGTCTGTTGACAGTCATACGTTCTGACATCGCGGACGCGGAGCCTGCCCAATCCCGGCTCGACGTGGAGATTCCAGATTGCTTTGTATCCGCGTAGCGTGCTCCCGCGAAGGTCAGCATTGACGGTCGGGAAGTACCGCGCTGTCACAAACGTCGTGACTGTGGTTGCTGCATCTGGTCGGAACGGCTTGTTCGTCTCATTGACCTCTGCCATGAACTTCTGAAAGGTCGAAGTGATGTCATCTCGTCTCGGAAAGTCGATGACGCTGCCGAGTTTCTTCATCGTCCGCTTTCCGCCGTCGTAATAGCGAACCAGCCACGCTCCACCACGCTCAATCAATTCGCCAGCTTGCGCCATCGTTTTCCCTCCGATGCTGACTGTATCCTACAAAATCGGCACGTCACAATGGCACAACCGTGTGGCTTGCCCTCCCGAAACCCTTGACTGGCAAGGCTTTTGAGTGATATGCTGTTAATGGAGAGTCACCGAGAAAATCTCCCAGCAAGCACGACGCTGGGCGGCAACGGTAGCAGGCACTCGATGGATGACCACTCCGGGAAGGGGCGTGATGCCATGCAATCGCCCTCCAGTCCAGCAGCCAGCACAACCTCAGAAATTACTAACTCCAGATGAAATTGCGACGCTGTTAGGCGTTCCGCGTTTATTCGTCGTCAGACAGTCTCGCGCAGGTAAAATCCCAGCAATAAAACTGAACAAAGTTTGGAGATACCGTCCTCAGGCTATCCAAGCGTGGCTTCAATCTCTAGAGGGGAGCCATGCCTAGACCCGCGATTGACCATTCTGGGCAACGTTTCGGACGGCTCACAGTGTTACGGCGGGTGAGACCTGAACGGAAAGACCACGCATATTGGCTGTGCCAGTGCGACTGTGGTAACCAGATTGAAACCCAAGGCGCAGTTCTGCGACGTGGAAGCACGAAGGTCGGTCTTTCCTAAATCAGGATAATCGGCGAACCACAGTTCGAGGACTTGTCGCGCAGCGGTCATCGGAGAACGTGCCGACAAGTTGAGGTAGGAGAAAGTTGATTCGCTTTCCCGCTTGACACGAGTCTCAGTGCGCTCAGTTTCGTCGAATAGCATGAAGGCTGATACCCGTCGCCAATCTACTTGAGAAGTTCGGGTAAGATTTTCTTCAAAGCGGGAACGTAATCATTGTTGACGACATAATATGTTGCTCGTAATCTGCCGGACTCCTGCTCTCGGCGAACGATTCCACGTTTTACGGCGATATCCATCTGCTTGTTCTGAACATCGAGTGTGACTTCTGGCAAGAATTGCACAGGGCATTCAACCCGGCTGACCCTGAGTAGGTGATTGAGCAACACCTGTCCTTCGTAAGTCATTTCGTGCGCGACGATTTGATGAACGTGCCGTTCCAGTTCGATATTCCATGCATCGCGGATGATGTCGTTAATTTCTAGTTGAAGCCTTCTCCTCAGGTGGTCGTAATTGATTTCTACTCGACTAAGTGGGAATGAGATTGGAGGCTCGTGGAGGCAACGTCGAAGAGAGACGTAGAACTGGTTGCAATCAGTAACGGTAGTATCAGTGGACCACGCACTTTCAGAATCGCCGCTCCGGGTGAACACGGTGACTTTTTCGCCCTTCGACTGGAGAATCACTGCGGCTTTGCTGCTACGCTGTGCAATCAATTCCGCGAATTTCTCCTCCGACGCATCCACACTCTCAGGTCCTCGCCTGACATACGCCGGACCCGCAAAGTGCGGTCGCGACTCACTCCCCGGAATAATGACGGCTAGTGCTTGCCGTCCATCGCTACTGATGACTTTCGGGACATAAGCAATGCGGGGGTAAACCTTCTGCATCTGGCTGTTGAATTTCTTCGCGACTTCTTCCAAATCCTTCTGCGGAGTTTCAATCTCCCCATTGTCACGAACCCCGATATACAGCACAGCCGGATAGCCGATTGGAGCGGAGTTCGCGAAGGCAACCGCTGTTCGTTTCCAGTCCTTGTCATCCTTGATGGTCTTCCGTTCGACCATGTGGTCTTCAAAGTTCCGCATTCGTAACAGTAAATCCGATTCGTTCAAATCAACTACCATGTGCATATTGACCCCCACAGAGACCCGCTCAGCATGCTTCCACTATAGCGAAGACAAAGCGAACATGCTATCGTGTCCCCATGAGCGACACTTCGACTAGCGAGGCAACAACTTCTCAAACTGTTCCCACTAAGGGCAAAGAGGCGATTCCCACCGCTAGTGCAATCTCTGAAGGTATGTTGACGGAGAATCTCAAGACGCTGAGAGTGCTGCATCAGCTTCTCATGATAGTCGCCGCCGCTGTTCTTGTCTTTGCTCTTCGTATCGATAGGTCGAGAGACTACAAAGCCGCTCTTGACGAACTGAGGGCGATGCAAGACCTGAATTTCACGGGCTGGATGACGTTCGTTCACGACCGATACAAAACTTACGAGAATCAAAACGACGAGTTTGTCCGCGACATTGTCAAACTAGCCGGACTGCCGCTGCAGGGTAACCCATCTCTCCAAGAGCCGGTCTTCGGTGATGACATACGTGCTGGCACTCCGTTGCAACTCGACGCCTTCGTGAAAGCGAACCAGAAGATAGGGATACTGGAACTCATCGGTGATAAGCATGTGCCAGCCGAACAACTGAAGCACTCGATGGTGACGAGGAGTTCTCATCCAGTCGTCGAAGGGATGTGGCTGTCATTTCAGGGAGGGTACGGTCAGCAGATGATGGATTGGAGAAACCTTCCGATGGTACCTGTCACAACGGTGAGCTTCAGCATCGCTGGTGTGCCCCAAAAGGGTCCGAAGCAACCTGTCTTTGCGACGGTCAGTTTTAAGCTCATCTCGGAAGAAGGACACTTCGGTCTTGCATGGCTCAAAGAAGATACGTTCGGGCAGAAGCTCATTGATGCGAAGACTGGTGAGGTCGTGCCGCATCTGAAAATGTTCTGGGAGAAAGTCAGCGGTCTCACCCCTGAGGCAGCGACAGTCTTCCTCGAAGAACAGCTTGAAGCAACGACACGCGGTACAGTCTCATTTTTCGGAATCCCGGTAGAAACACGTCTCGCAATTTCCGCAAGTCCCATCGTTTGCTTCTCAATTCTCTTGTTCCTTTGTCTTCACATTCGGCACATTCGACTGGTAGAGGGCGATATTCAAGCCGCAGTGAGTTTTCCCTTCGCCCCACTCTTCAAAGGTGCATCAGGTGCGTTGCTGGTGACCTATGCGACCGTCTTGGTTTTACCCACATTCGCTGTCTTCGAGTTGCTTGTTCGCTTTGGCGACTGGTCACAATGGAGCACCAGAGTCGGCACGGTCTTCGCCGTTCTCACAACGGCGACAGCGGTATGGGCGATTGTGGAGATACATCGTTTGCGGAAACGCATATTTTAATTCTTGGTCGAGCGAATGACACCTGAAGAGCAAGCACTTGAACTTGGTAAAGAAGGGGTTAAGCAGGTTTTTCAGCCCGTGCAGGACATTGTTCGACGGATTGCGGGACCCGCTGCGACCGAAGTTGGACTAATGTGGGAGGATTCCCTTCGTGCTTGGCGTCTCAGGAGAGCGGTTCGGCTCTGGCAAGAAGTGAAGCAGTTCGCATCAGGGGCGAATCTCGAACTCAACCCTGTCGCGCCCCGACTCCTGTTTCCGATTCTCGACGCGGCAACTCTCAATGAGGATGAAGACTTACATGAGCGATGGACCGCATTGCTCGTGAACGCCGCTACACCCAACAAGCAGGTTCTTCCGTCGTTTTCCGAGATACTGAAACAGTTGACACCTGAGGAAGCTCGGTTCTTAGACCGCGCATACGATGAGGTCACGCTTGCCGAACAGAATCGCGAGATTCAAAGCAGGACCCCTCTCCTCAGCAGTTACGACTATCTGATGCATCCTATTTGGGATACAACCCTCGCATTGATTAATGGGGTGACGCTCGACAATTTTTATCGACTGATGCTGCTAAGACGCGACAGTGGGGTCTATGTATCGGGCGGGGAACCTGAGACGTTCTCCGAGCAACAGATTTCGCAGGAACTTGAGAACGCCGTCTACATTACCGAACTGGGGAGGGCTTTTATTCGCGCCTGTAGGTTCCCGAGAAGTTAGTTGGTGAGTGCAATGGTATTTTTCGGGAACATGGGGAGGGTGTAGGGTAACCGGGTCGAAGAATCGCGAATCGTAACTACTTTGGAACCCATGTGAACGTCATGACCTTCACACCGTCACCTTTGCATTTCGCACAGTCGAATGTTTCCCAACTTCGCGCAATTCCTTCGATGCGCTTGTCCGACAGAAAATCAATCTCCACATCCCGTTCATCGTTGCACCAGTTTGTGACGTTCCCACACTGGTACGGTAGGAGAGAATGACCTTTACCTCGCCATTTGCCGTCGGAACCTTTCTTCAACTCCTCCCGCACGAACCCACCCGCCTTCTTAATGTCAGGAGTCACATTGTCGATATACAAGTAGTCGCCATCTTGGCGGATGTTCCAATCGTTTCCGGTCGCAAGTGATGTCCAGACCGAGCCGCCAGTAAACGTGTCCACTTTGGGCGCGAGCGGAGCCTCCTGCTCCCCAGCGTCTTGACGGTGGGCACTGGCGAGCAGGGTTAAGTCAATTAGGGCGTCTTTATTAGACATCAAGCCGCCCGAAACCTTGAGAAAGTAAGTGCCTCCCTGAGGAACATCGAAGATGACCGAGCCCTCGGCAGATGCCTTGGAGTCCAATTGTGCAGTCAAATCGAGCGCATCTTTCTGGAGAACTGCTTTGGGGCTTGTCTCATATTCACGTCCAGTTGAATCCACAAGCCGCAACGGTGGAACTATGCTCGCGGTGTCGTCATCATTTCGCATCATCAGATGGATTACAGCAAAAGCCACGTCGGGTCTCCCCATCTTTGAACTGCCAGTACCGAGTAACTCGGACCATCGTGCCCCGGAACACTGATACGTCCAGTAACCGAGAGAGAAAGTTTCGCCCATCCTATGATGGGCTAAAGTTTGAACAACTGTAGGTGCAGGAGGTTCGACACCGCCCTCTGCCTCTTCTTCCTTAATCGCGGCGTCTATCGACTCTTCTTGTTGAATTAGACGCTGGACCCGCTGGTGCTCGTCTTCAGGCACCCCTTCTATGCCATCTCGTTTGATTGTTTCGTTAATGGTCTCACGTTCAATTTCAATCGCTAGTGCTGCGGCTTCTTGTTTTTGTCGAAGGGCGGCTAGACGCTGTTGGTGGGCAGCGGCTGCTGAAGACACAGGGTCTGCCGCAGTAGGTACAGGGGTTGTCGCTTGAGGAGGCTGTGTCCCAGCCGCACTCTTTGGCGTCTCGTTGTAATCAGGTCCTTGGACTATCGGCGCAGGTTGACTTTCCCTTGAACCAGAAATTAATGCGATTACGACAAGTAGCGAGAGTAGTCCCGTACCGAATACAGCGAAGATACCCAAACGAACACGTCTGTCAGTCCGCCGAGCGGATTCAAGGGCTGCCTTCTCGCCCAATTGGATGTTCGAGTGGCACTTTGGGCAGAATTCATTCCCGTTCGCCAAGGGCGACCCACAATACTTGCAGAACATGGAGTTTCTCGCTTTCTGGCAAGCAGGGAAGAATATCGCGACAATCACGGCGCTTCAATGGCTGAATGGCAGCGGCTGGGACGCCGAACTGAACCGTAGAGGACTGCTAGGTCTGACACAATCCGGGAGAAGAAAACGCCTACGGCAAAGCTCTCGAACGTGTCGTTTACTCCGCTTCGCTTCAGGCTGGCATCTACACCGTACTTGGCACGCCCGACAATCCACCAGCCCAAGGATTCGCCATCAATGGTTATGTCCTAGAGCGTGAGTGTGACCATATCCTCATCCCACGCGAATTCTCTGGTCCCAAGCTCATCATTGAAGACAAGAACCTTCGCGAGTGGTTCATTCGCGAGCGGCGGTGTTGCCAACTCTTGACGACGTTCTGCTGCTGCTTCTAACTGCTCCTGCTTGCGCTCTTCCTGCAACGTCTCCCGTTCCTCGCTGCGTAACGACTCCTGTTCTTCGCGGCGTGCTTCTAGATGTTCCTGTTTGCGTTCTTCCTGCAACGTCTCTGCGATGACATTCATAGTTCCTCAATGCTCTTGCGCGGGCTCTGACGGTCGTTCGTTGAAGCCGCGCCAGTCCGTCGCGAAGGGTGGTTGTGAGCACGTTCAGCGGCGTGCCCCGAAAGCCGCATCGTTTATTCGTAAAAAGTTCTAGCGCCCCGCTAACTAAGCCACCGCGATATCTGCTGGTCGTACAGAGCCGACTTCACGTTTGACAGCCCGAGTCGCTGGCTTCGTATACTTCGCCTCCATGCGACGCTCAAATTCTTTGTCGGAACACGGCTTGAGAAATCGGGCGGACGGTGAATTGTCGCGAGTGTACGTATCCAAATCCGCCGTTCTCCTGAAGGGCTTCAGTCGTGCATCAGTTGAGGCAATCACACTCTGGCGTTCGCTCCGCAATTCTGGTGAAAGTGCCGCAATTCTGTCAGCCAGTTCACGGTTGTGTTTTTCGGTCCAGTAGTACTGGTCCGCCTCTGCGGTTCGTTGAGCAACATCATCTGTTTTCGCCATAGGTTCCTCCATGCTCTACGCGGATACGTCTGACGGTCATGCTTGTTGAAACCCGCGCCAGTCCGTTCGCGAAGGTCGTTGTGAGCACTTGGCAGCGGCGTGCTCGGTAGCCGCATTTCCTCCGTTGCTGGCAGATAATCTCATGCGTTTTCGCGAAACTTCCTGTGGAACGTCCAATACCAGATGTCGTTGAAAACAGAGCAAAAGTAATCTCGCTCAAGCACTAGACAACATTTTTTTTGTCACCCCTCATTTTTCATAGTGGGGGCGCTTCGCTTTATGCGCTGTCACTCCTAAAAAGTTTTGGAGCATCTGCTGGCAACGCCAGCGTCAGGCAGGACGGAGGGATTTCACGTCGTCATTCAGTTCATCGGCTTTCAGGAACGCCGTCACTCTCGGGTTATCGCTCTTGTAAAGCGTGTCCGCCTGTTTTGCGTGCCCCGCGCAATAACGGCGACCCGGAGAGCGAGGCTGGGAGCACTGCTTGCGCTTATTGCCGTTGACATCTACCCATCCGCATAATGTTTTCATTCGACTCTCCCTGTTGCCTTCGCGGTTCGTGACGTAATCGTTGAGAACCCACAGAACGCCCGCTGTCCGCTCCGCGCCGTCTCGCGATACGGTCGCAACCCTGTCGAATGCGACTTCATAGGGTTGTCCGCGATGTTCCAAGAGAACGGGCGCGTTCTCTGGAAGGTCACGCAGGAGTTGCCACAGTTCACCAGCGGTGTCACCCCGCAACACAATTGTTTTCGCTTTGCTCATCTCGCCTCCTCAAATGCAACTTGCATCGTCAGAGTGTCATGCCGCAAAAGCACAATCAAATCGAGCCGACCGACGAGCCGAGAATCCGTGCAACCGATTGAGCCAGCATGACTTCTTCTCTGGGTAAGACGTATAGGAAGGATTTATCCAAGCCAGCCTAAGAAACAGGTACAAAAACAGGCAATCGCAGGAATGAAAAATTCTATAGATTGATGTCCGTCAATATCCCGCTGGGCGGTCAAACCCGTCCGCAGGTATGAGAATGCTCACCTACTGAGGTGAACCCGCCAATTCGTGCTATATCGCCCCTACGATGTCAGGCGTATCTTCACGGCGAGGCAAACATGAAAGTCAAAATCTTGCTACTCGCTGCAACCCTCACTGCGTCAGTCACGGCTCAAGTCGAGCATGCGCCGACGGTCGCACAATGCCAAGCCGACCAACGACTCTGGTTTTCAAGGGTCGAAAGTAGTGTTGGGACTTTCGAGAGTGGCGACACATTGTCAGAGCGATACGGCACGCTCTCACAATGGCGAAGTGAAATGACCGACTGTATGGAGGTTGACCCCGAGAATCGTGTGAAGTACTACAACACGGCGGGGGAGATTTTTGTGGTTACGAAGAGAAGGTTGACGGACTTCATAGAACGACATGGTCTCTGGGACAAATTCATTGAAGAAGACGCAGCAGGGAAGCATTAACTCGGCTTCTGGGCTGTTATGTCACAGCCTGTCGAAACCGTCGATGTGACGATAGTCGTGTTGGAATTTGAGTCGCTGGTCAAACTGTGCGCGAAGGCATTCGGGAATCGTCTCGCGAAGTTCGGCAGACAGTAACTCGCCAACAGGAACGGAATTCCACGCGAGCCAATTTTCTAGGGTGAGGGCGACGCCTGCTCGACGCATCGCATCGAGCGTTGCACTCTCATCTCTTGGCATGTGACCTCCGATGAACTCTCAAGGGCACGTTCTTCAAGTAGACGCGGCAGGGAGTTTCCTTCCCACAACCCTGCGCGACCGTGAAAGAGATGAGATTCTCTTCGGGATAAATGTCGATGGCAGAAAAATCCACGACGGCTCCTCGCGCTATCACGCCTCCGCAGCGGGGACATCCTCCGAGTTCAGGGCGACAATCTTCGGTCAGCCGACAGATGCCGCCGTTCTCGGTCTGCATGACTTGCTGGCAGGCTGCCTCAATCAACTCTGCGTAGTTTGTCTGCATAGGTACGCCCTCCAATCGAAAGAGATGTAGGCATGGCACATGTAGAAAGCGCCGTCGTCCAGCATCAGCGCGACAGCAGCGTCCATCGGGTCAGAGAATGGCGCTCGCGTCTTGTCTGCGAGATGCTGGAAGAAGAACATCGGCTTGCCATTCGCATCGACGACCTGACCGTCCTCCGTCAGAAAGTACGGTTGCCCGCCGCCCCGAAAGAACGGCTCTGGGTCATCGTCATGCCGCAGCGGAGGGCAGTAGGGTCGGTCTTCCGCTGGCACGTCTTCGTAAAAGAACGGTCTCACAGTCCCTCCTGATGAATTGGTTCATCCGCATCCGTCGGCTCGTCGGGACGAGGCGGATTCTTCACGGGTATCCGCGTCGGCTCGAAGACAGGTGCGCCAAAGTCAAACGGTTTTTCGTCTTTCATAGGCTCCTATCGGGACGGGCTGTCGATTCGGTCGATTATGTTGGCATGAAAACGTACGTGGTTGGCGATGACTCTCATTCACGTCCTCCCGCCGCTGCGGATTTGACTGCGGGGGAGATGGCTGCTGCAAATGCCGCTGATGCTGTTGCGGCATCAGACTGTGCATAGATGAGGGAGTTCGCCGGATTGACGTGACCGAGATACTCGACGAGGTCGGGAACGGTCATACCGCCAACGAACCCGAGCCTGCCTGTCGAGTGCTTCAGAGAATGCGGGTGGCACAGAAACTCCGGCAGCCCTGCTTTCGCTCCATACTGCTGCATCCTGCGCCAGAACGTGACGCGACTGATGGGGAAGAGGCGACCCTTCGAACCAGCCGCCAGTTTCTCCAAGGGCTGACGTTCATTCGCTAACAACGGATGCTGGCACGGACGGCTGCCCTTGCCGCGTGCGACTGAGATGTACCCATTCGCGATGTTCTCTTTGGTCAACGACAATGTCTCACTGACCCTAAGCCCATGTTGGAAGGTCACAAGCAGCATCAGGTAATCCGTCTCGCTGTGCTGGCGGGCAACCGAGAGCAGGTTGTCCAACTGTTCGCGTGAGAGTGCTTTCATTGCCGACCTCCCTTGTGCTGTTTCAACAAAGCGCGGAGGTCATCAAGTTCACGCTGCGCTCTCGTTATTTCGGTCTTGCTTGCACCTTCCTTGCGAAGCCGTCTTACGACATTGTTCGCGGCGATGACCTTCAAGCCCAACGGTGACGCACCGCGCCGATTCGACTCGCCTGTGACCGCCGCACGCTTGCGTCTGACGACTGCCAGCCGCTCCTGCGCCTCGGCGATTCGCTGTTCCAGAGTGGAAATCTCCTCATCCCACTCCGCGACCATCTTGCGCTCTGTGTCCGACAGTTTGCCTCTATCCATCGCTACCTCAACTGTGACCGATTATATAGTCTATGGTAGTCTATGTCAATAGTCACTGACTATTGTGTAGTCATACTCGCGAGCATGTTACGAATAAAATCCATAGTGGAAAACGACATTCTGGGCAATTCCCAAGCAGGGCAGAACCCCAAGAACGAGCCGCCAGAGACTGAGAGACCAGCCAGCAGCCAGAAGTAGCCGTCGCTGTCGCCAAGGGCTGTTACAGGATTGAACCCGCACCGTGGAGTGCATCGATTGCCGCACCTTTCGCTAGCAAATCGGGCAAGTCGGGCATTCGAGCCAGCCTATAAGCGCCTATGTACACAGGGAAGTCGGGCAATCCTCCCAGCCGTCAGCATGAGAGAGCCATCACGAGATAACTAGGAGAGGTAAGCCGCTGTCGTTTTCCACTGTGGATGACAATCGTAAATGGCATAGTAAGTGACAATAGTCAATGCAATAGTCAGTGAGACTACGCCTGAAGAACTCTTGTCTCTGAAGCCTCATCTGTTACAACGTGTAACACTACACGGATAAGTCGAGAGAATTTACCACTTTTTCCGCTGAAATCAGCCCGACGGCATGAAACGGTACAACGTTTTGTTTCAAGCGTCGCGAAGTCATTTGTTTTCATGGTGGAGTATGGACGCAGAGCGGTGGGACGAGTCGAGTCAGTCTACAGGCAGCCGTCATTCCGACTTGGAGTCGAGCGGCACGGTCGGTTCTTCCCACTTCGGGCTTGGCTGGCGTCCGCGCTCGACGGGTGGTCGTCTGCATTTTGGGACTACATTCGGCGCGAATCTGACTGGATGAGGGGAGAAATCCCGGGGACTGCCCGACTTGGCAGGAACGTTATTGAAAGACAATGACTTACAAGGTACCCCTAAATGAGCCTCCAGAAGCATGCTTCTGAGTCGGGCGTGCGCCTAACCCCCAGCGTAGTCTCGCTGGCGAGAACCGATTGGCTAAGCAGTTCTCCCTATTGGACTTGCCTGACTCTAGGTACCCTTTTTAGGGTCCCATATCCCCGGCGGCTAATAGGCAGGTATCTAGCGGCTGGTACCATCTGCGCCCTCGGAGCAGTCTGGGACCATTTTCCCTTGTTAAGGAATTAACTCTGACACGGTCCTGCGGCTTTGTTCTTGTAACGGTTGACGGCTTCTTGCCGCCGATGTCAGACGCATATTATCTTTATTCCAACGAGAAGTTCAGCGCCGAAGGATGTTCCATGTCCGCGTCTCCTCAAGATTCATCCCCAAAGAACAAGTCGCAATCTGCCTCCGCTCTGCTCTGTCGCATCTGTGGTAAGCCTGTTGCGGTTGAAACCTCTAAAACGAATAGCGGCGCAAAACCGTTCCACGATGAATGCTATGCGCTCAAACTCGACTTAGAGAACGCAACCCAAGAAGGGCACGGTACGACGACCCGCCCTTGGAAAGTCATCGCAGCGGAAGTTTCCAGTGAGAAGGACTCGAAGCGATTGTCTGAACTCGTCGCGGAACTCAACCGCGCCCTCGACGAACAAGGAATGGGCGGTAGACCGAAGTGCACCAAATCAGACGGGAAGTGATTTAATCTGCATCTGGTTCTGTATTCAGGCGGTCTGCCTGCGCCAGCAGTTCGCGCATCGACACTAGAAGACGACGGCGCGTCACGCTGTCCTTCGCTGTTCCCAATTCTGCCAAAACTTTTTGGAGTTTGACTTGGATGGCGTCGAAGTCTTCTGGCACTGAGGGCTTCGTTCCGAGCAATTAGATGTACCCCTAGAATGAGCCTCCAGAGGCTGCTTTCTACGCGGGGTATTTTACGGGGTGGTATATACAGTCGGCAATATGGACCCTCCTCCGGTTGCCCGCGACGCGTGCGCTTGGAATGCGCGAGTGGGGCGACGGGGAAAGTTCCAATGACAAGCGCAAGGATGCGGACGTAATCGAAGGGAAGTGGAATTTGAGCGCAATGGCCTGATGACGACATTCAGCGTGGAATTGGCCGGAGCCGAGCGCAAGTGTTTGTCAATCCACACGTTACTTCGGTCATGTCCCTTTGTGCCATTCTTAGTTTTCCCTCAACATATTCGACTACAGTGCGAGAAAAGTCAGGATGCCCGCTCTCTTTTGAAGTCTGAGCCGACACGAACGAACGTAGCAGAAAACACAAAGCAACAGAAGGCAGGCGAAAAGGTGGACACGAAGACGTTGGTGGTTGGTCAGGACGTTTACATTTTCTGCGGGTCAGAGTTTTACGGCTTCGCAAAAGGCGAGGTAGTCAAGATCACATCGTCGGGTGTGGAAATAAAGAGTGCAGAGCGTTGCGGGCCGGATTCCCGGCGGATGGAGGAGATAGGAATAATACGTTTCGACAACAACGGCGTAGAGCTTGAGGTTGACCGACGCAAGAGGCACGGTTTTGAGCCAGGACCCGGATTCAGCCATGACCGTTTTATGCAAAATATCTGGTACAGCGCTCCTGAATGTGGGCCTTGGCAACTGGACGATATGCCCTTCGAGGAACGTACGGCGAAGATTAAACATCACACACGACTGATGGGAATTATGAAGACACTGGTGGTCGGTCAGGAAGTTTGGATGGTCAGCGGGCCTTACATAAAAGGTCAAAGTTACTTAAAAGGCAAGGTAGTCAAAGTTATATCGCCTGTGGAAGTGCTGGAGTTGCCGTGGCGGGCTCGGAAAGGTGGAGAACTAAGGAGCTTTTGTCTTGATGGCACGCAATCTGACGGCAGTCTTCACCCTGAGTTCGGCTCTTGGCGACTGGACGATATGCCATTCGGGGAGCGAACAGCTTTGATTGAATAGGCCTTTGCCCGGGGTCACAAGTCCAAATTTAACCTGTTGCTACTGACCGTCTATCGCGTCCCACGGCGCTAATTCTATGACTCTACGCCTCTAAAACCTATTAATTGGTGAAATATCGCCATTGCACTCATTGATCCCGTCTTAAGTGTTCCGATGATCGCTTCTCGTCAGACGGGGCTTTGTGGCTGAATGTCACATTGTCTGCGGCAGAATCATTCACTTTTACGCCGCCTAGTGGCAGTTCGTCTTTCTCGTATCGTCGTTGGACAGAGTCAGTGTAGGCCACGTCACCTCGACGCCATATCCAAAGCAGTACTCCCGTGAAGACGATCATGAGCGGGATGAAGATCAGGAGAGCTTTTGGCTTGTCGCCGTCTTCGTTAAAGACGAATGCTGGCACCGCTGCGAAGAAAGCGCCGAGCAGGCAGCTTCCCACAACGCGAACGCGGTTGTAGTTGGCGGGCACTGTGCGAAGAACTCTTAAAAGATCATAGCGCAAGCCGTCGTTGACGTAATATCCCTATTTCACTCATCCTCCCCGAGGGGAGGACCGTCCTCCCGCCACAGGAATACCGTCGGGCTCAGAACTATGTCGTTCAGCTTTGTTCCCCGATTCGCAAGCTGATTCACGGCATCGAACTCGCTGCTGCGTGCCGCAACCAGCAGCAGTGCTTTGCCTACAACGCCAGCTCGCTTTTCTGCTTCTGCGAACGATACCGCTTCCGCCCAAATGGGTTCCGCATCTAACAGCTGCTCCGCCGAAGTGCTCCCGTCCACCAGTTTCCTTTGGAATCGGTTAGAAAAACTAACCCCTGACTCAGCGAGAAGTAGGCGACAGTACGCTATCGGTACGAACTCGACCAGACGTGCGGCCACTGTGCGCTCGCATCCAATCGCCAGAAGCTTCTGCAGGATTTCCTCGTCTGTAGCGGTTGGAAACTCGCGGAGTATCGCCACTGTTTCAGCTAAAGGAGGGTTCATGCAGCCCAAAGCCTACCACCATCAGGACGGGCTGACGTAATATCCCCATATCACTCGTCGTCCGAACGTGCGGATGTGAAGCTGATCGAAAGAACTCGGAATTTGAGTGCTAAGGCCTGCTAACAACACCCGTTCCAATTTCTGGATTCAGGCCACCGTTGGATGCGATGATACTAACGTCAACGGAATCCTAGATGAGTGTAAAACGCTTGAGTTTACTGGTTCTGGTAGCTCTTTGCATTTGGGGCGGATGGTGGTTTCTGTCTCGCACGTGGGAACGAGCTAAAGACGAAGCTGCGGCATCACACGCTCAGGCGTACCTGAAACAAATTGACGAGAGGCAGACCGAATTTGCAAGGAACAATCCTACTCGGGGCTTTGCCTGTCAACTCGACGATTTGCGACGCGCAGGTTTGCGGCCACCCAGTGAAGGGAAATACGACTTCGAACTGCATTGTCATAACGGAGAGAAACTTCCTGAAATGGATTACTTGGTTGCTGCGTACCCGGCAGACAAGCGTGTTAAAGGAGTTTGGGGATTCTGGGTCTTTTGTTCGGATCAGACGGGCGAGATTTGGGGCAGCCTCAGCCGTGAAAATATGCGGGACAATCTGAGCGAAGCCGAAAAAGCTGGACTGTACGACTTTGAAGCAATCTGCCGTCGCAGCCATCAAGCTTTACGACGATAGTTGGCGAGAAATCCCCGTTTCACTCATCCTCGGGTCAATTGCATTCAAAATCCCGGTCCCGTTTGTTCTTCGCGATACTCCTCAAGCAGCCGTGAATCTTTGTACGCATTTTCCAAGGTTGAAAACCAGCAATAGTCCGCGTCGAAATTACGGTGCGAAAGGAAAACAAGGCCCCACGAGTGTTCGGGAGCAAAGCCATAGTCTGAAAATGCAATCCCGTAATCGTAGCGAGAACTCTCCGCAACGATCCACACCGGATAATCAGCAGGCGTTTTTTCCCATCCCCAAGTTCGCATCTCAACTCGGGGGGTGATTAGGAATGTTCGGATTCCTTGCAGAATGCTGGTATCGGTAATCCTCTGCAAGTCACGTTCAACGAGAACACACACCTCATCCGCTGTCCGGTCTGGGACCTGTTTGAGATTCACTCTCCGTTCTCCACACCCGGATTCTATCAATGGCCCATCTTTGTTGGATGGTTGGCGAAAAATCGCGATATCACTCGTCGTCCGAACGTGCGGATGTGAAGCTGATCGAAAGAACTCGGAATTTGAGTGCTATGGCCTGTTTTACGACCGTTGACCAGTCGTACCATATACTCCTTCGGTATGCCTAGCGAAACAAAGAGTAGCTCAATGGCAAGAAGGGTTCCGCAATTCCGAGTCATAAGATGTGCATTTCTCCTGATCTTGACGGCGTTGCCCTTCCTGAGCGGGTGCTCTATGGTTAAGTCGGAATCGGATGTGCTGGGGGAATATGAACTCAGAGCCGAACGCGGGAAGATCGTACTCAACATTGCGCCTGATAAAAGCTTCTCTGAAACGATCTACTGGCCAAACAAGCAGGTGGAGAGTCGTTCTGGAAAATGGCTTTGGAGCCAAAACGGCATTAGTTTCGATCAGCTATGGATACCTTCGGAGTTCGCTCCCGACTACATTCTCCAAGCTGACGCGTCCGCGAAAGCGAACAAGCAACCGAAGTACACCGATCCCGGTTACTGGTCCATACGGCCAGAAAGGCACTGGGGAACCGTTACTTTGTCTATTTTTCCTGATGCCGATTTGAACTTCAAGATGGTCAAGCGATTCAGCCAGTGATGGTGCTGGTTGGCGAAATATCTCTATTTCACTCATCGTCCGAACGTGCGGATGTGAAGCTGATCGAAAGAACTCGGAATTTGAGCGTTATGGCCTGGTTTGAACAATCAGCCTCTCCACGCCGTAAACTAATATATGGGCCGCATACATACGGCGTTGAAGTTCTCGGAATGGGCATTGGAGTTTATGATTGTTCCGCCCATTTGCTTTGCATTCCTTTTCGGAGCGATCAGTCTTGTTTGGGCAGCACAGAAACAACGACCATTCCACACTCGAATGTGGAAGCCGCATCACTGGCTGGCTCTTACTCACTTGCTGTTCTTCGCGGCTGCTATCATCGTCGGAGTGCTCGGACAGAATCCGGTGACCAATCCCACCATTATTCACTCCGCTGACAAAACTGCGGAGTTGTTTCTGGATGTGGTCACGTATGGATCGTTGGCGTCGTGCGTTTTTTGGATTTGGCGAATGAAAGGGTTTCGGTGGTACGCGACCAGCCTGATGGCTTTGGCCGAACTGGTCACATGGGGCGCATTGTTCGTGGCGGGGATGTCAATAACAGGTGACTGGATTTAGGTCAACTGTTGAGAAATCGCCGTTACGCTCATCCTCCCCATCGCGGAACTTGAGTGCGATGGCTTGAGTACAACTGTCACCACCCACCGAGCGTGGAAACAACTACACTTGTCGCGGAGTCTTACTCTTTCATGGTTCTCCGCGAAAGCCATCCAGTTTGCGCTTGGTGTTTGCAAAAGCTTGCCTCACGCCCCGCACGATACATTTACGTCTGTTTATTCGCCGTCATCATCGTTCCAGCCATCGCATTTCGGGCTGAAGCTGTCCTGTTTGGAAGAAGAGCAACCGCAACAGTTCGCGCCCTTTCGGCACTGAAAGTAGGCGCGCCATCCTGTGTATGATCCTGCGGCACCTTTTTTTCGGGCCGCGCTCTGGACAATGAGTTCCATTGACGCCATCCTCCTCGCAACAATCGCATTTGCTTCGCTACGGCTGCTGAGATTACGACC